>WBZL01001410.1_pt1 | contig 25310 bp, 36 predicted proteins | sample 5204291 | NCBI WGS metagenome assembly WBZL01 (sample SAMN12344345, study PRJNA552823) | activated sludge metagenome | biome: Activated sludge suspended growth; feature: Nitrification reactor; material: Wastewater; isolation source: activated sludge from nitrification reactor of wastewater...
TTCCCGGCTTCGACTATCCGGCGGAGATCGGCGTCCTCGCGCCCGCCGGCACGCCCGCGCCGGTCGTCGCGCGGCTGTCGGCGGAGTTCGCGAAGGCGGTCAAGCTGCCCGACGTGGCCGAGCGGTTCGCCGTGCTCGGCATCGATCCCGTCGGCTCGACCGCCGAGGCCTATGCCGCGCACAACCGCGAAGCCTTCAAGAAGTACGAGGCGGTCGTGAAGCAGTCGGGCGCGCGGGTCGAGTGAATCCGCGCGGCTCGCTTCGCATCCGCGCCGCTTGCCGGGGTCGCCGGCACGATTCGATCACCAGAGGAGAGCAGACGTGAACACGATGTCCAAGGCCGAGGCGCCATTCACCGAGGAGGTGCGCGACCTGCGCACCGTGCTGGCGTGGCTCAAGTCGCAGGGCGACCTGATCGAGACCGACAAGGAGGTCGATCCCGACCTGCAGGTCACCGGCCTGCAGAAGCACATGGACGGCGGCTGCCCGGTGCTGTTCAACAACGTCAGGGGCAAGCCCAACCACCGGGTGCTCACCAACCTCTTCGGCGACATCAGGGTCATCAACAAGATGTTCGGCTGGAAGGACGACCCGGACCGGGTGCGCAGGCTCGCCCACGCGCTGTCGCATCCGCTGAAGCCGGTGATCATTCCGCAGAGCGAGGCTCCCTGCCAGGAGCACGTGATCGAGAATCCGAAGGACGTGAACGAGTACATGGTGCCGATCCGGCACACCACCTACGAGCCGGAGCTCACGGTGGGCTCGGGGATCCGGTGTGTCACCGGACCGCAGTTCGAGGGCGGCTCGGACCTGGGCTACAACCGGATGAACTTCCGCTGGGGCAACGTCGGCACGTTCCAGATCTCCCCCGGCTCGCACATGTGGCAGGTGGTGAACAAGTACTACAAGTCGGACGAGCGCGTGCCGATCACCATGTGCTTCGGCGTGCCGCCGGCGTGCACGCTGCTCGCTGGAGCGGGTTTCGACTACGTGATCCTCCCCGCCGGCTGCGACGAGATCGGCGTGGCGGGCGCGGTGCAGGGCGCGCCGGTGCGCATGGTGAAGGCCCGCACCGTCGACGCGCTGGCGCTCGCCGACGCCGAACTGGTGCTCGAAGGCTACGTCGACCCTCGCGATCGCCGGTTCGAGACCCGGGAGAGCGAGGAGGCCGGCATCCAGGGCCGCTTCCATTTCCACCCGGAGTGGGCGGGCTACATGGGCAAGGCCTACAAGGCGCCGACCTTCCACGTCACCGCGGTGACGATGCGCAAGCCCGCGAGCAAGCCGATCATCTTCGCGCTCGGCGTGCACACGCTCGACGACCACAACATCGACACCACGGTGCGCGAGGCGGCGATCTTCGAGCTGTGCCACCGTCTTCAGCCCGGGATCATCCAGAACGTGGTGATCCCCTATTCGATGACCGACTGGGGCGGCTGCATCATCCAGGTGAAGAAGCGCCACCAGATCGACGAAGGATGGCAGCGCAACTTCCTCGCCGCGGCCCTGTCGTGCTCGCAGGGCATGCGTCTCGCGATCGCGGTGAGCGAGGACGTCGATCCCTACTCGATGGACGACATCATGTGGTGCCTCACGACGCGCGTGAACCCGCGGACCGACATCCTCAACCCGATCCCCGGCGGACGCGGCCAGACGTTCATGCCCGCCGAGCGCATGACCGCCGGAGACAAGCAATGGACCGCGTCGAACACCCAGTTCGAGGGCGGCATGGGCATCGATGCGACGGTTCCGTTCGGCTACGAGAGCGATTTCCTGCGGCCGGTGTATCCGATCGACCGGGTGAAGCCCGAAGATTTCTTCACCGCGGCCGATCTCGCGAACGCGAAGAAGCGGATGCACGGCTGGGTGCACTCGCTCGCGCGCTCGGGGCGCTGAGCGCGGGAGATTCGCCGGCCGCTTCAGGCGCGCAGTTCCCGGCACGCGCCAGGAGGAGGTCGCGTTCGCGCGCATTGCGCGTGAGCGCGGCTGCGCGTTCGAATTCGGTGCGCGCTTCGGCATGGCGTCCGAGCTTCGCCAGCAGGTCGCCGCGCACGCTCTGAAGCAGGTGGTAGCCCAGGAGCGCGGGTTCGTCCCGCAGGGTATCGACGATCTCCAGGCCGGCCGCGGGTCCGAAGGCCATGGCGATTGCGACGGCGCGATTGAGTTCGACGACCGGCGAGGGCGAGACCTGCGCGAGCGCGTCGTAGAGCGCGGCGATGCGCGGCCAGTCGGTCTCCGCGGCGGCCCGCGCGCGGGCATGGCATGCGGCGATCGCGGCCTGCAGGGCGTAGGGGCCGAACGCCTCGCCGAGTGCCTCCGCGCGTCCTAGCGCCGCGAGACCGCGTCCGATCAGCAGGCGGTCCCAGCGGGCGCGGTCCTGGTCGAGGAGCAGGATCGGCTCCCCGTCGGGCCCGGTCCGCGCGCGCATGCGCGACGCCTGGATCTCCATCAGCGCAACCAGTCCGTGCACCTCGGGCTCGCGCGGGGCGAGGCCGGCGAGGATGCGGCCCAGGCGCAGCGCTTCGTCGCACAGCTCCTGGCGCGTCCAGCGCTCGCCCGCGGTGGCCGCGTAGCCCTCGTTGAAGATCAGGTAGATCACCTCGAGCACCGAGGCGAGGCGCGGCGCGAGCTCGCTTGCGGAAGGCACCTCGAACGGGACGCGCGCTTCGGAGAGCGCGCGCTTCGCCCGCACGATGCGCTGCGCGATGGTCGTCTCGGGCACGAGGAAGGCGCGCGCGATCTCGCCGGTCGCGAGGCCGCCCAGGAGCCGCAGCGTGAGCGCGACGCGCGCCTCCGGCGAGAGCACCGGGTGGCAGGCGACGAACACCAGGCGCAGCAGGTCGTCGCCGATCTCGTCGTCGCGCGCCGCCTCGGCCTGCCGGTCCGCGATCTCCTGGTCGAGCTCGAGCTCGTGGACGAGTTCCTCGTGCTTGCGGTCGAGGAGCTTGCGCCGGCGCAGCACGTCGAGCGCGCGACGCTTCGCGGTCGCGGTCAGCCAGGCGCCCGGGTTGTCGGGCACGCCGGAGGCCGGCCAGGTTTCGAGCGCGGCAACCAGCGCGTCCTGCGCGAGTTCCTCGGCCTGGCCCACGTCCCGCAGCATCCGCGCGACGACCGCGATGATCTTCGCCGACTCGATGCGCCAGACCGCGTCGATCGCACGGCGGACGTCGGTGCCGCTCATCGTGGGGACGGCCACGGCGCGCGCGTGCGCGTTCCGGCAGGTGTCATGGCTCGGGATGCGCGCTCAGCCGGCTTGCGGTTGCGCCCGCGGCGCCATCACCATCCAGACCACGCCGAAGCGGTCCTGCACCATGCCGAAGCTCGTCGCCCAGAACGTGGCCGAGAGCGGCATCTGCACCTGGCCGCCTTCCGCGAGCGCATCGAAGCGGCGCCGGGCGTCGTCGTCGTCCGGCACGCTGAGCGCCAGCGAGAAGCCGTCGAACTGCGGCTTGCCGCCGCAGCGGCCGTCCGAGACCATGATTTCGGTGTCGCCGACCCTGAGCTGCGCGTGCATGACCTTGTCCTCGCTGCCAGGCGGCAGCATCCCCGGAGGAACAGGGTCGGGGCTCTCGCGGTTGCGCATCAGCATCGTCACCCGGGCGTCGAGCGCGCGGGCGTAGAACGCGAGGGCCTCCTCGCACCTGCCGTCGAAGAACAGGTAGCTGTGGACCATCATCGTCGTCTCCTCTTCCGGTCAGTTGCCGGTGCGCGCGGAAACCTCGGCGCGCAGTCGCTCTTCCTGCTCGCGGAGCTCGGGCGTAAGCGCTTCGCCGAAGTCCTCGGCGCTCATCACCTGCCGGATCTCGATCTCGGAGGCTTCCCGCATCGGGTTCGGGCAGCGCTTCACCCACTCGATCGCCTCCTCGAGCGAGCGGACCTGCCACAGCCAGAAGCCGGCCACGAGTTCCTTGGTCTCGGCGAACGGTCCGTCGATCACCGTGCGCTTCGTGCCGTCGAAGCGCACGCGGGCGCCTCGCGAACTCGGATGCAGGCCCTCGCCCGCGAGCATGACGCCCGCCTTGACCAGTTCCTCGTTGAACTTGCCCATGGCGGCGAAGAGCGCCGGGTCGGGCATCACGCCCGCCTCGGAATCCTTCGTCGCCTTCACGATCACCATGAACCGCATTCGAACCTCCCTGGACGTTGGGCCCCGGCCGACGGTCGGGCTTCCCCAGCACGACGAACCGGCGGAGCGGGAATCGACATGCGACCCGCATCGAACGTGCGTTCGGCGCCCCGGGCCGGTCAGGCGGGTGGCTTCCTGCCGCCGAGCACGATGCCGGCGACGAGGCCGACCAGCGCACCGAGCGGCCCGCCGACGAACGCCGCGGTCATGCTCGCCTCGACCGATGGGTCGTGCGTGTTCGACGAAAGCCCGGCGACGAGCACGTAGGCGACGATTGCGGCGATCAGGTAGCCGCCGATCGCACCCGCCAGTCCGAACCCGAGCCGTCTCATGAGATCCGTTCGAGCCACGCGACAGCTTCCGACTCGTCGGCGAACACTTCGCAGGTGAGGCCGAGATCCATGCCGGCACGCACACCAAACTTCTCCGGATGGATCATGTGCTCGTGGACGACAAGCACCACCGCGACCATGCCGCTGGCGGCCCGAGCCCATTCCTCGACGGCGAGGAACCGGTCGACTAGCGAGAGTTCCGGAAGCCCTTCGAGCCCGGTGGCGACGATCATCAGGCGTCCCAGCGCACGCTTGCGGCAATAGGCGACGCACTCGGCGACGAAGTCGACCGCTTCGACGAGCGTCGCGGTGCACTGCGGGCGGAACACGCACAGGCCGGCGTGGATTTCGGGTCGGGCGCGGATCGTCATCGGGGATGGCGCAAGCGAGCGGCAAGGCTACCTCAACCGCACTGGCGACACACGCATTTCGGAATGGCGTCCCTGATTCGGTGCGGCGGAACCGGGTCGGCCTGATGCCGACCTGCCCGAACGCGGACTCTCCGATCCTGCTGCCGGTCGGGCGTCAGCCCGACGGCCTGCCCTCGCTTCCTGTCTCGCGCGAGACGACGCGCACCACCACCTCGCGGTAATCGGCAAATCCCATGCGCGCGTAGAGCCGCCGCGCGGTCGCGTTGGCACTCATCACGTGCAGGAACGGCGTTTCTCCGCGCTGCATCTGCCGGCGCACGAGCTTCGCCATGAGCCGTCGCGCGTGACCGCGCCCCTGGGCATCGGGGTGGGTACACACGCCGCTCAACTCGCGCAGCATCCCCGCGTGCATCCGCTCACCCGCCATCGCGATCAGCCGATCGCCTTCGAAGACGCCGAAGTATTCGCCGAGTTCGGGCGTGCGCGGACCGAAGGGGCCTGGCTTGGTCAGTTCCGCGAGCGCGAGCGCCTGCGCGTAGTGGGCGGGGACGAGGCGCACCGCGTCGGGCGCCTCGTCGCGCTCCGGCATCGGTGACTCCCACACCATCTTGAACATCGCTGTCTCGGCGTCGATCCGCCATCCTTCCGGCGCCGCCCCCGACCACCCGTCGCAGTAGAAGTGCTCGTCCGGTTCGCAGTGCGGCGCGAGCGCGGAGAAATCCGGCCGCGCCTGATCGGCGAATCCCACGATCGGAGAGAAGCCCCGCGCGTAGCGGCGCGCGGCCCCGGTGCCCTCGGCGAATCGTGCCTGCGGGCCGGCGAGCGCGTTCCAGACGATGTTGTCGAGCAATGCTTTCATGGGTGGGAGGTGGAGCGCCCGGTCCCGACCGATTCCGGTCGTGGCGGCTGACCCGGGCGCCCGATGGTCCGCCGGAGTCCGCCGGTCCGATGCCTGTCCCGATCCGTGCAGCGCGCGTCAAAAATAGTTGACATGGCGCTGCCAGTACCGATAGGCTCCATCGTGTCTGAAAGACTGGACATCAAGTCGTATAAATCCGACATCTTCGCGGGGTCTGTCATGGGATCGTCGTTCCAGGAGAAGAGCCTGTGGCTCATGCTGGTGAGCCTCGCTGTCGTGTTCGGCGCCTACTTCCGGCTCGCGCTGCCGCTTCGGACTCCCGACGTGAACCCTGCCAACGTCGGGTTGTTCGTCGCGGCGGTCGTGGTGCTGGTGATCGCGCAGATCGCCGGGCACCTCATCGTGGCGCTGTTCGACCGCGACGATCGAACCGACGAGCGCGACCGCCTGATCGCGCTCAAGGGCACGCGCAACGGAGGCTACGTGCTCGCCACCGGCGTGTTCCTCGCGCTTTGCACCGCAGTCGCGACGACCGGGAACTTCGTGACGGCGCACGTGCTGCTCGCGTCGTGGGTGCTCGCCCAGATGGTCGAGATTGCGACCCAGCTCTGGCACTACCGCCGCGGCGCGTAGCCATGGGCAAGGACGAGCATCACATCACCAATCGCATTCGCGAACTGCGGTTCCACCGCGGCGAGATGACGCAAGGCGAACTCGCCGAGCGCACGGGTGTGACGCGCCAGACGATCAACGCGATCGAAGGCAACAAGTACTCGCCTTCGCTCGAAGTCGCGTTCCGGATCGCGAAGGTGCTCGGGGTGCCATTGACGGACGTGTTCCGCCATGGCGACGAGTGACCCGGACACTGCCGCCGGGGCGACGCCGGCGCGCCCGCTTCAGGCGAGCTTCTTCAGGATGCCTTTCATCTCGTCGGGCGAGTACGCGCGCATCGAGGTCGTGCGGATGTTGCCGAGCGTGCCCAGCTTGAGCAGGGCTGCGGTGATCGCCTCGTCGGCCCCTTCCGCGACCACCACGATGTCGTGCGCGCCGACGGTGTAGTACGCGTGCTTGATCGCCACTCCGAGCTTCTCGGCCGCGGCCTTGAAGGCGATCAGGCGGTCGGGCGAGTCCTTGACGTTGCGGATGCCCTGGTCGGTGAAGCTCGAGAGGATCACGTAGGTGGCCATGGCGGGGCTCCTCCAGCATGGTGGGTGCCGGGATTCGCGGGCGCAACGGACCGTTGACCGTACGCCTCGCCGCCCCGGCTGGCGCAAGCATACGCGCACCGGGCCTTCCGGCGCTCCGCGCGGCATCGGTCTCCCGGGCTGCGCGAACCGATCACCCGACCGGGCGGAATAACCCGGATCGTCGACTGTTTCCTTCTCCGGGCCCGACGGCATGACAGAATCGACAGGGTTTGAGCCAGGGTCCCGGCTGCATTCCCGGAGCCGGCGTCGGACCCGTCAGGTGGCGCGCCGCGTCGCCATGTACGACAACCCGGAGGGTGGGCAATGCAAGGTACGAAGCTCTGGATGGCGCTGGCTGCAGCCGGCGTGGTGCTTTCGGGCTGTGCGGGAATGTCGACGCAGCCGGGACCGCAGAACATGACCTTCTTCGTGACCAGCGCGGGTCCGGGGAACGGCGCGAACCTGGGCGGCCTCGCGGGTGCCGACGCGCATTGCCAGCGGCTCGCGACCACCGCGGGAGCCGGGAATCGCACCTGGCGCGCTTACCTCAGCACGCAGGCGGCGCAGATGAGCGGCACCGACGCAGTCAACGCGCGTGACCGGATCGGCAACGGGCCGTGGCAGAACGTCAAGGGCGACGTGATCGCCTGGGATGTGAACCACCTGCACTCGGCCACCAACAACCTCACCAAGCAGACGGCGATCGACGAGCGCGGCAACCTCGTCAACGGCCGCGGCGACAACCCGAACAACCACGACATGCTGACCGGCTCGCGGGAGGACGGCACCGCGTTCGCGAGCGGCGGGCCCAGTCCCGACATGACCTGCGGCAACTGGACCAAGGGCGGGCCCGACGGTTCGGCGATGCTCGGCCACCACGACCGCAACGGCCCGGCGCCGGTGCCTTGGGCGCGGTCGTGGAACACGTCGCACATCAGCGCAGGCTGCGACGCGCCGAAGCTCCGTTCGACCGGCGGCGCGGGGCTCTTCTACTGCTTCGCGACGAACTGATCGCGGGAGGTCGTGCACCAGGGGCCGGCGCGGTCGCCGGCCACGGTTGCCGATATCCCGGCGCTTTCGGGCGAAGCGGACCTTCCCGGAGGAGGCCGCCCGGAAGACGCCAGGTTTCCGCCTCGTGGCGACCCCGTTCGATTCCTCGCTGATCCGGCAGGCCCGCGGGTCCGCAGTCGCGGCCTGGCACGCCCGGCTCGAGTCGAGCCTCCCCTGGTGGCCGGCGGAACACCTGGCAGCGCTTCAGGATCGCCGTGCGCGCGCCATGGTCGCGCACGCGTACGCGACGGTGCCGTATTACCGCGACGCAATGCTCGCCGGCGGCCTGAGGCCGGATGACTTCCGCACCGCAGCCGATCTCGCACAACTGCCGATCGTCGAGGGCGCCGAACTCGCAGCGGCGCCGGATCGTTTCCTCTCGTCGGCGTTCGCGGGCCGCGACACGCTGATGGTCGACACGACCGGTACCACCGGGCACTACAAGCGCATCCACCACGACGTCGACGCCGTGCTCATCGCACTGGCGGCAGGCGGGCGCAGGCGTGCGGCAGGAGAAGCGGTTCCCGGCGCCCGCAGGCGCGGTCCGGCCGTCGCGATCGTCCCGCCCGCGGGCACGAACGCAGCAGTGCGCGCTTTCCATCGGAAGCATCTGCTGCCGTTCATGGCCGATCGGCTCGAGCAGACGTTCCTGTCGATCGACCGGCCGTTCGCCGAACTCGCGGACGCGCTCAACCGGCTCGAGCCGGACTCGATCGTCTCGTTCGGGCGCTTCGTCGGGTACCTCTATCGCCGGGCGCTGGAGTCGAACCTCGCGATCCACGCGCCGCGGCTCATCTGGTACGGCGGAGACGCGATGCCCGAGGCCGACCGGCGCCTGATCGAGGAGCGGCTCGGCGTTCCGGTGTTCTCCACCTACCAGAGCTGCGAATTCCTGCGCATCGCGTTCCAGTGCGAGCGCCGGGAGGGACTGCACGTCCATGCCGACCAGGTCGCGGTGCGGGTCGTCGGCGGCGACGGGCGCGACCTCCCGCCCGGAACGCCTGGCGACGTCGTGGTCTCGAACCTCGTGAACCGCGCAACGGTGCTGCTCAACTACCGTCTCGGCGACCGCGTCGCGCTGTCCGACGCCCGCTGCCCGTGCGGGAGGACGCTGCCGGTGATCGGCGCGCTCGACGGCCGCAGCGAGGATCTCCTCGTCCGCGCGGACGGCGAACTTGTGCACGAGTCGATCGTGCTGAGGCGTCTCTACGGCGTGCCGGGCCTGTCGAACGTCGCCCTCGTTCAGCAGGCGCCCGACCGCATCGACGCGAAGCTCGTCGTCGCGCCCGGAGCCGACGCGTCGAGGACGGTGGCAGGAGTGCGCGAGGCGCTGGCCGAACTCGTCGGGCGCTTCGACGGACTCGAACTCGGGATCGCGGTGGTCGACGAACTCCCGGTCGGGCCGGGCGGCAAGTTCCGTGCGGTGACCTGCCTCGTGCGGTGACGGTTCGCGCGGACCCGACGCGCCGGAACGCGAGCCGGACAGGCGCGTGCAGCGACATCGGGGCAGGGTTTCCTCGCGGCCGGATCAGCCCGGCACGCGGCCCCGGATCGCGTTCGCGCGCGCGCCCAGCGCGACGCGGCCTGAGGCATCGGCCGGCAGCCGGCTCCGCAATTGCGCTTCGAGCCGTTCCCGTTCGTCCGGCGGCATGGCGGAGATGGCCGGTCCCATGCTCGCCGAGAGCCGCGCCGACGCCCAGAAGTCGTCGAAATCCGCGAACACGCGCCGCGCCGCGATGGTCCGCGTCTCGATCTCGACGAGCCCCGCGTCCTGCCACAGCGCGCGCAGCGCCGGGATGCGCGACACGCCTCCGCTCGGTGGGTCGGGCAGCGCGACGCCGATGGCACGGAGCTTCGATGCGACACGTTCGTAGGGATAACCGCCGCCGAGTTCGTCCCACGAATACGCGGCGACCGTACCGCCCGGGCGCACCACCCGCTTCATTTCCGCCACGGCCTTCTCGGGCTCGGGGACGAACGAGAGCACGAGCGCCATCGAGGCGACGTCGAATGCCGCGTCGGGCCAGGGCAGCGCGCGCGCGTCGCCGAGCCGATAGCGCACGTGGGAGGCCGCGGCGAGAGACCGCGCGAACGCGAGTTGTCCTTCGAAAGGATCGATCGCTTCGACCGATGCGGGCCCGGCGCTCGCGGCGATCCGGCGGGTGAACGCCCCGTTGCCGCAGCCCACGTCGAGCCAGCGGAGCCCGACCGGCAGGGCGAGCCAGTCGAGGAACACGTCCCCTGCGAGGATGCTCCAGCGACCCATTGCGCGGTCGTAGCCGGCGCCGTCGTCGAAGCGGACCGGGGAAGCTTCCATGGCGTCGGATCAGCCCGGCACGCGGCCACGGATCGCGTTCGCGCGCGCGCCGTGGGTGATGCGGCCGCGCGCGTCGGCCGCCGGCAGGCGCTCCCGCATCTTCGACCGGACCCGTTCGACATCGGCCCCGGAGAGACGGGCGAGGGTGTCGCGCAGATTCGCCGCCGAGGCGGTCCACAGTTCCTCGAAGTTTTCGAACCTGCGCTGTACGCAGATCTCGCGCATCTCGACCGCGCCGAGTCCCGCGTCGCGCCACAGCGCGCGCAGCGCGTCGGGCTTCGAGATTTCCACGCTCGGCGGCCGGGGCGGCGGCACGCCCAGGTCGCGCAGCGCAAGCCCGAGCGCCGCGTGCGGAAGGCCGCCACCGTACATGTCCCACAGGTAGGCGGCGACCGTTCCTCCCGGCCGCACCACGCGCACCATCTCGGAGACGCCCTGTGCGGGATCCGGAACGAAAAAGACGACGAGCGCCATGGTCGCGACGTCGAACGCCGCGTCGCCGAAGGGAAGCGCCCTTGCGTCGCCCTGGCGATAGCAGACCTTCCCGGCCAACGGTTGCGCGCGGGCGTAGTCGAGCTGTCCCTCCGACGGATCGATCGCGTCGACGCTCGCCGGCGCCACCCGTTCGACGATCCGCTCGGTGAATGCGCCGTTGCCGCAGCCCACGTCGAGCCAGGCGAGTCCGCGCGGGAGCGCGAGCCAGTCGAGGAACGCGTCGCCCGCGAGCCGGCTCCACCGACCCATCCCGTGCTCGTAGGCTGCGCCGTCGTCGAAGGTGATCGGCGCGCCGCTCATGGAAGTCCGGTCTCCGAGACGTAGTGCAGCAGTTCCTCGTCGTCGGGCGGCATCTTGACGCGGCCGGCGGCGCGAAAGCCAAGCCGGTCGAGGAGGCGCGCGGAACGCACGTTGTCCGGCGCAAGGATCGCGACGATGCGGCCGATGCCCAGGACGCGGCGACCGTGATCGAGCACGGCGGCGGCCGCTTCGCGCGCGTAGCCCTGTCCCCAATACTCCGGCAGGAACGCGAATCCGACGTCGACGTCCGGCAGCGTTTCGCGGCGGATCAGGCCGCACATGCCGATGGGCGTGCCGCCGTCGCGGAGCGCGACCAGATTGAGGCCGAAGCCGTGCCTGCGGCAGGAGTCGATCGGTCCGCGATCGAGGTAGGCGCGCGCGCCCTCGACATCGCGCACCTTGCGGTCTCCGATGAACCGGATCCACGAAGGCTCGTTGAGCAGGCGCAGGACGAAGGCGGCGTCGCCCGGCTCGAACCAGCGCACGACGAGGCGCGCGGTTCGGGCGACCGTGCGCGATACGGGGGGCGCGGTGGTTCCGATCGTGGCTGGGCGCCCGGCAGGAAGCCGTCTGCGTCCCGCGCCGGGTTCTCCGCCCCGCATCGTCTCCACGCTACAGGTGCGAAGGGAACGCCGGCGGTTCGAAGCGATCGTGCATGCCGTCGATGCGGACGACCGGGATGCGCGAGAGCTCCTCCTCGGACACGCCTTCGAGGCAGCCCAGATTCACGCCGATCATCGTGCCCATCGGGGTGTCGGTGCCGACACCCCAGGGACGCACGCCGCAGCGGCGGCAGAAATAGTGCTTGTTCCTGCGCCGGTTGAACAGGTACTCGGTCAGCTCGGACTCGCCGCCGAGCACGCGGAAATCGTCCGGTCTCGCGACGGCAGGCCAGAAGCGCGTGCGGCGGCAGATCGAGCAGTTGCAGCGGAACGAGGGCTCCGAGAGGTCGAGGTCCGCCTCGAAGGTGACGGCGCCGCAGTGGCAGCTGCCGCGGTAGGTTTGCTTCATCGCCGGCCCTCCCCCGGGTCCCCCGCGAGCGTGACCCGCTCGCCGTTGATCGCGACCGCCGCGAAGGGCCAGGCGGTTGCGAGCCAGCGACGCAGGAACGCCCCGAGTTCCTCATCGAGTCCGCTCGAGAGTTCGCTCGCTCGCGCCCAGTACCAGACGTCCGCGCCGGTGCCGTCGAGGTGCGGCGGGTCGACGTACACGCAACCGAGCAGGCGGGACTCGTCGAGCGACATCACCGCATAGTCGAACGAAGAGCGGAGCTGGAACTCCTTCTGGTGCCAGCCCAGGTCGACGATGTTCTGCTCGAGCGTCAGGTCGGGCGCAGGCCATCCCCAGACTTCGCCGAAGCGCCGCCACAGGTGCTCGCGACTCGACATCACGGCGTCGTAGTCCTTGAACGCGTCGTGGATCGTGATCGATCGCATGCGGAAGCGCGCCGTCTCGACCCTGGCTGGCGGTACGAATCCGGGAGGAAGGAAGGGCATCGGGGTCGCCTCGAGGCTCGGGACGTCGGTTCGGTCGGTGAAGGCCGCTTCGCTCAATCCGGTTGCGGCTGGCTGTGCCACCAGATGCGCGCCTCGGCGCAACGGCCGTCGCGGAACTCCGCGGACAGGATCCCGTCCAGGATCATGCGCGGCAGCGGATCCCCCGGTTTGCGCGCGACGAGGTTGGTGCCGGTCGACTGCGCCCAGATCCGGAACAGGTCCTCGGACGCGACGCGGTAGGTCGTGCGCCAGTGCGCGATGCCGGAGTCGGGCGCCTGCGCGAGCACCTCGAACTCGACGCGCACGTCCTCCTGGAGCTTCACCCGCTTCCAGTACTCGCGCAGTTGCGCCCTGCCGCCCTGCACCTGGAACGGCGTGTTGTGGTAGCGGCCGTCGGAGTGGAACAGTGACGCGAACAGGTCTTCGTCGCGCGCTTCCCACGCAGCCTTGTAGCCCTGCATGAAGCTCCCGATGTCCATGGCGCCGTCCGCGCGTCGTGGTGGAGGAATCGCCCCGAGAGCGTGCCGGTCAGGTCCGTCGCTCGAACGCGAGTCTGAGGCCAAGCCCGACGATCACCGCGCCGCTGGTGCGGTAGAGCCACGTGAGCGCGTGCGGGCGCGCGCGCAGCCACCCCGAGAGCATGCCGGAAGCAAGGCCCACCGGACCTTTCACGACGAAGGTCAGCGCCGCGAACGCGAGCCCCAGCGCGAAGATCGTCAGGGTCGGATGTGCGGCGCCGGGCGCGACGAACTGGGGCAGGAAGGCGAAGTAGAACACCGCGATCTTCGGATTCGAGAGGTTCGACAGCGCGCCTTCGAGGAAGAGCCGCGAGAGCGATCGCGGTGCGCCGCCGGACACCGGGAGATTCGCCGCACGGGTGCGCAGGAGCTGCACGCCGATGAACACGAGATAGGCGGCGCCGGCGAACTTCAGCGCGAGAAACAGCGTCTCCGATGCGCGCAGGAGCGCGCCGAGCCCGAGCGTGGCGAGGATCGTGTGGCCCACCAGCCCGACGCTGACGCCGGCCGCGGTCGCGACGCCCGCGCCGGGACCCTGCGCGATCGAGCGCGACATCACGAGCACCATGTCCTGGCCCGGTGTCACGATGAGCACGAGCGAGGCGAGGCAGAAGACGAGCCAGATGGCTTCGATCATGGAATCGGGTCCGCGCTGCCGGACATCGAAAGGCGAACGGATGTTGTACCGGAAGCGGCCGCGAAAGGAAAGCGACTGCGTGCAGGGGCTATTGCGACGTGAACCGGTCGGCGCAGTGCCGTCGCCCGTGCTCGTTGTAGGCGATGGCGAGGGCGGGTCCCGCCGAGAGCAGGAGAAGTCCCCAGGGCAGCGGCAGTCCCTGCGACACCGCGATCGGGCCGAGCGCGACGAGGGCGAGGCAGGCCAGCGTCAGCGCCAGTTGCCGGTCGCGCGCGCGCGATGCGTAGCGATGGAGCGCCCACAGCGAGACGACGAACACGGCTTCGGCCGCCGCGACCGCGCCGATGGCGAGGAGCGGCGACACGCCGTGGGATCCCGCCGGCGCGCGAGGGCCCTTGATTGCGTCCGCGACCACCTCGAGGCCCGACCCGATCGCGGCCACCGCCGCGAAGAGGACGAAATGGCCGTACCCCCAGCCCCAGGCGCGCTCGCGGTGGTGGTGCAGTGCCTCCCCGGACGGCAGCAGGAAGTACATCCACCACAGGCAGAAGACGAGGAGGGTGCCGGCGAATCCGAGGAGCGCGAGGTCGAGCGACCACCCTTGCGACTGCCACATGCCGGCGACGGTGTTGGTGGCGCCCAGCACGCATTCGCCCAGCACGATGATGACCATCAGCGAGTAGCGCTCGGCGATGTGATGCGCGTGCCATGGCGTCGTGCCCGCGCTCTCGGCCCACACCGGCACGGACAGTTCGCCTGCCCACAGCATCGCCAGCGCCGCCCACAGCGGCCACCCTGCGAGCAAGCCGCCCTCGGCAAGAGCGGCGAAAGCGATCCACCCCGACTGCACGAGGACGATCCCTCCCGCGTAGCGAAGGCAGGTGCGCCGTCGCACCGGGTCGCCCCGCGCCGCGAGGAGCCACTGCGCGCACAGCGCAAGGCGCATCACCACGTAGCCCGTGACCGCGGCCAGGAAATGGCCCTCGAACAATCCGTGAACGCCGGTGGCGAGCACCAGCACGCCGCCCATCTGCACCATGGTGAGCACGCGGAAGAGCGCGCTGTCGTCGTCGTAGGCCGAGGCGAACCAGCTGTAGTTCATCCATGCCCACCAGATCGCGCCGAACGCGACGAGGTAGCCCGCCAGCGCCTGCGCCTCGTGGCGCTCGACGATCCCGTGGTGCAGTTGCGCGGCGGCCTGCGCAACCGCGACCACGAAGGTCAGGTCGAACAGCAGTTCGAGCGGCGTCGAGACGCGGTGCTGCTCGTGGATGTCGCGGCCGCGACGGGCGGGTGGCGAGGCGATCATGGACGCTGCGCTGCCGGGGGTATCGCGCGAAGCGGCGACGGCTCAGGACTTGCGGGCGCCCGGAGCGGTCGGGTTCCCGGCCGTCGTGGCCGCAGCTGCGCTCGTCGACCCGGGCGAGGATTTCATGACCGGCTGCCGCGCGAGGAATGGTCCCGGGTGCGGAGGACGCAGCGCTGGTGCCCGGGCGAACGACGACGCGTCAGCGTTCGGTCGTGGCGAGCCGCGCGGCGAGCGCGGCGAACGCACCCGCGAATCCGTATCGCAGCAGATTCTGCACGCGCGCCGACTGGATCACGTGCCGGCGAAACGCATGCGCCAGGAGGCCGTACACGACGAAGACGGCGAAGGTCATCGCCATGAAGACGACCGACAGGACGACGAGGTCGGCGAGCGGCGCCGACGACGACGGGGCAACGAACTGCGGCAGGAACGCGAGGAAGAAGATCGTGAGCTTGGGATTGAGGATGTTGAGCAGGAAGGCCTTCGCGACGAGACCGATGCCCGAGGCGCCCGCCATGCTTCCATCGACCGAGAAGGCCGACCGGTCGCGCCACGTCGCCAGCGCGAGGTAGATGAGGTAGGCGACGCCCGCGACCTTGAGGATCTGGAACGCCATCGCGCTGGTGTGCATGAGCGCCGCGAGGCCCAGCGTCGTCGCCAGCAGGTGCGGGAGGATTCCCGCGGTGCAGCCCAGCGCGGCGAACACGCTGGCGCGGCGCCCGCGCATGAGACCGGTGGAGACGGTGTAGACCACGCCGGTGCCGGGAATCAGCACGACGACGAGCGAGGTGACAAGAAACTCGGCTGTGATCACGTGGCGTCGACTCCTGCGGCTTCGGCCCGCGGACCGGGATGCGATCATATAACGAGCGGCTGCGCGCGCGCACTACCGGTTCGCGCCGGTGTCGTTGCTCCGGTCCCGGCCGGATCGTCCGGCGCGGCGCCTGGCGCCGTGTCCGGACGACATTGGCGACCCGTCAGGCTGACGGGCTGCGCGCCGGTGCGACGCGGCAGTAGCAGTAGATGAACTTCTGTTCGCCGCCCGACGGCGTATGGTGCGTTTCGCGCTCCTGTCCGACCAGCGTGAAGGCTTCGCCGAACTGCGCGTGCAGCCGTTCGGGCGAATAGCGTTCGACCGGCAGTCCGCTGCATCGGGTCGGACCGTCCTCGGCGAACGTCGCCACGATCACGTGTCCCATCGGCGCAACCGAGCGCAGGACGTTCGCTACGTAGGCGCGGCGATCCGCCTCCTCGGTGAGGAAGTGGAAGACGGCGCGGTCGTGCCAGACGGCGTAGGTGCGCTCGGGCAGGCTCAGCGTCGTGACGTCGCCGGTGAGCCAGGTGACGGACGCTGCACGGGGTCCGAGACGGCGCCGCGCGGCTTCGAGCGCGGTGGCCGACAGGTCGAGGACGCTGATCGAGGCGTAGCCCTCGTCGAGGAGATCGTCCACCAGTGTCGAAGCGCCGCCACCCACGTCGATGATCGGGCCATTGCTCGGAACGCCCGTGCTGCGGATGAGCGCGAGCGATTGGCGCGCGTGCGGCTGGTACCAACTGACTGCCTCGGCGGACTTCGTCGAGTAAACGCGCTCCCAGTGCTCCCGGCTCTGCATGGCGCCTCCCGTTCGAAGGGATTTTCCTCCGCTCAGCGCGGCTTGCACATCCCGGTGTTGGGGACGTACTGGTAGCTGTTGTCGGGGCAGATTCCGACACTCCCGGGCTTGCCCGGGATCGGCATGTCCGGCGTGACCGCGACGGCCGGCACGAGCTTCTCTGCTTCCCGCGCGGTGGTCGCGGTTCCGCCTCCCGCCGGGCCAGGTTCGGCGGTGGCGCCATCGGGTTGCTTCGTTGCTCCCGTGACGACCTGGCGCGACGGCGCGTCGGGGCTGCACCCGAGCGCGCCGCAGAGAACGACGAGCGCGACGATCGACAGGGTTGGCTTCATCGAGGTCTCCCGGAACGGTGCGGGCCGTGGCTGGCAGCTGCGGTCCTCCACCGAGGGCTAACGGGAACGGCCGTCGTAGGGGGTTACCGGGATCGAAGCGAGGTCGAAGTCTTCCAGGCAGCGGAGGTTGATCGCCGCCATGCTCGCGCCGTTCGGATCGGTCCCCTCTCCGTAGGGGTGGATGCCGCAGGCCGGACAGAAGCGGTGCCGGATTGCGTGCCGGTTGAACGTGTAGGTGCTCGCGTTCGCGTCGGGCGTCAGGAGGCGAAGCTTCTCGCGCGGAACGAACCAGAGCAGCGCGCCCTTGCGCTGGCAGATCGAGCAGTTGCACGAGAGCGCGAGGTCCACGGTGCCGTCGACTTCGAACGCCACCCGGCCGCAGTGGCAGCTTCCCCGGTAGGTCATCGCTGTCTCCCCTGATGTCGGACGGCGCGGATGCGCTCTCAGCCTGACTTGTCGAGCAGCGCCTTCAGGATCACCGCCTCGTTGCGAAGCTCGTCGCGCGCCGCGTACACGAGCGTCACGGTGCCTCGCCTCGACAGCGCCCGCAGTTGCTCGAACGCTGGATTCGCCTTCAACTCGGCCCGGTAGCGCTTGGCGAACTCCGGCCATTTCCCGGGGTCGTGGCCGAACCACTGGCGGAGTTCGGTGGACGGTGCGACCTCCTTGAGCCACAGGTCGAGACTGGCCCTGGCTTTCGACAGGCCGCGCGGCCAGAGCCGGTCCACCAGGATGCGTTCGCCGTCGGAGCGGCTCGCCGGTTCGTAGGCGCGCTTCAGCTTGACGCTCATGATCGGTGCTCCCGGACGACGACCGGACCGCGCGTCGGACGACGCAGGCGCCCGCCTTCGAACGCGTTCGCCCCGGCGATCGTGTGCGACCTACTTGCGCCAGTAGCCGTTCGCGGCGGCGACCGTCTGGAAGTTGACCGCGATGACATGCGAAGCTGCGGTGAGCGCGTCCGCCGAGTTGGCGTATTCGGGGCGCAGGCTCTTGAGCACGTCGGTGTCGGGTTGCGTGTACTTGACGCCGCGCCGGCTCAAGGTGATGGCGAGTTCGAAGCCCGCCTGCGGCGTGTCGGTGATGAGGGTCGTGAGCCAGGTGTCTGCCATGGTCGAGTTTCCGGAGTTCTTCGGTGGGTTGCGACGATCTTGGGAACCTTCGGGTCCGCGGTCCGGCGCGCGGGGAACGCCACGTTCCCGGTGCCGATGCGGCGGAGATACCGGGAGACGGGCTGCCTGTCGTCCGGTCCTTCATTGTGAACCGGTTCGGCCACCGTGACCAGCGCACGCGCGAGGGACGCAGGTGCAAACCTCGTCGGCGTGAGGGTTGATTGCGTGCACGGCGCTGCGGCAACTCGCGGTCGTTCCCCTGCGCCTGGCCTATGATGGGCGGATCGCAGTATCGGAGACCGTTCCACTTGTGAGCTTCGCATCGGATTACCTGGCCCAACTGGAGGCGTTCGCGGCTTCGGCCCGCCTGCCGCGCGTGCGTGCGCTGCACCTTCCGCCGCAACGGCTGCAGCACGACAATCGCGGAGAGTTCTGCGCGCTGGAACTCGACGACGGTTCCATCGGCCTTTCGTTCGTACTGCTCGACGACACGCTCGTGCGGCTGACCCGCGAGCGACTGGACCTGGGCGGTGCAGACGCGCTCGACCTCGCGCGCCGCTACGCGACCGATACCGGATACTGGAAAACGGTCGGATTTGCCGCGGCCAACGCGCTCTCGCGCTGCCTGTTCGACCGCGCCGGCTTTCGCCCGGACGACAGCGCCGATTCGATCGGGCAGATGAACCCCGGACCCGGCGACCGCGTCGGGATGATCGGACTGTTCACGCCGCTGGTGGGCCGGATCCTCGCGACCGGCGCGAGCCTCGTCGTGCTCGAGCTCAAGGAGGACCTCGCAGGAGAGCGCGACGGCTACCGGGTGACGCTCGATCCGGCGGAACTCGCGCACTGCACGAAGATCGTCTCGACCAGCACGCTGCTCATCAACGACACGCTCGACCGCGTCGTGACCCTGTGTCGCGGGGCGCGCACCTTCGCGATGATCGGGCCGAGCGCGGGCTGTCTGCCGGACGCCCTGTTCGCGCGCGGGGTAACGCTCGTCGGCGGCACATGGATCCGCGACCGCGAAGCATTCACGGCGGCTCTGGTCGCGGGAGAGCCCCTCGGTGCCCACACGAGCAAGTTCGCGCTGACCGCCGAACGGTACCCGGGATGGCGTGCACTCGTCGCGCGGACCGGGCGCGCGGCCGGTGCGGCCTAGACCCACCGCCGGACCCGGGAGCGGTACTGTTCGTACTCCGCGTCGAATTTCGCAAGCAGTGCGCGCTCTTCCGGGGCGATCTGGAATCGCGTCATGTAGCCGGTGAACACCGGCAGCAGGATCACGGCAAGCGCGTTCGACAGGAATACGGCCCAGCCGGCGAGCGCGAGCAGGAAGCCCAGGTACATCGGATTGCGCGTCCAGCGATAGACGCCGGTCGACACGACCGAGGTCGACGCGCCCGGATCGAGCGGGTTGACCGTGGTGCGCTGGCGGCGAAAGGCGGCGACGCCTGCGATAGCCAGCGCTGCGCCGGCTGCGGCCGTCACGAGCGCGAGCGCGACGCGCCCCGGCAGCGCGAACGACAACTGCGGAACGGCGTACGCCGCGCCAAGCATGGCGAGCGCCACGACGAGCCACACGAGGAGCGGCGGAATCCTGAGTTCGAGCCAGCCCATGTCGCGGGCGTCAGGCGGCGGCGCGGATGCGCCCGCTCGAGATGAGCCAGGCGAGACAGACGGCAGCCATCACGTCGAACGCGGCACAGAAGGGCGGCCAGAACGCCGGCACGCCCGGGTTGGCGATGATCGCGGCATGCACGAAGTCGAAGAGGCCATGGGCGGCGAGCGCGACCACGACGATCCAGAGCGTTCTCCGGAATCCCGCGACGGCAGCGATCACGAACACCGCGGCGACGAGCGCCTCGGCGAGGAGAACGCGCAGGGATGCGCCCATGACGGCGAACAGCGCGTAGTACGACGCGACCACGATCGCGACGACCGGGTAGTAGGCGCGATCGCGGTCGAGGCCGGACCCGGCGCCGAGGGCGGCCACGACGAGTGCGAGGAACACGCCTGTCACCAGAGCCATGACCGCCTCTCTTGCGCCGGGATCGATTCCACGCGCGAGTCTACCCGCGGGCGCGGGCCGGGCATCGGGATGGTCGCGTCCCGGGCGCATCGCGTCATGCGGCCTCGGCCGGCCCATCGATCGCGAACGCGAGGACGTGGCCGTCGGGATCGAGCGAGTAGGCGGCCACATCGCCCCAGGTTCGCGCCTGCATCGGGCTCAGTTCCTTCGCCCCTGCGGCGAGCGCCCGGGCATGACAGGCGGCAGCTTCGGCGAGCATGAGGTAGATCTCCGCTCTGGGGTTGCCGCCGGCGGCCGAAGGACGCGGCAGTTCCGGTCCGAGCAGCCGCTCGATTGCCGACTCGGGCATCAGGCCGAGGATCGCGCCCCCGGGCAGCAGGAATTCGGACATGCCCGGCACGTCGAGCCGGGGCGCGGCGCCGAGCACCGCTGCGTAGAACCGGGTGCTGCGCACCTGATCCGCGACGTAGAGGATGAAGTGCGAAGTTCCGTCCATCGAGTCCTTTCGGTGGTTCGTCCGGACCGGAGCGGCCCTCAGCGGTCCTCGAGACGCTGCGTCGTCGACTCCGGCGGAGGACGCGAGAACCACGCGCCGATCAGGCCGGCGAGGCCCATGATCGCCATGCTTCCGCCGGCGATCCAGAGGACGAGGATCGCGACCATCGTGGCGGCCGAACCTTCGGTCAGGGGGACGCGATGGGGCAGCCACAGTGCGATCACGAGTCCGGCCACGAAGCTCAGCGCGAAGACGCGCAAGGCGGAACGACGGTCGCGGCGCGAGCGGCGCGCGATCCGACCGCCGGCGTAGCCCAGCAGAACGAACACGGCGATTCCGATGGCCAGCAGCAAGACCCCTTGCAGCATGTCGGGTGTTCCTGTCCGGAAGGTCCGGAGGTTGCGCGATCCCGCCGCACGCGGGGCTGGTGGCGATGCCCGGCGTGCATTGTCGTGCGGGAATGGAAACGAAGCATCGGTCCGCGCAGGGTCGTCCGGGCAGCCCGGCCGGCATCTCAGCACGGATCGGGGCGGAACACCAACAGCGGGACCGCCGTGCCCTCCCCGGCGTCGGTATCGTGCACGACCTCGACACGGATCGGAGCGGAATGCCGACAGCGGGGGCGATCGCGGCCGCGGTCCGCGGCGCGGCCGGTTCAGCCGCGGCGCGCGGCCTCGATCGCGGCGATGTCGATCTTGCCCATCGTCATCATGGCGTCGAACACGCGCCTGGCGACCGCAGGGTCCGGATCGGCGATCGCGCGCGTGAGAGCGGTCGGCGTGATCTGCCAGGACAACCCCCATTTGTCCTTGCACCAGCCGCATGCGCTCGCTTCGCCGCCGTTGCCGATGATCGCATTCCAGTAGCGGTCCGTCTCGGCCTGGTCGCCGGTCGCGACCTGGAACGAGAACGCCTCGCTGTGCCGGAACGCAGGACCGCCGTTGATTCCCAGGCACGGAATGCCCAGGACGGTGAATGCGACCGTCAGCACTTGACCCTTCTTTCCCGAAGGATAGTCGTTCGGCGCGTGCAAGACGTCGCCGACCGACGAGTCGGGAAAGGTGCTCGCGTAGAACCGCGCCGCTTCCTCGGCATCGTGGTCATACCACAGGCAGATCGTGTTCCTGGCTGGTGCCTTCATGTCGCTGCTCCGTCGAGAACCGCAATGGGATGGTTGCGGCCACCGTCGTCCGAATGCCGATCCGGGGCACCGGAGAGCCCGTGCTGGCCGAACCCTTCGCGCGGGGATCCGGGACGACGCAGCCGCTTCCCCTCCACGACGAACGGACGAGGCGGATTTCGACATCGCACCGCGGCGATCGCGGCGGGGCGCATTTCCCGGAGTCCGGAGCCCGGAGCCCTTCCAGGCGGGCCGCCCACCGGGAAGAACGACGCCAATGACGCGGCGGCGATCTGTGCGGCGGTGCGCCATCCGCAGCTGCGCTTCGTGGCGGTGAAGAGCGCCGAGCAGCAGGCGCGGCTGGTGGTGCCCCGGTTGCGCCAGGGCTGGCAGGAGGAGCGCACCGCGGGGCTGAATCGCCTGCGCGGGCTGCTGACCGAGTTCGGCCGGGTCTACCCCAACAGCGCCGCCGCCGCGCTGGCCGGCGCTCGGTCGGCGCTGGCAGACGAGACGCTGCCGGCCGCGCTGCGACACGGCGTGGCCCGGCAGCTCGCGCATCTGCGTGAACTCGAAGCTCACCTCGCGGAGTGCGACCGGGAGATTGCGCAGCAGGCGCGCGACGACCCGCGCGCGGTCCGGGTTGCCCGACTGACCGGGGTCGGCGCACTCACCGCCAGCGCGGTGGCCGCGACGGTTGCCGACGCCGGGCAGTTCCGTTGCGGCCGGCAATTCGCCGCCTGGCTCGGCCTCACGCCGCGCCAATACTCGACCGGCGGCAAGCCGCGCCTCGGGCGCATCACCCGCCGCGGCGACACCTACCTGCGAGCGCTGCTGGTGCAAGGCGCACGCTCCGCGCTGCAGGCCGCCTTGCGCGCGGCGCCTACGCGCCGAACGCGGCTGGCGGCGTGGATCGTCGCCACCTACGAGCGCATCGGCTATCACAAGACGCTGATCGCCATCGCCAACAAGCACGCCCGCCTGATCCGGGTGCTGCTGACCCGCGACCAGCCGCTGCGTGCGCATGCTGCCGTGAACTGAGCAACGACACTCTTCCACCGACTGCGAGGAACACCGCTACGACGATGGTCAGACCGACTTCCACCGACTGCGAGGAACACCGCTACGACGATGGTCAGACCGACGCTGCGCGCACCTGGCTAACCTGGCGGCCGCACCACGGGGCCGATGACCGAATGAGGGCGCAGCGAGCGGTTTCCAGCATGGCCCGGGTGGATCCCTTCACCCAACACGGCCGGATACAGAGTTGCAGTCTGTCCCTCGTCAACGTAAGAGAGCTTGCAATTGCGGGGAAGTCCATACAGCCCGGTTAGGCCGGTACGTCGACGTACCGAACTGAACTGGACGGCGGCGGGATGGGAGAACCATCCTCGCGCATTCCTTCGATGTGGAACTCGATGGCATCGCGGATCTCACGCTCAACGTCCTCCACCGTCGCCCCAGTGGCGACACAGCCAGGAAGATCGGGCACGTACGCCGAATAGTTGGGTCCTGCGTTCTCAATAACGATCGCGTAGCGCATTGGTGCACCTCACCTTTTGAAGCCGGCCTGCTTCCGGATGCTGTTGAGAGTTCCGGGAGCGAGTTCATCGCTTGGTCTGCCCGGGACGGTAACGCGGCCCGGTTTCACCGGGTGCTTGAACTGACGATGACTTCCGCGGGTGGCAACCAGGACCCAGCCATCGTCCGCAAGAAGCCGGAGGATCTCGCCTACTTTCACGCGCGGGATTATGCGCTCGCGGCCGCGTGGCCCTCAACCTGCGGCCTAACGAACAATAGGGACTTCCCCGTCGCGGTCACGGCATCGAGGTGCCAGGATTGAAGTGTCGATGTTCAATCCGAGGCCGTTTAGAGATCTGCAGTCTGCCCCTTCAGCTCAGCTACAAAACGCTTGCAAAGAGGGAAGTCCTTAGAGCTCAAGGTAGCCGGCGGCCACCGCGCGGGCGAAGCCCCGCCGGTGGACGTCCGGTTGACCGCGGAGTTAGGGGTTGCGCATACCGCTCAACGTAGGCGTCCAGCAGCCGACGGATCATTCGCTGATATTGCGTGTTGTGCCTCTGCGCCTCGCGCTTGAAGAACGCGACGCTCCGCTTGCTAAGTGCCAAGGTGATCTTGACGCCTTCTTCGCGAAAGGCGAGGTCTTCAGGAGGTGGCAGGAAGTCCTCGATTACTCGTGGACTGCCCAAAGGCTCATCGGTGTATTTGATTTTCGCGGTCATAGATCTGCTTCCCCTTGCGCCAGTAGCCTGCGCCGAATATACGAATGACACCGGAGCGATAGGTAAAACGAACCGTCAGCACGCCGGCGCCCACGCGGCCAAAGCAGAAGTAACGCTTCTCGCCTGAACTATGCTCGGCGTCCTCCGCGATCACGCGGTTCCGATCGGCGAACGCCAGTTGCGCGGCTTCGAAATCGACGCCATGCTTGAGCCGATTCGTCCGGTCCTTGGCAGGGTCCCAGTCGAAGCCGACTTTGGCCATATGGTGAGCTTACGCCATAGCCATACAAGAAGCCATACCACTGGCGAGGGACCAGGGGGCAACCCCTAACGAATAATAGGGACTTCCCCGTCGCGGTCACGGCATCGAGGTGCCAGGATTGAAGTGTCGATGTTCAATCTGAAACCGGAGGGGAAGTCATGGATAAGGTTACTACCGTTGGCCTCGATCTCGCAAAGTCCGTCTTCTCGCTGCACGGCGTCGATGCCAGCGGCCGCGTCGTCCTGCGCAAGACCGTCCGCCGCGACAAGCTCGTGGAACTCGTCGCCGCGCTCCCGCCCTGCCTCATCGGCATGGAAGCCTGCGGCGGCGCCCATCAGTGGGCGCGGCAGTTCGAGCAGCTCGGCCATCGCGTCGGCATCATGATGGCCCGCTTCGTCGCCCCGTATCGCAAGAGCTCCAGGAACGACGGCAACGATGCCGAAGCCATCTGTGAGGCCGTGGCCCGACCCAACATGCGCTTCGTCCCCGTGAAGAGCGCCGAGCAGCAGGCCATCCTCTCGCTGCACCGCGTGCGTCAGGGCTACGTCGAAGAACGCACCGCCACCATCAATCGCATCCGCGGTCTGCTCGCCGAGTTCGGCATCGTGTTGCCGCAGCGCGCCGTCGAGGTCCGGCGCGCCGCCGTCGTCCTCGCCGAGAGCTTGCCCCTGCTTGCGCGCGAAGCAATCACCGACCTGCGCTCCCATCTGACCTACCTGGACGGTCGCATCGACCATTACGAGCAGCAGCTCATCACGCTGAACCGGCACTGCGCGCCGGCACAGCGGATCATGACCATGCCCGGCATCGGGCCGATCACCGCTTCTGCCATCACCGCCAGCGTCGCCTCCGGACACGAGTTCAGCAACGGCCGGCAGTTCGCCGCCTGGCTCGGCCTCGTCCCACGCCAGAACTCCACCGGCGGCAAGACCCGTCTCGGCCGCATCACCAAGCGTGGCGACGCCTACCTGCGAACTCTGCTCATGCTCGGTGCTCGTGCCGTCCTGCAGACCGCAGCGCAGAAGACCGACCGCCTGTCGCGCTGGGCAGTGGCATTGCGTGAGCGGCGCGGCTATCACCGTGCGGTCATCGCCATCGCCGCCAAGAACGCC
>WBZL01001411.1_pt1 | contig 25302 bp, 20 predicted proteins | sample 5204291 | NCBI WGS metagenome assembly WBZL01 (sample SAMN12344345, study PRJNA552823) | activated sludge metagenome | biome: Activated sludge suspended growth; feature: Nitrification reactor; material: Wastewater; isolation source: activated sludge from nitrification reactor of wastewater...
CGATCTGCGCGTGCACCAGGGCAATCTGATCGCCGGCACTTCCGGGCGGTCGATCTGGATCCTCGACGACCTCAGCCTGGTGCGGCAGTACCGCAAGGACCGCCCGGCCTTCACGCTCTACCAGCCGGGCGACGCCTATCTGGCCAACAGCGCGAGCGAGCTGGATGCGCCGGAGGCCAACTTCACCGGCGCCGACACCTATCGCGGCGTCAACCCGGCCAGCGGCATCGTGCTGTACTACGAGCTGCCGGAACTCCAGAAGGAAGACGAGGTCACGCTCCGCGTCAGCGACGCCGCCGGGACGCTGGTCCGCAGCTACACCTCGAAGGCGCCGGCCAAGGCGCGCAAATGGGATGGCGGCCCGGCGCCGGATCCGCTGCTGCCCAAGGCCAAGGGCCTGAACCGCTTCGTCTGGGATCTGCGGCATCCGAGCATCACCGGCGTGCCCGATGTGTATTTCGAGGCCAGCTGGGCCGGCCATCGCGCCGTGCCTGGCGAGTACACCTTCACCCTGACGGCGGGCGGGCAGACCCTCGCCACCCGCGCCCGCATCCGGCCCAATCCGCTGTATTCCACCGATGCCGCCACCTACCAGGCGCATCACGCGCTGATGTCGGAAATGGAGGCGGCGCTGTCCCAGATGCACCAACGGATCAACGACCTGCACCGCAAGCAGCGGCAACTGGCGACGCTGCTGAAGCAGTTGCCGGACGACGACAAGTACGCCGCGCTGAAGTCCGACGGCGAGGCGCTGCGGCAAAAGCTCAAGGCCTGGGACGAGGACATGGTGCAGCGCCGAACGCGGGCCTATGACGATGTCGAGAACTTCCCCAACAAGTTCACCGCGCACTATTTCTTCCTGCTCAACCATGCGGAAAGCGATTTGCCGCTGGTCACCGCATCGACCCTCGAACGCCGCGCGGAACTGGACGCGCAGTGGGCGACGCTGAAGGCGCGCGCAGACGAACTGATGAACCAAGACCTCCCGGCGTTCAATGCCCGGCTGTGGCAGGCCGGCGTCGGCGCGATCTGGAAGTGATCGCCGCGGGCGGCAGCTTGCGTCAGCCGCCCGGGCGATCCGACTGCGTCAGGCCGGCGGCGACTGTGTCTGTTTCTTCGCCAGCCATTGCCGATGCGCCTGCGCCAGCGCAAGGTAGCGCGGGTGCTGCCGCAGGCTGTCAAGCCCCGGGCTCTGTTCGAAGCCGGTGAAGCTCACCGGCCCGATCTGCGCGGCAATCGCCTCCAGGTGGAACAGCGCACGCTCAGGATCGCCGGCGCGCGCGTAGGCCACTGCCAGGGACTGGCGGATGCCACTCTCGGCCCACACATCGCGCTTGGCGTGGGCGGTCCAGTCCGCTTCGGCCGCACGCACGCCGGCGAGGTCTCCGAGCATCCCCGGCAAGTCGCAGGGGTAGTAGAAGTAGTAGCTGGTCGACGACCAGCCGCCGGGGTAGGGCGCGGGCCGGCTTGCGATGCGGGTCTTCAGGGCCTGCAACGCGGCGAGCGCCGCCTCGCGCTGGCCGGTCACCAGCAGCGCTTCGGCCTGCGCGTGGGCGTAGGCATCCGGGTGCTCCGGGAACTTGCGCAGGCGCTCGGGCCAGAGTTCCGGTGACAACGCCCGCTCGATCCACTCGGGCTTGCGGCTGGCCAGCGCGATGCGGAAGGGCAGGGCGACATAGAAGTCGTTGGGTCCGTCGATCGCCGCCCAGGCGCCGTCGACATCGCCACGGTTCAGCCGGTCCTCGGCCACATGGGTCGGCAGATCGGCACCCAGTTCCTTGACCCGCGCGCGCACCGCGTCTGCCCGCTCGAACTCACCGAGCGTCAGCAGCGTGTTCGACAATTCGATCAGCGTGTCGGTATTGGCCGGGTCGGTCTGCAGCGAATGCTCGAAGGCGGCGATCGAATCGCCGAAGCGTCCATCCCGGCGCGCCACCAGGCCGCGCGCATACCAGGCCTCGGCATTCCCCGGCGCGCGCTTGAGCACCCGCGCGAGCAGCGCATCGGCGCCGGCGTAATCGAGTTCGCCCCAGTAGCGCTCGTAGGCCTGCGCCATCCAGGTCTCGACGTCCTTGGGCGCCAGCGCCTGCGCCTGCGCCGTGCTCTGCCTGGCCGCCTCGCGCATGCTGGCGTCGTTGTAGCCGAACCAGTAGCTGGCGAACTGGGTGCGCGCCCGGCGCGCATAGGCATGCGCGAACTTCGGGTCCAGCGCGATGGCGCGGTCGAACTGGACCAGCGCGGCGGCGAAGCGCTCCGGCGTGGCGCGGTCGTGCGCGGACAACAACTTGCCCTGCAGGAAGGCCTCGTAGGCCAGCAGGTCGCGGGTGGAACCGGCCGCCAGCCGCCGGGCCTGCGCCGGGCTCAGCGCAACGTGCGTGGCCTGCGCCACTGCCTGGGCGATCTCGGCCTGGATCGCAAACACGGACTCGGCGCTCAGGGCGCGGTCGTAGCGTTCGGCCCACAGGTGCACGTCGCTGGGGCCGTCGATCAACTGCACCGTGATCAGGACTTGGTTCCCCGAGCGTTGCACCGCGCCTTCCAGGACCACCGCGGCGCCCAGTACGCGCGCGATCTCGGGGATCGACAGCCGGGTATCGGCGTAGCGCAGCATCGAGGTGCGCGAGATCACCTTCAGGCTGGAGATCTTGGCCAACTGGGTCAGCAGGTCGTCATGGATGCCTTCGGCGAAATAGGCGTCTTCGGGCAGCGGGCTGCGGTTGCGGAAGGGCAGCACGGCGATCAGGCCGCCGGCTTTCTGCGCCGGCGGCGCGCTGGCATCGGCCGCCGGCCGCGTTTCCGGCGACCGCTGCAACAGGAACTTGTCGGTCAGGAAATAGCCTACCGCGAGCAGCAGCAGGACAATGATCAGGCGGTCCTGCAGGCGACCGCGGGCTGGCAGCTCTTCGCCGATGGGTCGGTCGCTGATCCGACGCAGCCGGCGCCGGCGCCGATCGGGTCCCTGGTAGTCCTCATCCGCCGCCAGCTCACTTTCCAGTTGCAGACCCGCAGGCGTCAGCTCGTAGATCCACGAGAACACCAGCGAGACCGCGAAGCCGATCGCCAGCAGCACCACCAGCGATTTCATCACCCAGGGCGGCGCCTCGAAGACGGGCAGCAACGTCGCCGCCACCTGCACCGCCAGCCAGGCAGCCACCAGGTACAGCCCCGCCATGCGGAAGACATTGCGGCGCTTGAGTTCGGCGAGGAGCTTCACCTCAGGTTCCCGGCAGGCAGCCTGCGGCAGCGTAGACCGATGGTTGCCCGCGCATGGGTTGCGGTGCTCGGCTGGCCTGCAACGAGGCCAGCTGCACAGTCTTGGCGACGAGTGGCTGCACCCTGCCGTCCTTGCCCGATGCACCGATGGTGGCGGTGGAAGCCGATCCTAGCATCGCCATGGATCAGCCGGTCCGGCCCGGCGCGGCGCGGCGCTTCCGGGTCACCGCTGCGGCCCCGGAATGCGATCAGCGCTCGACGCTGCGATCGCGGCATCGTGCGCGGCGAGCAGGTCGACCAGCTTGCCAGCCGCGCCGCCCAGCGTCCTGCGCGCCAGCCAGGCGGCGCCGAACTGCAGCCGCACGCCGATGTCCAGTCCCGGCAGGGCCACCAGCAATCCGGCGCGGATTTCATTCTCGACCATGAACTGCGGCATGTTGGAGACCGCGTCGGAGGCCAGCACGATCTCCTTCAGCACCGCGGCGCTGTCGCACTCGATGGTCACCAGTCCAGCGCGCCTGGCGCGCTCGCGCACATGGGCCGGCATCGCCTTCAACAGGGCCTCGCTGGCCCGCGGCGGGAGCCGCGGTGCGGCCAAGGGGTAGGTGAACACATCCTGCGCGCCGGGTGCCTCCAGCGCCGCCAGCGGATGGCCGCTGCGGCAGACGAAGCGGGTGCGATGCGCGGAAAGCGCGCGGTGTTCGAAGTCCTCCAGCAGGCGGATTTCGCCCAGTTCGGCGATCACCAGGTCCACCTCGCGCGCGCGAGCCCGTTCCGGCAGTTCCTGCCACGGCGCGACGATCAGCTTTACCTGCAGCCGTGGATGGGTGCGGCTGAGCTGGCCGACCACCGGCCCGATCAGTGCCGCCGCACCGAATGGCCCGACGCCGACGCGCAGCTCCCCGAGGTCCAGCCCCCGGGCCAGTTGCAGGTCGCGCTCCAGGTCGCGCGCACCGGCAACCAGCGCCTCGGCGTGGCGCAGCAGCAGGCGCCCGATCTCGGTGGGTTCGACGGCGCCGCGCTGACGCTGCACCAGCACCGCGCCGGCCTCCGATTCGAGCGACTGGATGCTGCGCGAGAGCGCCGGTTGGGTCAGGTGCACCGCCTTGGCGGCGCGGCTGAAGTTGCCGTGCTCGACGACTGCGAGCAGGTGATGCAGGCGCCGGAGATCAAACATGATGCGCAAGACGCATTGATGACAAAGAAAGAATGCATTGGACACATGCAAGCCTAGCGCAAATCATGGCGTGCAGGGCTGCATCGGCTGGCGTGTCCCGGCGACGGACGCGCGGTCTGGACCATCCGCCAGGGGAGCTGCGTCATGAGTCACAGGATTCTGCTGATCGCATCGGCGCTGCTCGCGGGCGCGGCCTGCACGCGTGCGCCAACCGACGCCGGCGACAGCGGCCGGCCCAGTGCCGCGGTGCAGGCGATCCACGCCCAGGCAGCGGAGGCAGCCGACCTCGCGGACCCCGCGAGCTTCGCCGATGCCCAGCGCGGCTTCATCGCCGCGCCCGAGGGTCAGGTCACTGCGGCGGACGGTCGCGTGGTCTGGGATTTCGATGCTTTCCGCTTCGTTGCCGGATCTGCGCCCGCCACCGTGCACCCCAGCCTGTGGCGCCAGGCGCTGCTCAACAACCACGTCGGACTGTTCCAGGTCAGCGAGCGCATCTGGCAGTTGCGCGGCTTCGACATCGCCAACATGACCCTGATCCAGGGCGATACCGGGTGGATCGTGGTCGATGCCCTGACCGCGCGCGAGACCGCGGCGGCGGCGCTGGCCTTCGCGCGCAAGCACCTGGGCGAGCGCCCGGTGACCGCGCTGGTCTACACCCACAGCCACGCCGACCACTTCGGTGGCGCGCTCGGCGTGCTCAGCGCCGAGGAAGCCAGGGCGCGCGAGGTGCCGATCGTCGCACCCGCCGGCTTCATCGAGGAAGCGACCAGCGAGAACGTGCTGATGGGCACCGCGATGGTGCGCCGCGCCGCCTACATGTACGGCAGCCGCCTGCCGGTCTCGGCGCTGGGACTGGTCGACACTGGCCTCGGCAAGGCGGTCGCCTTCGGGCGCGTGGGGCTGCTGCCGCCGACCCGTCTGGTCGAAGGCAGCAGCGAGGAAATGGTGCTGGACGGCGTCCGCTTCGTGTTCCACAACGTGCCCGGCAGCGAGGCGCCGGCCGAGTTCACCTTCGAGTTGCCGGACCTCAAGGCCTACTGCGGCGCGGAACTGATGAGCCACACGCTGCACAACCTCTACACCCTGCGCGGCGCGAAGGTGCGCGATGCGCTCAAGTGGGCGCACTACCTGGACGAATCGCTGGCGCACACCGCGGGCGCCGAAGTGGTGTTCAACCAGCACCACTGGCCGGTCTGGGGCCAGGCGCGTATCCGCGAGTTCATCGAGATGCAGCGCGACAGCTACCAGTTCATCCACGACCAGACCGTGCGCGGGATGAACGCCGGACTCACCGCGCCCGAGATCGCCGAGACGCTGCAGATGCCGCAGGCGCTGCAGGACCATCTCAATGTGCACGGCTACTACGGCACGCTGCGCCACAACGTGAAAGCGGTCTACCAGTTCTACCTTGGCTGGTTCGATGCGAATCCGGCCAACCTCGATCCGCATCCGCCGGTGGAAGCCGGGCGCCGCTATGTCGAGGCGCTGGGCGGCGCGCAGCAGGTGCTGGCGAAGGCCCAGTTGGCCTTCGACGCGGGCGACTATCGCTGGGCCGCCGAGCTGCTCAAGCACGCGGTGTACGCCGATGCCGGCGACGCGGCCGCGCGCGAACTGCTCGCGCGCAGCTTCGAGCAACTGGGCTACGCCAGCGAGGCCGCCACCTGGCGCAATGTCTACCTCACCGGTGCCCTGGAACTGCGCCAGGGTCCGCCGGAAACCGGCATGGACCGCGCGGCGATGATCGATTTGCTGCAGCACACGCCGGTCGAGCGTTTCCTCGAAGCGATGGCTGCCTCGCTCGATGCGCAGGCCGCGGGCGACCTCGCACTGACCATCAACCTCGAGTTCTCCGACCTCGGTGAGACCCATGTCCTGGAACTCGGCAACGGCGTGCTGCACCACCACCGCGCACCGCCGGCAGAGGACGCCGCGGCCACCCTGCGGCTGAGCAAGGCCTTCTTCCTGCGCATGCTCACCGGCAGCGCCGGCGCCACCGACCTGCTGACCTCGGACGAGGTCGAGATCGAGGGCAGCACGCTCGATCTGGCCCGCTTCCTGCGCCTGATCGACAAGCCGACGGGGACCTTCCCGATCGTCACGCGCGAGTGACGAGCCCAGTTGCGCGCGCCGGGAAGCTCTTGCCGCGTCGAGGACGGGCCGTGACGCGCTTCCCGGGCCGGATGGGGACCTCCAGCTTCAGCTCGCGATATGCAGCAGGTAGGCCACATAGGACGCGTACGCGCCCAGCAGGAAGGCGCCGTTCCAGCGCGTGATCCGGTAGCCCATCAGCATCATCGGCACCAGGACCAGGGCGAAGCCGATCATTACCGGGATGTCGAGCCCCATCAGCGTAGGCGCGGTGGTCGGCAGCGGCGTGATGATCGACGTGAGGCCGAGGACGCACAGCAGGTTGTAGATGTTCGATCCGAGGACATTGCCGATGGCGATGTCGGCGTGGCCGCGATAGGCCGCCATGACGCTGGAGGCCAGCTCAGGCAGCGAAGTGCCGATGGCAACGATGGTCAGTCCGATCACCAGTTCGCTCATACCCCACATCGTCGCCAGCTTCACCGCCGCCCCGACGCACAGGTGCGCGCCACCCATCAAGCCGGCCAACCCGAGGACGATCAGGGCGATCGTCCCGCCGAGCTTGCGATGGGCTTTCGGGTTCTCGTCGGCGAATTCCGCCTGGACGGTGGCTGGTTCGCTCTTCGAGGTCTTCAACAGGAGAAGCATGAATGCGATGAAGGCGCCGACCAGGACGAAGCCTTCCCAGCGCACCAGTTGCCCCAGGCTGGCGAGGCCCCAGAACAGGAAGCTGATCGCGATCATGATCGGCAGTTCGACCCGGACCATGCGCAACTGCACCGCCAGCGGCGCGACCAGCGCGGCCAGTCCCAGGATGACGCCCACGTTCGCGATGTTCGACCCGACCACATTGCCGATCGCGATGTCGGTGTTGCCATTGACCGCAGCGCCGATATTGACCGCCAGCTCGGGTGTGGAGGTCCCGAAGCCGACAATCACCAGGCCGATGACGAAGGGGCTGATGCCAAAGCGCTCCGCTACCGACGAGGCTCCCTTGACGAAGAGATCGGCGCCCACCGCCAGGATGGCCACGCCGGAAGCGAGGATCAGGATTTGCAGGAGCATGCGCAGCGCAGGGGCAGGATCGGGCTGGCAAGGATGGCAGAATCACGAAAGTCCATCGTGCACGAGTTGTATGTGCGCGTCCCTGCCGACAGGTGGTGGGCGGAGATGGTGGCGCCGATCTCGGCCTGGGCTTCGCATCAAGCCGCGATTTGCGGGCCCGCGAGGGAACTCAGGGGGCGTGCACGCCTGGTGGCGGCACAAGCCGATGCACGCGCAGCGCCTGGTAGATGCCGCGGCACTCGTCGACCACGCGCGCGTCTTCTGCGCCGAGCTCGACAGCTTTCTCACGGGGCGTCTCGAAGCCGGTCGACTGCCACACCGCGTGGTACCAGTGCGGCGCCCACACGCCGTCGCTGGCGCGCGGGCCGGCGGGCCAGTGCAGCATGCGATCGGTGAACGGGATGCCGAGCAGCGCGCAGACCGCGCGCAGATGGCCCCCTGGATCGCGCAGGAACTCGCCGGCGTCGATCACCGGCGGTGCGCGGCCGTCGCGGTCGGCGAGGCGCGCGAACAACTCGGCCTGCTGTGGCAGCCCGATCTCCGCCGCGCTGACGGTGCCGCGGGTGCGCAAATAGGAGGCAACCACCTCGGCCGGATCGCGGATCAGCAGGATGTTGGTCAGTTGATCGATCCACCCGCGTTCCATCTGCGGCAGCAGGTGGTGGGTCATGTGCTTCTGGTACCAGATCGGCTGGCCATCCGGCACCGGGCCGACAAGTTCCGCCACCACGCGCCGCCAGTCGGTCTCGCCGGCCGCGATCACCTCGTCGCGGCCCGGATGGTCGGCGCCGGTGGCGGCGAGGTAGTGCGCGTACAGCGGTTCGTCGCTGACCATGCAGTCGCCGCGGTTCTCCCAGGCCCGCATCATCGCGGTGGAGATGTTGCGCGGGCCGGACCACATCGCGATGCGCAGCGGGCTCATCGTGCAGCCTCGCGCGCGGCGACATCGCGCATGACCAGTTCGCGGTACAGCGCCTGCAGCCGGTGGATCATCGGGCGGCCCTCCGGACTGGACGATTCGAGCGCGCGGCCATCCACCGACCTGACCGGCACCAGGCCCGCGAAGGTGCCGGTGACGAAGGCTTCCTGCGCGCCGTAGACCTCGGTCAGGCTGAAGTTCTTCTCGCGCGCCGGGATGCCGGCCAGGCGACAGGCTTCGAGCACCTTGGCGCGGGTGATGCCGGGTAGGCAGTAGTCGCCGCTCGACGTCCACACCTCGCCGCGACGGACGATGAAGAAGTGGGTGGAGTTGCAGGTGGCGACGAAGCCGTGCGGGTCCAGCATCAGCGCCTCATCCGCGCCCGCGGTGTAGGCCTGGATGCAGGCGGTGATGCAGTTGAGCTTGCTGTGGCTGTTGAGCTTTGGATCCTGCACATCCGGGTGGCCGCGGCGCACGTGCACGGTGTACAGCGCGAGGCCGCGCGCCAGCGTCTGCGGCAGCGGAGTCTTGTATTCCGGGATGATCACGATGGTGGCCGGCCCGATGCACACCCGCGGGTCCTGGTAGGGCGTGCGCTTGACCCCGCGCGTGACCATCAGCCGCAGGTGCACGCCCTCGCGCATGCCATTGGCCTCCAACGTGGCGTACAGGGCGCGCCTCAGTTCGTCCCGCGTCAGGCCGATCTCGAGCGCGATCGCCTTCGCGCCCTCGTACAGCCGGTCGAGATGCTCATCGAGGAACACCGGATGGCCGGCTACCACGCGCAGCCCTTCCCACACGCCATCGCCGAGCACGAAGCCCGAATCGAACACTGACAGCGTTGCCTGCGTGCGCGGCTTCAGCTCGCCGTTGACGTAGATCCGGATGTCCGAATTGCGCGGATCGTCGATGAAATCGTGGGTGCCCTGCGCCATCGGCCCACCTCGCGGCAAAGCCATCAGCATACGCGCCGATACCCGTCAAACGCGGAGACGCAGAGGACGCGGAGAAAAGCGCGGAGAGAAGCGGATGATGCATGGTGGTTCGCGGGAGCTGTTGACCGACCGGCGCGCCGCGGACCATTCAGGCGCGGAGGGCGCAAAGAAAAAGCATCGACAAGGTCGAATGCGCGGGTCCGTTCGTCAGCGCGTAGCCCGGTGGTACGCGCGCAGCGCGTTCCCCCGGTGCTTGCCGCCAGCCGCCGGCGGTGAATCGCTGCGCGATACGCCGCCCTACGCAAAGCCAGCGGCTGGCGGCAAGCACCGCCCCACTCGCTCTTCTCTGCGTTTCCTCCGCGCCCTCTGCGTCTCCGCGTTTAACGGGCCCAGCCGTCAGCCGAGGTAGGTAAAGACGAGGATGGCGGCGAGGATGGCCAGGGTCACGGCGCCGCCAAGAACCACCAGGCGCGTCAGTGCCTTGCGATTCTTCTCCAGTTCCTGGTCCTTCGAGGCGAGGATCTTGCTCATCGCGTCCTGTCCGGCATGCAGCGGGCCGATACGGCCGAAACTGCGGAGCGTTCGAGCCTACTCCGCGCCCCTGCCATGTCAAGCGCGCGGCGTCAGCGGAACCCCGCCTTCTGGCCGATCGCGGCCACATGGTTGACCAGTTCGTGGCAGAGCACCACGGCCTTGTCGTCGGGGCTCCAGAAGGCATTGGGCTGGCCGCAGTCCTGGGCGACCAGGCGGACCATCACGGCGCCCTCCGGAAACTTGAACTGCTTGAGCAGCGCCTGTCCTTGCTCCAGCAGTTGCGCCTTGCGCACCAGCCGGGCGGCGTCGACTGTGTCGGCGGATTCGGGCTCGATGTGGTTGACCGGGACAATGAAGCCGTCGAGCTGCGCCGGCATGCTCGCTACCTGGCCCCGCAAGTTTGCCGACCACGAGGCGGCGTTCTGCGCGGCCTCGGGAATGCAGCTCTCGCGACGTGCCTGCGGCAGCCCCAGGCGCCCGGCCAGCGGGCCCATGGTCTGCGGATCCGCGCCGTACAGCAGGCAGGCGATCTGGAAGCCGCGCTGCTCGTCGATGCCGTGCTCGTCCCACCAGTGCAGCTCGTCGCGGTCCGCTTCGCTGGCCTGGCCCGAGGCCAGCCACCACTCGACTGCCGCAATCGCATCGGTGCCGTCCTCCTGGCCATCCGGCGACAACCACCAGGTGGCGAAACGGTCGGCCGCGTCCTCCTCGCGCCCGAGCACCGGCATGTCGTACAGATCCACCAGCGCATGCCCGATCTCGTGCAGCAGCACGAAGCGCAGCGTGCCGCCGACGAACTGCTGCAGGCTGACGCTGTCGCGGAACATCGCTTGCGGCGGCGCCAGGCGGATCTCCTCTGCCGGCGCGGCCTGAGTGATTGCGGCAAGTGCGAGGGCAGCGAGGGAGTTCAGGCGCATCGGGCGGCCACACCGGCAGGACAGGGCCCCCGAGTCTGCAGGCAGCCCGCGCGCTTGCCCATTGGCCAATCGTGACGATGCGCTGCGTCGGCGCGGCTCAGAGATCGCGCCGCCCGGTGAGCACACCCGCACCGCCCAGCAAGCCCTGCGCCATCCAGGCGGCGACGATGACATAGGCAATCCGCGGCAGCCAGGCGGCCAGTTGCGCCTGCTGCGCCTCCAACTCCTGCGCTTCGGCCCCGGCCCAGCGACTGAGCATCTCCGGCAACTGTCCGCTGCCCTCGCCAGTCGCAATCATCCCGGACAGGGCGTGGTGATCGATGCCGTCCAGCGCGCTCACCGCAGAGGCCAGGGTGGCGCCGCCCTGCATGCGCGGCAGCAACTGATCGAACTGCGCGCGGACCGCACGCAGGCGCACCGTGCCAGCTGCCAGTGGCAGCGCCGTGAACATGCTGACGCCACTTTCCAGCAGCAGCGCCAGGCTCTCCACGCCGCGCTGCACCTCATTGCGCCGCCACAGCGGGCCGAATACCGGCACCTGCAGGGCCACCGCTTCGATCGCCAGTCTCGCCGGACTGTCCGGCACTGCTGCGGCATGCTGCCGGAGGTGGCCGACCAGAGCCCAGCACGCCGCCAGCAGCATCAGTGTGCCCACACTGTGCAGCAGGTAGCCGCCGCCGCTGAGCGAACCACTCACCAGCGCGGGCAAGGGCTGCAGAAACAATGCCAGCGCCAACACGAACAGCGGCAGCAATAGACGTGCGCGCACCTGCTTGGCCAGCTTCGCGCGCAGCGCGGCGGCCGCGCCCAGACGTTCGTGCGCAATCGCCGGACTGCCGGCGAGGATCGCCGCGCGCAGCACGCCGGCTTCCAGCGGCGTGAACAGGCCCGCCGCCGCGCCCGCATCGGCCAGCGATTGCCCGCGCGCCAGCGCGCGCGCGGCGCGCGCCGTGGCCGGCTTCCAGGCACCCGGAAGGTCGAGCATGCCGACCGCCTGCGCGGGCGGCACGCCCGCGCGCTCCAGGGCCGCCAGTTGCGCATGCATCTGCGCGCGCAAGTCGTCAGGCAGCAGCTGCGGGAAGGCGGGAAGAGTGCTTCGTGCGGGCATACGCTGGAGTCTGCCAGCGGGGTGCCCGTTGTGGGCCGAAATGATGCGTGGGGATTCGCAAGCCACGCGCCGGGCGCGTAGCGTTGTGCTCCACCTTGCGAGTCGCCCGTCGCCGATGACCGTGCCCCCCGACCATGCGATGGCGATCCTGCACGGCGCGCGCCTGCGGCTGCGGCCACTGCGCAGCGGGGACGCAGCCGCGCTCTACACGCTGTTCAGCGACCCGGCGGTGACCCGCTACTGGAGCTTCGCCGCGTGGACCCGCCCGGCGCAGGCGCAGGCCTTCATCGAGCTGCGCCAGTCGCTGGATCCGCAGCGCGTGCGCAGCTTCGCGATCGCACTCGCTGCCAGCGACGAGCTGATCGGCACCCTGACCCTGTTCCTGCTGGCTGGACAGCGGTGCGAAGTCGGCTATGCCCTGGCGCCGGCCTCGCAGGGACAGGGTCTGGCGGCTGAGGCTTTGCGACTGGCTATCGCGCATGCATTCGGCGCACTCGGCGTGCAGTGCATCGAAGCCGATGTGGACCCGCGCAACCGGCCGTCCGTGCGCCTGCTCGAAGGCCTGGGTTTCCGCTGTGTGCGCGAGGTGGCCGAGCGCTGGCGTGTGGGCGACGAGATCGGCAGTTCGGCGATTTACGAATTGCGTGCCGCTGCGCCACCCACGGGCTGATCGCGCGGCTCAGGACTCCGCCGCGATCTTCCGGCGCATGCGCCAGGTTCCCCAGGCCACCAGCAAGGCAATGACCGGGATCGACACCGCCGTGATGACTTCGACCGATCCGTGGTGCCAGTCCGCCGTCGCCCGCGCCAACTGGCGCACCAGGCTGGAGCCGTAGTAGGTCAGCACCACCACCGACAGGCCCTCGACGGTTTCCTGCAGCCGCAATTGCAGCCGGGCGCGCTGGTTCATCTGGCCCAGCAACTCCTGGTTCTGCTGCGCCAGGTCGATGTCGACGCGGGTCCGCAGCAGTTGGCTGTTGCGCGCCACGCGTGCGGAGAGTTCCTCCTGGCGACGGGCGATGGCCGCACAGGTGCGCATGCCGGGCTGCAGGCGCCGCTGCATGAACTCGGCAAAGATCGGGAAGCCCGACACGCGCGATTCGCGCAATTCCTCGATGCGTTGCATCACCATGCCCTGGTAGGCATGCGAGGCACCGAAGCGGAAAGTCGTGCGCGCCACCGAATGTTCGACCTCGGCCGCGAGCGTGGACAGCGCCGTCAGCGCGTCGCGCTCGTCCTGCGCCGAGCGTGCATGGTCGATCTGGTCCATCAGGTCGGCCAGTCGCTGCTCGCTCAAGTACAGCCAGCGCCCGGTCTCCTTGGCCACCGGCAGGCCCAGCAGGGCGAGCATGCGGTAGGTCTCGATCTCGACCAGCCGCTGCACCGTGCGCCCGGTCTGGCGCTGGGTCATCGACTCGTTGAGCACCAGGAAGCGCGAGAAGCCGTTGTCGATCTTGAAATCGCTGAACACCCAGGCCGTCTGGTCCGCGACCCGCGCCGCCACCATCGTGCGCCCGTTGGCGATCAGCCCGGCCAGCACCGAGTCCGCACTCAGATCTGCCGTCGGGCGCACCTCGATCTGCGTGGCCACCATCAGCTTGCCCGGAATCCGCCGCATCCACTCCGTGTGCAGCGCATCCAGCGCGGTCGCGTCGGCATCGAGTACTTCACCCGCCGCCAGCGCGCGGAAGAAGGTGTAACTGGAAAACTCCGTATGCCGCTCCCAGCGCATGCGGAAAGCGGCCGTCTCCAGCGTCAGGAAGGAATCCGCGTTCTCGATCGCGGTGCATTGCAGGCCCTTGCACAACTCGGCGAGGATCGCGCGCTCGTCGCCTACCGCCTCGGCCCCTTCGCCGTTCTGGAACACCAGGTGCGAGACCAGCATCGCCCCCACCAGCGGCACCGGCGGCCCGGCGTGGAACTCGAGGTTCAGCCGCTGGCGTAGCGGGTGCTCGTCCAGATGCGCGAGCAGTAGCCGTGGATGCATGGACCGGTGCCTCCGGCGGACGCAGGATTGCCCAGAGCGTACTCCCCGGGGTTTGGAGTTGGGGCTCAGCTTGCTGCCGTCGCACGCCGTGGTGGGGTGGTGGCGCTCGATCCTGGCGACGTCGCCAGGACGGCAGGCGGCGACGGGCGAGTCCCGGGCGGTGGGTGTCCGGGGCCGAACACGAGTGTCCGCTGGCGTGCGCCGGGCTGCCCCGGATCCGCGTTGCTGCGCGGCCCTCGGCGAGGCATGCAGATTGCATGCGCAGTTGCCGGGCTGCCCCGAGCCCGCAGGGTCCGCGCTGATGAACGACTTCCGCTACGCCCTCCGCCAGTTGTGGCGACACGCCGGATTCGCGCTCGCGGCCATGCTGACGCTCGGCCTCGGTATCGGCCTCGTGGCCACCCAATACAGCTTGATCGACGGTGTGCTGCTGCGCCCGCTGCCGTTTCCGCACGCCGACCGCATCGTCCACGTCGCGCTTGCAGAGGGCAGCGACTCGCAGTCATGGAGGCGATTGCGGGCGGACGACTATGCCGCGCTGGCCGCGCAGCAGCGGGCTTTCGACACCCTTGCAGGCTGGCGTTCGGAAACCTACAACCTGGCCGCGCCAGGCGAACTGCCGCAGCGCCTCTGGGGCTCGGCAGTCACGCCCGAGTTCTTCGCGATGCTCGGTGTGGCGCCGCTGCACGGGCGCCTGCTGGAGCTGCAGGACGCGCAGCCGGGCCAGCCGCAGCGGGCGATGATCGAGCACCGCCTGTTCGTCGAGGCCTTCCAGGCCGATCCGGGTGTGGTTGGCCGCAGCGTGCGCCTGAACGGCGAGCCGACCACGATCATCGGCGTGCTGCCGCCGGGTTTTCGCTTCCCGGGCAACGACAGTGTGTGGGTCAACATGCGCCTGCCAGCGGAAGGAACGCCGGTGGATCACCTGCAGATCGGCATGGAGGCGTTCGGCCTGCTTGCGCCAGGGCAGAGCGCGCAGAGCGCGCAGGCCGAAGTCGGCACTTTGTTGCAGCGCCATCGCGCGGCGCTCGGAGAAGGCGCCGACGGCAACACGCCTGCGCGCGTGCAGCCCTTGCAGTACGCCTACAACGGCGGGCCGACGGTGCCCTTGCTGCTGACCCTGCTGGCGATGACCGGTTTCGTGCTGCTGCTCGCCTGCACCAATGTCGCCAACCTGATGTTCGTGCGCGGCGCCGACCGGATGCGCGAGATCGCGGTGCGCAGCGCACTGGGTGCCGGGCGGGCGCGCGTCGTCCGCCAGGTGCTCGCGGAGAGCCTGCTGATCGGCCTCGGCGGTGCCATGCTCGGCCTGGCGCTGGCGGCGGTCGGCATCGGCCTGCTGCAGGCGCAGGCGGCTGCGCGCCTGAGCATGCCGGCGTGGATGTACTTCGACCTGAATCCCCGCGTGGTCGGCATGGCGCTGCTGCTGGCCATCGGCGCCGGTCTGTTCGCCGGCCTGTTGCCGGCGCTGCGCTCGAGCCGGATCGACCTCGCGAAGAACCTGCGCGAGAGCGGCCGCGGCCAGGTCGGTGCGGCGCGCATCGGTGCGTGGATGGCTGCCGGACAGCTGGCCTTCGCGTGCGCGGCCCTGGTGGTGGCCGCCCTGTTCGGCCAGAGCCTGGTGCAGAGCTCGACAGTCAACTTCAGGTTTGATCCGGAACGCCTGCTGGTGGGTCGCCTCGAACTGCAGGGCCCGGCCTATGCCGAAGCGAGCGCGCGCACTGCATTCTACGAGCGCCTGCTGGACCACGTGCGCGCCGTGCCCGGTGTGTCCGCGGCTGCGGTGAGCAGTCGCGATCTCGTCGGTCAGGGTGTCGGCGTCAGCGTGGAGATCGAGGGTGTTGCGTACGCGCGGGAGCAGGACCGCCCGCCGGCATGGCTGGAAGTGGTCAGTCGCGATTATTTCGCGCTGCTCGGCCAGCCGGCGCTCGCGGGTCGGCTGTTCGCGGCCAGCGACAGGGCCGGTGCGACGCCCGTGGCGGTGCTCAACGCGAGCCTCGCGGAGCGCCTGTGGCCGGGACGCAGCGCGCTCGGCCAGCGTCTGCGCCGCGGTTTGCCTGGCGAAGCTTGGGTGACCGTGGTCGGAGTGGTCCCGGATTTGCACATGCAGGGTGTCGGCAATGCCGGCGACGGTGGTGGTTACTACCTGCTGCAGGATCAGCAGAGCTGGGGTTGGCTGGAGTTGCTGGTGCGCACCGAGGGCGATCCCGCCGCGATGGTCGCAGCGGTGCGCTCTGCGGTCGCGGCGATCGACCCCTTGCAGCCGATCCACAGCATCGCCACCCTCGGCGAGCGCACCCGCGGCTGGCTCGCCCCGATGCAGATCATCGGCTCGATGGCCGGCGTGTTTGCCATAGCCGCCCTGTTGCTGGCCGCGGTCGGCGTGTACGGCGTGATGGCCTACGCGGCGCGCCGGCGCCAGCGCGAGTTCGGCCTGCGCCTGGCGCTCGGGGCGGCCGGGCACAGCCTCGAATGGATGGTGCTGCGCCAGGGCGCGCCGCAGACGCTCGGTGGCATCGTCGTCGGCCTGTTGCTCGGCTTCCTGCTTGCGCAGCCGCTGGCGCCGGTACTGGCGTCCGCATCGGTAGCCGATCCGCGCATCTACGCGCTCGCCGCCGCACTGCTCGGCGTGGCGACGCTGCTGGCGAGCTGGTGGCCGGCGCGGCGCGCGGCGGGTGTCGATCCGATCGCTGCCTTGCGCGGCGACCAATAGTGTCGATCTCGGTTGCGGCAGCGACCTGTGCAGCGCACCACAATCCTCGCGCTGCGCATCGACCATGTGCTGCCGATCCCCGCGACCACCGCGGCCAGCGCTATTGCAAATCGGCGGCATCGAGGTAAAGGACGGTCCCTGTGCAGACCTGCGCGACGTCCATGGGTGTGCTCGGCGCCGCGCGCATCGACTGGATGATTGGCCCCGCTGCGTGGTCGGCTGGTTGGTCCGGCTGTTCGGCCCGCAGGCCCTCGGCTTCATTCGGTCGGGGCGTGCGCAGGACCTTCATTCGAAGCCGCTGGCGTGGACGCGGTCGCCATGCAGGCGCATCAACACGACGTCGATGTTGCCGCTCTCGATGGTGGCCGCGGCGCCGATCAGCAGGCCTTCGAGGCTGAGGAAACTGGCGGCCGGTCGCAATGCGCGCTGGGTGCCGCCGATGTTGGGCACGGTGATCCCGACGATGGTCATGCCGCTGGTGCCATAGCTGGGATCGACGCTGCCGACCGATGTCAGGCGCATGATGCCTGTGCGTGCCTCGCTACCGCCGAACAGGGCGGACGTGATCAGGTAGGGTCGACCTACGTCGGCGGAATCGCGACCGACCTCGATGGCGGTGTCGCCGCTGATGCCGAGCACGGTCTCGTTCCAGTCGTACAATGCCTGGCCGGCCGTGCCGAAGTTCGGCAGCGCGCTGCCGTCAGCTTGGTGCACGCGCACGAAGGACCTCGAAAGCACGCCTGCGCGGTCTGCCCGCCCGGACACATAAATGCGCGTGACCGTGGATGTTCGCAGCACCCCGAGGCCACCGCAGGCGGCGCCATAGCTCTGGCCGTCGACTTGCAGGAAGTGCGTCAGCAACTGGCCGCCGTTGAAGCCCGGATCGAGGCTGCCGTCGGCACCCAGGCGTGCCAGGCCGTAGCCGAGCAGGCTGCCATCAAAATCGCCGACGCGCGAACACACGACATAACCGCCGTCCCCGATCTCGCGCAAGCGATAGCCATCGTCGCGCGCCGCGCCGGCAAAACTCAAGGTACGAATGCCAAAACCGCTGTCGAGCGTGCCGCCAGGCAACATGCGCAGCACAAAGCCATCCAGGAATGCGTCGTTGGTGCCGCTTGGCTTCACCCGTCCGGATACGACCAGCCGCCCGGCGGCATCGATCAGGGCCTCGTCGGCGCGATATTCGAATCCGCTGTTGCCGAGCGCGAACGGGCCGCCGAGCAGGCCGCCGTTGACCCCGTAGCGCCAGACGCGCAAGCCATCGCCGTTGAAGCCGACCAGGTAATGACTGCCATCGGCCGCGATCGCCGATGCCATCGCATTGGGGTTCAGGGCGCCGCCGGGCGGCGTCAGGCTGAGACTGCCGGCCGGCCCGACGCTGGTGTCGGCAAGTCCGGTCGGCGTGCGCAGCGCGATTGCCATCGAATAGCCGCTGCCGTTGTAGGCGCTGCCGACCATCATGGTGCGGCCATCGGAAAGGCGCCGCACGCTCTCCACCAGGTCGAGCGGTGGGCTGCCGAGGTCGTAGGTCACGCGCACGCGTCCGAGTGCGCTGGCGCCGCCATACTCGGTGTCCAGGTTGCCCACATTCACTGCCAGGGCCGGCAGCGCCAGCCACCCCAGCAACGCCATCCAGAGTTTGTGCATTGGTCTCTCCTCTGCCGCGAGGTGCGGCGCGATTCCGGGTGCAACGGAAAACGATGGAGAAATCCGGCAGCCGCCGCGGGCTCAACTGCCCGGCGACAGCGCAGCCAGCTCGCGGCGGCTTTGTTCGGCGAGCGGACTGGCAGCGCCGAGCAGGCGTTCACGCTGCTCCAGCACGCTGGCGAGTAGCTCCCGCGCCGCCGCGTGCTCGCCAAGGACCTGCAGCGTCAGCGCCAGTTCGTGGAACGCAAAGGACGCAAAGGAGAAGAAAGGACGCAAAGGAAAGCGCTAACTGCACTGCCTGGGTTGTGACCGGTCTCCTGCACCCCGCTCTTCTTTGCGTCCTTTGCGCCCTTTGCGTTGAACGCTCGTTGTGTCTCTTGGCTCCGGGCCAGCACGTCCTCACGCGGCCTGCATCCGGCGTGCACGGCGCGCGGACGAAACGACGACAAGTGATTGATACAAAATGCATCTTGCCTTGATGGGGCTTTATCCATGCTGGCACCACGCTGCCTTCCGGCAGTCGTGCGGTGCTCTGGGGAGCGCCGCTTCCTCTCTCAGCAGGAGTCCTTCCATGTACGCCAAGTCTGCACTTGCGGGTCTGCTGGCGCTGGCCGCCTTTTCCGGCGATGCGCATGCCAACGCCCGCGTCACCGTCGGTCATTTCGCGCCCTTCGCACCGTCGCTGCAAGGCACCTCGGTATCGATCCGGGTGAACGGTCAGGTCGCGCTGCAGAACGTGGTGTTCGGCCAGTTTACCGAGTACCTGACGCTGGGGCCGGCGGGCCGCTACACCGTCGACGTGCTCCCGACGGGCACCAATACCGTGGCGATCAGCGCGGCGCTGGACCTGGCCAACAACACCGACTACACCGTGCTCGCAGTGGGCGATGGTGGCAACCAGCCGCTCGCGTTGCTGCCGCTGGTGGACGACAACAGCGCGCCGGCGGCCGGCCAGGTCAAGGTGCGCGTAGTCCATGCGGCGCCGTTCGCCAACACCCTGGCCGCCACCGAGGTCTCGGTGCGCGACAAGACCGGCGCGGTGGTCGGCGGCCTTGCGCGGGTTCCGTTCCGCGGCGCCAGCGGCTACCTCAGCCTGCCGTCGGCCAGCTATGACCTGAAGGTGGCCACGCCGGACGGCGGCACCACGCTGATCGATCCCAAGCCGGTGTCGCTGGCCGCGGGCGGCATCCTGACCCTGGTCGCCACCGGCGGTGCCAACGGCTACGCCACCGGGATCACGGCGATCGCCGCCGGCGCCGCGCCCACCAATCCGCTGCCGACCTTCGCCATCGGCCCGGTCAAGGTCCGCGTGGCGCACTTCGCGCCCTTCGCGGCCAGCCTGGACGGCACCGCGGTGCGCGTGACCGTGGATGGCGCCGAGGTGCTGAACAACTTCCGCTTCCGCGACTTCACGCCGGAGCTGGATCTGGCCCAGGGCGCCTACGAGATCCAAGTGTTCCCGCAGGGTTCGGCAAGCGCCGCGATCACCGGCACGGTGGAGCTGGACGGCAACAAGCGCTACACCCTGGCGGCCGTCGGCAACGGTGCGGAGCAGCCGCTGGCGCTGCAGCAGTTCGAGGACCGCGCCAGCGCGCCGCCGGCCGGCCGCTACGCGCTGCGCGTGGCGCACACCGCGCCTTTCGCGGCCACGCCCGAGGCCACCGCGGTGTCGATCCGCACCGACGGCGGCGATGTCGTCGCCGGCCTGTCCAGCGTTCCCTACGGTGCCGCCAGCGGCTACCTGGAACTGGCCACCGGCAGCCTGGACCTCAAGGTCGCCACGCCCGACGGCAACACCAACCTGATCGACCTGGCGGCGCTGAACCTGCCGGCCGGTGCCATCGCGACCGCCTACGCGGTGGGTGACGGCGTGCGCCAGCCGCTCGGCATTGTTGCGGTGCCGCTCGGCAACGTGGCGCTGGAGGCGAATGTCGATACCAGCGTCGACGGCATCTGGTTCAACCCGGCGCTGAACGGGCAGGGCTGGAGCTTCCATGCGCTGCCGTCGCAGAACCGCTTGATCGGCGCCTGGTACACCTACAGCGCCGATGGCAGTGGCCGCCACCTCTGGTACACGCTGGATTCCTGCCGCTCGGCGCCGGGCGCCACCAGCTGCCTGTTGCCGGGTGCCTTCGACAACCGCGAGGTGACGCTGTCGATCTACGAGAGCCAGGGGGGGCTGTTCGGCCAGCCAGCCCCGGTGGTGACGCGCGACGTCGGCACGCTCACCATCCGTTTCCTCAGCTGCACCCAGGCGGAGCTGCGCTACCAGATCGGCAGCTTCACTTCCGCCACGGTGCCGATCACCAGCCTGGTGGCGAAGCCCGGCTGCACCCTGGGCAATTGAGACTCAGGCTTGAGCGTAGCCCGGAGTGCCGCGCAGCGGCTCTCCGGGTACTTGCGGCAAGTGCCCGGAGAAGGCGTGGTGTGCGCACTCCGGGCCACGCGGGTGATGAACCCGGTTGCGCTGGCAAGGTGCCAGCGTGCCCTGACGAAACATCCGGGCTAGACTCGCGCGATCCTGCATCCGCGAGATTCCCGATGTCCCGCCCAGACCCCAGCCAGGCCAAGCTGATCCAGCCTAACGCCGACAACCGCTACGAGGTGACGGCGGGCGACCTGCCGCTGTCATGCCCGATGCCGGGCATGCACCTGTGGAACTCGCACCCACGCGTCTACCTGCCGGTCGAGACCGAAGGTACCAGCCAGTGTCCCTACTGCGGCGCGTACTACACCCTCAAGGGCGGCGCTGGTCGCGGGCACTGATGCGTCCGGCCATGGGCAAAACCGGGCGCATGCGCGCGACGCCGGGGGCGCCGCGTGCCGGCTAGTCCACTGCAGCCCTTCCGCCGCGGCTGGACCGTGGTGCAGCTGATACCGGAACTGGCGCCGGGCGGCGCCGAGCGCTCGACGATGGAAGTCGCCCGTGCGCTGGTCGCGGCACACCACCGGTCGATCGTCATCTGCGGCGGCGGTCGCTGGGTCACGCGGCTCAGGGCCGAGGGCAGCGAGCACATCAAGCTGGCGATCGGCAGCAAGTCGCTTGGGCTGGTGTCGGCCTGGCTCAAGCTGCGCAAGCATTTGCGCAAGCTGCGGCCGGACGTGGTCCATGCGCGCTCGCGCCTGCCGGCCTGGCTGCTGCGCTTCGCCCTGATCGGCATGCACCCGCGGCCCAAGGTGGTGACCACGGTGCACGGCCTGAACTCGGTCTCCGGATACAGCAGGATCATGACCTGGGGCGATCGCGTCATCGCCGTGTCGCGCGCGACCGCGGACTTCCTGCTCGAGAACTACCCCAGCCTGGACCCGTCGCGCATACGGATAATCCCACGTGGCGCGGACCCCGCCGAGTTTCCGCCGCGCCTGAAGGCCACGCCGGAGTGGATCCGGACTTTCGGCGACGAGTATCCCGGCCTCAAGGGCGGGTGCCTGCTGACCTTGCCGGGCCGCGGCACCCGCCTCAAGGGCCATGCGGATGCGATCGGCATCCTGGCCCGCGTGCGCCAGGCGGGGGTGGATGCAAGGCTGTTGCTGCTCGGGGTCGTCGAGGGTCGCCGCCAGGGCTATCTGTCGGAACTGCGACAGGTCGCGCGCGAGCACGGGGTGTTCCCCTATGTCGCGTTCAGCGCCTCGCGCGGCGACGTGCGCGAGGTCTACGCCCACAGCGACCTGATCCTGCAGCTGTCGACCCGTCCCGAGAGCTTCGGGCGGGTGGTGGCCGAAGCGCTATGCATAGGCCGTCCGGTGCTCGGCTATGACCACGGTGGCGTCGGCGAACTGTTGCGCGAACTCTACCCGGCTGGCCTGGTTCCCCCGCGTGACCTGGATGCGGCGGCGGCGCGGGCAATCGCCCTGCTCAAGTCGCCACCACCGGTGGACACCGGGCGGGTGCCCAAGGTGGCGGACATGCAGCGCCGGACGCTGTCGGTCTACGATGAGTTGATCAACGGCAAGGCCCCGGATTCCAGCAGCGTCCTGCAGCGGTGAGCGCGGCGCGGCCTGTTGCCGGAGCATGGCTGGCGGGCCTGTTGCTGGCCGTGCCACTGCTGCTGCCGTTCTCGCGCGCCGCCGAACTGCCGGTGCTGCTGGGCGCGCTGGCTGGCGTGTGGCTGACGCTACGCTACCGCGGGCCGTGGTTGCGGGCGCGGTCCGCGCACGCGCTGGGGCTGGCACTCGGCGCCTACACGCTCGCGGCGCTGCTGTCGGCGCCGGATGCGCTGGCGCCGGACAAGACCTGGGTCACCGCGGCGGCGGCGCTGCGTCTGCTGGCTTTTGGACTTGGTGTGCTTGGGCTGCTGGAGCTGGCGCTGGCCGCCGGCGCCGCGCCGTCATTGCTTTCGCGCCGGTTGCTGTGGGTGGCAGCGCTGCCACTGGCACTGTGGGTGATCGATGCGCTGCTGCAGGCTGCGACCGGCATCTCGCTCGGCGGCAGTCTCGATGCCGATCGCCTGAGCGGCATCTTCGGCGCCGACGACCTCAAGCTCGGCCCGCTGCTGCCGGCGCTGTCGCCGCTGCTGCTGTGGCCGCTGCTGGGTGCGCGGCGCTGGCTGCTGGCGCTGGTCTGGATCGCAGTGCTGGTCGTCGTGCTGCTCGCGGGTTCGCGTGCCGGCTGGGTCAGCTATGCCTGGGTCAGTGCGCTGCTGGCCTGGCGCCTGGCCGGCGGGTCGCGTCGGCTGTTCGCCCTGTGGCTGGGTTTGGCGCTGCTGTGCGGCGCGCTCGCGGGGGCGATCGGCTACCAGGCATCGGACAGCTTCCGTGCCCGGGTCGACCGCACGCTGGCCTTCGGCGAGGGCCAGGCCGATGTCGCGCTGGCCGGTCGCGTGCCGATCTGGCAGACGGCCGCGCGCATGGCGCTGGCGCATCCGGTCAACGGCGTCGGCGTGCGCGGCTTCCGGCATGCTTATCCCGCTTATGCCACGCCCGGCGATCCCTGGGTGGATCCGGTGGCCGGCACTGGCGCCGCGCATGCGCACCAGCTCTTCCTCGAACTGCTGACCGAGACCGGCCTTGCGGGACTGCTGCTGTGGCTGGGCGCGGCCTGGGTGCTGTGGCGCGAGTCGCGCCGCGGCGCCGCGGATGCGGCGACCCAGGCGCCGTGGATCGCGCTGGGGGCGCTGGTCTTCCCGCTGAATACTCACCTCGCGTTCTATTCGAGTTTCATGGGGCTGGTGCTGGCCTGGCTCATTGCGCTGGCCTGCGCCCAGTCGCGCCTGAGGGAGGTCGCATGCGCGAGCCGCTGAGCGTGGTGGTGACCACCTTGAACAACGCGGCGACGCTGGCGCGCTGCCTTGGGAGCGTGGCCTTCGCCGACGAGCGCCTGCTGGTCGATTCCGGCAGCACGGACGACACCCTGAAAATCGCCGCTGCGCACGGCTGCCGCATCCTGCACAAGCCCTTCGCCGGCTATGGCCCGCAGAAGCAATGGGCGATCGAGCAAGCCACGCATCGCTACGTGCTGCTGCTGGATGCAGACGAATGGCTGCCTGAGGACTGCCAGCGCGAGATCATCGCGCTGATGCAGTCGATCGGCGCCGGCGCGCCAGCGCTGGCCGGCTGGCGGATCCCGCGGCGCGAGCAGATCTTCTGGCAGTACCAGCACGCCCTGGCGCGGCTGAACACATTCCTGCGGCTGGTCGACCGCACGCGCTTCCGCATGAGCGCATCGACCGTGCACGCGGCGCCGGAGGTCGACGGTCCCACTGCGACGCTGAAGGCCGCCTTCAACCACGACGGCGAGCCGGACATCCACACCAAGGTGGCCAAGATCAATGCCTATTCCAGCGGCCTGGTGCAGGACAAGCTGGAACGCGGCGTGGTTTTGGTCGGCCTGCGCATGTTGCTCTACCCGCCGTGGTTCTTCCTGCGCCAGTATCTGTTCAAACGCCAGTTCCTCGACGGCTGGGCCGGATTCATCCAGAGCGCGGTGGGCGCCTTCTATGTGTTCCTGAAGTACGCCAAGGTGCATGAAGTCCGACGCCGCCATCGCGATTGAGCGCCTGCGTCCAGCCTGGCGTGCGCTGTTCGGCCTGGCGCGCCTGCTGGCGCGGCTGCCCTACCGTTGGCAGATGCGCATTGCGCAGCTGCTCTCGTGGCCGATCGCCTGGGCCGCCGGCAAGCGCGGCGCGATCGTCGCTGCCAATATCGCGCTGTGCTTCCCCGAGCTCGACGCGCGCGCGCAGGCCCGCCTGGCGGCGCGCAACCTGCGTTGTACTGCGGTCAGCCTGTTCGAGACCAGCATGGCGTGGTTCGCGCCGCCGCGAGTGACCGCGGGGATCGTCGAGGTGGAGGGCCTGGAGCACCTCCAGCGCGCGCTGGAGGGCGGCAAGGGCGCGCTCTGCCTGTACAGCCACTTCACCATGATCGAGCTCGGCGGCCGGCTGCTCAGCGAGGCGCTCGGCCGGCCGATGCACCAGATGGTCCGGCGCAACAATGATCCGGCCGTGGAAGCGGTGATCGACCAGGGCCGCCGCGCCTTCTGCGGGCGCACGCTGGAAAAGAAGGATCTCGGCGAGCTGCTGCGCTCGCTGCGCGAAGGCCACCCGGTGGGCTACGCACCGGACCAGAACTTCAACCTGCACATGGCCTTCGTGCCCTTCTTCGGCCAGCCCGCCGCCACCCTGACCATGACCAGCCGCATCGCCCGATTGTCGCGCGCGCCGGTGCTGTGCGTGTGGATCACGCGGCATCCGTCCGGCTACGGCTACCGATTGCGCATCGACCCGCCGCTCACCCAGTTTCCGAGCGCCGACCCGGTCGCCGACACCGCGCGCATCATCGCCTTGCTCGAAGCCGAAGTTCGCAAGACGCCCGAGCAGTACCTGTGGGCGCATCGGCGGTTCAAGACCCGACCCGATGGGTCTCCGGTGGCCTATGCGGAGGAGTTGCTCAAGGCCCGGCATCGGCAGTGAGTCCGGTTGTGGGTTGTGAGTTGTGGGTTGTGGGCGGCAAGAGCGGCGTGGCACCGATCCACGGTGGGAGCGGCTTCAGCCGCGATCT
>WBZL01001414.1_pt1 | contig 25261 bp, 13 predicted proteins | sample 5204291 | NCBI WGS metagenome assembly WBZL01 (sample SAMN12344345, study PRJNA552823) | activated sludge metagenome | biome: Activated sludge suspended growth; feature: Nitrification reactor; material: Wastewater; isolation source: activated sludge from nitrification reactor of wastewater...
AGTTTGCGAAAAATGTTTACCAGGAGAAAGCATGTGACGAAAACGGCAATCCGCTGAAGGTGGTCAAAACGGACCTGTCGACCTGGGAGGTGACCGGGCACCGCGGCTATGTGCGGTTCGAATACACCCTGTTTGCCAACCACGGCGACGGCACCTATTCAGGGATCGACAACCGGAAGCTTCATCTCAATATGCCGGCGACTTTTGTGTACACCCATACCACCGAAAGGAGGCCGGTAGAGCTGTCATTCGACCTGAAAGACCACCCCGAATGGAGCGTGGCGACCCAATTGCAACCAATCGGGCAGAACACCTTCCGGGCGCCGGATTACTACTACTTTTATGACAGCCCCACCATGGTCGGCGACATCCGCTACCGCCAGTTCGAAGTGGAATCGCACGGCAAAAAACAAACCATCGAGATCGCCGCCCAGGTGATGGATTCCGATTCCCTGCTCGACGTGTACGCCGGTTGGGTACAGAAAGTGGTGGAGGAAGAAAAAAAGGTTTACGGCGAATTGCCCGATTACGATTTCGGTCGATACACTTTTCTGGTCAGCTACAATCCGTGGGTATTCGGCGACGGGATGGAACACCGCAACTCCACGGTCTGCTCCAGCCAGGGCAGCCTGGAAAGAAATGCCAACCAGCTGATCGGCACCATCGCCCACGAATTCTTCCATTGCTGGAACGTGGAGCGCATCAGGCCCCAGTCGTTGGAACCTTTCGATTTCGACTGGGCGAACATGTCGGGCGAACTGTGGCTTGCGGAAGGGTTCACGTCCTACTACGACGACCTGATGTTGCGCCGCGCGGGCCTTTTGTCCGAAGAAGATTATATACAGGGCCTGAAAGGCGGGTTGAATTATACGATCAACGGCCCGGGCAGGGATTTTCGCGGCCCCGTGGAAATGAGCTACCAGGCCCCGTTCGTGGACGCCGCCACCTCGATCGATGAATTCAACGCCGTCAATACCTTCATCAGTTATTATACCTACGGATCGGTCATCGGGCTCACGCTCGACCTGACCCTGCGCAACCGCTTCGAAAATGTCACCCTCGACGATTTCATGCGCTATCTCTGGGGGCATTACGGCAAAACGGAGATCCCTTACCAGCTCCCCGACCTGCAGGAAGCCCTGGCCACCGTTACGGGCGACGCGGTCTTTGCCGCCGATTTTTTTGAACGATACATCTACGGCCACGACCTGCCCGATTTCAGTGAACTGTTCGAGCCGATGGGTGTCAACTTCGGTTTGCAACACCCTGAATCGTCCGATATGGCGCACCTGATGCTGGAATTCAGGAACGGGAAGGCGATTGTCAACGGCCCGATCATGAAAAACCATTCGCTGTACGGCGCCGGCGTCAACAGCGGCGACCAACTGCTGGAAATCGACGGAAAACCCCTGGACAGTCAGGAAGCCTGGAAGGCCATCGCCTCTACGCTCAAGGTCGGCAAGACCTGTTCGATCACCTACGAGCAGAACGGGATAACGGAGAAAGGTACGTTCATCTGCCGCCAAAACCCGATGGTGGACATCAGCCTGCCTGAAAAAGGCGGAAAGGCGAAGGAGAAGAAGCGGCGCAAGGCGTGGTTGGGCTCGTAACGTCGCCAGGATTGATAAGCCTGCAAGGATTATTAAGCCTAAAAATATTCTTCCATAAAACACCAGCTCATGTCCAACCACCTGCAAACCGTCCGGCAGTTTTTAGAAGCGCTGAACACCGGAGGTTCCGGAAGCTCGCTACAGGATTTTTATCACCCGGAGGCCCTTCAGGTCGAATACCCGAATACGCTGACCAAGAACCTGACGGAGCGGGATCTGCCGGCATTGAAAGCCGCTTCGGAAAGAGGGAAAAAGGTGTTGTCGGGTCAGCATTATGAGATTGTCCGCAGCTATATCGCAGGCGATACGGTCATTATTGAGGCCATCTGGACGGGCACATTGGCCATACCCATCGGCCAGATCCCGTCGGGTGGGGAGATGAAAGCCTGGTTCGCCCAGTTTTTTGAATTCAGGGACGGGAAGATTTTCCGGCAACGCAATTACGATTGTTTTGAACCATTTTAGTTGAATGAGAACAACCATTGCTTTAATTGCACTTTGTCTTTCGACAACCCTAATCGCCCAGAAAGCGGATCCCGTTCAGGTTTCTCCCGACCTGGAGATCATCCGGCTCTCCGACCAGGCCTATATTCACCGGTCCTACGCCGTTTTCGGGTCTTTCGGCCGGGTAGCGTCTAACGGCCTGGTCTACGTGGCGGGTGGGGAATGCCTCGTTTTTGACACTCCGCCTTCCGACGAGCTTTCCGAGCAACTCATCGGATGGATTGCCGAAAATTTCCCCGGCGTAAAGATCGCGGGAGTCGTGGTCAACCATTTCCACGAGGATTGCCTGGGCGGTTTGAAAGCCTTCCACAACCGCGGGATTCCCTCCTATGCCGGGGAGAAGACCCTTGAACTGGCGCGCAAGGACGGCGTTGAGGTCCCGCAGCACGGCTTTTCCAAAAAGAAAAAAATGAAGCTGGGCGGAGAGCGGGTCCTGCTGTTCTACCCCGGCGCGGCCCATACCCTCGACAATGCGGTGGCCTGGATGCCCGGCGGCAAGGTCCTTTTCGGCGGTTGCATGGTCAAGTCGGTCGGCGCCGGCAAAGGCAACGTGGCGGATGCCGACGAGGCAGCCTGGCCAAAGACGGTGGCCCGGGTCCGCAAGAAGTTCGCGGATGCGGTGTGGGTGATCCCTGGTCACGGCGAGGCGGGGGGTGTGGAGCTGCTGGATTTTACTGTCCTGCTGTTTAGTCGTAAGTTGTAAGTCGTAAGTTGTAAGTCATAAGTCGTAAAGTGGGGTGAAGGTGGGAATTACTGCCAACTTACGACTTACGACTGCCGACTAATTCCTCTATCTTTGCCCCCATGCAAACCATCGCCCAACCCCGCCTTTACACGGTCCCTTTTTTGTTGATCTGCGTGAGCCACTTCCTGTTCGGCGCAAGCTTCAATATGCTTATTCCGGAGTTGCCGGCTTACCTGACCAGCCTGGGCGGCGCGGAGTACAAGGGCCTCATCATCGCCTTATTCACCGTGACGGCGGGCATATCCAGGCCCTTCAGCGGGCGGCTGACGGATACGGTGGGGCGGGTGCCGGTGATGATCATCGGGACGCTGGTCTGCGTGGTGTGCAGCCTGCTCTACCCCGTTCTGACCACCGTGACCGGTTTTCTGCTGCTCCGGTTCTTTCACGGGTTTTCCACCGGCTTCAAGCCCACCGCTTCCACGGCATATGCGGCCGACATTGTGCCCATGCAGCGGCGCGGAGAGGCTATGGGCATCCTGGGCGTGAGCATGAACGCCGGCGCTTCGATCGCCCCGCCGGTGGGCAGCTGGCTGGCGCAGACCTGGTCGCTCAACGCCATGTTCTACGCCTCCAGCGGGATCGCGCTGGTCTCCATCTTCATCCTGCTGAATTTGAAAGAGACGCTGACGGACCGGCAGGCCTTCCGGCCGGGGTTGCTGTATATACATCCCCGGGACGTGATCGAGAATTCTGCCGTGGCGCCTGCCATCGTCACGTTGCTGATCTATTTCAGTTACGGGACCCTGCTGACCATCGTGCCCGACCAAAGCGAATTCCTGGGCATCGGCAACAAGGGGTTGTTCTTTACGACCTTCACGCTGTGCTCCATTTGTTCGCGGCTGGTGGCCGGCAAGGTATCCGACCGTTTCGGGCGGGTGCCTGTGATCAAGGTAGCCGCCGTTTTCACGGCCCTGGCCCTGATCTGGATGGGCACGGCCGACACGCCGTTCACCCTGTTGGCAGCCTCCGGCGCGGTGGGTTTCGGCACGGGCATCGGTGCGCCGTCTGTCTTCGCCTGGGTCATCGACCGGACGCCTGACCACCGGCGCGGGCGCGGTTTTGCGACCATCTATATCGCCCTGGAGATCGGCATCGGCAGCGGGGCCTTGCTGTCTGCCTGGGTGTACCACAACAATCCTGCAAACTTCGGCTCCGCCTTTTTTGTGACGGCGCTGTCGTCGATTGCGGCGGCGGGGTATTTGCAGTTTCGGCGGGGATTGCGGTGATGGGAAGTTGAAATAATTCTGTGCAGGAAATGGTAACTTTACCGGACAGAACAGGATCTGATTAAAATTCCATTTTACCCCATGGCCCACTATTATCGATACTGGTTGATTTTCCTTGGATTTTCATGCCTCAACCCGGCTCACACCCAATCAGATGACCCGATCAACGGATTCTTATGGGAGATTTCGGGTAATGGTCTGCAAAAGCCGTCCTATCTCTTCGGTACGATTCACCTGCAGGATAAGCGCGTTTTCACCTTTCCCGACCAGGTGCTCGACAAACTGGCGGCCTGTGATGCATTTGCCATGGAAATCCATCCGGATTCAATCGGGAGGAATGTCATCAATTCCTTATTTTCTTCAGGTTCCGGCGCAGACATCCGGGATTTTCTGACCGAAAAGGAAAACCATATCCTGGATTCGCTTTGGAGCGTACGATTCAATACGGACCTCAACGAGGTTCCCAACAGGGATCCGGCAGCCCTGTACTTTTCCCTGAATGACACGCCGAAAGAACACCCGGCAGAAAAGCTGCCTTTTTTCATGGATATCTACTTGTGTCGTCAGGCATCTGCCCAGGGCAAGGAGCTCCTTGGATTGGAGAAGATGCAGGATTACCGCCAGTATGCCATTGATTATTTTAAAAGCCTGCTGATCACACCGTCATTAATTCAGAAGGCGGATACTTCTGACTGGTCGAATAAAATTGAAGCGTTGATTGCGGTTTACAAAGGAGGGAACCTGGAAGACCTGATGAGCCTGGTTGGTCCGGAATTAGCCTATATGCCGGAAATGGATACCAGAAATGAACAGATGGCAAAGCGGCTGGCCATGTTCATGCGGGAGAAATCCGTTTTTTGTGCAGCCGGCGCGGCGCATATGTACGGTGAATCGGGCCTGGTCCGGCGATTAGAAAGAATGGGGTACACTTTAAGGCGGGTCAGGTCAACCCATTTACTGGATCCTGATGATTTGCCGATCAGCCCGAACGCCCGGGCGACCTGGGCACACAACCGGGCGGAGGGATCCGGTTTTGACACACCTGTATTGCTGGAGGAATTCAACAGCCGGGCCAACGCAACAAGACCGGAGATCAAAAAAATGTATGGTCAGTTTGATGCTCTGGACTCCAGGTTCTGGACCTATATGCAGGTTCAGCCGGTTGCCGGAAGCGGCCCCGAAAAGGTCAGGGATGAGATCATGCAATTTACGGAAAGCAACGAGATAGAATTTACCGGGATCACCATTGATGGAAATCCAGGATATCATTTTACCGAAGAGCATATCGACAGCCTCACGGTCGATATCTGGGTTACCCTGGTCCCGGACAAGTGTATTCATGTCTGGATTACCTCCGGTACAACACCTACGGGTGAAGAAACCGAGGCCCGGTTCCTGAAGTCCATTAAAATTAACCGGCAATTTGGTTATGAGCCCATTCCTGCCGATGGGCAAGCCATACCTTTCAGGGATGTACAAGGCGCCTTCAGCGTTATCCTCCCCGGGGCACCTGAAATAACGACCAACACCATTCAGCAAAGTTTCGAAAATGAAGAGAAACCCATGGTCAACCGTACGTTTACCTGTACCACCAAGGCAGGCGACATTCTCTACCGGGTCGACTATTTTTCCTATCCCCCGAATATTTATATCACAGACAAGGATACTTTGTTAAGGAGTTTTTTCGAGGCTACGCGGAATAAAATCGATGATTCTAAAGAGATGACGCCGATATTTACACAAAAAGAAGGGCATTCTGCGCTCAGAACCGATTTCTCACACAAAGGTTTTGATTTTCATATGCTCAGGATCATTCGCGGCAACCGCGCCTATGCGCTAATGACCACCACCGACCCCGCCCTGAATTTTGACCCTGAACCTTTTTTTAATTCTTTCCACTTTTTGCCCCTGGAGCATATGGATCCGCCCGCTCCCCTGCTGATTCCGGATCCGGGCGTCAGGATCAGGCTTCCCCGGCCGGTTTATGAAGAAAGCACGCTGAAATCGACTGGGGATTACCCCGTCATCGGGGAGTCTTTTTTATACAGCATGGATTCCCTGTCCGGTATTACCTACAGCATCCGCCTGCAACAATATTCCCCTTACGCGGAAGGCGAAGACACGCCGGAGAGGATTATCGCGTCTCTGGCAAAAGAGGATCCTGAGGAACAGGAAAAACACCTGATCTATTCCCGGGAAGTATGCTTTCACGGGTTTCCGGGATGGGAGTCCCTGGAATATTTCCCCGGCTCGGACAACCGGCATTATTCCATGGTCTTTTCAGCGGATGACCATCTGGTCGAAATCGGATTGGTCCTTCCCGATTCCCTGCAGGAATCCCGCATCAAACCGTTTCTGGATAACATCGAACTGGAAGGTAATCTGCATAGTGCCGAAATGGTTAGCGACAAAACCAGGCAATTGTTCAACGATCTGACTTCGCCGGATACGCTGGCACGGCGCTTGAGCCGGGAAGCATTGGTCTATCACGATCTGGATGCAACCTACCTCCCGGACATATACAACATTCTTTCGAGTGATCTGAGTTGGGATACGATCCTTACGCCCCGACTGAAAAGTTCGATGATTATTGAATTCCGCTTCAATCAGGATGAGAAGACCCTGCCGTTTTTACGTGAGCTGTACGCTAACTCCTCCACCGATGACCAGGAGGAGATCCTGACCGCATTGACCAAAATGGGTTCCAGAGGGTCGCGGGATCTGCTGCTGTCGCTACTGGAGCATTTTCAGGCCGATTCCTTTGAGGTTGACCGTTACGATGATCTGCTTCAACCCTTTTACGATTCCCTGGAGCTGGCGGTCGAATATTTTCCGCAATTGGCCAGGCTTCAACACAACCGCGCATTGCGGTATTCCTTTTACCAGCTGACTTCCACCTTATTGCAGGCTGACAGCATCGATTCCGGGGTTGTCATGGCCTACAAAGACCCGCTACTCGAGGATGCCTGGCGAATGGCCGATCGTTATCACTACCTTGAAGAGGCCGGTCAGCGCGATCTATTTGCAGAATATTGGCACCTGAATATAATCAACAGCGTGCTGTCCGAAATGGAGCAGGATGAGGACATCAAAAATTATCTGTCGGCCCAGTTAACCCTGAAAGAACCCGGATTACTCGTCAACATTGTCGACGGATCGCTGCTCCACGGATTAGTTGTGCCGGAGTCCGTTTTCGACACTATCTATCAGACCCCCTATGAATGGCACCGTCTGTTGCAAAGTCTGACCTATGAAGACAACCTGGCCGCGATTCCACTCCGCCTGATCAGCCAGCAAGGCGCAGTAAGAGCTATCGCCGGATACTATTTTGGATCACCTCAGGACGAATTGCCGGTCTATCGGCTTGAAATCCTGGAGAAAATTCCCTTTTCGGCCAAAGGAACGGACGCACTGGTCTACGTTTTCCAGTACGCCTTTGAGGACGGAGGAGCGACATATATGGGCGTCTGTCCCCAGCCGACAAATGAGACTGAATGGTCCCTGGACGAAAAATTTTACTATTTCCCAACTCCGCTGACCCCGGAAAACCGCGAAGAGATCCGGCAAAAATTGCTGGAACGGTTACAGGAAGGGGATTAGCGGGCCCCTGTTCGCTTTGGCAACTCTATCCTCCCCACCCACCTCCGGGAAAACCCGTATCTTTGCAGCAGCAACCTTCGCGGTTGCCCATCATTGCCCGGACAACCACAAGGGTTGTCTCTACAGCCAAACCAAAACCATGGAAAAAATCGCTCCCTACCAACCAAAAAACAAGATCCGCATCGTCACGGCGGCCTCGCTCTTCGACGGGCACGATGCCGCCATCAACATCATGCGGCGCATCATGCAGGGCACGGGCGCCGAGATCATTCACCTCGGGCACAACCGGTCCGTCGGGGAGATCGTGGACTGCGCCATCCAGGAAGACGTCCAGGGCATCGCCATCACCTCCTACCAGGGGGGGCATATGGAATTCTTCAAGTACATGTACGACCTGCTGCGCGAACGCGGCGCGCCCGATATCAAACTCTTCGGCGGCGGCGGCGGCACCATCCTGCCCGAAGAGATCGAAGAACTCCAGCAATACGGCATCACCCGGATCTACCACCCGGACGACGGGCGGCGCATGGGCCTCCAGGGCATGATCAACGACGTGCTGGAACAATGCGATTTCCCGAAAGGCGACCACCTGAACGGCGAACTCAAGGCATTTGCCCGCCACGAACCCGGCGCCATCGGCCGCCTGATCACCATCGCGGAGAACAACCCGTCCCTGTTTGACGCCGAGATCCTGCCGGCCATCCGCCAAAAACTGGAAAAAAACAAGAAAATAACCCCCGTGCTGGGCGTCACAGGTACGGGCGGCGCCGGCAAATCGTCGCTGGTGGACGAACTGGTGCGGCGCTTCATCATGGACTTCGAGGACAAGTCCATCGCCATCGTTTCCGTCGACCCTTCCAAGCGCAAAACGGGCGGCGCCCTGCTCGGCGACCGCATCCGGATGAACGCCATCAATTCGCCCCGGGTGTATATGCGCTCGCTGGCTACCCGCCAGAGCAACCTGGCCCTGTCGCAATACGTCCACTCGGCGGTGGATATCCTCAAGGCGGCGGCCTTCGACCTGATCATCCTCGAAACCAGCGGCATCGGCCAGAGCGACACCGAGATCATCGATCATTCGGATATGAGCCTCTACGTGATGACGCCGGAATACGGGGCGGCCACCCAGCTCGAAAAGATCGACATGCTCGACTTTGCCGATGTGATCGCCCTCAATAAATTTGACAAGCGCGGCGCCCTGGACGCCCTGCGGGATGTGCGCAAACAGGTACAGCGCAACCGCAACGCCTGGGATGTGGCCGTGGACGAAATGCCCGTCTTCGGGTGTATCGCCAGCCAGTTCAACGACCCCGGCGTCAACCGGCTTTACCGCCATATCATCAACCTGATCGGGGAACGGACCGGCGCGGGCCTCCATACCGATTTCGGCCTTTCCGCCAAGGAATCGGAAAAGATCTACATCATCCCGCCGGGTCGCACGCGCTACTTGTCGGAGATCAGCGAATCCAACCGGCATTACGACCGGTGGGTCGATCAGCAATGCGATATCGCGCGCCGGCTTTTTGCCCTGAAGACCACTATGGAAATGGTGGATGCCGAACAGGCCGTCGGGCTCAAATCCGCCTACGAGGACCTGAAGAAAGACCTGGACGGCGACTGCCTCCGCATGCTGGAGGGCTGGGAAGAGAAGAAACAAAACTACGCCGGCGACGAGTACGTCTACCTCGTGCGCGGCAAGGAGATCCGGGTGAAAACCCATACCGAAAGCCTGAGCCATACCCGGGTGCCGCGGGTGGCCCTGCCGCAGTTCAAGGACTGGGGCGAGATCCTGCGCTGGTCGCTGCGGGAGAATGTGCCGGGGGAATTCCCCTATACCGCCGGGGTCTTTCCGTTCAAACGCCAGGGCGAAGACCCCACGCGCATGTTTGCCGGCGAGGGCGGCCCGGAGCGCACCAACAAGCGCTTCCACTACGTCAGCCTGGGCATGCCGGCGGCGCGGCTTTCCACGGCCTTCGATTCAGTAACCCTTTATGGCGAAGACCCGGATTACCGCCCGGACATCTACGGCAAGATCGGCAATTCAGGCGTGTCGGTCTGCTGCCTGGATGACGCGAAAAAGCTCTATTCAGGGTTCGATCTCTGCGATCCGAAAACGTCGGTATCGATGACCATCAACGGGCCGGCAGCGACGGTGGCCGCCTTTTTCATGAACGCCGCTGTTGATCAGCAATGCGAAAAATACATCCGCGAACACGGGCTCGAAGACCGGGTGGAAGCCCGCCTGAAAGCCAAATACGACGAGCGCGGATTGCCCCGGCCCCGGTACAACGCCGAAGCGCTGCCGGAAGGCAACGACGGGCTCGGTCTGCTGCTGCTGGGCCTGACCGGCGACGAAGTGCTGCCCCGGGAAGTATATGAAGAGATGAAGGCCAGGGCGCTGCAATCCGTACGCGGTACCGTGCAGGCCGACATCCTGAAGGAAGACCAGGCTCAGAACACCTGCATCTTCAGCACCGAGTTCAGTCTGCGGCTGATGGGCGACCTCCAGGCTTATTTCATCGATCACCGGGTACGCAACTTCTATTCGGTCAGCATCAGCGGGTACCATATCGCGGAGGCGGGGGCCAACCCCATTTCCCAGCTGGCGTTCACACTGGCCAACGGCTTCACTTTTGTGGAATATTACCGCTCCCGGGGGATGAATATCGACGATTTTGCGCCCAACCTGTCGTTCTTCTTTTCCAACGGCGTGGACCCCGAATACGCCGTCATCGGGCGGGTCGCGCGCCGGATCTGGTCGAAGGCCATGAAGCGGCTGTACGGCGCCAACGAGCGCAGCCAGATGCTTAAATACCATATCCAGACCAGCGGGCGCAGCCTGCACGCGCAGGAGATCGCCTTCAACGACATCCGCACCACCCTGCAGGCGCTGTACGCCATATTTGACAACTGCAATTCGCTCCATACCAACGCCTACGACGAAGCCATCACCACGCCGACAGAAGAATCGGTACGCCGGGCTATGGCCATCCAGCTCATCATCAACCACGAACTGGGGCTGGCCAAGAACGAGAATCCATGGCAGGGTTCTTTCATCATCGAGCAACTGACCGACCTGGTGGAGGAAGCCGTCCTAATGGAATTTGACCGCATCACCGAACGCGGGGGCGTACTGGGCGCCATGGAAACCATGTACCAGCGCAGCAAGATCCAGGAAGAGAGCCTTTATTATGAAACCCTGAAACATACCGGCGAACTGCCGCTGATCGGGGTGAACACCTTCCTCTCGAAAGAAGGCTCGCCGACCATCCTGCCCGCTGAGGTGATCCGGGCAACGGAGGCCGAAAAAGAGGACCAGATCACTACGCTCAAAAACCTGCACGAAGCCAATCGCGAACAGGCGGCCGCCGCCCTGAAAAAGCTGCAGCAAACGGCCATTCAGAACGGGAATACGTTTGAAGCCCTGATGGAAACCGTGAAATATTGCTCGCTGGGGCAGGTGACGAACGCGTTGTATGCGGTGGGGGGGCAGTATCGGCGGAGTATGTAGGGGTGGAGGAATCGAGGAACTGAGGAACTGAGGAACTGAGGAATCGTTGATTTGTTGATTTGTTGATTTGTTGATTTGTTGATTTGTTGATTTTCGGGGCAAAGGCAGAAAACATGAGTCATACCAGAATTTAAGCGGAACCTTGGAAAAAAACACAAGCTTTTGCTTTAAATCCGCTGTTTTGAAAATTTTGGATGACTCATGATTCCTTTCTGTTGCGTCAAACAAGCAACGCCTTTTCCGGATTATTCGCGGGTATTATTGTGATTTTGCCCTGTCTACTGCATAGACACAGAGTTCAACAAAGGATACATCATTCTTTCTAGCCAGATTGTAGAGTTTCCCGAAGGATTCCACGGCCGAATAGGGCATTTGCGCTTTATATTCCCGCTTGAGGCGTTCATTTTCCTCTTCCACGGGACCTTTACCTTTGGCGGGCATTTCCAGGAGTACAATTGAGAACGGATAGGTGCCTTTCTTACCTTCCACAATGCATTGAATGGTGAAATTTTTTGCGCCATATCTGGCATTTTGGCTCCATCTGTTGGCTTCATAGCTGTCTTTTTCTACGCCCTTCCCATTTTGATAAAAATCGGCGAGTTTCACCATGGCGTCTTTATACCCTTTCTTCCCAGCCTCCAGATACCATTTTGCCGCCAGGCTGTCGGATTGCTCAAAATGCTTGTTTCCGGCTTCGTAAACTTTTGCCATGGCAAGTTGGGCAAATCCGTGGTTGTTCTCCGCAGCTTTGTTGTACCATACAGACGCTTCGGGGTCATCTTTGCTTAGTCCGGCTTCGTTGTTGTAATAATATTGCGCCAGCATATTGATCCCGGTAGCGCCATCGTGTTGCGCGGCCCGCCTGAACCATTTTTCCGCTTGGATTTTGTCATTAAAGATTTTCTTGTTGTCATAAAGCAGGCCCAGGTTTCCTTCGGCGTAAGCGTCATCTTTTTCTGCGGCCAGCAAATACCATTTTTGCGCTTCTTTGTAATTTACTGGTACGCCTTCCCCATTGTGATACTTGGTACCCAAGGTATTCTGCGATTGTGTATACCCGGCTTCTGCCGCTTTGCGATACCACCAAACCGCTTCATCAGGATCTTTTTTTACCCCGAATCCGTTCGCGTACATCGTACCCATCCAGTCCTGGGCTTCCGGCAAATCCTGCTCTGCTGCTTTTCGGAAATATTCGAGCGCCGTGCTGTCATTTTTCTCAAAACTCAATCCAAAGTGATACATTTCTCCCAGTCCTTGAAATCCAGTCATAAATCCAATATCGGCAGCTTTGGTATACCACTCTGCGGCCTTATCATAATCTTGTTTCGCACCAAATCCAAAGCGATATGCAATAGCCAGGTTTCCCATCCCGGATGGATGCCCTTGTTTTGCAGCCTTTTCATACCAATAAAAGGACAGGGAAGAATCCACCGGGGTACCAAAACCGTAATTGTAGGATAATCCCAGCAGGTTTTGAAATTCCGGGTCTCCTTTTTCAGCTTGTGTCTTGAGCGCCGGAAAAGCGATTTTAAAATACCTGGAAGCTTCAGCGGTATCCGTTTTGACATCCGTACCCCGGTAATAGTTCCATCCAAGGTCAAAGGCAGCGGCATTAAATCCATTTTCCATAGCCAAATCAATGAACTCGCGGCTTTTTACGAGGTCTTTTTCCACTCCTCTGCCATAAAGATACATGTGCCCGAGAAAATACATGGCCTTAGGCGAATTGTACCCAACAGCAAGTTTATAAAGGTCGTAAGCTTCCCGGTATTCCAGCGCTTTATAATGTGTCCAGGCTTCATCCAGAATTCCATTAACTACGTGAGCCCTGTAACCGAAATACCCGCCAATTATGCCGCCTAACAGCAGGATCGCTGCAACTGCATACCGCCAGGATTTTGTCCTGGAGCGTTCCGGTTTAGGTACTTCGACCTGAACGATTGCGGACTCAGCCCTATCGAAAATGGTCTTTGCCTGGTGGACGTCCTCCTGAGGAGCAATAAACAGCGTTTGCGCTACCTCATCGGCAGGCGGTTCGGAAACAAATGCAGCATATGCCGTTGGGGCCTCCCCGGCCGCTTCTTCCCAAAATGCGGTCACCTCTTCACAAGATCGGAACCGGTCTTCAGGGTTATAAGCCGTAGCTTTTTCCAACCAGCGGTTTAATTTCGGCGAGCCGCTTTCCACATAAAAAGGATTATCGCCTCTCTCCCTGTCCATCACCGACACAGGCTTTTTGCCGGTCATGCAAAACCAACAGGTTGCAGCCAGTGCATAAATATCTGTGTAAGGCCCCCTCGGCCGTTTTTGACTATATTGCTCGATCGGCGCATAGCCGTGCTTAAGAATGACGGATTGCGTAAGCGCATGGTCCGTTGAGAATTCCCTTGCAGCGCCGAAATCAATCAAAACCGCCTGGTTATCGGGGGTGATGATGATATTCTCGGGCGAAATATCCCGATGCAAAATACCTTTTTGGTGAACAACGGTCAACCCTTGGGCGATTTGCAGGATGTAACCGACAGCGGTATGTTCATCTACAGGGCCGTTTGTTTTCACTTCCTCCGACAGGTTCTTGCCTTCGATGAACGACATCACCATATAAGCGGTGCTGTTCTCTTCGAAATAGTCGATAACCTGTACGATTTCAGGGATATCATGAAACTGGGCCAAAGTTTCCGCCTCCTTGAGGAAACGGGTTTTGAAATGCTCAAAATCATTGATTTTCATACCCTGAAGGCTCATTGTTGCACCATCCGTATTTCTGATGCATTTCCCGTCAATAAAAAGTTCCTTGACGGCAACCGGTATTTTTGCGGTAGTGGAAAACTGTCTGTAAGATTCCTGGATTGAAATTTGTTTTTCGTAAAGTGCCTTGTAAGTAATTCCAAAACCACCGCTTCCCAGTTTTTTTTCGATCCGGTACCGGTTTTGTTTTAACGTGCATCCCTGGGGGAGTTCATGCAGAAGGAGTTCCATTGGTGTTAATTATATAAGAATGTTAGATAATCATTATTCGACTTTCTATTAGTTGATATCCGAACAGCTAAAACGTCATTGAATTTTATAAACTTTTCTTTCAAATTCTTTACTTCCTTCAAAAAGCCTGGCATTTGCAGAACTTGCCCCATTAATCCGGTGAAGCACAGCAGGTTGGTCTACAGCATTATCCAATTCAAAAACGGATGACTCCAGGACCAGGAAGCAGGTTTGCCCGTTCACCACGTAAACAAGGGGATTTACGCCTTCGGGCAGCCCACCGAGGATAAGCGCCCTTTTTCCATTTTTTTCCTCAAAACTGTAGACTTGTTGAGGGCTTGTGCCGGTCCAAACTTCCAAATCGGATTGGGTAAATTTGCTTTCTCGTAAATTGGCAAACCGAATGCGGATTGATTCATCCAAAGGTTGGGGATCCGATACGGATAAAGGGCCGATCTGGATTAACGGTCGGGCTGTTTCAGTTGGATCGATAAAAAAGAAGTCATCGGCAAATTGCAGCAGGAGGCGCCCTTTCTGGCGAAAGAGCTTGAGCCGGAGCGGCGGGATAAGAGGATCTCCATATAAAGTCAGCATACCATTTTTGAACGTATACTGCAATTGCTGCGGATAATCGGCAGCCCTCACAAATGACTTCGGCAAGCGTTTGATATTACTTAATGCATATGCTGGCTGCGATTTGAGCATTTTTTCCTTTGACGCGCCCGGTACGGATTGCTGCGGTTTGGGTTGTTCCCCTTCTTTTTCCGGTTTGCTTTTTGACCGGCCCTGCAGGCTATCCGGCGGGGCGATCTCTTCCAGGCTGTCAACCGGCGTTTCGGCCGGCGTTTCCTCAGTCAGTTCAACTTTCGGTTGTTGTCTGATGAAAAAAATCATGCTGATCACCAGCAATCCGGTAATACCGGCCGCAATACCCATTCTCCACCACCGGGCCCCCAAAATGCGGGGCGTTTTATTCAAAACCGCCGGTATCGGGTCAGCGATGTGGGTCTGTGCCGCCTGATCGTGGTCCAAATCGCTTTCCTCCAGGTAAGCAGAATAATAATCGTCGAGCCGTTTTCTGAGTTTTTGCTTTCCCCAGACCTCTATTTCTTTGTAAAGTTTCCTATTAAAGTCCAACAGGCGCTGAATTTCAGGTGTTTGACTGACCTCCAGCTCAAATTCACGGCGCTCGTCCGGGTTCATTTCCCCCGACAAGTAGCGATCAATATTATCCTGTATGCGCTCCTGGTCCATATCGTGTTTAATCCAAGGACATTACGTATTCATAAGATACCTTGTTTCTCAGTCTTTTCAGGCACTGCAACTTCTGCTGCCTGGCCGATTGGGCATTGGCAAAATTGAACCGTTGGGCAATGACCTCCATTTTGAGGTTCAGAAAAATAGCTGCTTCCAGAATGGCTTTGCACTTTTCGCCGAGTTCTTCGATGGCATTTTTCAGGTATGATTCTCTGCTGGGAAGCGAAAATTCTTCCTGACTGATTTTCGGTTCTTCGGATGAGTTGCCGGTATCCTGACCGGAAAACAGGTTGATCTGGGCGAAAGATTCCTGTTGTTTTGCTTTCTTTTTCAGGATAGTGTACCATTGAAACCTGCAGATTGCCATCAGATAGGTACTTATCCGGCTGTCGTGGGAATAATCCCCTTCCCTCACTTTCCGATAAAAGACAATAATAGCTTCCTGGAATAAGTCAAGCGCATCCTGCCGGCTTCCGTTGTTTGCCTGGATCCAGCTTTCCACCATCGGCAAGTGTTCGTACAAATACTTGATCACATCTTCATTTCCGTTCCGGAGTTCCTCAATTAAATAGTTATCATCCATTGATCCGATAATTTCAAAAGCAATTGAGAGAAATTTTAATGACATCTCTCTGCAAAGCAATCAAATTGGTTTATCAAATGGTCATTCGAACAGGGAAGGAATCCCCCTCATTCGGATAAGTTTATTTTGCTTAATAGGAATGCCGAAGGTATATTTTTTTATTGAAAGCCGGGCAGTGCCTTCCATCCTCAGCTCCATCCCCCCTTTGCCGATCCAACCGAAATCAAAATTTTTCAGCAAATTAAAATTCTTCAGTTCAACTTCTACCGGCAGGCTGATTTTGGAAAAAGCTTTCATTTCAAAAGGCTCTTCCAATTGCCATTCCGCGACCGGGTCTTCATTTTTCCGGGCATAGAACCGCAGTTTTGCGCCTTCCACCGTGTAGTCCAATGGCAGTTCGTTCAACAATCCCACTTTTAAGTCCAGCACCACCGTGGATAAAGAGGGCAGTTGTCTGAGTGAAACCGATTGGATGGCAAAATTCCCTTCCCGGCTCAGATTTCTTTTCACTTGTTCCTGTATGAACAGTTTGGTATTCAATGCGATATACTCATCCACATTGAGGGTGAAATTCCTGGTCATCAGGCGGATCGTATTTTTGCCCACAATGCGAAATACGGCTGAATCCTGTTCGATCAAATCGGGATAAACCGATTCCAGACGGTCCAGGTCGAAAGATACCTTCATGTGCAATCGGGATGTATCTTTAGCCTGCAATGTCAGCGGTTCGTTGATGACGGCGGTCCCAAGTCTTTCACTTCCGAAGAACGCTTCCACTTCTCCGCGGCTGATCTTTGCCTTGAAAATATTCGGATTGTACACGACATATGCCAGCTGTACGGTCATCACCGAATCCTGCACACCGAGGATTTTTATATCATCTATTCTGACCAACTCCGGCTTGGAAACGCAGGACGTCAAGACCAGGCATCCCAAAACCGGCACAAGCAGATAAATCCATTTATTGCTGAATACTGTCCTTTCTGCGAAGGATGATATAGATCGATACATAAAAAATAAGATTTAGGCCAAATATGGCCAGGTTATTGGCGGATAAGTCATTCATCGCTCCGCCGATCAGTTTACCTTTCTCAATCAACCCATCATCATAAAAATTGAGGATATCCAGGGCCGATTTGGCGATTGGTTGGGTACTTTTCGGGTCCGGGATCATGCATTGGCAGTTTTGCATAAGGGCCGAGGTATCGGGCACCATCGTCGGTGAAAAAGTGATCACACTGGCCAGTTGTTCCCCATCCTGGAGCCGGTCGGCAAAATGCGCATCCTGGATTCTGGCCAGGCCTTCGGTACCCCAACGGCCAAAGGTCAGGAAGCTCAGGAATTCTACCACCCAGTTGTCAATCCGGGTGATCACGCCCGCCAGCATAATCTGGGGCATCAGCGCAATGGGTACGATCGTCATCACCTTTTCCGTTGTATTGAAGCGGGCGGAAAGCAAGAGTCCAAGCAGCGTAGCCGATACCGACAGGAAAAAGACGAAGAACAGGGTGCCCGAGAAATTTCGAAGATAGATCTCTTCGAAACCTGCCAGTGTGTCGTTCCTGAATCGTATATAGATGATGCTTACGAAGACAAAAGCCTGCACCAAAGCAATCCCCGACAAGACCATCCACTTGGAAAATATGTAGGTGTGAATATTCAGGTTAAACATCCGCTCCCGCTTGTAGATCGCCTGCTCACCAACGATCTCCTTGGCCGCGTTGCTCACGCCGAACCAAATGGCGGACATGGCCATTAAAAACAGCACCCCTACCTGAAACTCCTTGAAGATCAGCGAAATGAGCCCGGCAATAATAACCGGCTGAGCCAACAACAGGATGACATTCTCCCGATCATTGAGCTTGACGCTGAGATAGCGGGCCGCCAGCCAGAAAAATTGATGGAGGTATGAGTCCTCCTTCCTCTCCTTGCGGAGCGCTTCGCGGGATTGAATAGGAACCCGGCTTTGCACATTATTGTAGAGTCGCAGATAAAAAGAACGCGCGGTATCGGCCTGCGACAGGAGGTTATAGACCTGAATGATGTTCTGCTTGCCGAAATAATTGAGTATTCCTTCCTTGCTGCCGTAATAAACGTTCTGCCCTTCTGCTCCCAGGAAGATTACGTTATCTACGTAATTCAGGTCCTCCGGCTTATGCGTAACCATGATGATGGTTGTGCCTTTGTCCTTGAGTTTGATAAGCTTATTCAGGAAATCATCAATGGATTCGGGGTCGAGGGGGGAAGTCGGTTCATCGAGGAAGAGGACGGAAGGTTCGGTCAGGAGCTCAACGGCGATACTCAGGCGTTTCCGTTCTCCTCCGGAGAGTTTCTTAACGGGTTTATCGTACAGTTTTTTGATTTTATCCCTGTCAAAAAGGCTGTCCAGGATGGATTCGATCTTCTGATTGATCTCATTGATCGATATATCCGCCGGGAGCCGGAGCCGGGCAGCGTAGGTCATGGTCTGCCTGACGGTCAGTTCCTTGTGGATGATATCATCCTGCGGTACATAGCCGATTTTTTTCTTCAGCAGGTTGTAATGCCTGATCAGGTCGAGGCCGTGCACAAAAACCTGTCCGCTGCTGGCGGGGTTATCGCCGTTGAGCACTTTTATCAGGGTAGATTTTCCGCACCCCGAAGGCCCCATCACCGCTACGAATTCCGAATAGGGAATCTCAACGTTCATTTTTTTCAGTCCCACATTTCCATTGGCAAATTTCTTTTCCACCTCCGTTGCCCGAATCGCCATTTCCTTACGCAGATCCCGGTAACCCTGCACCAGGTTAAGCGAATGCAAGCAAATAAAGACCGTGCTGCCCTCTTTGATCGGCGCTTTACCCTCCACCTCTTCGTCATCGACAAAGACGCCGTTCTTGCTATCCAGGTCCTTTACCCAGTATTGTCCGTTTTCAAAGCAGATCTCGGCATGCTCCCGCGAAACGGTCAGGTCGTTGATGATGATGTCGTTGTCCGGACCTCGCCCGATCCGTATCCGCGACTTGTCATTGATGAGCTTAAGAAATTGCTTGTTGATATTGACCTTGGATTCCTGGGGCTTTTTCTTCCGCTCGGGGGCCAATTGCCCTTCGATCTGAAACCTGACTTGATAACCGCCACCCAGTTCAATCTGGTCTTCAGGCCTGATTTCCACCGCCACGGCTTTGGCGATCAAAGCTCTGTTATGCAGGATACCGTTGGCGCTGTCGGTGTCCATGACAAAGATCCTTCCGTCCTTGAAGGTGATCTCCATATGTTTTCTCGACAGGATGTTCGAGGGGTCATCGATCTGGATATCTGCGCCGTCCTTACTTTTGCGGCCGAGGCTCACACGTTCACCGTCCCTGAGCGAATATGCGATCTTCGCTGAGGGAATTTCTATGTTCAAAACAGGTTTCATCATTTTGAATTGTCGATGTATTGCTGAATGCAGTTCTTCCGGTCAGATGGAAAAGGATGTGTAGACAATAGTTTTGTCAAAAGGCCGGGTTGTTCGTATTGTTCAAGTTTGATGAAAAAATCAGCAAACCGGTTTTTATCATACCCTGCCCGCAGAGCGAGGTCAAAGGCATTTCGGTCGGCAGCGTATTCGTCAATCTGATCAAAAGGGGCCGACAGCATCAGGTTGATGTTCAAGGCTACCGTCGTGAGCGTTTCCATGTCGATCATCCGCCCCAGGTTTGAAGCCATCAACAGCTTTTTTTGTTTGCGCAGCGTATGTTCCAGATCGTTATGGGAGATCTCATGCGCCACTATAAAAGCCAGTTCATCCATCGATTCAACAAAGTCGAGCAAACCGGTAGTGATGTAAATGTAACCGCCGACCGTAGCAAAGGCGTTGACCTCTTCCGATTGAAATACAATCGCCTTATAGGCCACATAGGAGCGTTTCAAGCGGCCTGACAACTTCCTAATCATGTTATTGAGGTCGGCCTGCGCCCAATGATCCGGCACTACGGTCAGCTCTTCTCTCATTTTGGCGTTCACTTCCTTACCCATCGTTTTTTCTTCATCGGGAGAAACCTGGATCAACAGGTCCAGACTGCTCCGCTCCAATTCTTTGCCAAACGCCAGCGGCCCGTCCAGCACATGCCCGCATCCCTGGTTGGTCTGAAAGGCATCTATTGCATTCCGGTACGCGTGCAACATCTGTTCCATACTGGGGAGGTCCTGTGCGAAACTCTTCAGGAAGCCGGCTAAAAGAAAAATCAGTAACAGGCGTTTTTTCATGGTGGAAAAATTTTTCGGTATGTCAATTTTGATTTTCAAAGTCTATTTGCAATCCGTCCTCCCGGATCCAGACGCTGTCCGGATCCGATTTTCCGATTTTAATCAGGATATTAAAGCCTCCGCTTGTCAAACTCGTATCGATCGGAAATAAAAACGGGAATTGGGATTTTCCGGTCGGGCCTTTGGATTTCCGCTGTTGCGAACCGGAAGGATCTTCTTGTCCGGAGGGGGTCATATCCTCCTGTTGTTCGGGCGTCGAAGGACGTTCCTGCGGCAGCTGGTTCTCCGGCCGGAGCATCGGCTGCGCCGGTTGCGGTTTATCCTTCTCCCGGTCGAAATAACCGTTTGTGCGCAGCCAGTTGAACAACAACACGAGATTGACCACAAACAAGGCCGGGATCAACCATCGGAAAAGAGTCAGGATCTTCGATGATTTGGCCGCACCGCTTCCAGTGCCTTGCGCTACCTTGATCAGATAGGCGGAATAGTTGTCATTGGTGGTTCCTTCGGCTTGTTCGAGCATCCGGTCAGCGATTTGCCGGGGGGTCTGTTTGGCCCCGAACAATTGTCCGGCTTGTTCATCCCGGAACGTTTCCAGTACGCCGTCGGTGCACAGCAGGAAGAAATCCCCTGCCTGTACGTCGGTGATTACCTGTACATCCAGGCGTGTAGGTTCCGCACTGCCCTTTACGGCGCGCATGATCACGTTTCGCTGCGGATGAGACCGCGCCTCTTCTTCGCTGATCTCCCCCATTTGCACCAGTTTGTTGACCAGCGAATGATCCCTGGTCCGAAACAAGATGCGGCCATCCCGGATATGGTATATGCGGCTGTCACCGGCCCAACCCAGCACCACGTCGCGCTCCCGGATGTGGAGGAAGGTAAGTGTGCTGGCCATCCCCTGGCAATCCGGATATTCATGCATATAAGCGCTCAGGCGTTCTTCTACCCGCTGCAATCCGGTCTGGTAAAAGTCTGCTTGTTGCTCGCCTTTACCGGCTATGTATACCGGAAAAGTTTCTACAATCAATGCGGACGCTACTTCTCCCTTATTCGCTCCGCCGACGCCGTCGCAGACCATAAAAAAGGCATCTTCAGCGCCGGCGCGCCCCGGGGCGGGGTAAATCGCATCTTCATTGTGCGGCCGCGATCCTACTTCGCTGTACCCTGCGGGTTGGTGTATTCTGATCATCATATTGGTTTATATCCTGAAACCGGAAACGTCATCATGTGGAGCCGGTATTTTTTTACTGCGCCAGGCGGATAGCCGACCTGATCAGGCAAAGCAACCCCGGCCGGTCACCATGGGCACATTTCAAGCGTCAGGCCCGGTTTCCGGTCAGCTTAATCTTGTATGACTGAAGTGGTAAAATACCCTGATCCTTTTCAAAAACGGTTTCCGGATAGGCTCTTAATCAATCAAATTTGGCGCGGCGCGTTTGCCGCTTATCTCGAAATTGTCAAACCATACTTTATCAAATTTTTTGGAGTTGCTGACCACAAATCCGGCTCCATTTCCGCCGAAAGGCCTAAAATACTGGTTGCTCATTACTTCATTCCCGTTCATATAAATGCTGATATTATTTCTATTTACAATTATCTCCAATAAGAAATCGCCCCTGAGGCTTCCATATGGAATCGTTTGAACGACGTTCCAGCGCTCATCATATCGATACAGCCTTAAATTTTGTCCATCGTAGCCAATGATATGAAAATTAAGACCAGAGGCCTTGTCAAAGATGATTCCGGCCTCTGCCCAGAGTCCCTTTGTCCGGTTTATGGTTACTTTTATAGTATAGCTTTTATCGGGGTTAATCGGGAAATTTTCAGAATTCTCATGAAGATGCGAACCGGATTTGTCCAGTAACTCAATGCCGCCGTCCTTCAACTGCCAGTCCCTGTATTCACCGTTTCCCAATATAAGCTCCCCGGTCGTTCCGTCACTGAAATCCTGGACATAGTCAAAATCCTCATACCCTTGGAGGCGCAGCAAATCCGCCACTTCCCGGGACCTGGAGGCTTCGAATACGTTTTCTTTTTCGGCCGGGACAATTTTCCGGTTGAGGACTTCGCTCACAATGTCAGGATTGTCCCCCGACACGGCAGCATACAGCAGGCTTCCTTCGGAAGGATCTCCGCCGGGAAGGGTTGACAATGAATCAACGTAATTTCCCGCCGCTCCATTGAGCAGGTCGTCGAAGGCTTGCTTATCCCCCAACCACGCCGCAATGTGCAATGGATTCTTGCGATAGGTTGCAAGGTCATCAAGCGCCCCTTTTGACCAAAGCATTCCAAACATCATCTTCACCGTATCCGGGTGATTGGCGTATTGATTCATCAATGCATACAGGGCATTCGGCGATTCTGCCTTCAATCGGTCTGTGGAAGTTGATTCGACCACTTCCTTGAAACGGTCCAGATCCAGGTCCGTAATGGTCGATTGGTACATGACCGAAAAGCGTGAAATGGCAGAGTTTCGGGTGTACCATGCTCCCAGGATCAATAACAGGGAGATGGAACCGACCCAAAAATATTTTTTCCAGGGATGCTGCTTCAAGGCGTCAAAGATGACCGTCAGGAAGAGGGCAATGATGGCGCCCCCCCAGCAATAATAGCCGGATTTAAAGTCCTTTATATCATCATCCAGATAAAGCAGTTTATTATCCTCCTTGAGAAAAATCCACCACATGGAAATGGCAAATGCGGAGATCAGAAAGGTCAGAATAAGGTAAACCTTTGCTTTGCGGTGGTAATTCATCAGAAAGAAAAAGGCGGCAACAGTAAAAAGGATATTGGGGGTAAACGGAAATGAGTGCCAAACGTCGAATGCCTGGAAGATTGCAAGATAAGCATTTCCTGTTTTATAGACCGGCAGGAAGAAGGCGGTAACATATAACGCCAGGGCTGTATAGAAAACAACGGGTACCAGTACAGGGCGATAAGCAAAACTATACGGCGGTGTTTGTTCAGGTTGTTGGCCCCGGGATCTGGGCCCGCCCAGATTTCGAGAGAAGAGTATGAAAATAGGGAGGGCCGGTAATGCTATAAAAAAGCTGCTTATTGAAACCGAAGGCAGCGTAAGAAAGAAAGCAAATAAGGAGAAAAAGCTGCCATAGGCCCAATAGCTCATAAAAGACCTGGGTTTCCGCTTTCTGATAAAGGAAATTGTAAAATACAACCCCGTAAAAATGTAAAAAATAAAGTAACCGACGTAAATGTTCATCTGGGTCGGACCGCCTTTTCCGAACAGCACAAACAGGGAAACGCCGATCAAACCCAGGGTAAAAAGGAAAGCCAGCACCACCAAGGTGTCATATAAGTATGCCGGTGAGGAGTTCGTTATCGCTTCTTCCTCAGTTGCATCTTGTTTTTTTGATTGCGGCGCCGCAGCGCTCGCGTTACCGCCGAATTCCCACACCTGGGTCCGGTCATTGTCCGCCTGGTCATCTATCGCCGGGGCGTACCGGGTTTTATTGACATCCGCTTCATAGGCAGGGATGAATTGGGTGTTGTCGTTGCGCCAAAAGTCGAGTACTTCCGCGCAATCTGCAAAGCGGTCACTGCCCTCGTAGGCGGTAGCTTTCTCCAGCCACGCATTCATTTGTTCTGAGGCGTTCCCGGCAACGAAGGGGTTATCTCCGCTGATCCGGTCGGTCGTATCCACCGGTTTTTCGGTCGTCAACGCGAACCATGAGGTAGCGCCCAAGGCATAAATATCCGTCCAGGGGCCTTTTCTCCGTTTCTGGCCGTACTGCTCAATGGGTGCATACCCCGGTTTCAGGATGGTGGAATTGGTCACCGTTTTATCTTTCAGAAAAGCCCTCGCCGCTCCGAAATCGATCAATACAACCTTGTTCTCCGGCGTCAGAATGATATTTTCAGGGGAGATATCTCTGTGAAGGATCTGGCTGGCGTGCACCTCTTTCAGCCCCGAGGCGACCTCCGTGATCAGGTATCTGACGGATGCTTCCTGCATCGGGCCTTTGCTTTTGACATGGTTCGCGAGGGTGACCCCATCCACGAAGTTCATGACCATATATGCCGTATTGTTCTCCTCAAAATAATCGATCACCTGAACAACCTGGGGTATTTCATGAAAATCGGCCAGTGTTTCCGCTTCCTGCAGGAACCTCAGCCGAAAATGTTCAAAATCCTTTACCTCCAGGCCTTGCAGACTGATCGTAGAACCGTTGGCATCCCTTATGCATTTTCCATCAATGAATAACTCCTTGATCGCGACAGGAACCTCTACTTTTGCTTTTACCTCATGAAAGCCTTCCTTGATTGAAATTTCTTTAATGTAAGAGGCTTTATACGTTATACCGAATCCTCCGCTTCCCAATTTCTCTACAATCTTGTATTTGCCGCTCTTCAATTCCTGATTAATCTGGAGCTCAGAAAAAGAAACTTTCATGATCTGAATAGAAATTTTAAGGTCAGTTAATCAATATACTTATTAATACGCAATGCTAAAAAACGTCATCAGGGCAGGGCAAAAAAAATTTAAGAAACGCCAATTTATAACAATATTTAATTTTATGGAATTTTCGCATGTCTAAATCCGCACAATTTAAAGGAAACCGATTTCTGCAATTTTATCGCTATCCGCAGGCGCCGGAACTTCCGGAAATCGCCCCGCACCTGTCTCCTGAATTTCCGGCAGTTCGCGCAAATACCCCGCATTTTTACTTCCGATTCCCGAACTTTTCCCCCGCCTCTCCCGTATAACCCGGGCGATGCCTCACTTGGCGTCATTCCAGCGTATGAGAAATTTCATCTTATCTGCACTGCTGATCGGGCTGATGGCGAATGGTCAATTGAGCGCCCAACCGATCATCTCCAGAAACGGGTACCCCGAACACTTCGCAGCCGGCATGATCATCGGCGGGACGGTATCCTACCTCACTTACCGGAAAACGGACAACAAGCTCAAATCCATGGCCTTCGGGTTCCTGGCCACCGTCGGGGTCGGCGCCCTGAAAGAAATTGCCGATCCCATTGTCTTCAACGGTACCC
>WBZL01001415.1_pt1 | contig 25259 bp, 18 predicted proteins | sample 5204291 | NCBI WGS metagenome assembly WBZL01 (sample SAMN12344345, study PRJNA552823) | activated sludge metagenome | biome: Activated sludge suspended growth; feature: Nitrification reactor; material: Wastewater; isolation source: activated sludge from nitrification reactor of wastewater...
CATGAGATCGGCGAGATCCCCCGCATCACCTACGCCGAGGCCATGGCCCGCTACGGCACGGACAAGCCCGATACCCGGTTCGGCCTGGAACTGGTGGACCTGACCGACTTCTTCACCGCCACCCCCTTCCGGGTGTTCCAGGCGCCGTACGTGGGAGCGGTCGTCATGCCCGGCGGAGCCGATCAGCCGCGCCGCACCTTCGACGCCTGGCAGGAATGGGCCAAACAGCGCGGGGCCAAGGGTCTGGCCTACGTGACGGTCGGCGCCGATGGACAGTTGGGCGGTCCGGTGGCCAAGAACATCAGCGATCAGGAACGCTCGGAACTTGCGTTGGCGGCGGGTGCCCAGCCGGGCGACTGCATGTTCTTCGCGGCCGGGCCGGTCAACCAGGCCCGCTCCCTGCTCGGAGCGGCTCGGTTGGAGATCGCCGAGCGCCAGAACCTGATCCCCGAGGGGTCCTGGGACTTCGTGTGGGTCATCGACGCACCGATGTTCGAGTTGGTCGACGACGGCGCGGGCGGCGAGGCGTGGACGGCCGTCCATCACCCCTTCACGTCCCCGAACGCGGAATGGCTGCCCCGGTTCGCCGACTCCCCGGGCGAAGCATTGGCGTGGGCCTACGACCTCGTGTGCAACGGTAACGAGATCGGCGGCGGGTCGATCCGTATCCATCAGCGCGAGGTGCAGGAGAAGGTCTTCGGCATCCTGGGCCTCACCGAACACGACGCGACCGAAAAGTTCGGCTTCCTGCTCGAGGCGTTCCGGTTCGGACCCCCGCCCCACGGCGGCATCGCTTTCGGCTGGGACCGTATCTGCATGCTCCTGGCCGGTGCCACGAGCCTGCGCGACGTCATCGCGTTCCCCAAGACTGGCGGTGGACAGGACCCGCTGACCGGTGCGCCCGCACCGATCACCCTGGAGCAGCGCTCCGAGTCCGGGATCGATGTGATTCCTGAGGACGAGGACGAGGCACCCCCCGGGAACTTCCCGGGGCGCGAGGTCATCTCCGACCGCAAGCGCAACTGAACGGCATGACCGACTCGCTGTTCTCCGACCCGGGCGGGACGCCCCTGGCCGCGCGGATGCGGCCCGAGTCCCTGGCCGAGGTCGTGGGGCAGCAACACGTCGTGGGAGCCGGCACCCCGCTGGCGGCGCTGCTGGCCGGTGGCCCGGGTGCCTCGGTGATCCTGTGGGGTCCCCCCGGCACCGGAAAGACCACGCTGGCCCGGCTGATCGCCGCGGGGCGCGGGGCCGCGTTTCGGGAACTGTCTGCCGTGTCCGCCACGATCAAGGACGTGCGGGCGGTCATCGACGCCGCCCGGACCGACCGGGAGCTGCATGGTCGCACCACCGTGTTGTTCATCGACGAGGTACACCGGTTCAGCAAGACCCAGCAGGACGCGCTGCTGCCGGCCGTCGAGAACGGCTGGGTGACGCTGGTCGGGGCGACGACCGAGAACCCGTCGTTCGCGGTGATCCCTGCCTTGCTGAGCCGCTCGATCCTGGTGCCACTGCGCCCGCTGGAGGCCGCAGACCTGGAAGTGGTGGTCGATCGCGCTCTCAGTGACTCGCGGGGGTTGGCGGGGCGCGTGGCCATCGACGATGACGCTCGCGAGCTCATCGTCCGCATGGCCGGTGGGGACGCGCGCCGGGCGTTGACCCTGCTCGAGGTGGCCGCCGGCGACCGGCAGCGCATCACGCTCCCCGACGTGGAATCCGCGGTCCAGCAGGACGCTCCCCGCTACGACCGAGCCGGCGACCGGCACTACGACGTGACGTCAGCGCTGATCAAGTCCATCCGCGGAAGCGATCCGGATGCGGCGCTGCACTATCTGGCGATCATGTTGGCCGCGGGTGAGGATCCGCGGTTCATCACCCGCAGGCTGGTGATCCTGGCCAGCGAGGACATCGGCCTGGCCGATCACACGTCGCTGCTGGTGGCCACGGCGGCCCACGAATCGGTGTCGTTCATCGGGTTGCCCGAGGCGATGTATCCACTGGCGCACGCGGTGATCCACATGTCGCTGGCGCCGAAGTCCAATGCGGTGAAACGGGCGATCGGGTCGGCGCTGGATGATGTGAGGTCGGGTCGCACCGGCCCGGTGCCGCCCGCACTGCGCGATGCGTCGACCAAAGGGGCGCGGATGGAGGGCGCCGGGAAGGGGTACCGCTACCCGCATGACGCCCCGGCGGGGGTCTCCCGGCAGCAATATGCGCCGGACGTCGTGCGCGACCGGGTCTACTACGAACCCACCACCCACGGCGCCGAGGAGCGCGCCGCGCAGGCGGCCGAGCGGCTGCGACAGCTGGTCCGCGGCGAGGTTGGGCAGCGCCCCGACGGGTGACATACTTCTGGGGGTTGGGAGGTCGGTCATGAGCAGACTGGTCTGGATGGGCGTCGGCGCCGCCGGGGGAATCCTGGTCTATCGGCGGGGCGCCCAGGCGTGGGAGCGCACCAAGGAGCGGGGCGTGGCGGGTAACACCGCTGCCATCACGCGCACCGTGGGCGACATCTACCGTGGCATCCGCGATGCCGAACGGCCCCAGGACGACCTCATGGATCTCACCAGCGGCGCGACGACAGTCCGGCTCGAACCGGCCGAGGAACCGCTCCGCACCTGACCCGCCCGCTGGATCTGCGCGCAAGTGTCCCCAACAGCCCCCGGTCCGCGGAATCTCGTGAGGCAGCGCTGCGCGATCGCCATGAATTGGGGACACTTGTGTGCACTCATCCGGTCCGACTGGGTGCCGGACCGGCGGATTGAGGTGATGGCCCTACCTCCTGACAGAATGATCCGATGGACTCAGCTGAGATCAGGTCGCGCTTCCTGACGTTCTTCCAGGACCGGGAACATGTGATCGTCCCGTCCGCGTCGCTGCTGGCCGACGACCCCACCTTGCTGTTCGTGAACGCGGGCATGGTCCCGTTCAAGCCGTACTTCCTGGGCGAGGCGCCCGCCCCCTACCCGCGGGCCGCCTCCGTGCAGAAGTGCGTGAGAACGCTCGACATCGACGAGGTGGGCAAGACCACCCGGCATGCGTCGTTCTTCCAGATGGCCGGCAACTTCAGTTTCGGCGACTACTTCAAGGAGAAGGCGATCCCTTGGGCCTGGGAACTGCTTACCAGTTCGCAGGCCGACGGCGGTTACGGGTTCGATCCGGCCCGGCTGTGGGCGACGGTCTATCACGACGACGATGAGTCGGTCGACATCTGGCATAAGACCGTCGGCTTGCCGCTCGATCGGATCCAGCGCCGCGGCCAGGCCGACAACTTCTGGTCCATGGGCGTTCCTGGTCCGTGCGGCCCTTGTTCCGAGATCTACTACGACCGCGGTCCCGACTTCGGCAAGGAGGGCGGTCCGGTTGTGGACGAGGACCGCTACCTGGAGGTCTGGAACCTCGTCTTCATGCAAAACTTCCGCGGCGACGGGCCGGCCAAGGAGGGTTACGACATCCTGGGTGACCTGCCGGCGCGCAACATCGACACCGGTATGGGCCTGGAGCGGATGGCCGCGCTGCTGCAGGGCGTGGACAACATCTACGAGATCGACACCTCGGCCGCCATCCTCGAGATCGCCACGGACCTGACCGGCAAGCGGTACGGCAGCAACCATCGCGACGACGTGTACCTGCGGGTGGTCACCGATCATGCCCGCACCTGCACGTTCCTGATCGCCGACGGGGTGGTGCCGGGCAACGAAGGACGCGGCTACGTGCTCCGCCGCCTCATGCGCCGGGTCATCCGCAACATGCGCCTCCTGGGCGCCGACCAGCCCTGCATGCAGCAGTTGGTCACCTCGACTGTGGTGGCCATGGCGCCGCAGTACCCGGAGTTGGTCCGGGAGCAGCCCCGCATCGAAGCCGTCGCCGCCGCCGAGGAGACGACGTTCCTTCAGACGCTGAAAACCGGGGCCAGCGTGTTCGACCTGGCGGTGGCCGACACCAAGAAGGCGGGCGGTCAGCAGCTCAGTGGTGACCGCGCGTTCGTCCTGCACGACACCCACGGGTTCCCCATCGAGTTGACGCTGGAGATGGCTGCCGAGCAGGGCCTCGACGTCGACGAGGCCGGGTTCCGGCGGCTCATGGGGGAGCAGCGTGACCGGGCGAAGGCGGACGCCCGCGCCCGCAAGGAAGGCATCACACCTGCGACGGCGTACCGCAGCGTCCTCGACCGTTCGGGTCCCACGGACTTCACCGGCTACAGCGAGATCCAGACGGACGGGGCGATCGTCGGGCTGTTGCGCGACGGCGAGGATGTGGTGTCGGTCAGCGAAGGCGACGACATCGAGGTCGTGCTCGACCGCACCCCGTTCTACGCCGAAGGGGGCGGCCAGCTGGGGGACCACGGCACCATCACCACCGCCGATGGGTCGCTGATCGAGATCTTCGACGTGCAGAGCCCGGTACCCGGCCTGTACGTCCATCGGGGTCGGGTGGCGGCGGGTCAGGCTGCGCGCGGTGAGGCGGCTCAGGGGCTGGTCGACATCCCGCGCCGCCAGGCGATCAGCCGGGCCCACACCGCGACCCACATGATCCATCGCGCCTTCCGCGAGATGCTCGGCGACACGGCCACCCAGATGGGCTCGGAGAACGCCCCCGGCCGCCTGCGTTTCGACTTCCCGAGCCCCACCCCGGTGCCCGCCAGCGTCCTGTCCGACGCCGAGGCGTTGGTCAACGACGTGTTGCAGGATGACCTGACGGTGACCGCGCAGACCATGCCGCAGGCCGAAGCAGTGGCGATGGGTGCCATGGCGCTGTTCGGCGAGAAGTACGGCGAAACCGTACGGGTCGTGTCGGTGGGCGACTGGGCGCACGAGTTGTGCGGCGGCACCCACGCGGCGCGCAGCGGACAGCTGGGCGTGGTGAAGTTCCTGTCGGAGTCCTCGATCGGCGCCGGGGTGCGCCGGGTGGAGGCGCTGGTCGGTTCCGATGCCTACCGGTTCCTGGCTCGCGAACACCACCTGGTGTCACAGCTGTCGCAGATGATCAAAGTGCGGCCCGACGAACTGCCCGACCGGATCGAATCGATGCTGGCGCGGCTCAAGGACGCCGAGAAAGAACTGGAGCGCATTCGCAGCACCCAACTCCTGTCCCAGGTAACGGACATCATGGGCAACGGGCAGGACATCGGCGACGCCCGGTTGTGGACCTTCCGGGTTCCGGACGGGGTGGCCGCCGGTGACCTGCGCCAGATGGTGCTGCGGGCGCGGGGCATGACCGACCAGGCCCGCAAGGTGGCCCTGCTGGGGGCCGCGGTGGCCGATGGCCGCGTGGCGTTGGTGGCGGCCGTCAACGACAAGGCCCGCGACGCCGGACTGTCGGCCAAGGAACTCCTGGCTGCCGCGGTTCCTGCGGTGGGCGGCCGGGGCGGCGGCAAAGACGATCTGGCGCAGGGCGGCGGCGGTGAGGTCGACGGGCTTCCGCAGGCCTTCGAGGCTGCCAGTGCGTATGTGGCCGGGGTCACCGGGACGTGACGGGCGCTCGGATGGCGGTCGACGTCGGCACCGTGCGGATCGGCGTCGCCCGCTCCGCTGCCGGGACGACGATCGCCGTTCCGGTCGAGACGGTTCCCGCCGGACCCGGCGCGGTGCGCTCCGTCGCCAACCTGGTGGTGGAATCGGCAGCGGATGTGGTCTACGTGGGTGACCCGCTGCGACTCGACGGGACGGTCGGACCGGCCGCCGAGGCGGCGCGGAGGTTCGCCGGGGACCTGGCAGCCGTGTTACAGGACACCAACGGGCGGGCCGGGCATGCCGGTTCATCGGTTACCGTCGAAGTCAGGATGATCGATGAACGACTCACCACGGCGCAGTCCGGCAAGCAGATGCGGGCTGCGGGACGCGACACGCGCAACGCCCGGAACGTCCTGGATCAAGCCGCAGCGGTCGCCATACTGCAAAATGCTCTGGAGCGCGAGTGTGCCACCGGCCAACCGGCCGGCGCAAGCGTGGAACAGGACTGATTGATGAGCAACGTCGGACTCTCGATGCAGCAGAGCCCCTCCGGCGGCGGCTCCCCGTCGAAACGGCGCCGGAAGAAGGGGCGCAAGCGCTCCGGCCTCGCCGTGTTTTTCGCCGTTGTCATCGTCGTCGGTCTCGTGGGCGCCGTGGCGGTCGGCGGGTACTGGGCCTACCAGAAGATCCAAGCCGCGCAGCCGGCGCCGGACTACCCGGGGCCGGGATCGGGCGAAGTCGTGATCGAGATCGCCGAAGGGCAGACGCTCACCGACATCGGGGCCACGCTGCAGCGAGCGGATGTGGTGGAGTCCACCCAAGCCTTCGCCGAAGCGGCCGCGGACAACAAGAACGCCACATCCATCACTCCGGGCACGTACCTGATGCTCAAGCAGATGGCAGCGGCCGACGCCGTGCAGCGACTGTTGAACCCCACCTCGCGCAATACCGACACGGTCACGATCAGCGAAGGTCTGCGGGTGGGCCAGGTCGTCGATGCGCTGAGTGAGTCGACCGGCATCCCGGTGAAGGACTTCGAATCCGTGTTGGCGTCCCCTGCCCGGCTGCCATTGCCGGTCTGGGCCAAGGGAACCGGTGAGGCTCGGGCGGAAGGGTTCCTGTTCCCCGCCACCTACGAGTTCCAGAAGGACGCGACCGCCGAAGAGATCCTCAACACGATGGTGGACAAGTTCGTCGAGGTGACCGACGCGATGGACTTCGAGAAGCGTTCGGTCAAGACGGGGTACTCCCCGTACGAGGTGCTCAACGTCGCTTCGCTGATCCAGGCCGAAGCCCATTCGGGCGACTACGGCAAGGTCTCTCGGGTCATCTACAACCGGCTCGATCCCGACACCTGGGGCGAGACCTACGGCTACCTGGGACTGGACGCCACGCTGAACTATGCGTTGGATCAGTTCGAGACCAACATCAACAAGTCGGACCTGGATCTGGACTCGCCGTACAACACGCGCACCGAGCAGCACCAGGGTCTGCCCCCCACCCCCATCAACTCACCTGGCGAGAAGGCGCTCGAGGCCGCGCTGGAGCCCGACAAGGGCGATTGGCTGTACTACGCCACCGTCAACCTGGACACGGGCGAGACGAAGTTCACCGACAACTACGACGAGTTCCTGCGTTTCCAGGAGGAACTGCGCGAATGGGAAGCGGCCAATCCGCAGTGACCCGGCAAGCCGCGGTCATCGGGCACCCCATCGACCACAGTCTGAGTCCGGTGCTGCATCGCGCAGCGTATGACGCGTTGGGTCTGGACTGGTCCTATACGGCGGTCGACGTCACCGCCGATGAGGTCGTCGACTTCGTCGCCGGGCGTGACGAGTCGTGGGTCGGACTGTCGGTCACTGCCCCGCTGAAGCAGGCGATCCTGCCGACGTTGGACCGGGTGAGTCCGTTGGCCCGTCGGGTCGGCGCGGTCAACACGGTTCTGTTCGCGGGTGACGGCAGTCGGTCGGGGGACAACACCGACGTCGCCGGGATCCTGTCGGCGCTCGATGAAGTCCGTAGCGTCGGAGACGTGTCGACGCTGGCGATCATCGGGGCGGGTGGAACGGCCGCCGCGGCGCTGGTCGCCGCCCACGAGTTGGGTGTAGAACAGGTGCTCGTCTGCGCCCGCCGGATGGACGCCGCGCAGCAGTTGGTTCAGGCGGTCAGTCCCGGGGCCCCGCAGGTGCTCGAGTGGTCCGACCGGGATGCGGCACTTGACGCCGATGTCGTGATCGTGACCCTGCCCGGCGACGCCGCCGCGGGGCTGGTCAGCGACCTCCCGCTCGATCCCGGGATCCTGCTGGACGTGACCTACTCGCCGTGGCCCACCACGTTGGCCGCGGCCTGGCAGGAGACGGGTGGTGCCGTGGCCGGGGGGCATCGCATGCTGTTGTGGCAGGCCGTCGAGCAGGTTCGGCTCATGACCGGACTCGAGCCGCCGGTGGCCGCCATGGATGCGGCTCTACAGCGGGCCTTGTCCGGCTGACCCTGAACCAGCGACCAGTTGCCCGACCGACCGTCACCCGGTGGGCGTAACGCCTCACCGCCGCGCTCACAGCGACCGATCACCGGATCAGCAGTAGTGGGCGATCGGAGGTGACGTGGCTCAACTGGGCGAGATCCTGCTCCAGGAGGGCATGATCACGCGGGAGCAGCTGATCGCCGCGCTCGAGACGCAGCGGACCAGCGGAAAGATGCTGGGCCGGGTCCTGGTCGACCAGGGTGTGCTGACCGAGTCGCAGTTGGTGTCGGCGCTGGCCACCCAGATCGGCCTGCCATTCGTCGATCTGTCCGACACGGTGCTGGACGGATCTGCGGTCTCACGACTGCCGGGTGCCGTCTGTCGGCGGCATCACGTCCTGCCCCTGGGGGTCGAGAACGGCTACCTGGTGCTGGCCATGTCCGACCCGGCCAACGTGGTCGCGCGCGACGACGTCCGATCCCTGACCGGGATGGAGGTCCGGGTCGTTGTCGCCACCCGCCACGATGTGGATGCCGCGATCGACCGGGCGTTCCGACTCGAGTCCGATTTGGACGACCTGACCACCGCCATGGACCTCGAGGAGGACAAGGCGGACCTCGATTCGCTGCACGAGGTCGTCGAGGACGCCCCGATCGTCAAGTTCGTCAACCTGCTCATCACGCAGGGGATTCAGGACGGTGCCAGCGACATCCATCTGGAACCGAACGAGCACGACCTGCTGGTGCGTTTCCGGATCGACGGGGTGCTGCACGAGATGATGCGGTCGCCGCGCAACATCCACGCCGGTGTCGTGAGCCGCCTGAAGATCATGGCCGAGATGAACATCGCCGAACGCCGGGTGCCGCAGGACGGGCGGCTGTCGGTCTCGGCGCACGGCCGCAAGGTCGATCTGCGTATCGCCACCCTGCCCACGGTGTGGGGCGAGAAGGTCGTCATGAGAATCCTGGACAACTCGACAGCTCATCTGGACCTGTCGCAGTTGGGGTTCAGCCCGGAGAACTACAGCCGGTTCGCGGAGTCGTTCACCAAGCCCTACGGGATGCTCCTGGTGACCGGTCCGACCGGATCCGGTAAGTCCACGACGCTGTACGCGACGTTGAACATCATCAACCGGCCCGAGGTCAACATCATCACCGTCGAGGACCCGGTGGAGTACCGGCTGGCCGGGGTCTCCCAGGTGCAGACCAATCCGAAGGCGGGGCTCACGTTCGCCTCGGCGCTGCGGTCCATCCTCCGCAGCGACCCCGACATTGTGCTGATCGGTGAGATCCGCGACCACGAGACCGCCCAGATCGCGATCGAGGCCGCGTTGACCGGCCACCTGGTGCTCACCACGCTGCACACGAACGACGCACCCAGCGCCGTCACACGTCTGGTCGAGATGGGGATCGAGCCGTTCCTGGTCGGTTCGGCGCTGGACTGTGTCCTGGCCCAACGTCTGGCGCGGCGCCTGTGCATGAGTTGTCGCGAGGAGTACAAACCCACCCCGGAGACGCTGGCCGCGGCACGCTTCCCCTGGGACCCGGCCGGTCCGCTGCCGGTGCTGTATCGCTCGAAAGGGTGCGCCAAGTGCGCCCATACGGGATATCGGGGGCGGGTGGCCTTGCACGAGGTGATGCAGGTCAGCGAGACCTTGGAGCGGATGGCGGTGGAGCGCGCGACCACGGCCGAGATCACCTCGGCGGCCAGGGCCGAGGGGATGCAGTCGCTGCGGCTGGACGGCATGGCCAAGGTGCTGGGCGGGGTGACGTCACTGGACGAGGTGTTGCGCGTCGTCCTGTAACGGCTCGGCGGTGCGACGATCCTCAAGGTTCACGCCGACCCGACCGATGCGTCAGGGGAGTGAGGGAGGTCGGATGTCGGCTACCAGTCCGCCCACCGGTTCCGCGTACCCCGCGGCCCCGCCCCCGCCGCCCGGTCGGGCACCGGTCGCACCGCCTGTCGCGCCACCTGGACCTCAGCAGCCGCCTGTCGCGCCGCCAGCCGCCCCAAGCCATCAATCGGTGCCGACCGCACCGCCCGCAGCCCGACCGCAGCCGGTGGCGCCACCGCAACCCGCCCCTCCCCGGCCACAGGCCCAGCCACAGCCGGTGACCCAGCCGCGACCGGCACCAGCCCGGCCACAGCCGGTGGCCCAGCCTCAGCCCACCGCCCGCGTGCAACCGCCCATGGCGCCCGACCAGGCGGCCCCGTCCCGACCGGTCGTTCAGCCGGCACAGACGCCACCTCCGGTTGCGCCGAGCGTTGGCCTGGGTCGGGTCGCACCGTCCGCCACCCCGGATGCCGACGTCGAGTTGACGAAGCCGGCGACCGGCGAGGACGCCTATCGCCGGACCAGCACCGAGCAGGGCACCCGGGAGGACGACCTGTCGCTGCCCGAGGTGCTCGACGCCATGATGGAGCTGAAGGCGTCCGACCTGCATCTGAGTGCCAACTCGCACCCAGCGGTGCGGGTCAACGGTGATCTGCGGCAGTTGACCGACTTCCCGATGTTGGACGCGGGGATGATCCAGCGCACCATGTACGGGGCCATCACGCAGGTGCAGCGCGAGCGGTTCGAAGAGGACCTGGAGCTGGACTTCTCCTACACGCTGCCCGGCCGCGGCCGGTTCCGCGTCAACATGTACAAGCAGAAGGATGCCGTCGGTGCGGCGTTCCGGTTGATCCCGTTCGAGATCAAGAGTCTGGAGACGCTGGGCATCCCGGCTGCCGTGCGCGAGTTCAGCAATCTGGCGCGTGGGTTTGTGTTGGTGACCGGACCCACCGGATCGGGCAAGTCGACGACGCTGGCAGCGTTGATCGACCAGGCCAACCAGACCCGGTCGGAACACATCATGACCGTCGAGGACCCGATCGAGTTCCTGCATGAGCACAAGAAGTGTCTGGTCAATCAGCGTGAGGTCGGCAGCGACACGACGTCGTTCTCGCAGGCGTTGAAGCACGTCCTGCGCCAGGACCCCGACATCATCCTGGTCGGCGAGATGCGAGACCTGGAGACGATCTCGGTGGCACTGACCGCCGCTGAGACCGGTCACTTGGTCTTCGCGACCCTCCACACGCAGGATGCGGCGCAGACGATCGACCGTGTGATCGACGTGTTCCCGCCGCATCAGCAGCAGCAGGTGCGGCAGCAGTTGGCGGGTGCGCTGCAGGGCGTGGTCTGCCAGACGTTGTGCAAGACCCTCGACGGTCGCGGACGTGTGGTGGCCACCGAAATCCTGACGGTGACGCCCGCGGTGCGGAACCTGATCCGGGAGGGCAAGACCCACCAGATCTACTCGGCGATGCAGGCCGGTCAGCAGTACGGGATGCACACCCTGGACCAGCACTTGGCGAAGTTGGTGCGGGAGGGCCGGATCACCTACGAGACCGGGCTCGACAAGTGCCACCACACGCCCGACTACAACAAACTCTGCGGCAGGAGTTGATCGCGATGGCCGCCACCGCCACGTTCGAGTACCAGGTCCGGGATCGTACCGGGAAGTTGGTCAAGGGCAAGATCGACGCCGAGTCGCCCGCCATCGTCGCCAACAAGCTGACGTCCATGGGATACGCACCGGTCTCGATCGAGGCGACCGGCACCGGACTGAACAAGGAACTGCACATCCCCGGCATGGGGGAGAAGGTCAAGCTCAAGGATCTGGCGGTCATGTGCCGTCAGTTCGCGACGATGATCAACTCCGGGCTCACCCTGCTTCGGGCGCTGGTGATCCTTGAGGAGCAGACCGAGAGCAAGGCACTGGCCAAGGTGATCAGCGAGGTTCGTTCCGACGTGGAGGTCGGTTCGAGCCTGTCGTCGGCGCTGGTGAAACATGACGAGTTCCCTCCGTTGATGGTCAACATGATCAAGGCCGGGGAACTCGGCGGCTTCCTGGATTCGACACTGCTGCAGATCGCGACGAACTTCGAAGCCGAGGTCAAACTCCGCCAGAAGGTGAAGTCTGCGATGACCTATCCGGTCGTCGTCCTGGTCATGGCGATCCTCGCCCTGGTCGCGATGTTGCTGTTCATCGTTCCGGTGTTTGAAGGACTGTTCACGAGTCTCGGTGGGGAACTGCCGTTGCCCACGCGGGTCCTGGTGGCGATGTCGTCGTTGTTGAAGATCCTCTCGCCCTTCATCCTGGTGTTCGGGATCGTCGGGATGTTCCTGTGGCGTAAGTACAAGAACACGCCCAAGGTCCGCGACGTCGTCGATCCGGCGAAGCTGAAGATGCCGGTCTTCGGGCCGCTGTTCCAGAAGATCGCGCTCAGCCGGTTCAGCCGCAACCTCGGCTCGATGGTGTCAGCGGGCGTGCCCATCCTGCAGGCGCTGGACATCGTGGGGGAGACCTCCGGCAATGTCGTCATCGCTCGGGCCGTGGCCGACGTGAAGGAATCGGTCCGCACGGGTGAGCCGTTGGCCCGACCGCTGTTGGACCATCCGGTGTTCCCCCCCATGGTGGTGCAAATGATGGCCGTGGGGGAGGACACCGGATCGTTGGACACAATGCTCGCCAAGATCAGCGAGTTCTACGACCAAGAGGTCGAAGCCACCACCGAAGCGCTCACCTCCTTGATCGAACCGATCATGATCGCAGTGGTCGGCGGCATGATCGGCGCGATGCTGATCGCGCTCTACATGCCGATCTTCAAGGTGTTCGACCTGGTGAAATAGCAGTTGTTGCAGTTGCTGTTTGCTGTGCGTGGTGGCAAGCGGGGGTTTGCCGGGCGCCCGCGGGGGCATAACGAATGTGCATCGTCTCACGTGGGGAATCGCCTTCTATGTCATTTCGAACTGCGACAACGGCTGCTCTGGCCAGCGCCCTGATCTTCGGCGTGACGGCGGCGCCCGCCCTGGCGCAGTCGTCCTCCGGCGGGATACAGGAACGCGATGCCCAAGCGGCGGCTGTCTCGGCTGTGAGCGTCTCGCAGATCAAATCCCGGATGCTTCGAGTGACGTTCGTACCCCCTACCGACACCACGGGGATCAATGAGTATCAGGTGTCGGTCTTTGCTACCGGCTCTGCCCAACCGGGCAAGACGTTGGGCTACCAGTCGGTCGGCGCCAACCGGCCGAAGACCGTGGATGTACCGGTGCGAGCCAATGAATCCGCTTCCGACCTGCCGGTCATTGTCGAGGTCCGGCCCCAGAGCATGAGTGCGCCGACGGCCGCCGTTAGGACCCCTTTCACCCTGGTCGGGGCACGTGCTCCCGAGGTCAAGGTGAGACCGTTGTCGTCGGATGGTCGGGTGGTTGCGGTGACGTGGCAGGACGTTGCCACGAACCCCGAGAACGAATGGCAGACCAGCATCGTGGTCGAAGTCAGCCGTGACGGGGGGGCCTGGCAGCCCGGTCTCGATGCCAGCGGCTCCCAGTACGGCAGTGCCACCGAACGTCAGATCGATGATCTGCAGCGAGCTTCGCGCACGGCGGTTCTGCAGCTCCCGCAGAATGGAAGTTACCGAGTTCGTATCGGCATCCAGAACAGCACCTACGTATTCGACGGTGGCACGTCGGTGGACGAAGCGTGGGCCACGATGGGCAGCAAGATCAAGGTGCTGGCCTGGGGTGTGTCTGACCCCTTCACCACGACCGGCGCCGCAACTCTGTCGGCCCCTGCCGCAGTGAAACTCCAGGCCGCACGAGGCGGCACGGTGACCGCGGCCTGGTCGAAAGCGCCGAAGGCGTCCAGCTACCGCGTCGAAGTGAACGCCGGGAATGGGTGGCGCACCATGGCCCAGACTCCGCGCAAGCAGGCGGTCAAGAAGGTGGCGCCCAAACTGAAGAAGGGTCAGCGCGTCAAGGTGCGCGTGCAGGCCCAACACAAGGCCGCCAAGAGTCGCTACGTCCAGAAGTCCACCAAGGCCCGCTGAGCCGAGGCGAACGGGTGCTGCGAACGGCGCGGCAACTGAATCTACTCGTCGGGGAGCACATGCAGGAGCCACGGCTCGGACCCGGTCACGGTGATCTGGCCAGCCTTCTTCATCGCGACCAATCGGTAGGGATCCTCATCGTCGGAGTTGTCGAACAGCAGTGCGTCGTCGCTGACGGCTATCGCCTCCTTGATGAGAGGTGGGAGGCGCGCCGCTCGGGCGGCGATCTTGTCGGCCGGAACGGCGTGGCCGCCTTCGAGACTGCGTTGGTGAACTCGTGCGACGTTCAGATGCACGTGCCCGAGGTGCACGTACACGAGCGTGATGCGGTATCCCGCGGCCTTGGCAGTGTGGAGGAGTGCGAGTTTCGACGGATGGGAGAAGACGGTCTCAGTGATGAAGTCGACGCGGTCGTCGATGGCTTGCTGGCGGAGATCGGCGGCCACCTGAGCAGCGGCGTAGGAGTGGTTCTCCGGATCGTCGGGCCACAACTGTCGGGCGATGTCGTCGGCGTTGATCCAGATCAAGCCCGGCCGGTCCAAGACCGTTTTCAAGAAGGTCGTCTTGCCGGACCCGTTGGCTCCAGCCAACAGCCAGAGCCGCGGCATCAGCCCGCCGGCTGGAACCGACCGTCGACGAAGTGGCCGGTCCGAACACCCTGCTCAGTCACCTCGTCGATCAGCTCTGGGTCGACACGGTTGGCGCGGTAGCGAACGGGTCCGGCGACTGCGGTCGCGAGGGATCCCTCCGCTCGCAGGTCATCGATGGTGGCGAGGACGTCGTCGAGGTCGGGTGCGGGGGCGGTGTCGCCTGGCGGCCGTACTCCCAGCGCGATCGCCTCGATCTCGACCTGGCTGTAGCGCGCCTCCATAAGACGGCCGATCAGCGCCCAGTGTTCGATCTGCGCCGTGGCGCTGCGGTGGGCGCGCTCGCCGTGGTTACGGGCGTCGTTCAGGAGCGCGTTGGTCACGCGGATCGGGGTGCTGGTGCCGGCCACCACGCCAGTGTAGCAGTTTGCTACGCCATGGGCCGCGCTGATCTGCGGGGTGAGTGCCGCCGCAGGCGGTGTACCCCGCTGGGGTCGGCTTGGACCCAGGGCGGGGGAGGGTGCGGGCCGGTGTCCGCCTTGGCTTCGATACGGCGCTGCGCGCCTACTCACCCGGCGGCGGGTGCGGGCGATCGGGGGGTCTTCGGCAATCTCGGACGGGAGTGCTAGCGGATCGGTCAGAATGACGCGTGCTCCTGCTGTCCATCGCCGTCGTCGTCGGCACCCTTGTCGCCATGGCCTCAGGCAAGATCCCCCCGACGCTCGCGCTTGCCACGGCCATCGCGATCGCCGGGATCTTCCAGCTCGCCCCACCAGAGGAGCTGTTCGCCGGCCTCAGCAACGGCGGTGTCATCACTGTGGCGGCCATGCTGGTCATCGCCAAAGGGGTCATCCACACCGGCGTCGTCTCCCGCGTCACCTGGCGGCTTCTCAAGACCGTCACCTCCGCCACGCAGGTGTTGCTGCGACTCATCGCACCCATCGGCCTGTTCTCGGCGATGATCAACACCACGCCGATCGTGGCCATGCTCATCCCCGCAGCTCGCGAACTGCAACAGACCCGCCAGATCCCCGCCCGCCAGGTGCTCCTGCCCATGGCCCATGCCACCACTTTGGCTGGATCCACCACCCTCATCGGCACCAGTTCCAACCTGCTGATCGCCGGTATCGCGACCTCGGCGGGAGTCGCCGTCGGGATGTTCTCCTTCGCCCCGGTTGCCGTCCCGGTGATGCTCGTCGGCTGGGCCGTACTGCTCGTCACCGCACCGCGCATGTTCAAAGCCGGCGACGAGCTGGATGTCCCCGATCCGGAATGGCGTGTCGAAATCAGCCTCGACGACCAGGCCCTCGCCATCGGCCGCACTGCTGCCGATCTGGGCCTGGACAGTGCGCTGGACTACCAACTCGAGGGGATCTCTCGCGACCGGGTGATGCACGGCCCGGAGGAGGTCATCCAGGACGGCGACCGGCTGGTCTTCAGCGCCACCGAGAAGGGCGTTCGCAGCCTGTGGAGCAGTCCGCGGCTCGGTCTCGACGCCAGTCGCCTCTACCTCGCCACCGTCGCCAGCGGCGAGCACGGTCTGCTGCGGGAACTTGCCGACGAGGACGAACTCGTGGTCGTCGCGGCCCAGACCGACAACGCCTTGCGCGACACCCGCGCCATCCCTGGCGAGTTGTGTTTCCTCACCACCCACAAACCCCGCCTCATCGACGACAACTCCAGCTTCTCGCTGGCCACCGACGTCACCGGCAAGGCGCCGCAACCGCAGAAGACCTGGCCCGCCCTCCTGATCCTCGTCCTCGTCGTCGTGGCGGCCGCGGCAAACTTGGCACCAATACCGATCGTCGCCATCGCCGGTGCCGTCGCCATGGTCTGGGCTCGGGTCCTGACCCCCCGCGCCGCCGTGCGGGCCCTGGACTGGAACGTCCTCATGATCCTCGCCGGCTCGGTCGGCCTGGCGGCGATCGTCGTGTCCAGTGGCATCGCCGACTGGATCGCACAGACCATCCAGGACATCTCGGCAGGGAGCGTCCCCCTGGTCGTGATCGTCCTGGCTGTCTCGACCACCATCCTCACCAACGTCACCACCAACGCTGCCGCCGCGTCGATCCTGACCCCCGTGGGTATCACCCTGGCCGAGTCCCAAGGCCTGTCCCCGGTGCTCATCCTGGCGATGATCGGGACCGCGATCTCGTTCACGTTCATTAACCCGTTCAGCCATCAGTCCAACCTGATGGTCATGGGTCCGGGCAAGTACAGCATCCGATCGTTCGTGCGGTTCGGGATCCCGTTGACGATCGCCTCGGTGTTGGCTTTGTGTGCGGTGGGGTATCTGCTCCTGGCGTGATCATCGGCGTAGGCTCGAAATGCACCCATCGAGAAGGGATCTGCCATGACCACCACCATCACCCGCAGCGCCGGAATCGTCGGAGCATTCGCCCTCGGCCTGTCCGCCCTCGCCGGCGGATCGGCGCTCGCCGATGGCAGCACCGTGAAGCCCACCAAGGACCAGAAGGCCGCGATCGTCAAGGCGTGGTCCAAGGCCGACGGCGGCACGGCTTACAGCGGTCCGCTCAAGTGCATCCGCGTGGACCTGTCGGCCACCAACAAGAACCGCGCCGGCCTGCGATCCAACGGCCAGAAGTCCGGCTGCAGCGGTTATGCGTTCGACGGCTCCGCCATCCTGTACGGCCACAAGCAGAAGAAGTGGTTCCTGTTGGCCGAGGGCTCCTCGATCAGCCAGGCCCAGTGCAAGGCGATGAGCAAGCTGCTCGGCGTCGAGGTGTGGGGCGACCTGGTCGATTACGCAGCTGGGATGGGTTGCGAAAACATCGACTGACCCTCGCGTTTGGTCGGCTACACACTGCGTCCCGCCCCCCATCGGTGCCAGACTGAGGGTGGTGTCGAGGGAGGTGGACGCCGTGTCTGTGCCGCAACGGTTACCGCCTCAGCGACGGAGCCAATCCGATCGCTACCGCCTCGTGGCGGAATTCACCAACGACATCATCGCCGAGTTGGATCCCGACGGGCACATCCTATGGGTGTCGGACTCGATTCAGCGGGTCTTGGGCATCGAGGCCGATCTGGCCGTCGGCACCCAGGCCCGCTCCGCCTCAACGCCCGGACAGGAAGCGCTCCTTGCCGATCTGGAGGCGACGCTCAAACGTGGTGAGGATGTTCACGATGTGGAGATCCTGTTGCGTGTTCCCAAGGGGGAGTGCTGGTTCTCGTTGTCCATGCGCGTGACTCACGACACCGACGGACACACCCGCGGAGCGGTGGTCGCGCTCCGGGACATCGACGACAGCGTGCGGACCCGCCGAGCGCTGCGGGCGTCGGAAACGATGTTCCGCACGTCCATGATGCGCAACCCCAACGGCATGGTCATGTACTCGCTGACCGGTCGGGTGCTCACCGTGAACTCCGCCTTCTGCGCCATGACCCACCGGACGCCGGAGTGGATCATGACCCACGAGGTGGCCGACATCCTGCCGCACTCGGAGGTCGTCCGGGCTTTGGCCCTGTTCCAGTCGGTGGCATCTGGTGCGGAGGAGAGTGTGTCCTCCTCCAGCGCGATGCTGCGGCCGGACGGCACCTACGCCCGCGCCCGGTGGACGCTGTCGCTCATTCGTGACGACCGGGGCAATCCCGACTACATCATCGGCCAGTACCACGACGAGACCCCCGCGTTCGAGGCTCGGGAGCGGCTGGAGCGGCTGGCCAACTTCGACGGCGTGACCGGACTGTTGAGCCGGGGTCGCCTCACGCAGGAGATCGAGGTCGCTCTGGAACGGGCGCGGTCGCACGACCAGACGGTAGGTGCGATCTTCATCGACATCGACGGTTTCCGGTTGGTCAACGATTCGCTCGGGCACGATGCGGGGGACCGGCTGCTGCGGTTGTTCGGCGAGCGGCTGCTCAACTGTCTGCCGGAGGGTGCGGTCGTCGGGCGTCTGAGCGGCGACGAGTTCCTGGTGGTCCTGACCGATGTGGCCGACACCCGTCACCTGGATCGGCTGGGTCGCGCGCTCCAGGCCCGGATCGCCGGACCGCTGGCGATCGCGGACCGGTCGATCCCGGTCTCCGCATCGATCGGAGCGGCCGTGGCCGGCCCGGACGCGACCGCCGGTGAGCTCATCCGTCACGCCGACCTGGCACACCACCGCGCCAAGAGTCAGGGTCGTTCAGGACGCATCGTGTTCGATGAGGAGTTCGCCCTTGAGGCGGAAGAGGCACTCAAGGTGCAGGACGACCTGCGCCTGGCCATCGGTCGGCATCAACTACGGGTGCACTACCAGCCGCTGGTCCGCCTCGACGACCGATCCGTCATCGGTCACGAAGCGCTGGTCCGGTGGCAGCACCCGGTCGAGGGACTGCTTCCGCCGGCACGATTCCTGACGGTGGCGGAGAAGTCGGGACTCATGGTGCAGGTGGGCATCGAGGTCATCGATCTGGTGGTGGCGCAACTTGCCGATGGAACCGAGCAGTTGGGCCGGGTGGCGATCAACCTGTCGGCCGCGCAGTTACTGGACCCCCGGACGATCGACCACCTGCTCCACGGGTGTCGCGACCGGGGCATCGATCCCGGCCGGATGGTCGTGGAGATCACCGAAACGTCGGTTCTGCCTCGCGTCGATGCCGTCAAGGACGCGCTGAGGCGGATCCGCGAGGCCGGAGCCGGCATCCACATGGACGACTTCGGCACCGGCTACTCGTCCATCTCCTTGTTGCGTGATCTGCCCGTCACTGGTCTGAAGCTGGACCGCTCGTTCGTGACCCACCTCGGCCCTCACGGCGGGACGTCGGCAGCACTCGCGGCGGGTCTCGCAGCGCTGGCGGCAGGTCTGGGGTTGGACACCGTCGCGGAGGGGATCGAGACGGAATCGCAAGCTCAGTTGGTGGAGTCGCTGGGATGGGAGCACGGTCAGGGTTACCTGTTCGGCCGGCCCGACCCCTGCCCGTCGGCTAGTGCACGGCGTGCTTGATCACCAGGATGATGCAGGCGAACACCAGCACAAGAGCCGTGTAGATCAAGGCGCGGGCGTTGCTGCCGCCGGCCTGCTTCGCCGCGGTGAACGCGACAGCGGCGATGAAGGCCGTCAGCAGGAAGCCGGCCAACTCCAGCGACGAGCTGGAATCGACGAGCAGCGCCGGCGCAGTGGCGACCACCGCGACGATGAGTCCGGCAAGGATCTGCGCAGCCAGGGTGCGACGAGCTTCGGCGTCGATGGTGCCGCGCGTGACCAGTCGGGTGGATACGGAGTAAGCCACGATGTGGGCGACCAGCAACGCGACTGCGGTCAGAAAGACGGTGACGGCCACCTGGGTGCGATCCTCTGACGTGAATGCCGGGATCGCGGCGAGTGCCGCGAGCAGTGACAAGCTGATGTAGAGCGCCATGGTGACGCCCTCGCGCACGATGTCCCGGGTCTCGTCCGGCTCCACGTCGCGGCGCTCGTTCGGCTCCGTCGGGCCGCCGGATCGAGTCGTGGCCCCGGTCACTGCTGCACTCCCATCTCCTTGGCGACTGCGGTCGCGAACGTGTCGATGTCCGATTCGGTGGTGTCCCACGAACACATCCAGCGGACCTCGCCGGTCGCCGGATCCCAGGTGTAGAAGCGGAACTGCTCCTGCAGGCGGGACGTGACGTCGGCAGGAAGGATCGCGAAGACCGAGTTCGCCTGGGCTGGGCGAACGACCGTCACTCCGTCGATGCGGGTCATGGCGTCATACAGCCGCGCGGCCATGGCGTTGGAGTGCCGCGCGTTTCGCAACCACAGATCGTCGGTCAGGAGGGCGACCAGCTGGGCGCTGATGAAGCGCATCTTGCTGGCCAGTTGCATATCGGACTTGCGCAGGTAGTCGACGCCGGGGACTGCGTCGGGGTTAAGGACGACGACGGCTTCCGCTCCCATGGCGCCGTTCTTGGTACCGCCGAACGACAGCGCGTCGACACCGATGTCGGTGGTTAACGCTCGAAGCGGTACCCCGAGGGCAGCGGCAGCGTTGGCGATCCGGGCTCCGTCCAAGTGCACCCGCATCCCCGACTTCTTGGCGTGGGTCACCAGGTCGGTCACTTGCGCCACGGGATAGACGGTGCCCAGTTCCGTGGACTGGGTCACCGACAGCACCGTCGGTTGGGCCCGATGGACGTCGCCATACCCCCAGGTCTGGGTGTCGAGCAGTTCGGGCGTGAGCCGACCGTCGTCGGTCGGGATCTGCCACAGCTTCAGCCCGGCGACCTTCTCCGGGGCCCCGCCCTCGTCGACGTTGACATGTGCTGACTGAGCACACACCACTGCTTCCCATGGGCGCGCCATCGCCTGCAGCGCGACCACGTTGGCGCCGGTGCCGTTGAACACGGGATAGACCTCGGCCTGGGCGCCGAAGTGCTGCCGGATCAGTTCCCGCAACTGCTCGGTGGTCGAGTCGTCGCCATAGGCCGGTTGGTGGCCGACGTTGACCTCGGCGATGGCGGCCAGAACGTCCGGGTGGATGCCGGCGTAGTTGTCGCTGGCGAAACCTCGTTCAGCCGTCACGCAGCGGCCCCCGTCATCCCGCGGGTCGCTTCGATGGCCGGTGCCAGCTTCTTGCGCAGGGCCTCGTAGAAGACGTTGAGCGGGAACTCGTCGGGCAGCACCAGGTCGACGGCCGCCTTGTTCTCGGTCGGCAGCTCCGCGCCGCCGCGCGCCCAGGCGGATCCGGGGGCCGGGGGCACCAGCGAGCTCACGAACTCGTGTGCGGCCAGCCAGTGACCCACGCGGCTGCGGTCGATCCCGTCGCGGTACAGCTTCTCCACCTGTTCGCACAGTTCCACGACACTGTCCTGCACGGAGTTCCAGTCGATGCTCAGGGTGTTGTCGGTCCAGTTCAGCACGCCCTGCTTGTGCAGCCACGCGAACAGGATCTGACCGCCGAGTCCGTCGTAGTTACGGACCCGTTCACCGGTCGTGGGGAACCGGAACAGCCGGTCGAACAGGATGGCGAACCGGACATGGCGGGCCAGCACCACGCCCTTGGCTTCCAGGGTCGCGGTCTCGCGGTAGGTGTTCAGGTCGCAGCGCAACTCTTCCAGCGCGTACATCCAGTACGGCATGCGCTGTTTGATCATGAAGGGGTCGAACGGCAGGTCGCCGTGGCTGTGGGTCCGATCGTGCACGAGGTCCCACAGCACGAAGGTCTGCTGCGCCAGGTCTTGGTCGTTCAGGAGCATCTCGGCGTCCGGCGGCAGATCCAGGCCGAGCAGTGAGCTGGCTTCGCTGCTGACCGAGCGGAAGCGTGCGGCCTCGCGGTCGCAGAAGATGCCGCCCCAGGTGAACACCGGGGTCTCGCGCACCGCGACGGTTTCGGGGAACAGGACCGCGGAATGGGTGTCGTACCCGGCGGTGAAGGCGACGAATTCGATGGGGACGAAGGCCTTGTTGTCGTAGGCCCCGGCCTCGAGGTCGCCGATCCACTCCGGCCAGACCGTGCGCGAGATGACCGCTTCGATGTTGCGGTTGGGGTTGCCGTTTTGGGTGTACATCGGGAACACGGCCAGGTGTTCGATGCCGTCCTCGCGGGCCTGCTCGGGGCGGAACAGAAGCAACGAGTCGAGGAAGTCCGGGACCCCGAAGCCGGTGTCGCGCCAACTGGTGAAGTCGGCGACGGTGGCGGCCAGATGCTCGGATTGATGGGGGAAGCGTGGGGCGAGTTCCTGGATCGCAGCGACGATCCGGTTCACGGCGTCGGTCGCGGCATCCGTCGATTCGGAGGGGACGGAGCCGTCCTTGATCTGTAGCGGCCGCAGGTCCTCGACGGCCTGGGACAACTGCAGCCAGGCGGCGTCGTCGGCGATGGTGGCGGCTGATTCGGCGGCCACGGGTCCGGCGGTGGTCCAGGTGACGAGGTTCAGCCACAACTGCCGGTTGTCCAGGTCGGCGATGGAGTCGTCGCCGAAGAGGTCGGAGTCGGTGACCACGACGACGCGGCCTTCGCCGGGGAGGGCACCGGCGATCAGGCCGGCCGAGGGCGGCGAAGCGGTGGGGCTGGTGGTCGCGATCAGGAACGGCTGGTCGTCGCTGTCGGCGTCGATCTGCAGCGTCCCGGCCCGATACACACACGCGCTGTCTACTTGGGCCCACAGATCCCACGGGTGGGTGTGCACCGGTTGGGCCAGCACCCAACTGGGGACATCGCGGAACCGCGCCTGGGGATCTTGGGCGGTCGTGTTGGCGATGGTGATGCCGAAGCGGGCGGCGATGTCGGCGAGCGTGTTGCCGTACTTCTGTTGTTCGGTCTCGGCGAGGACGACCAGCCCGCCGCCGGCTCGGACATAGGAGTCGATGGCGTCGATCTCGGCGGGTTCGTAGATGGGTGAGCCCTCGCCGACGGTGGCTTCCCAGTCGTCAGTCGAGCAGTGGGGGAGGACGAGGACGTCGACGCCTTCGAGGGTCGCGGCGTCCAAGGGGCCTTCGAGGTGGAGGTCGAGAACGTAGCCGGCCTGAGCCAGAGCCTCGGCCGCCTGCACGTAGCCGGCGTCAGCGGGATTGGCAGGGTTCATACGAGCCGCGATCTCGGGCCGGATCGACCACGCTTGACGGTGGCTTTCGTCGATCAGGATTCGAGCGAGTGGACGCATGGAGACCTCCCGGTAGTCGTTCGACTCCATCATGCCCTCTGGCGCCGCCGCAACACCTGACCCGCCCCACCCCAGCGCCACCCGCCGCGGGTTCAGTAGCGGCGAGCATCGACCGCCCCACCCGGAGCCCCACCCGGAGTGGGGCCCGCACTGCCCACCCGCCGCGGGGTGAGTAGCGGGCGTGAGCCCGCGTATCGAAGCCAAGGCGGAGTGCGGCCCGTACCGAGGCGGACCGGGCAACCCGGCTCGGGAGACGGCGGCTGTTGCTGCACAGCCGCCAATCACTGGCGGGTTTCGCCCAAGAGCCACGCTCAGACGACCCCACGAAGCCCCGGTGATTGGCGGCTCTGCATCAACGTGGCGGTTGGCGCCCCGACCGATCGTCCGGCGAAGACTCCATAACGCCGTATGCGATAGCGCCCGGCCGCAAGCGCGGCCAGAGAACCTCGGCGGCGGTACCTCCGCCCTCATGCACGGCGACCCGCAGACGATGCGCGGCTCGGCGCTACCGGCACACGGGTCGTGGACAGTGCGGATCGCGGATTCGTCTCGACTTCGCTCCATCGATGGAGACCGCCGTCCCCCGACCTCGCGTTCTGCTAGGAATGGCGCAACCGGGGCACGCGTGAGGAGCACACATGGCGGGACTGTCCCGACGGGGTTTCCTGGCAGCCGGCACCGGCCTGGCCGCGGTGTGGGGGATGGACCTGGCCCGGCTCGGACCCGCCCTCGCCCAGCCGCTGCGCCCCGCCGACGTGCCCACCACGCTCCAACAGACGATCCGCCAACGCTCAGTCGGCAACATCAACTACCGCACCCTGGCCACCGCACCCGGCGAGCCCTACATCCCGCGACTCGACCTGCTGGGCAAAGCCGCCGATCCGGCCCGCACCGCCAAACGCCGGTCGCTGGTCTACCTGGGCCACATGACCGACATCCACATCATGGACGCGCAGTCCCCGGCTCGGCTCGAGCCTCTGTCGGCGCAGAGCCCGAGCACCTGGGCCGGGTCGATCCGCCCGCAGGACACACTCACCACCAACGTCCAGGCCCAGATGGTGGCGGCCATGAACGCCGCCGCGTTCAGCCCCGTGACCGGTGCGCCCATGGCTGCGGTGTTCAACACCGGCGACAGCGCCGATCAGCACTCGACCTTGGAGTTGCGCTGGTACATCGACGTCCTTGACGGCCAGTCGCTCACCCCCAACAGTGGCGCCGAAGGGCAGTACGAGGGTCCCCAGGTGTGGGAAGAAGCCACCTACGCCTGGCATCCGGAGGATCCGGCGGGGGACTGGTTCGGCGCCTACGGGTTTCCGACCATCCCTGGGATGCTGACCGCGGCGGTGTCGCAGACCGTGGAGTCCGAGGGCTTGGCCGTTCCCTGGTACGCCGTCTACGGCAACCACGACACCCTGTACTACGGCGCCTTCGAGATCGGCGAATCGTTGCGCGCCCTGGCGTTGGGCGACCGCAAGCCCGCGCTGTACCCCGCCCTGGCTCAGGACTATTTCGCCGGCATGCGCAACGAATCCACCGTCCTGGGTCGGCTGGAACACGAAATGGTGACCAACTTCGGGATGCAGTCGGGCATGCGCGCGGTCACCCCCGACCCCAACCGCAAGATCTTCGATCAGCTGCAGTTCATGGCCGAACACTTCACCACCCAGCAGAATCCCGGACCGATCGGCCACGGCTTCACCCAGGACAACCTCGACACAGGCAAGACGTACTGGGCCGCCGACGTCGGACCCAGGCTGCGCTTGTTCGGCTTGGACACCTGCAACCAGGTCATGGGCGCAGATGGAGCCGTGCCGCAGGATCAGTTCGACTGGCTCAAGGGCGAACTCACCGCCGCTCGTGACGCGCAGAAGCTCGCGATCGTCATCAGCCACCACAACAGCAAGACGCTGGAAAACACCGCTGTCGCGGCGCTGGGGCAGTCGCAGCCGCTGATCCACACCGAAGAGTTCATCGACATGCTCCTGCAGTTCCCGAACCTGATCGCGTGGTCCAACGGTCACACCCACATCAACACGATCGTGGCTCACCCGCGCGATGACGGGAAGGGCGGGTTCTGGGAGATCACCACCGCGTCGTGTATCGATTTCCCGCAGCAGCAGCAGTTGCTCGAGATCGTGGACAACCAGGACGGGACGATCTCGCTGTTTGCCACCGTGCTCGACCACACCAGCCCCGCGGTGTGGCGGGAGGGGGACTTCAGCCAGGAGGGCCTGGCGGCGTTGAGCCGGGAGTTGTCGTCGAACGACTGGATCGAGAACCCGCTCATGCGGCTGGGGTCG
>WBZL01001416.1_pt1 | contig 25259 bp, 18 predicted proteins | sample 5204291 | NCBI WGS metagenome assembly WBZL01 (sample SAMN12344345, study PRJNA552823) | activated sludge metagenome | biome: Activated sludge suspended growth; feature: Nitrification reactor; material: Wastewater; isolation source: activated sludge from nitrification reactor of wastewater...
TCCCGCCGCCTGCCCTGCGGCTTGTCCCGCCGCCTGCCCTGCGGCTTGTCCCGCCGCCTGCCCGGCTGCTTGACCCGCGGCCTGCCCTGCGGCTTGTCCCGCAGCCTGTCCTGCGGCTTGTCCCGCCGCCTGTCCGGCCGCTTGACCTGCCGCCTGTCCGGCCGCTTGACCCGCCGCTTGTCCGGCCGCTTGACCCGCCGCTTGTCCAGCGGCCTGTCCTTGCGCCGACGCCGCGGCCTGGCCCGCCGGCAGCGGCGGTTGCGCCATCGGACGCGGATTGGCGTTGGGCTGGAGGTCGACCGCCGTCGACTGCGGCGCGACATAGCGCTGCGCCGGCAGGATCGTGCCCTGGGTGTCGGTGGCGGGCTTGTCAAGCATGAAGCCGCCGACCGCGACGACCGCGACCGCCGCCACGCCCGCTCCTATCCAGATCTTGCGCCTGCTGGCCGGATCGTTCGTCTGTTCGCTCATGGTGAAGCCCCCCATGGATGCCATCGCCCGGGAACTCCGGAGGATGGGAGCCGGGATCGTCTCCCGGGTGGAATCGGAACCTACGCCAAGTACACGCTCTTGGGCAGGGAGTTGGCCGGCGGGGGCCGGGGTCTGCGGAATATTCGCCATCACCGCGGCGCAGAGCCCTTCGGGCGGGTGCGCCTTCGGCAGGTGAGCGAGAGCGTCGAACAACTCCCGCCACTCGGCGAACCCCGCGGCCAGGCCCGGATCGGCCACGAGCAGGCGCTTCAATTCGCCCGCCTCGGCCGGGGTCGCCTCGCCGTCGAGGACGGCGTGCATCAGTCGGGTCGCGTCGTTCGGTTTCATGATCTCGCGTCGCGGAGGTCGCCCAGCAGGGTCCGGAGCCGCTGCCGCGCCTCGAACAGGCGCGACTTGACGGTCTTCTCGTCCAGATCCAGGGCCTGCGCGATCTCCCGATAACTCAGTTCCGAAAAGTGTCGAAGCACCAGCACCGTCCGGTCCTGGATCGACAGCCTCGCCATCGCGGCCCTCAACCTGCCCGAAGTCCGCGCTTCGGAGAGCTTCCGTGCCGGATCGTCGCCGTCCGGCCCGGGCAACTCCACCGCGTCGTCCAGAGGTTCCTCGCGGCCGCGCTTCCGCAGGGCGTTGAGCGCCTCGTTGACCGTGATCCGGTAGATCCAGCTGAAGAACCGGTACTGCGGATCGAAATCCTCGATGCGCTCCGCGACCTTCAGAAACACGTCCTGGGCGATGTCGTTCGCATCCTCGGCGCTCTTCACCACCCACCACGCGGCGTTGAAGATCGGCCGCTGGTACCGCACCACCAGCGAAGCGAAAGCTTCGCGGTCACCGTGGCGGAACCGCTCGACCAGAACTTCGTCGGCCTCGTCGTCCACAATTACACCCGGCGAGCGCGAACGTTGGACCACCCGCGCGCGAGCGCCGGAGAGATCCCTCCGCGGTCCTCCGGTTCGGGCAACCGACAGGTCGCTGGCAGGGTCCGGGACGGCCGCGCCACGGCGCCGCGCGGAACCGGCGTATCGCCGCGGCTCATCCGCTCGCTTCGATCTCGAAGAGCTGGTCGAAGCCCGAGTACACGAAGATGTCGCGCAAGTGAGGACCTACTCCCGTCAGCCGGAGCCGGCCCGCGGCCCCGATCAGCCGCTTGTGGGTCTTGAGCAGCACGCCGAGGCCTGCGCTGGAGATGTACTCGAGCGAGCGGCAGTCGAGCGTCACGACGCCGCTGGTGCGGTCGAGGAATGCCTGCGCCGCGGCAGCCTGCGCCGCATCCAGGCGTCCGTTGAAGACGACAGCGCCGTCCGTTCCGTAGTCAATGCCCAGCATCCGCTTCCCCTGTGCCGGCGCCCACTGGCGTGTCCACGCGCCCGGCCCCGGTCTTCCGGAACGTCGTGCGGCTCTCCCGCGTCTCCCCGTCGTAACGGTATTCGAGGGCATCCACCATGCGCCGGATGAGGTGGAGACCCAGTCCACCCGGCCGCCGCCGCTCGAGCGGTGCGTGGACGTCCGCTTCAGGCGCACGGGTCACGTCGAACGGTTCCACGCCGCGGTCGGTCAGCACCGCCTCGACCCCGCCGGGAATCGCCCGCACCTCGAGTTCGACCGCCGACGCGCTCCCGGTCGCGTATTTGACCATGTTCGTGAACAGTTCCTCCACCACGAAATCGACCGTCGCGAGGTATGCGGTGTCGATGCCAAGCCGCTCGAACGCGTCGGCGGTGAACGCAACCATCGCCGCGATCGAGTCGAACGACCGCGAAAAGTGCCGGGACAGCGACGCAGGCGCCGGAGCGCGCTTGACCAGGACCGCGGTCATGTCGTCCTCCTGCGGCGCGCCGTTCGCGAATGCGCGGAGCGCGGCCTCGAGTTCGGCGAGGAGTTCCGCGGCCGGGAGTTCGTGGTGTTCGCGGATCAGCGCCTCGACGCGCGCCTCGCCGAACTGTCCGCCGTCGGGCCCGGCCTGCTCGTAGAATCCGTCCGACAGGAGCACGAGGACGTCGCCGGGCGCGAACGCGATCTCGACCGGCGCGCGGGCGCTGGCGAGCGGCATCGCGCCCAGCGGGAAGCTCGTGGGCTTGTGGCGATCGAAAACGCGCGCCGCCGCGCGGAAGTGGAAGATCGGCCCCTGGCCGCCGCTGTGGAAGGCGAGACGGTGCGACGCCGGGTCGAGCAGCCCGATGAACGCGGTGATGAAGCGGTCCTCGGCGAGCGTCTCGGCGAGCCGGTTGTTGACCTGCAGGTAGGCCTCGTCGAGGCTCGCGCCCAGGCGGAAAGCCATGCGCAGCATCGCGTGCATCTGCGTGACCGACAGGGCCGGCGCGATCCCGTGCCCGGTCGCGTCGCCGAGGACGACGAGAAGCCCCTGTTCGATCAGCGCGACGTCGTAGGTGTCGCCGCCGGTCAGTTCCGCGGGTCGGAAGGTGCCGCACACGTCGTAGCCCGGGACCCGCGGCATCGCGGAGGGCAGCGTGCTCATCTGGACGACGCGAGCCATCTCGAGGGCCTGCCGCATCTTCTCGCCCTCGATCACCGCCTCGGTCATTCGCACCCGCTGCAACGCGACCGCGCATTGCGCAGCGAGTGCCGTCGCGAGGCGCTCGTCGTCCGCGTCGAACGCGCCGCCGCGCTTGTTCAGCACCTGCATCACGCCGACCAGTACGTCCTTGTGGTCGACGAGCGGCAGCGTGAGCATGCAGCGCGTGCGGTAGCCGGACGCGCGGTCGATGCCCGGGTCGAAGCGCGGGTCCGCGTAGCAATCGGGCACGTTGATGATGCGCCGCTCGCGCGCACAGGCGCCCACCAGTCCGGAGCCGGAGCGAACACGGACCGGTGCGATGCCGGTCGCCACGCGCAGCACCAGTTCGTCGGTCGCGGGTTCGTGGAGCCACACCGACCCGCGCTCCGCGCGAAGCACCTGCTTCGCCGCGCTCACCACCTCGCCCAGCATCGTCATCAGGTCGAACGGCGCGGCGAGCGCGCTGGTGACGTCCAGGAGCGCTTCGAGATCCCCGGCGGGAAGCCTGCGGCGGTCGTGCGCGGGCATGGCAAGCGACTGTAGCGCAGAACCCGGACGGGCGAGCGCGAGCGCTGCTGCGGCGCGAGCCCTCTTGCGCTATGCTGCGCCTCCCGCGTCGCCCCCGCCCCGCCTCCGGCCCACGACGCCGCTTCGCGCGAAGGGCGACGCGCCCCGCCGGAGATCCCGCGTGCTGACGACGTTCGAACGCCTGGTCGATCCGTTTCCCGACGCGCCGCCGCAGCGGCCGCCGCACGGCTTCTTCGCCTTCCTCTGGGCGGCGACCCGCGGACTGCGCCGCTGGCTCGCCGTCCTGACGCTCCTGTCCGCGGGGATCGGCGTGTTCGAGGCGTGGCTCTTCGGCGTGCTGGGCGACGTGGTCGACTGGCTCGCGAAGGTCGAGCCGGCGAAGCTGTGGGAGACGGAGGGCACGCGCCTCGCGACCCTTGCCGCCGTGCTCGCCGGCAGCGTGCTCCTGATCGCGCTGCAGTCGGCGGTGAAGCAGCAGGCGATCGCCGGCAACTTCCCGATGCTGCTGCGCTGGAACTTCCACCGGCTGATGCTCGCGCAGAGCATGAGCTTCTACCAGGACGAGTTCGCCGGCCGCATCGCCACCAAGGTGATGCAGACCGCGCTCGCGGTGCGCGACACCTGGATCATCGTCACCGAACTCATCGTGTTCGTCGTCATCTACTTCGCGACGATGCTGGCGGTGCTCGGCCGCTTCGACCTCAAACTCATGCTGCCCTTCGTCGGATGGCTCGTGGTCTACGTGGCGGCGCTGCGCTATTTCGTGCCTCGCCTCGGCCGCATCGCGCGCGAGCAGGCCGACGCGCGCTCGCTCATGACCGGGCGCATGACCGACGCCTACACCAACATCGCGACGGTGAAGCTCTTCTCGCACGCCCGCCGCGAGGCCGGGTTCGCGAAGGGCGCCATGGGCGAGTTCCTCGCGACCGTGCACCGGCAGATGCGCCTGGTGACCGGCTTCGAGATCGCCAACCACGCGCTGTCGATGGCGCTCATCGGCGCGACCGCGGGCGCGACGCTCTGGCTGTGGTCGCGCGGCCAGGTGGGCGTCGGCGCGGTCGCGGCGGCGACCGCGATGGCGCTGCGTCTCAATGGCATCTCGCACTGGGTGATGTGGGAGATGGCGTCGCTGTTCGAGAACATCGGGACGGTGCAGGACGGCATCAACACGCTCGCCCGTCCGCACGCGGTGGTCGACCGCCCCGACGCGAAGCCGCTCGTCGTCACCCGCGGCGACATCCGGTTCGAGCACGTCAGCTTCGCCTACGGCGGCAAGGGCGCGGTCATCGAGGACCTGAACCTCTCGATCAGGCCGGGCGAGAAGATCGGACTCGTCGGCCGCTCGGGCGCGGGCAAGTCGACCATCGTCAACCTGCTCCTGCGCTTCTACGACACCGAGCACGGGCGCATCCTGATCGACGGGCAGGACATCGCGCTCGCGACGCAGGAGTCGCTGCGCGCGCAGATCGGCATGGTCACGCAGGACACCTCGCTCCTGCACCGGTCGGTGCGCGAGAACATCGTCTACGGCCGGCCCGATGCGACCGAGGAAGGCATGCTCGCCGCGGCCCGGCGAGCCGAGGCGCACGACTTCGTCGTCGGACTCGCCGACCCGAAGGGCCGCCAGGCCTACGACGCGCACGTGGGCGAGCGCGGCGTCAAGCTGTCGGGCGGCCAGCGCCAGCGCATCGCGATCGCGCGCGTGATGCTGAAGGACGCGCCGATCCTGCTCCTCGACGAGGCGACCAGCGCGCTCGACTCGGAAGTCGAGGCCGCGATCCAGCAGAGCCTCTACCGGCTGATGGAAGGCAAGACCGTGGTCGCGATCGCGCACCGGCTCTCGACCATCGCCGCGATGGACCGGCTGGTCGTCCTCGAGCGCGGCAGGATCGTCGAGGAGGGCGACCACCGCACGCTGCTCGAGCGCGGCGGCCTCTACGCACGCCTGTGGTCGCACCAGAGCGGCGGCTTCCTCGCCGACGAACCCGACGACGAGACGGTGTCAGACACGGTGTCAGACACGGTGTCTGACACCGTGTCTGACACCGGTCTGGAAACGTCGGGCGGCCGGCTGGAATCGGCCCCCAGCGGGCACGACCGGGTGATCGGACCCGGGACTTCCGACTGACGGCTCGGTCGGCCGCCTCCCCTCCCAGCCGACTGCTCAGCCGGCCGCCTCCCGACCCAGCCGCGAAGCGACGAGCCGCGCCGCGCACAGGTCCTCCAGCGCGGTTCCGACCGATTTGAACAGCGTGACCTCGTCGGCGCTGCGCCGCCCGGGGTGGTCGCCACGCGCGAGGTCGGACAACTCGGCGCGGACGTTCTCGCGCGCGAACACCCCGCGCTCGATCGGCTGCACCAGATCGCCAGCTTCCTTCAGCGCGCCGGCCCGGGTGTCGACGAACACTTCGGCGCGGGCGACGAGATCGTCGTCGCCCTCGCGCATCTCGCGCGTGAACGCGCCGACCAGATCGACGTGCGTCCCCGGCCGCAATTGCGCGCCTCGAACCACCGGTTCTCGAGCGGTAGTCGCGCAGGTGACGATGTCCGCGGCCGCGAGACCGTCCTCGAGACGCGCGATCGCGCGCGCCGGCAGCCCGATCGACGCGAGCTGCGCTGCGGTACGTTCGGCACGATCCGCATGACGCCCCCAGACGAGCACGCGCTCGATCGGGCGGACCGCGCAGTGCGCCTGCGCCATGTACGGCGCGAGCGCGCCGGCGCCGACGACGACGAGCGTCGTCGCGTCCGTGCGCGAGAGGTACGAAGATGCGAGCGCGGAACTCGCCGCGGTCCGCCGCAGCGTGAGCGCCTCGCCGTCGATGAGAGCGACCGGATGCCCGGTTGCGCCGTCCATCAGCAGGTAGAGCGCCGCGACGCTCGCGAGCCCGCGTTCGCGGTTGCGCGGGAACACGGTGACGATCTTGACGCCAAGGCCCGCACCATCCCACGCGGGCATCAGCAGCAGCCGGTCGCCCGCCGCGGTCACCTCGTGGCTCGCGCGCACCGGCGCCGTGGCGCCCGCGGCGAACGCCGCGCGCAGCGCGTCGACGAGCGAGCGCCAGTCGAGCGCCGCGTGGACGGCCTCGGCGCGGACGGAAGGGATCGAGTCGTGCATGGCGCGGGGCTGGATTATGATCGGTCGTCACAGCGCCGCATCTCCGTTCGCGCAGGACCGCGCGGCCTGCGGTTCGGCTCGAGACGCCCCGCCGCCACTATGCCATCGACGCCATGACCCGCCACGTCGTCATCGTCGGCGGCGGCGTCATCGGCAGCGCGATCGCGTCGTTCGTGCTGCGCGATCCCGCCTTCCGCGGCACCGTGAGCGTGGTCGAGCGCGACCCGACCTACGCACGGGCCAGTTCGGCGCTCTCCGCGAGTTCGATCCGCCAGCAGTTCTCGACCGCGGTCAACGTCGAGATCGGCCGCTACGGCATCGCGTTCCTGCGCCGCATCGGCGAGGAACTCGCCGTCGGCGGCGAGCGTCCCGACGTGGGCCTCGTCGAGCCGGGCTACCTGTTCCTCGCCACCGCGGCAGGCGGGCGGGCGCTCGAACGCCAGCACGCGATGCAGCGCTCGCTCGGCGTCGACGTGGCGCTCCTCGATCCCGCGGCGCTCGCGACGCGCTTTCCCTGGCTCGCGGTGCACGACCTCGCCGCGGGATCGCTGGGACTCTCTGGCGAGGGCTGGTTCGACGGCTGGGGACTCCTCCAGGCGTTCCGTCGGCACGCTCGCGCCCACGGCGCCCGCTATCTCGCGGCGGACGCCGCGGGATTCGACCTCACCGGCGAACGCATTGCCGCGGTCCGCTTCGCCGATGGCTCGCGGCTCGCAGGCGACGTGTTCGTGAACGCGGCCGGTCCCTGGGCGGCCAGCGTCGCGCGCTTCGCCGGTGTCGACCTGCCGGTTCGCGCGCGCCGCCGCTTCGTCTTCGTGTTCGAGTGCGCGACGCCGATTCCGCGCGCCCCGCTGGTCGTCGATCCCTCCGGTCTCTGGTTCCGCCCGGAAGGCGAACGGCGATTCATCGCCGGCCTCGCGCCCACGGACAGCGAGGACTTCGATGACCTCCCGCTCGTCGTCGACCCCAAGGAGTTCGACGACATCCTGTGGCCCGCGCTCGCCGCCCGCGTCCCCGCGTTCGAGGCGATCCGCGCGGCCGGCGCCTGGGCCGGCTACTACGAGATGAACCTGTTCGACCGCAACGGCATCGTCGGCCCGCATCCGGAGATCGCGAACCTCCTGTTCGCCAATGGCTTCTCCGGCCACGGCATCCAGCAGTCGCCCGCCGTCGGACGAGGCGTCGCCGAACTCGTCGTCCACGGCGCCTTCCGCTCGCTCGATCTCTCGCCTCTCGGGTACGATCGCGTGATCTCCGGGAGTCCCCTCCGCGAGGAGAACGTCGTTTGACGCTGCGGGTCTTCGTTTCGTGCCTGGCGGTCGCGTGCGCGGCGCTGGCCCTCGCGGGTTGCGCGTCGTTGATTTCGCCGGTCGACCGGCTGCCTCCGCCGCCGGCCGGGGCCGTACCGACGCCCGAAGTCGTCGGCGCGCCCGCGATCCGCTACTTCCCCGAAGAGACCGCCGACCTGCACCGCGACCTCGAGGAAACCTTCCGGCGCGAGCGGGCCATGAACGGCTTTTCGGCGGACGGGGTCCTGCCGCCCTCGGATTTCCTCGCGCTGTCGGGCGGTGGCCAGAACGGCGCGTTCGGCGCCGGGCTCCTGGTCGGCTGGAGCGACCACGGCGACCGCCCGGAGTTCAGGATCGTGACCGGCGTGTCGACCGGCGCGCTGATGGCGCCGTTCGCGTTCCTGGGCTCCAAGTGGGACCGCACGCTCACCAGGCTCTACACCGAAGTGACGTCGAAGGACATCCTGAATGAGCGCAACATCAGTGCCGCGCTGTTCGACGATGCGCTCGCGGACAACCTGCCGCTCCGGCAACTGGTCGAGGCCAACGTCACCCAGGAGGTGATCGAGGCTCTCGCGCGCGAGTCGCTGCGCGGGCGCACGCTGCTGATCGCGACCACCGACCTCGACTCGCGCAGGACCGTGTTCTGGAACCTCACGCTGATGGCCGAGGTCCGCACCGCGGGCACGCTCGATCTCGTGCGCCGCATCCTCGTGGCGTCCGCGGCGATCCCCGGCGAACTGCCCCCGGCGATGATCGACGTGGCGGTCGACGGCAAGCGCTACCAGGAGATGCACGTCGACGGCGGCACCACGACCCAGGTGTTCCTGCTGCCGCGCGACGTGCTGCTGTCCGACCTCGCGTTCCGCTCGCGCACCATCTACGTGATCCGCAACGCGCGCCTGCACATCCCGCCGCGCGAGGTGCCGCGCAGCGCGGTCGCGATCGCGGGCGCGGCGATCGCGTCGCTCATCCACACGCAGGGCATCGGCAACCTCTACCAGATCGCCGCGCGCGCCGAGCGCGACAGCTCGGCGCTGCGCATCGCGTTCATTCCCGATTCGTTCGTCCTCGAAGGGCACGACGACTTCGACCGCAACTACATGAACGAACTGTTCCTGCAGGGCTACAAGATGGGGCGCGACGGCTTCCCCTGGATGACCGCGCCGCCCTGATCGCCGGCAGGCGCCTCCGGTCGCCCGCGCGCCGCGCCGCATCCTGGCGTACGCTCAGCGGCGCCGTTTCTCCCGGTCGAGCGCGTCGAGCGCATCCTTCAGGATCGCGCGGATGCGATCCGAGGTCTTCGGGTCGACCATCGTCGGGTCGAAGTAGAGGTCGAGCCCGGTCATGTGCTCGCTGAACACCGCCATGCGCTTGCCCGCCGCGTCGAGCATGCCCTCGACGACGTACGGAACCACCTCGCGGCTGATGCCCTTCATCGTGATCGGAGGCAGCGGATGCGCGTCGACCAGTTTGCGCGTCAACGCGTAGGTCTCGTAGCTCACCACGATCCGGCCGGCCTCGGCGATCGACTGCAGCCGGGCCGCCAGGTTCGCCTCGGCGCCGATGATCGTGTAGTCCATGCGGTCGGCGCTGCCGAAGTTGCCGACGTTGCAGAAGCCGGTGTTGATCCCCATGCGTGCGCGGAACGGGAACTCGACACCCTCGTTGCGCCACTTGACGTCGAGTTCCGCGATCCGGTGCTGCATGTCGAGCGCCATGCGCAGGCACGCCGCGGCGTCCTCGGCCTCGCCCTTCGTCTCGGGGTCGCCGAAGAAGATCAGCATCGCGTCGCCGACGAACTTGTCGATCGTGCCCCCGTGCCGGAGCGCGATCGCCGACATCTCGGTGAAATATTCGTTCAGCAGGCGCGTGATCTGCTCCGGCTGCAGCCGCTCGGTCGTCGCGGTGAAGTCCTTGATGTCGGAGAAGAAGATCGTGAGCTTCTTGCGCTCGGTCTGGATCACCACGTCGCGCTGCCCCGAGAAGATGCTCTTGTAGATCTGCGGCGACAGGTAGCGCGAGATCTTCATCGAGAGCGTCGCGAGGAACTCGTTCGCGGTCTCGAGCTCCCGGTTCATGCCGTCGATCTGCGCGGCCTGCCGGCGCTGCGTCCAGATGACCGACGCGCCGGTGACCGCGAGCAGCACGAAGTACATGAGCAGGTACTTGAACGAGAGGATGTTGTAGGCGAACGGCTGGGCGATGCTGACTTCCTGGAAGCCGCGGACGTCGCCGACCTTCCAGTCGGTCTTGGTGCTCTCCGCGTGCGTGTTGTGGCAGGCGACGCAGGGGCCGCCCATGATCACCGGCGCGATCAGGCGCACCCGCTCCGTGGTCAGCGACTCGTGGACGTCGGCGATCGTCCGCTCCGGGTCCGCGCGGAGCTGTGCGAGCGACGCGGCCTCGAAGGCGTCCAGTTCGTGCGGCTTGCGGTTGCGGAACGCGTGGTCGGAGACGAACCGGTAGCTGATGTTGTGCTGCTTCTCGCTGATCACCCGTCCGAGTTCGAGCGAGAGCGTGGCCGGGATCGGGATCGCGCCGGGCACCGTTTCGTAGGTGTGCGTGACCTGCGTCGGTCCGCCGTGATTCGCGAGCACGCGCGCCACGACGTTGGTGGCGTAGTAGTTCCGCATGCTGGTGATCACCGAGTTGAGGTCGCTCGCCTGTCGACGCAGCGCCTGCTCGGTGAGGTTGCGAAGATCGAGCCACACGGCGAGCGGGAGCCCGGCGAGCAGCACGAACACGAGCAGCGTCATGAGGGCGCCGTTCGGGCGCGCCGCCGCGCGTGCGCGCGCAGAGGAACGGGTGCTGGGAACGGTCGGCATAGGGGGGCCCTCCGGCAACGGGAGGTCGCGACGGCCGGGAGCTTACCGCGATCGGCGGCGCGCATGGGCGCTCGCGCCGCGGCGCCCGCGCGATCGGGACGCCGCCGGATTCCGGGGAAGCCGGATGGGACGGGCGGAGACCGGACCGCGCCTCGCTTGGCTACGCCGCGCCTTCGGGGGCGCCGCCATCGTGGCGCCGCCGTGTCCGGTAGACGGTGCCGGTGAACGACGACACCCGCGAACCGTCTTCGCGCGTGACGTCGACGCGATAGACCGCGATCCTCGCGCTGCGGCTCGTCTCGATCGCGCGGGCGACCAGGAGGTCACCCTCGCCGACCGCGAGCTCGAAGGTCGCGTGGGTGTCGATTCCCACCGCCACCACGCCGTGCGAGTTCGACGCGAGGCCGAAAGCGCTGTCGGCGAGCGAGAAGATCGCGCCGCCGTGGCATTTGCCGTTGAAGTTGAGGTGCTCCCGGCCCACGCGCATCGACATCGTCGCGCGCCCGGGTCCGCCCTCGACGAACCGGATCGCGGTGTGCTGCTGCCAGGGATCGCGCTCGCCGAAGCCGCGCAGCTCGGCCTGCGGATCGGCGTGCGCGGGGGATGCGCCCCGGGCGTGGCGCCGGCCGGCGCCGACCTCGGCCCTGTGGGTGTCCAGCGCATCCGCCAGCGCCGCGATGCCCTCGCCGGTCGTGGCGGACGTCCGCAGCACGCGCGTGCGCCAGCCTTCGCACGGCGCGCGCAGGTGCAGCATGTCCTTCAGGTCGCGCTCGGCGCGTTCGGCCTGCGGGAGATCGCCCTTGCTGACCACCAGGAGGTCGGCGATCTCGAGGATGCCGGCCTTGATCGCCTGCACGTCGTCGCCCAGACCCGGCGGGCACAGCACGAGGCTCGCGTCGGCGAGCGAGGCGATGTCGACGTCGGACTGTCCCGCGCCGACCGTCTCGACCACGATCTCGTCGAACCCGGCGGCGTCGAGCAGGTCGACGATGCGCCGCACCGGCCGCGCGAGGCCGCCCGCGTGCCCGCGCGACGCGAGCGAACGGATGAACACCGCGTCGTCGCTGCCGGCCGCGCCCATCCGGATGCGATCGCCGAGCACCGCGCCGCCGGTGATCGGGCTCGACGGGTCGATCGCGACCACCGCGACGCGCCGGCCGCGCGAGACGCACTCGCGCACCAGCGCGTCGACCAGCGTGGACTTTCCCGCTCCGGGCGGCCCGGTGACGCCGACGACCTGCGCCCGCCCGGCGAAGCTCTCCAGGGCCGCCGACAGGGCCGCGGCCGAAGGCAGCCCGTTCTCGAGTTCGGTGATGGCGCGCGCAATCGCCGCGCGCTGTCCGGCGCGGATGCTTCGGACCTTCTCGGCGAGGCCCCGCGGGGTGGCGCGGCCGCTCGCGGTGCTCATGCCCGCGCCTTCAGACGACGACGAGCGGGTGGCCGAAGCCCAGCTCGCGCCTCAGCGTGCCGCAGATCTCTCCGTGGGTGCAGCCGGCCTCGGCCGCCTCGACGACACGCGCGTACAGGTTCGCGCGCGCGTCGTTCGCGTCGCGCGCCAGCGCGTCGAGCGCGCGGCCCACCGACTGCGCGGAGCGCGCCGCCTTCCATGCGGCAAACGACGCGAGGTGCGCGCGCATCTCGCCGGGATCGGGTTTCGCGAGCGCGGAGCGCGAGTCCGGCTCCTCGGGCACCTGGTACGCGTTGACGCCGACGAGCGTCTGCTCGCCGCGGTCGATGCGCTCCTGGAAGCGGCGCGCAGACTCGCCGATGCGCCGCTGGACGAGTCCCGATTCGACCGCCGCGTACATGCCGCCCGCCGCCTCGACCTCGGCCATCACGTCCAGCACCTTCGCCTCCATCGCGTCGGTCAGCGCCTCGACGTACCAGCTGCCGCCGAGCGGGTCGATGACGTCGGTGAGATGCGCCTCCTCGCGCAGGATGTTCTGCGTCGCGACCGCGATGCGCGCGCCGAACTGCGTCGGACAGGAGAGCGCCTCGTCGTAGGCGTCGGTGTGGAGCGACTGCAGGCCGCCGAAGATGCCGGCGATCGCCTGCGCGGTCACGCGCGCGATGTTGTTGAGCGGCTGCTGGCGGGTGAGGTCGACACCGGAAGTCTGGCCGTGGAACTTGAAGCGCCACGAACGCGGGTCGCGCGCGCCGTAGCGCTCGCGCACGAGCCGCGCCCAGAGGCGGCGCCCGGCCCGGAACTTCGCGACCTCCTCGAAGAACGAAATCGAGATGTCGAAGAAGAACGTGAAGCGCGGCAGGAAGGCGTCGGGCGACATTCCGGCGGCGACGCAGTCGTCGGCGTACTGCAGCGCGGAGGCGAGCGTGAAGCCGAGCGCCTCGGCCGGCGTCGCGCCGGCCTGCTGCATGTGCTGGCCGACCACCGACAGGGGGTTCCAGCGGGGCAGGTGCTCGCCGCACCAGGCGATGTGGTCGACCAGCAGTCGCCGCGCGCCCGGCAGCGCGAGCCGGAAGAACATGTGGTTCGCGACGTAGTGCGACAGGCAGTCGCTCTGGTTCGACGTGCCGGAGAGCGAGCGCGGATCGACGCCGCGCCGCTTCGCGGCCGCGAGCATGAACGCAAGCAGCGTGAACGGCGACGGGTCGTTCATCGCGCAGGAGGTCGTGGCGAGGTCGACGCCTTCGAGGCAGGTCGCCATGTGGTCGGCGCTGTTGGCGACGACACCGCAGGTGCCGAGGAGTTCGGCATCGACCTCGTCCATGTCGTAGCCGCGGAACACCGAGTTGCAGGGGATGAGCGACACCGCGCTCGCGCCCTGGTCCAGGATGTCGCGAAGCCGCGCGTTGTAGGCGGCGGGCGTCCCCAGCCCGATCAACTGGCGCTGCGTCCAGGTTCGCCCGCGGTGCATCGTCGCGTAGATGCCGCGCGTGTAGGGCGGCTGCCCGGGAAAACCCACCTCGCCGTCGAAACGCGAGGGATCGACGTCGAGCGGCGTGTAGAGCGGCTTGATCGCGATGCCGGATCGGTTGTGCACCGGCGATTCCCCGCCGATCTGAGCGGCGTACTCGGCCTCCCAGCGGACGAGCGCCTCTTCGGCGGTGGCGGGGACCGGGTCGGGGAGCGGTTTGTTCATCGGATCGGCGCCTGATGTCAGGTGGGGAAGCGCGCGGCGCGCACGCGTGCGGCAGCGGCTGCCACGTAGCTCGAGATCTCGCCGAGCGGCGCGCCGGGGTGGAACACGCGCGCGACGCCAGCGTCGATGAGCGCCTTCTCGTCCTCGTCGGGCACGATGCCGCCGACGATCACCGCGACGTCGCCCACCCCGGCCTCGCGCAACGCCGCCATCAGCTTGGGCACGATCAGGTGATCGGTCGCGAGCGACGACACGCCGATCACGTCGACGTCCTCCTCCACCGCGAGCTTGACCACCGCGGGAATCTCCTGCCAGGGCGGCGTGTAGACGACCTCCATGCCGACATCGCGCAGGTGCGCCGCGACGATGCGACTGCCGCGGTCGTGGCCGTCGAGGCCGATCTTGGTGATGAGGATCTTCGGAGGAGTGTCCATGGCGTGCGCGAGGGCAGGTGCGTCAGCTTTCGAGCGGGTCGCGCAGGAGGCGAACGAAGCGGCGCGCGAGCGACTGCGGCGACTCCTTGCCCGTGCGGTACCAGGTCTGCGACCAGTTGAGCGCGCCGAGCAGCATGAGCCGCAGCGCGCGGCGGTCGGTGCGCGGCGGCAGCGGCAGTCCTGCGACCGCCTGCGAGAACGTGCGCTCGTATTCGTCGCGCAGGGCGACCAGTTGCGCCGCGACCACGGGCGCATCGTCGGGGCGGACACGGACCACCACCTGGCCGTAGTCGCTGTCCTCGAGGAGCGCCGCGAGGTGCGCCGCGCAGACCTGCTCGAGCCGCTCCCACGGGTCGCCGTCGCGCGCGAGTGCGGGAGCGACGGCGGCCTTGATCCGGCGCACGCCCTCCGCGTAGACGGCGACCAGCAACTCTTCCTTCGACGCGAAGTGGTAGTAGAGCGACCCGGGCAGCATGCCCGCCGCACCGGCGATGTCGCGCATCGAGGTGTAGCCGTAGCCTTTGTCCGCGAAGAATCCGGCCGCCGCGTCGAGGATCAGCGGCAGCCGGTTGTCGGCGCGGGGCGCGGTGGCCGGACTCGGGCGGGCGACGGCGGGCATCGGGGGGCTTCCCAAAACAAACAGTTGTTTGGTATGCTGCCGTGCCGGTCGCCCGATGTCAACCCGACCCCCGGTGTCAGACACGGTGTCAGACACCGTGTCTGACACCGGGGGTCGGCGCCCTGCCGGAAGGAGGAAGGTCATGCATGCCGCAACGCCGGCTTCGACCACCGCCCACTGGTCCGAGCTGCGCGGGCGGGCGAACCGCACGTCGTCGCTGACGGCGCCGCTGACCGACGAACTTCGCGCGCTCCTCGGCGAGCGCCTGGTGACGTCGCGTCAGGTGCGCGAGCACCACGGGACCGACATCTCGAGCTATCCGGCGACGCCGCCCGACGCGGTGGTGTTTCCCGAAACCGCCGCCGAGGTCGTGGCGATCGTGCGCGCCTGCGCGCATCACGGCGTGCCGATGATCCCCTACGGCGTGGGAACGTCGGTGGAAGGACACGTCCTCGCGTCCGAAGGCGGCGTGTGTCTCGATCTCTCGCGCATGAACCGCGTGCTCGAGATCAACGCGGACGATCTCGATGTCCGCGTGGAGCCGGGAGTCACGCGCAAGCAACTCAACGCCCACGTGCGCGACCAGGGCCTGTTCTTCCCGATCGATCCGGGCGCCGACGCGACGCTGGGCGGCATGGCCTCGACCCGCGCGTCGGGCACCAACGCGGTGCGCTACGGCACGATGCGCGAGAACGTCCTCGGCGCGACCGTCGTGCTCGCCGACGGCCGCATGATCCGCACAGGGGGCCGCGCGCGCAAGTCCGCGGCCGGCTACGACCTCACGCGCCTGTTCGTCGGCGCGGAAGGGACGCTGGGCATCCTGGTCGAGCTCACGCTGCGGCTCCACCCGGTCCCCGAGGGTATTTCCGCCGCCGTGTGCGCGTTCCCGACGGTCGCCGCCGCGGTGGAGTCCGTGATCGAGGCGATCCAGTGCGGCATCCCGGTCGCAAGGGTCGAATTGCTCGACGCGCTGACGGTGGGCGCGGTGAACCGCTACAGCAAGCTCACCCTCGCGGAGGCCCCGACACTCTGGTACGAGTTCCACGGCACCGTGTCCGGCGTCGAGGAGCAGGCGAAGGCGATGCAGGCGATCGCGCGCTCGCACGGCGGCAGGGATTTCGCGTGGTCGACGCTCCCCGAGGAACGCACGAAGCTGTGGCAGGCGCGACACGACGCGTACTTCGCCTGTCTGCAGTTGCGCAAGGGCAGCCGCATGATCGCCACCGACGTCTGCGTCCCGATCTCGAAGCTCGCCCGGTGCATCGAGGAGACCCGGGCCGACATCGCGCGCGCGAGCATGCCGATCCCGTTGTTCGGCCACGTCGGCGACGGGAACTTCCACCTGATGATCCTCGTCGATCCCGGAAGCGACGCCGACCTCGACGAGGCCTGGGCGCTCAACGCGCGGCTGGTGCGTCGCGCGCTCGCGATGGGTGGTACTTGCACCGGCGAGCACGGCATCGGCCTCGGCAAGCGCGAGTTCCTGGTCGAGGAATTCGGAGCGGAGACGGTCGAGGTCATGCGTTCGCTCAAGGCGACGCTCGACCCGCGCAACCTGATGAACCCGGGCAAGGTCCTCTGAAGGCCCGCCGATGGCGCTCGCCGAAGTCACCCTCGACGACAAGTACACGCTCGAGAGCGGGCGCGTCTACCTGACCGGGATCCAGGCGCTCACCCGGCTCCTGATCGTGCAGCGCCTGCGCGACGCGGCCGCCGGCTGGAACACCGCCGGCTTCGTCTCCGGCTTCCAGGGCTCGCCGCTCAACAACATGGACAAGACGCTGTGGGAGGCGCACGACCTCCTCGCACGCCACCACGTCCATTTCCGGCCCGGGCAGAACGAGGAGCTCGCCGCGATGGGCGTGTGGGGTTCGCAGCAGGTGGCGCTCGACCCGCGCGCGCGCTACGAAGGCGTGTTCGGCATGTGGTACGGCAAATGGGCCGGGCTCGCGCGCTGCGGCGACGTGCTCCTGCACGGCAATTCAGCGGGCGCCTCGCCGCGCGGCGGCGTGCTGCTGGTCTGCGGCGACGACCACATGGCGCGCAGTTCGACCATCGCCACGCAGAGCGAGACCATGCTCCACGCGCCGATGATCCCGGTGCTCGCGCCCTCGGGCGTGCAGGAGTATCTCGACCTCGGTCTGCACGCGTTCGCGATGTCGCGCTACTCGGGTTCGTGGACCGCGTTCAAGGCGCTCGACGACACGGTCGAGTGCTCGGCCTCGGTCAGCGTCGATCCCGCGCGCATCGACATCCGGCTGCCCGAGGACTTCCGGCTGCCCCCCGGCGGCCTCGGCATCCGGCTGCCCGACCAGCCGCTCACGATGGAGCGGCGCATCCACGACCAACGGCTCCCCGCCGTGCTCGCCTACGCGCGCGCGAACCGCCTCAACTTCCTGGGCTACGACAGCCCGCACGCGCGGCTCGGTGTCGTCGCCGCCGGCAAGTCGTGGCTCGACGTGCGCCAGGCGCTCGCGCACCTCGGCATCGACGAGCGCGCCGCCGCGGCCCTCGGCATCCGCGTGCTGAAGCTCGGACTCACCTGGCCGCTCGAGCCGCAGGCGGTGCACGCCTTCGCGCTCGGGCTCGAGGAGATCCTCGTGGTCGAGGAGAAGCGTCCGGTCATCGAGGACCAGCTGCGCTCGATCCTCTACCACTGGCCGGACGCGCGCCGCCCGCGCATCCTCGGCAAGCGCGCCGACGACGGCCCCGGCGAGTGGCTGCTGCCGCCGCACGGCGAGCTCAACGCGGAGCAGGTCGCTCTCGCGCTCGCCGCGCGGCTCCGGCGCTTCCACGCCGATCCGCGCCTCGACGAGCGCGTCGCCTGGCTCCGCGCGAAGGAGGAGGCGCTCGCGAAGCCGTCGCTCTCGCCGCAGTTGCGCGGCTACCTGTCCGACGCCGGACGCGTGCCGTGGTTCTGCTCCGGCTGCCCGCACAACAGCAGCACGCGCGTGCCCGAGGGGAGCGAGGCGATCGCCGGTGTCGGCTGCCATTTCATGGCGACCTACATCTTCCCCGGCAACAAGGTCTTCTCGCCGATGGGCACCGAGGGCGCGGCCTGGGTCGGCCACGCGCCGTTCACCGACATGCCGCACGTGTTCGCCAACATGGGCGACGGCACCTACTACCACTCGGGGTTGCTCGCGGTCCGCGCGGCGGTCGCGGCGAACGTCCCGATCACGTTCAAGATCCTCTACAACGATGCCACCGCCGCCACCGGCGGCCAGCCGCTGCCGGGTCCGCTCAACGTGCCGGCGCTCACCCGCCAGCTCGAAGCCGAGGGCGTCGGAGCGATCGTCGTCGTGACCGACCAGCCGGAGAAGTACGGCAAGGCAACCGCGTTCGCGCGCGGCGTGACGGTGCGCCACCGCGACCATCTCGACGCGGTCCAGCGCGAGCTCCGCGCGACCGGCGGCGTGTCGGCGCTGGTGTACGACCAGACCTGTGCCGCCGAGAAGCGGCGCCGGCGCAAGCGCGGCCGGTTCCCCGACCCGCCGCGCCGCTCGTTCATCAACACGCGCGTGTGCGAAGGCTGCGGCGACTGCAGCGTCAAGTCGAACTGCGTGTCGGTGATCCCGGTCGACACCGAGTTCGGCCGCAAGCGCGCGATCGACCAGAGCTCCTGCAACAAGGACTTCTCCTGCCAGAACGGCTTCTGCCCGAGCTTCGTGAGCGTCGAGGGCGGTACCCCGAGGCGCGGCAAGGCGCAGAACGCGGCCGACGAGCGCTTCTCGAAACTCCCGGATCCGGCGTTGCCTGCGCTGGACCGGCCGTACTCGATCGTCGTCGCCGGCGTCGGCGGCACCGGGATCATCACCGTGGGCGCGCTCCTCGGCATGGCCGCGCACCTCGAAGGCAAGGGCGTCTCGGTGCTCGACATGACCGGCGTCGCGCAGAAGGGCGGCGCAGTCACCACCTACGTGCGCATCGGCGCGCGGCCCGAGGACTTGTCCACGATCCGCATCGCGGCGGGAGAGGCAAACGCGGTGATCGGCAGCGACCTGCTGGTGGTCGCCGAGAACGCGATCATGACGCGCATGCAGCGCGGTGTGACGCGAGCGGTGCTCAACACCAACCGCATGACGACCGTCGCGTTCATCCGCAACCCGGACCTGGCGACGCCGTGGGACGCGATGGCGGACGGCCTGCGCGAGGCGATCGGCGCCGACGCGGCGAAGTCCGTCGACGCGACCCGGCTGGTGACCTCGCTCCTCGGCGACTCGCTCGCCACCAACATCTTCCTGCTGGGCTACGCGTTCCAGATGGGCCTCGTGCCGGTCTCGCGCGAAGCGATCCTGCGCGCGATCGAGCTGAACGGCGCCGCGGTCGAGACCAACCGAAACGCGTTCGCCTGGGGGCGCCTCGCGTACTGCGATCCGGACGCGATCGAGAAACTCGCGAAGCCGGCTGGCGTCGACGCCGGAAGCGATCGCGTGCTGTCGCTCGACCTCGACGCGGTGATCGCGCGGCGGGTCGAATACCTCACCGGCTATCAGAACGCGGCATACGCGCGGCGCTACGCCGACTTCGTCGCCCGGGTGCGCGCCGCCGAGGGGCGCGCCGCGGCCGGAACGCGCCTCACCGAGGCGGTGGCGCGCAACTACTTCAAGCTGCTCGCGATCAAGGACGAATACGAGGTCGCGCGCCTGTTCGCCGATGGCGAGTTCGAGCGCCAGGTCGCCGCCGCGTTCGAGGGCGACTACCGGTTGCGCTACCACATGGCGCCGCCGCTGTGGGTGAAGGCGGACAAAGTCACCGGAGCCCCGGTCAAGCGCAGCTACGGCCCGTGGATGCGCCACGCGTTGAAGCTGCTGGCACGCTTCAAGGGCCTGCGCGGCACCTGGCTCGACCCGTTCGGCCACAGCGCGGAGCGCAGGCTCGAACGGCAGCTCGTCGCCGACTACGAACGCACGATCGACGAACTCCTGCGCAGCCTCGGCCGCGACAGCGTCGAACTCGCCGCCGAGATCGCGTCGATCCCGGCCTCGATCCGCGGTTACGGCCACGTGAAACTTCGCAACCTGGAGGCGGCGCGGGAGAGAGAGGCGGAGCTGCTGGCGGCCTTCCGGACTCCCGCCGCGAAGCCCATGCCGATCGCTGCGTGAGCGTTCGGGGTCAGACCCGACTTTCCGGAGTCCGCCCCCGGTTCCATTGCCGCCAACTTCCCGGGTGGCGCGGCGCGACCCGGTCAGGACGCCTTCATCGCGCGCGCGGCGAGCGCGTAACCGCCGCCGGCGCCGTCGATGAAATGGATGTGGTCACTGCGCGTCGGGGTGGGCACGACGCAGGTCATGATCGCGGAAGCCTGGCGGTGCAACCCGAACCTCGCAATGCCGTCGGCGCGCGCGCGTTCCAGCTTCGCCTGCAGACGGTCCGCGAGCGCCGTGGTGCAGTCGATCGTCATGCGCAGGTGATCGTCGTACTTGCGGAAGTCCGAGTTCTCGATCGTCTCGACCAGGTAACGCGCGGGGTCGAAGCCGCCGACCTTCACGCCGGCCTTGAAGATGGCGTGCGCGAGGAACGCCCGCGCCCGCACGCGCAGCCTTGCGAGCGCCATCGACTCGCCGGGGCGCCGCTGCGCGCTTGCCTCGATCTGGAGTCCCGCCGGCCACGCCGTGCCGGGCGGAGCCGCCGGCATCGGCCGCGACGCCTCGCCGCTCGCATCGATCTCCCGGATCAGCGAAGTCACCAGCGCGCGGAACGCCTCGCCGGCGCGGCCGACCGGAGCGACCATGAGCGAAAGCATGGTGCCCCGCGTCGCGGGAAAGTCGCTCCAGCGGCACGACAGGCCGGTGAGGTCCGGACGCGCGCCGGCCGGCGCAGGCGCGACCGCGTATTCGCCCGCCTTCATCGCCCGCTCGGCCCAGGCGAGGCCGCCGCCGGCGAACATCGCGTAGGCGACGTTGCGCGACGGCGCATAGCGGGCGACGCCGACCGCGAATTCCGCCGCCTCGATCGCCGCGATCGGGATCATTGCCGCGCGAAGCGGCAGGTCCATCGCCTCTTCCGACCAGGTGACGGTCGCCGAGAGCGCCTCTCGCGCCTTCGCGGCATCCTCACCGCTCACCGCGAAGCTCGCGCCGTCGCCGCCGAACACGAACGGAAAGCGCCGGTTCCCGAGCGCATTCGACACCGCCGAGATCACCGAGGCGCCGACCGTGTTCACCGCCTTGTAGCGGCCCTCGTCGATCGCGCGGGTCGATCCGACGACGTCGGTCATACCGACCCACCACGAGACCGGAAGCGGCCGGTAGCGCGACGGATCGACGACGTCGGTGAAGCCGTCGAAGACGGGCAGCCGGTCGTAGAAGTCGGAATCGCTCATCGCGCTCGCCCGCCCTGCCGGCGGCATGGCGCAAGCATAGCTCGCCCGCGCGGTACGCGTCCGATGCCGCCGCGACGAGGCAGGTCTCCGGAAACCCTGTCGCAGCGATGTCTTCGCGTCCGGCATCGCGCCGCCGGGACCGGCGATCTGTGAGAATGTCGGGTCCCACCCCGAATCCCGATCCTCCCATGCAACTGCAAGGCATCCGCGTCGTCGACCTCTCCCGCATCCTCTCCGGCCCGTTCTGCTCGATGTTCCTCGCCGACATGGGCGCGGAGGTGATCAAGGTCGAAGACGTCGAGGACGGCGACCCGGTGCGCCGCCAGGGCATCCAGCGCGATGGCTTCGGACTGTACTTCGCGTCGTTCAACCGCAACAAGCGCTCGCTCACGCTCGATCTCCGCAGCGCGGAGGGCAAGGCGGTGCTGCGGCGGCTGATCGCGACTGCCGACGTCGTGCTCGACAACTTCCGCCCCGGCGTGATGGCGAAGATCGGCCTCGCGCGCGCGGACCTCGAACGGCTGAAGCCGGGCCTCGTCGTCGCGCACGTCACCGGCTTCGGCAACGACGGGCCCTACCGCGACCGTCCGTCGTTCGACTTCATCGCGCAGGCGATGAGCGGCTTCATGAGCGTGAACGGCGCCGAGGGCGAGGCTCCGGCGCGTGCCGCCCCGCCGCTGTCCGACCTGATCGCCGGCGCGTACGCGGCGATGGGCGTGTGCGCCGCGCTCGTGCGCCGCGCACGCACCGGCGAGGGCGAGGAGGTGTCGGTCGCGCTGACCGATGCGCTGATCGCGAACCTCGCCTTCCTCGCGACCCACACGTTCGAGACCGGCGAACAGCCGCTGCGCACCGGCAACGATCACGCACTGGTCGCGCCCTACGGCCTGTTCCGCGCATCCGACGGCGAGGTCGCGATCGCGCCGTCGAACGACCAGGTCTACTTCAAGCTCCTCGACGCGCTGGGACTCGGGCATCTGCGCGAGCACCCCGAGTTCCGCACCAACCGCGACCGCTTCGAGCGCCGCGACGCGATCAATGCGCTGGTCAACGCCGAGATCGGCAAGCGTCCGGTCGCGCACTGGCTCGACGCACTCAACGCCGCGGGCGTGCCCTGCGGCCGCGTGCTGACTCTCCCCGAGGTGTTCGACGATCCGCAGGTGCGCCACCAGCAGATGCGCATCACCATCGATCACCCGCGGCTCGGACCGCTCGATGTGCTGGGTTTCCCGATCAAGTTCACCGACGACCCCTGCCGCATCCACCGACCGCCACCGGACCTCGGGGCCGACACCGACGCGATCCTGAGCGAGCTGGGATACGGGTCCGCGGAGATCGCCGCGCTGCACCGGCAACGCGCGGCCTAGAATGGCGCCATGACGAGTTCGCGCCCCGAGGTCCGCGTCACCGAAGTCGGCACGCGCGACGGCTTCCAGGCCGAACGCGAGTTCATCCCGACCGCAGTCAAGGCCGAGGTGATCGACGCGCTGATCGCCGCCGGCCTCACGCACATCGAGGCGACGTCGTTCGTGAGTCCGAAGGCGGTGCCGCAGCTCGCCGACGCGGCCGAGGTGATCGCGCTTCTTCGGCGGCGTGCCGACGCGCACCTCGCCGCGCTCGCGCCGAACGCCCGCGGCGCCGAGCGCGCGCTCGCCGCCGGCGTCGACGAGATCGTCGTGTTCGTGTCGGCCTCCGAATCGCACAACCGCGCCAACCTGAACGCACCGATCGCGCAGTCGCTCGCGAACGTGGGCGAGGTGACCGAGGCCGTCGCGGGACGCGCGCCGATCCGCGGCGCGGTCGCCTGCGCGTTCGGCTGCCCGTTCGAGGGCGAGGTGGCGGTCGACGCGGTGCTGCGCATCGTCGACACCTACGCGAACCTGGGCTTCCGGACGCTGACGCTCGGCGACACGACCGGCATGGCGACGCCGCCGACGGTCGCCCGCCTCGTGCGCGCGATCGGCGAGCGTTTCCCGTCGATCGCGACCGCGCTGCACTTCCACAACACGCGCGGCATCGGGCTCGCGAACGTCCTGGTCGGGCTCGACCTCGGCATCCGCGAGTTCGAGTCGTCGATCGCAGGGCTCGGCGGCTGCCCGTTCGCGCCGGGCGCGACCGGGAACGTCTGCACCGAGGACCTGGTCTACCTGCTCGAGGAGTCGGGCTACGACACCGGCGTCGACCTCGCGGCGCTGATCGGCGTCGCGAAGCGCGTCGAGGCGCTGATCGGCAGGCCGCTCCCCGGGCAGGTGATGAAGGCCGGCCCGAGGCTTCGCAAGTACACGCTCGACGACGCGCGACGCGCCGTCGGCTGAGACCGCAATCATCCACGGAGGATTTCCGATGTTTCGCGTCATCGTCGCCCTTCTTGCGCTCGCAGGACTCGCCGCGCCGCTCCACGCCCAGACCTGGCCCGCCAGGCCGATCCGCATGATCGTACCGTTCCCGCCGGGGGGCGGCACCGACTTCGTCTCGCGCCTCGTTGCGGGCGAACTCGCGAAGTCCACCGGCTGGACCGTCGTCGTCGACAACAAGGCCGGCGCATCGGGAATGATCGGCCTCGCCGAGGCCGCGAAGGCGCCCAGCGAAGGCTACGACATCGTGATGGGCCAGGCCGACAACATGATCATCGCGCCGGCCACGATGAAGACGCCGCCGCTCAACACGCTCAAGGACCTGACGCCGGTGATCCAGGTCGCGAGCTCCCCCTCTCTCATCATGACGCGCGCCGACTCGAAGTTCCGCACGCTCGCAGACGTCGTCGCGGCGGCGAAGGCGGCCCCCGGCAGCGTCAATTACGGTTCGGCCGGCCACGGCACCTTCCCGCAGCTCGCGGTGTCGCTCCTGATGCAGGAGGGCGGCTTCCAGCTGGTCGAGGTTCCCTACAAGGGGGCCTCGCCCGCGATCACCGACCTGATCGGAGGGCACGTGCAGCTCGCGGCGCTGTCAGTCGCCTCGGGGATGCCGCACATCAAGGGGGGCAAGGTGCGCGGACTGGTCGTCACGTCACCCAAGCGGAGCCCTGCGCTTCCCGACGTGCCGACGATCGCGGAGTCCGGTTTCCCCGGCTTCGACGCGACCGGCTGGCTCGGCATCCTCGTGCCCAACGGCACGCCGGCTGCCGTGACCGCGCGCCTGCACGACGAGATCGCGAAGGTGATGCAGCTTCCCGAAGTCCAGCAGAAGCTGATCGCGCAGGGCGTCGAGGCGCGCTGGACCTCGGCGCAGGACTTCGCCGCGATGATGTCGCGCGAGACCGCCAAGTGGCACAAGATCATGAAGGACGCCGGGATCCAGCCGGAGTAGGCCCGTTCGACGGCGCCGCGGGTCCGCGCGCGTCCTGACCTGTCTTCGGGCGAGGCCCGGACCCGGCCGCGGCCGTGTGCGCGAGTCGAGGCGCGCGCGCCCCTTGCCGGCGCGCGCCGCCGGCCTCATTGTGGGCGCCCGCGCCGCACTCCCCGCGCGGCGCGTCATGCGCCATGGCGGACAGCCGATCCCCCATTCGCCGCCTCCTCGTGACGCGCGGGCTGCGCGCGTTCGGCGACGGCTACGTGAGCCTGCTCCTGCCGCTCTTCCTGCTCGATCTCGGCTTCAGCCCGCTGGAGGTCGGCATCGTCGCGACCGCGACGCTGCTGGGCTCCGGGGTACTCACGCTCGCGGTCGGCCGCTACGCGGCGCCGTTCGCGTTCCGTTCGCTCCTCATCGCCGCGACCGCGCTGATGGCCGGCACGGGCATCGGATTCGCAGCGCTCACCGCGTTCTGGCCGCTCCTCGCCATCGCGGTCGTCGGCACGCTCAACCCGTCGAACGGCGACGTGAGCGTGTTCCTGCCGCTCGAGCACGCGCTGCTCGCCAGGCTCGCCGAAGACGAACGGCGCACCGCCGTGTTCGCGAGCTACAGCCTGACCGGAACGCTCTCGGCCGCGGTCGGCGCGCTCGCCGCCGGGCTCCCGGCAATCGCCGCGCCCGCGCTCGGCGTGTCATTGCGCGCCGCGATGCAGGGGATGTTC
>WBZL01001421.1_pt1 | contig 25185 bp, 31 predicted proteins | sample 5204291 | NCBI WGS metagenome assembly WBZL01 (sample SAMN12344345, study PRJNA552823) | activated sludge metagenome | biome: Activated sludge suspended growth; feature: Nitrification reactor; material: Wastewater; isolation source: activated sludge from nitrification reactor of wastewater...
CGGGTGTTGCGGGTAGCGCCCAGCTTTCACCGGCATCATCGACAGCCCGCCTTCGCGCGGGCTGTTTGCATCGTGGGGCTGAGGAACGGCTTAGCGTACGATTTTTTCCGTTTTCTGAGACGACCCGATCAGGCATTCGAGAATGCGGGACTGTGACAGAGCATCAAGAGCGCCTGGGGTGGCAACGATGGAGCCAAGCGTAAAGGGCTTGAAGCTGGGTTTCAGATCGGTCATTTTTTAGTTCCTTCTGTTGGTGTGACTCCCAAGACGGGAGCGAAGGCCAACGAAAGGCCGGGGCGATACGTCCGGCTTTCCACCCCCTACACGGGAGCAAAGCGAATGGAGTCGGGCCGGGGGTTGAAAGCCGGACAGCCTCGGCAACGATAGGCCTCGCCTGTTTTGGGAGAACACGAGAAGGAAAAAGGACAGCGGAAAGACAGCTCAAACGAGCGATGGCCCCAAGGTTGGGGCACCTGGTCAAACTTGTGTCCTGCCCGCTCCTCGGGGCCTGGCCGGGTGCTCTGGGGCGTTAGCTGGGGACAGATTGCGGGACGGCGGCGGGGATGACCTGCGGCGTCTCGACGTTCCACGCATCGCCCTCTTTGCGAAACCGCCGGATGGCACGCGGGCCGATGATGGCATCAGCTGGAACCTCAACGACCAAGCTACAAGCGATGTTGTCGGCGACGAGACAGGCCTCGGCGAAACTGCGGCGGCAATAAAGGGCTTCGGCGAACGGGTCATAAACCGTAAAGCGCGAGTCCTCGAGGCCAGGGAGCTGAAGCTGTGCTGTTGTCATAGCTCAAAGCTATAAACACGGCTTCAGCAATAATCAAGATGTTAAGAGGAGCGTTTCGCGCGACCCTGCTGGATGAGTTGTAAGAGGGCGGGCCCATCAATCAGCGTGAGAGGTTTGCCCAAGGCGTAGGTTTGGGCGGCCTTGGTGAAGCTTCCGGTAGTGACGACGAAAGCCCCTTGGGCCTTCTCGTGGATGGCGACCCCGACGATTTCACGAACGATCGGCACCCCGACACTGCGGCGCTTGTAGTGCTTGCACTGAACGACAATGCGCCGGTCTTTCTTGCTCAAGATGAGGTCCGAGCCGCCATCGGCCCCCCCTCCTCCGGTTTCGCGGACCTGGTAGCCCAGGCGGCGGAAGGTTTCCCCAGCAAGCTGCTCGAACTCTTGCCAGGACATGGCACGAAGAGTGCCGAGGTCCCGCTGCCGGGCCCACAATTGGCGGCGGCGCGAGCGACGGGTGAGATAGCCCGCGCCGGCGGCGAGGGCGGCCAGAAAAAGCAGGGAAGCAAAAAGAGCGACGATGTCGTGAAGCGGAGCCATGCCTGACCATAGCCAAGAGAGGGGAAATTGTCTCGCGCTGAAAACAGACCGCGCGGAGGAGACCGTAAGGCTTGGCTACAAGGCAATATGTATACACCTATACACCTATAAAATACTTGGCCGGCGCCCTGCCCTGTTCGCCGCTCAGATCAGAGAGATCCCCCTTGAAAGACGTGATTTCTGAGAAGGTGAGCTGGAAGAGATGTGGCGAGCGTTGCTCGAATGCCCCCCTTACTTTTGCACGGGCTCAGTTGCCGAATGTTCTGGAAAATGCCCGAGAATCTCTCCGTTGGCTCCCCCCGAATGCAAGGCCGCCGGATATGCCAATATCCTACCCCCTGCCATTTCCTGCTAAACCGTGAAGCCTATCGGTTAGTGAAGGGTGTTCCTCTTGACTTCGAGCGGTGGGATGCGACCTGGGGGATCATCTTGGCCCCCTTTGGGGGCCTCGATAGAGAGCGAAGCCCTCGGGGGATGCCGGGCGGGAGCGCGCAGCGCGGGCGGAGCGAAGCGGAGGAGCCGGCGGGGGCGAAGCCCCCAAGAGGCGGTGGCTTTGGGCTCTTTCGGAAGCTAGAAGCCTCTCTCTTTTCTAAATAAAATTTCTAAAGAGATTCTAGGTAGATTATGTGAAGTTACTAACGCGTTGAAAACAAAGTAAAAACACCGCGTTTGAAGGTCGGAGAGCGTTGCTCGAATGCCCCCTAAATGTTGCTCGAATGCCCCCTTTTGCGTTGCTCGAATGCCCCCTGCGTTGCTCGAATGCCCCCTAAATGTTGCTCGAATGCCCCTTTTGCGTTGCTCGAATGCCCCCCCATGTGGACAAGTCAGGACCGGGTGATATGGACCTTATCGCGGTCGTCAATGTTCCAGGAGGTAATAGCGCCGGTAGCTTGGATTTCATCGAGGGCGGTCCGCAGTCTGAAGCGGAAATAGCGAAGTTCCTTGGTGTCGCTGCCCGTCATGCTATGCAAGAACTTGACCGTCACCGGGTAAGGGTTGGGGCGATGGCTGCATATCCAGCCATGCAGGGCCTGCGCGAGGGGCTTCTTGGCCAAGGCGCGGCGTTGATCCCATTCGATGACGGTGAAGCCCCGGGCGAAGAGCTGAAGCATTTCGCGGCGAAGTTCAACGCGGAAACGATCGTTGGCCAGGTCGGCAGCGCCTTCGGGAAGCAGGGAGCCCCAATAGACCTTCTTGCCGTCGCGACTGATCATGACGCTTGTCGCGGTAAGACGTTGGAGAACGTCGAGGAGCCATTCGCGTTGGCTCTTGCCGGTATCGCGTCCGGCAAGCCGGAGGAGTTCACGGGCAGTGAATTCGACGTGGTTGCCTTCATGCACACCACGCCCCAGGTGCATGATGGCCTCGAACACATCGAGGTCGGACTGGGTAAGCTGGCGGCCGGTGTATTGGACGGTGAAGCCCTCTTGAGAGAAGAGCGTTTCGCGCTGCAGGTAGCGGGCGGTGTTCGGTTGGATGGCGGGAAAGATGGCGGAGCGAACGAACTCGTTCGGGACCCCTCTTTGCAGCTCACCCCAGAGGGAAAGCTGATAGACCTTGTTCGCCTCACGCTCAGCGATCGAGCGCTTGAGGCGTGAGAGCTTGGCTTCGAGACCCTCGGTTTGGCCAAGCTCGTCAGGGTCTGTTGTGGGGTCGGGTTGGGTCATTTGGTGCCACTTTTGTTCTTGGCTTCCCATTCTTCGAAAAGCTGTTTGAGCAGCTTGTTCGCGGTCATGCGCTGCAGGGCGGCGGCGGCCTTGAAACGGGCCTTGAATTCCGGATCAACACGGAAGTTGAAGCAGATGCCATCTTGCTTGTAGGGCGGCTGGGTAAGGAGCACGTCGGCCTGGGCGTTCGCGCGAGGGGGAAGCTTCAGGGCAGGAAGATTCTCTTGGCGCAAGGTCTCGCTGTGTCGGACAAGGGCGTTCTTGGTGGTCATGGGTGATCTCTCCTGCTCACGATTCGGTGAAGAGAGCATAGAACAAAGGGAAAGTTTTGCAAGCTATCTTGCTTTTTTCGGCGTGTTCTTGTGTGGGTAAGATTGCGGCTGGCGGGTGTTGCTCGAATGCCTCCCCCGAGCCGCCATGAGGATGCAAGCTGTATACACCTAGAGGGTTATAAGCTACGTCCTAGGACGGCGCATAGTTCTTAAAAAGGCTAATCCCCAGCTTCCCTCCCCTGCCCCGCTTCCGTGAGCCCTTGCGCGAGTGGGTTTGGCTTGGCCATGAGGTTGGCTCCAACTTGCTCAGTCGTTGCATTGTATAGGCGTATACACGTATAGCCGAGCTAAGACCTTGTCAGCTTGTCAGCCTTTCGCTGAGGTTGTGCGTTGAGCATTGGAAGGAATGCGGGCTTCGCAAAGACCATGAGGCAAGAGATGAAAACCACAGGAAAGCTACGTCTGGTGTATTGGGAGAAAGGCCGATGGAAAAGAAAAGAGATTGCTGATCCAGCCTCCTTCGTGCCGGTTGTTCGCTTTGCGAAGGGAGTGTCTCGTGGCGAGAAACCACAAAGGACTGAGGTGTGGCTTGCGGGAGGAGAAGAGGAGAGGAGCTACATCGAGAAGGCGAATGGGGAGTGGTTTTTTTGTCCTCACTTCTGCCCGGATAGAGAGTGCCAGCGCTTTGACATCTCGTCGATCGCGGAAGGTCTGTACCTAGAAGGATTTGCGCGATTGATAACGGATCTTTCCTCCAAGGTTTTGTCCGTACCTGTGGATTTTAAGTTGGGTCCGGTGGAAGAGGTTAGGTGTAAGTATGAGTATGGGGATGAGGAATACGAAGAATTTTTTCCCTTGTGACGGGAGGTTTGGGGATGCTCTGGCTGCCTCGTGGAGGGGGCAGCAAGGGGACCTGCAAGCAGACGTAGCCCTGAACCCAATTGACAAGCGCCCGAGGCTCTGTTCGAGCTAGCGTTGCTCGAATGCCCCCTGCCCCGCTTCGGCGTGCTGGCGGGAGGCTGCTCCAGACCGGCAGGCACCTAAAAGCCCGCATGGTGGAAGAGGAGCAATTGTAGCTAGAGGAAAAACCAGACCCTCTTGCGGCGCGCGGCCGCCCTTCCCTATTGCCTGGCCTATGCTTTGGGAGGCAGGCCGGCAATTTCCGGTCGGCCGCGTTTGGCAAAAACGGTGTTGATGCCCTCGGTCAAGAGTGCCTGAAGAGTGGTGCGTTCTTCGGCGGCAATGACCTTCAAGGCGGTTTGCACTTCCGGGGTGAAGAATCCTCCCACCAGCACCCTCCCCCCGCGCGAAGGCGGCACCTTGGAGCGTGCGGAGCCCTGAGGCTGCGCGGCGGCACTGGCCACACTCACCGGCGCGGCCGTGCGTGCTGAGATCTGATTAAGCCCTTGCGCGAGTGGGTTTGGCTTGGCCATGAGGTTTGCTCCGCTTGTTGAGTAGTTGCATTGTATAGGTGTATAGACTTATAGCCTCTTGGGCAGCTTTGCCACCCGGTTCGAACTCGGCGGCGGCTTGGCCCAAATTGCCCGCGTGGCGATGGGCCGCGCGTTGGTGAATGACGATGGGACAAACGGGCAAGCCGAGGCTGCGAACATGATCGGCGGCCTGCTGGGCTTCCTTGCTCTGGGTACTGGCTTTGTTGACCACAACGAAGGCAGGAGGATTACCGGCAAGTTTGAGGAGATCAGCGAGTTTGGGCAGCGTTTCGAGGGTGAAGAGATGTGGCTCGATCGGGATGACGACAACGTCTGCCAGACGAGCTGCTTCGGCGGCGTCGGTGCCAGCATGTGGCGGGGTATCGATGACCAGGAATTCGACACCTTGCGCCTTGGCCTGGTCGATGGCGGTGCGCAGGCGTGCGGCGTGGGTAGGCACGACCCACGGAAACTCGTGTTCGCGGCGATCGGTCCATTTGGACGCGGTCGCCTGAGGGTCGGTATCGATCACGGCCGGGCGCTTGCCTTCGAGGAGCGCGCCAACGGCAAGGGCCAGGGCAATGGTGGTTTTCCCGACCCCTCCTTTCTCGGCAATGACAGCAACTATATACATGTATGCACCTATAGACCTATGTTCGTATGCAGCTTGGTTCGTAGAAGATGGTAGCAGCCCTAGCCTACAAGTCAAGTTGTAGAAAAGACGAGGTGTATACACGTATAGCAGGCTAAAACCTTGCCCGCTTGTCAGCCTTTCCGGGGTGTTGCGCGTTACGCCTTGAAAGGAATGTCAGTTTCGCCAAGGCCGTGAGGGCAAGAGATGGGAATCTTAGGAAGGGAATATCTCATGTATTTGGAGAAGGCTCTATATGCGTTTCGGGCGGTTGAGCATTGTCGTGCTGGAGACTCGATATCCGATAAAATCTTAGGTCGTTATGCCTTGAGGATGTATCGCGATGATCCACCTTCAGAGTTTGCTGGACGATAGTAAGTGTTACGCGGAAGTGCGCGAGTTGCGTTGGCCAGAGGGGGTACGCTGCGCCCATTGTGCTTCGCCGGAAGTGACCAAGCAAGGCCATGATACGGCTCATCCATCGCGCCAGAGGTATCGCTGCGCGACGTGCGGGCGGTACTTTGACGATGTGACCGGGACAATTCTTGCGGGCCACCACCAACCGCTGAGGGTGTGGATCCTGTGCCTGTACCTGATGGGGCTGAATCTCTCCAATGAGCAGATCGGGGAGGAACTGGGCCTGAACAAGGACGACGCGCACCGCATGATGTCGCAATTGCGCGCGGGAATCGTGGCGGCGCAACCGGAGCCGCCCCTTTCCGGCGAGGTGGAGTGCGACGAAGTGTATATCGTGGCGGGCCATAAGGGTCATCCCGAGGCGGTCAGACGAAAGAACCGTCCGGGCCGCCGGCGGCGCCTGAAAGGCGCGCGCGGGCGCGGCACGCTGGAAAAGGAGAAGCCCCCCATCCTGGGAATGCTCCAACGCGGCGGTGAGGTGAGGATAGGGATGCTCGAAAACGTTCAGCAGCCGACCCTCAAGCCCTTGATCCTGGCCACCATCGCGCCCAACGCGACTGTTTACACCGATGAATACGACATCTACGCCCGTCTGCCCGAGTGGGGTTATCAGCACAAAACGGTGTGTCACAGCCGCGGAGAGTACGCCCGTGACGAGGACGGCGACGGATTCCACGAGGTCCATGTCAACACCATGGAAGGTTTCTGGTCGTTGCTACGCTCCTGGCTGCGTCCCCACCGAGGTATCTCGCAAGAGCAGCTCCCGCTCTACCTGGGCTTCTTCCAATTCGTACACAACGTCAGGGTCCGTGGCAAAGGTCTGTTGAAACCCATCCTCAATGCCCTCTTGGCATAACCGCCCGAAACGCATATAGAGCCTTGGAGAAAAGCCGATGGAGAAGAAAAAGGCTCGTTGATCCCGCCTCCTTCTTGGTCGTTATTCGTCGTGCAAAAGGGGTGTCTCATAGCGGGGAACCACAAACAACGGAGGTGTGGCTTGCGGGAGGAGAAGAGGAGAGGAGTTACATCGAGTCTGAAGATGGCCGATGCTTTTATGGTCCGTTCATCCCCTTTGGTATGTCGGACCTCATATCACTTCTATGGAATTGTGACTTTACGCGCGTCAGGACCGAGCTGACCGCCGAGGCGATTTCCGTACCTCTGGATTTTTCGGAGTTGTATTCGAGTAAGCGTGCGCGGATGAAGGCGGAACGCCGGGACTATAAATATCTTGCGGCACGTAAGGAGGAATGTGATTTGAAAGATTTAGGAGATGGGATTCCGTTCTGATGCAGCTTGCGCGCTCCCAGAACCGAGAAGCCTCTCTACGCCTATAAGCAGGGTGTTCGCGCGACCTCGCATGCGATAGATACCCTCATCCGTACCGGCCGACACGTCAAGATGTCAAACACTTGCCTTGTATACATGTATACGCGCAAGGGGGAGGAAAAAGGGCAGGGGGTGGGAACGGCGCGGGCTGAGGGCGAAGCCCTGAGCCGTGCGCGCCGCCGTTTTCTCCGCGCGGGGGCGAAGCCCGAGCGCGGCGCCGGCGGGAGGGCACCTGCCGCCGCTGACTGAAATAAAACCGGCGCGAGCGGGCACTGGTGCGCGCTCGCGCCGGACGTAACGGGCAGGGGGCTCATTGCCGCCCCCTCTTGGCCCCTTCGGGGCCAATTCACCCCGCTAGGATACAAAACAGGATGAAGATTGCAGGAAGGGCCGCAAGAGGAGTAGATTGAGGGCACGGTACAGCAGGGATGCGATGACCGTACAGGGTGAAGCGGCGAACCTTCGGGTTCGCCGTTTCCGTTTTCTGACCTGGCTTCAGGCGGCTACTTTTTCGCTCGCCTGCAAGCCGTGGAGGTAGTCGGCGGCTCTTTGCGCGTGGGCAGCGGCGGCAAAGATGGCGCGCTTGTCCTGGCGCAGAACCTTGAGCCAGCTCGCCAGATAGGCGGCGTGATCGGGGCGGGGCTCGGGGGTAAGTTGGAGGTCGGCGCAGAGGAAGGCAGCACCGAGCTCGGCGACGAGTTCCTCGAAGGCATAGGCGTTATCGCCGAAGCGTTTGCCGAATTCGCGGGCCATGCGGGAAGAATGGCCGGTCCAGTGGATGAGTTCATGCGCCTTGATGGCGGCGTAACTCTCGGGGTCTTTGAAAGCTTGCGGCGGGGGCATCTGGATGAAATCGCCGGCGGTTGTGTAGAAGGCACGATTGCCGCCGTGGCGAAAACTGGCACCAGTTGAGGCAAAGAAGCTTTCGGCGGCCTGGTGCAAAAGCTCGGGGGCAGGCGAGGGAAGAGGAGCGGGCTGGAAGCGCTCGGGGAGTCCGTCAATCTGGTCGGTGTTGAAAACGGTATAGCCTTTGAGGAAGGGGATTTCGCGTTCGATGTCTTCGCCTTGTTCGTTGGTTTCGGTCTTGGTGAAACGGTTGGCATAGACAACAAGGGAACCGGTTTCACCTTTGCGGACTTGGCCGCCAAGTTCCTGGGCCTGCTTGTAGGTCATCCAGAAGGGAGAGGAAAAACCTTTGTCGGTAGCCGCACCCCAAAGCAGAAGAACGTTCACGCCTTTGTAGGGGTCTCCGTTGTAGCGGAGGGGGCGCGTGATGAGGTGGCCAGACTCTTGAGCACTCCAGGGCTTGAGCCAGGGGCGGACACCCTGGGCGAGGTCGGCGATAATTCTCTCGGTGATGCGGGAATAAACATCGACCGTGGTGGTGGTTTGGTTGCGGGGTTCTGGTTTCATGGTCTTTCTCCTTTAGGGCTGCGGGGGCATGCGTTGCGCATGCCCCCGACGCCCGTCGGCGAGACCGGGGGTAGCAAAAGGCAAGGGCAGATAGGCCGGAGGGGGATCACCCAAGCTGCACAAAGCGAAGCGGAGGAAGCTTGGGGATACCGGCCAATCTGGCGCCGCCAGGCGCTTTACCCTTGCCTTGCGCGAGGGGCGGGCCCCTTAGAAGGGTTTAGCCCCGTGATGAAGGCGAAGCCTTGAACGCGGGGCTGATCGCTGTCAGGGTTCGAGCGAAGCTGGAACCCTGCGCGAGGAGCTTCACGCGGGAGCGAAGCTGCCGCGTCTGACCTTCGCGATAGGGATCGTCACCGGATCGGCTGAGACCCGCGAGGCGGGGCTCAGGAAGCACAGCGCGTAGAGCCCGGGCTCCTTGGTGCGCAGCACGAAGGAGCATCGCCCAAACGACTGAGAAGGAAAGAAAGGGAAGTTTCTTGGAGAGCTTGAGGGAGAGAGCTTCAGAAGAGAGAACTGCAACGCTTACATATATACATTTATACAATCCTAATCCTATTGGAGAGAAGCGGATCGCGGTGCAAACACATCCCCTTCATCAAACAACAAGGGGATAAGACAGGACGATCGGTCGTCTTTTTATGTCTTAGCGGCGTTACCCGAACAGGGAGAACGCCCCCTCCTTTTCTGAAAGTGACCCTCTATGCTCTCGCTTCCTCGTGGTGGCTTCCGTGGGGCCTCCAACGTGCCCCTGTCCTCGGCGGAGTGGGAAGAGCCGCAAGCCGTCGAACGCTTGGCCTATGGGGGGGGAGCCGCGCTCTTCGTGGGAGCCATTCCCTATGCCGAAAACTGGCTCAAGCTCAAAGACTTTGGCGGCAAGGTGGGAGCGGCCCTCAAGAAGATGGAAGAGGCCGGCCTGCCGCCGCTGCGAAGAGCGGCCGGCGCAAAAGCTCTGGAGTCCATCTGGCGAGCGGCGCAGCTTGCGGATTGCATTCCGCTCGGCCTCGATGATGATCGCCACTTCGTCACCATTGCCGGCGCCCGCTCGGGGAAGGGGAGAAGTGCGATCATCCCGAACCTTTGTCTTTATCCTGGTTCGGTGGTGGTCCTTGACCCCAAGGGCGAGAACGCCAGTTTGACGGCGGCGCGGCGCGGCCCTGGCGATGAATGGGCGGAAGGAATGGGGCAAGCGGTCTATGTCCTCGATCCCTTCGGCGTGGCGGCCGTGCCGGAGAGCGTGCGGGCGTGCCTCAATCCCCTTGCGCTGCTCGATGCGGACTCGCCCTTGGTGGTGGATGATGCAGCCCTGCTGGCCGAGGGCTTGATCGTGTCGGCCGATCACCGCGATTCCCACTGGGATGAAACGGCGCGGAACTTCGTCAAGGGCCTGGCCTTGCATCTCATCACCACGCGGCCGGGCTCGACGCTGTTCGATCTGCGCGCTTTCCTCACGCAAGGCGACAAGAAGGGATGGGAGGAAGCCTGCGCCGATGATCCAGACTTCAAGGAGGAATGCCCGAATGCGATGTGGTTCCTGCTGGACCGGATGCGGGAGAACGACGCTCTAGGCGGCGCGATCGCCGGCGCGGCGGAGAGTCTCGCGGGGACTGGAGACAATGAACGGGGCTCCATCCTTTCGACGGCGCGGCGGAACACGGCTTTTCTCGATACGCTCGGCCCGCTGTTTCGGAAGACGCTTGGTGGGGAGGGGCGCACGCTTTGCCCGGACGTACTCAAAGAAGCGAGGGAAGGGGCCTCGGTCTATCTGTGCCTGCCGGCGGAGCGGATGGGCACGCATGGCAGATGGCTGCGGCTGATGATCGGTCTTTTTCTGGAGCGGATGCAGCGCAACTTGAAGCCTCCGGCCTGCGGGGCGCCGGTGCTGTTCCTCCTCGAAGAATTCTTCACCCTTGGCCCGATGCCCTCGATCGAGAAGGCAGCGGGCTACGCGGCAGGCTTCGGGGTCAAGCTATGGGCTATTTTGCAAGACTTGCAGCAGCTCAAGGCCCTCTATCCGTCGAACTGGCAAACCTTCCTGGCCAATGCCGGAGCGGTGCATATCTTCGGGGCTTCGGATCGAGAAACCCTCGAATACGCGTCCAAGTGCTTGGGAGAGTTTGAAGCGGTGCGGGTGATGTCCTCGGAGTCAGAGAACGAGAATGCCGGGGGCGGACGGCCGGCCCCTGCCGATGCCTATAGCGGCGCCTTGATGGCTCTGGGCCAGAAACGCTACACGCAAGCCGCGTTTCAAGTCCTGCTGCGCGGCGCGATGGAAAGCGATAGCACATCTTACAGCTCAGCGCGCTCGGTGAGTTCGTCGGAATCCTTGCATACGGTGCCGCTGCTGCGCCCCGATGAAATCGCCTTGCAGTTCTCACGCGAGAGCGGGGCAGGGCTCTTGCTCATCAAGGGGCGGCGGCCCGTGTGGTGCTTGCGGGTGGATTACGATTCCTCGCCGTGGTTCAAGGGTCTGTTCTCGCCACTGCCAGAGCACCAGAGAGGCAAGACCTCGGGGCAAAAGCCCCGGGCCATGTGGGAACGCTCGGCGAATGCCTTCGCGGAGCCGATCACGGCGTTCAACTCTCTTGTGAGGGGGCTCGGTCTGGTCTCGGCGGGGTAGGGGAGCGGGGCGGTACGGTGAAAGTCGGTCCGCCTTGGCGAGCCGCTTGCTGGATGAGCTGCAGCGGGTCGGGCAAGCCCTCGGCCCAGGTCAAGGCGATGTGGCTCAGCTCAGCGTTGGCCCGCTTCCATGAGCCGATGATTTCGGCTTGCGCGTCACCGCGCTGTCCGGCGGCGTAGGTGTGGGCCTGGTCCGAGCAGACGGAGTTCCCTGAAAGCATTTCGAGGAGAGAGCAGAACATCCCCGCCCTATCCGCCATGTTGGCGTTCTCGGCCTTGCCGCTGAGCCCGTCCAAGCGGGCTTTGGTGACACTTTGCAAAAGCTGCTGGGCGGCCGCGGCTCCGGCTTTGATGAGTTCGGTTCCCCGGTCATACTCGGCCTGGTAGGCGCGGGTCAGGCGTTCCTGATTGGCGCGCAGGATTTCGGCTTCCTGTAAAGCGCGGGCCTTCTCCTGTTCCTGCATGGCAACGAGGGCACGATCGGCTTCGAGACTGGCGAGCATCTGCGCCGATTTTTCATTGCCGCCAAAGGCACCGATGACAGTGGAAGGCTTCCACGGTGAGGGAGCCGCGTGCTCGGCCACAAAAAGGACAAGGAAGAATCCAAGTCCGGTGAGCGTGGAAACCTTGACGAAGGACGAGAGCGGGCGAGAATGGCGAAGCTTCGGTGGCTTGGGCGGGGTCTCTTGGGGAAGCCGTGCCGATTGTTCCACAACGTCGGCCCCGAGAGTCTGGTGGTCAATGAGGAGAGACATGGCAAGGACTCCTTATCGCAGTTGAACGTTTTGAAGTTGAGCTTGCGTTTCGGTGACCCGCTCGCGCAAGGCGAGGATGGTGGCACGCAGCTCCACGTCCGATTGGCGCAAGCCCTCGGCCTCGGCCCGCGTGCTCGCAATGGACTGCTCAAGGGCGAGGAGCTTTACGCGCTCGGCCTCACGCGCCGCGCTGAAGTTGCGGGTCGGCAGTTCTCCGGTACTGGCGCGCAGGAGGATCGACGGCTTCCATTCGAGGGGGGCGGCGGTCTCGGCTCCGATGACACCGCCTGCGAGCAAAACAATGACAGCAAGGGATGTTTGCCAGAGCATGACGTTCTCCTTTTTCTTGGGGGTGATGATCTATGCAATAGAACCAATCGTGAAAAGGTTATTGGGAATCAACAAGGATCTTATTGTTCTCAAGGTCGGTGATTTTTGGTCATTTGGTTATAAAGGCTATTCGCGCATTCTTCGGAAGGTGGGGGGTTAGTCGCGTTTGAGGTCGCGGCTGCGGCCTCCATTTGGACCTTGAGAACGGCCGTCTCGGCCCGGATCACTCCGGCGGGTTTGCGCCGCCTCGCGGCCTGGATCGGCAACGCGGGCGAAGGAGTCACGAAGTCGGTTCTCGGTCGTTTCTTTGGCGGTTCCCTTTTCTTGCTCAGCGCGGAGCTGCCGGTACGCCTCCCAGGCCTTAGCGCGGTCATGGTTGAGACTGGCCCATTTGCCTTGTAGCTCGCTCCGCTCTTCAGCTTGGTTCTGCTTGAGGTCGTCACACTCGGCACTGTGCTGGTTCGAGAGGTTTGCCCGTTCGTTACGATCGGTTTGCTTGGCCGCTTGTATCTTCCTGGCTTGCTCTTGCTTGGCGTCTTCCCGAGCTGCGTTGAGCTTGGCAAGCAGCGCGCCGCCTTGCTCGTCGTGGGAAGCGTTGAGCGTCTCGATGGCCGGCTGGTTTTGCGCTTTGAGAGAGGCGAAGAACTCGCCTTTCTCTCGTTCCTCTCTGGCGATGAACTGGCGCGTGCGCCAGTCCTTCGCCACAACTTCATTGAACATGCGGGCCAAGTGGCCTTGATGCTCCTGCCCTTGTTTGCCAACGGGTGTTTGGGTGGTGGCTTTGAGGTTCTTGGTGAGAGCAGTAAGCCGCTCCTTATGCTTTTGCATGAACTCAGCGCGGGCGCTGCGTTGCTTGTGGAAGAACGCTTTTACCTGCGGTTCGTCGTTCATCTTGAGAGTGGAGAGGAGAGTGTGAAACTCGGTTTTCTGCTGCTCACGAAGGGCGGTGCGGTCTTTCTGGTATTGGTCGAAGGTGTAGGATGGCAGGGGGCGGACTTTACTTGAGCGATTGAAACTGTTGCGAGCTTTGAAGGCGGCTTGCTGCTCGTCCCACAAGGCGGCGCGCTCTTGTTTATGACGGTCTTTCAGGGTTTGCCATTGGGCTTTGTGGCGAGTAGCCGCCTCACGGGTTTCGATGGCCAGATTTTTCGTGCGCGCGGCAAAGGTCTCCCTGATTTGTTGATAGAGCTTGCTGCGCGGGTGGGTTGCGCCTTTCTCGGCCTCGTACTGGGGACGGGGCACGTTATGGTTGGCGACACCTTCCTTAGAGCGTATCTCTTCGGCGAGTTTTTGATACTCCGCTTTCTTGATGGGGTCCTTCTCGTATTTTGCGGCGCGCTCGGGGCTGTGGTGTTCCAAACCCCGCGCTTTGTCGTAAAAGTGAGCCCATTCCTGCAGGTGCGAATAATCGTCGTTGGGGTTGTGGCTCTTTCCTGTTTCTGGGTGAATACGATTAACGACAATATGCAAGTGCTTATGGGGTTTATCGCCATGCGCGGCGAACAGGGCTTCATGCCCACGAAAGCCGAGAACCTCTAAGGCCTGTTCTGCGGCTTCCATCATTTCGGCTTGGCTGGGCTGCTCACCAGGAACCCAAGACAAGGAAAAGTGATAAACGGGGTTTTGTGATTTACGGCCTCCGGCTTTCACTCCGGCGGCCTGTTTCAAAAAAGAGGCGTGCGCAGCAGTGTAGGCCATGACCTTCGCCGCCTTTTGTGGATCATCGGTGCGCAGGTTGAGAGTCTGCGTAAACAAAACGCGCTCAGAAGTCTTGGCGCGGTCTGGGTCGTGGATGATGTAGGCCGCAACGCCCTTGAAGCTTTTTCCCTGGTTTGCCGCATGGGGAGTCATTTCCGCTCCTGCAGGTCGTCGAGCAATTGATTGAGGCGAGCGAGCGTGCAGGACAGATCGGCGGGAGAAAATCCGGTATGAGCGTTGATAGCGCGGGCGATCTGATTCAGATTAACGCCAACACGATTGAGCGCGAGGACGAGTTGGGGGTCGGCAGCTTTGGTTTGGACGATGGTCACCTGGCCACCGAGAGCCAGACGGCGAGCGTAGTCGGTCGGGGGAACTCGGGCAGCGGCGGCGTTCGCTTCGAGCGTAGCGCGCTCACCTTGCGTCAAGCGAAGGTTGAGTCGCTCGCTGCGGGCCTCGATGTACTCCTTCCTCGGTCGTGCCATGGCGCGAACCTCCATGCGAAGCGCGGGCCGGCCGGCCCGCTTTTCCGGGGAGGCACCTGGTCGGGAAGACCATGGTGCAGCCCCGCCTGATTGCGGCCCGAACGGGCCGCGTGAGGGGGGTCAAGGGGGGAGGTTCGGGCGGGAGCCCGTCCCCCTTGCAAGTGTTTTCGGGAACCGAAAACATAACTTGCTACCCTGCAACAATGCTACCAGATAGCCTCAAACATTGCCATAAGGGCAAGGAGGGCGCGACACGTTATCAACAAGAATGCACGCACCACCAAAGGCCACAGAAGACCACCACAGACAGACAACAAGGCCACCAAGCCCTACCACAAACAAAGCGAATACAGACAAAGCTCCTCAATTGTCTCAAACCCAGCAAAGAAAGAAGGGGAGGGCAGATCAAGAATACGGGAGAGCAGAAGAACAGGAACGAAACAAACGACGGATGACCAACACTCTACCTAGCAAGGGCTGACGCTTCGGATCGGGAGCATCACACCAAGGGGGGAAGATAACGACGCATGATCCAGAGCGAAACAGCCCGCCAATCGGTCGGGTCGTCCGGATCATGCATCAGAGCGAACTCTTGGGCTTTAGCGATGGCTGGCCAGTGCTTGCCCCCAAATTGCGCGAGCAAAGCGCGGGCTGCACGTCTTAGCCCTCAGTCGGTTTTGTCCTCAATCTCGCGAAGAACAAGGCGGCCCGATACAGGCGTGGCGTCAAGGAGAATATCAAGCCCCTTGCCGTCCTTATGGTTGAAGGCCACCCCGATTTCGCGCCAATTGGCTTTCTTATCGTCACGATCGCGAACCACAAAAGCGGCGTAGTCAGGTCTTTTTGTTTCGGTCATTTTCGGCCCCTCCTTTCTTGGGGGTGCTTCATAATTGCCAGAGGCGATCAATAAAAAGGTTAATTTCGCGGGGAATCCGGCAAGAAAGCGGGGGATAATTTGGACCCCGCAGGTTTCGAATTGAAGAAGAGAAACCAAAGCCAACAATCAGAATTCGGTAGTGATTTTCTGCGAGAAACAAACAAGATATGGGGCTCCGCCCCAAACCCCGCCCCTCGCCGAGGTGGCAGGGGTGCATGGGGTAAGGTATTCCCCATGCACCCCTGCTTTTAGGGTATCTCCTTCTTCGAAGCGTCAAGGGTAAAGGCTTCACCCCGTCCTCGCTTCCGCGCTGCGCTTGTGCAGCTCTGGGCGGCCCTTGACTCTTCGTTTCTTTGCCAAGAACAAGGGAATCCGAATAATGGGAAGCCGTTGAGCCTCGACGCTCAGAAGAGAGTCGAGGCTCTGGCGCACTCAAGCGGTCAATCGGGAAATAGCCCACTCGGCTTTGGCCATGGCCGTGTGTTCATCGTCCGCAACACCGGCGATGACCAGGGCGGCCCATGTTCCGTTTGGCTGGGGATAGACCCGGCCAAGATGACAAGAAAATCCGGTCGGCGCGTGATAGGTGAGGTGACGAAGCGAACCTTGCTCGGTCCAGACGAGAAGCCCATCCTGGTTGAATTCCCGAGGAAGACCAACAGCAGCCGCATCAAAAACCCCTTGCAGCCAGACGCTCAGCAGGGCTTTACGGCGTTCAGGGGGAAGATCGGCGGTCGCCTCGATCGTGCGGGCCATCAGCGCAGTTTCAAGATTCTGCCAGTAGGTTTCGGCGTAAGGGTCGGTTGTGGCTTGGTTGAGTAAGATTGTCATGTCTGAATCCTCCTTCGGTTCGTGTTTGTGACATCGGCCGAAAAGGGCGACGGATGGACCGGTCACCGCAGGGGAACAGGCAACACGGGAGCAAAGCGAATGAACGGGCAGCCTGTTGAACGGGACGAACGGATAGCCCTAGGCCATAGAGGGCACAAGCACGGGAGCGAAGGAGAACATGAAGAACGAGAAAGCAACCAGACAGGTCACGACGGAGAGAAATTGCGAGACCGGTGCCTTAGTAGAAGATCAGGCCTGACTGCGCGGCGAGATTCAGAAAGGCATCGACAGCGGCCCGGCAACGCCCTTTGATGCTGCAGAGATCAGGGCAGAGGGCCAACGGCTGCACATGAAGAGAAGAAGGGTAAATTGTGATTGACAAATGTTGACAAATTTGTCAATCTTAAGAAGAGCAAGAAAAGAACATGTACCAGATTCGTGAAATTCATTGGATTAGTGGGGCTCGGAAAGATTTTGAGGAGTTCCCCCAGCCTGTCCAGGTCGAAGCCGCCCGTTCCCTGTCGGTTGCGGCTGAAGGACAGAAAGCAGACAACGTGAAGCCCCTGAAGGGCTTTGACGACGGGGTGTTTGAAGTGGTGTTGCGGCATAGAGGGGATGCCTACCGCGTTGTCTATGCCTTGAAGATTGGAAAAGACATCTGGGTGGTCCATGCTTTTCAGAAAAAATCTACTCAGGGGATAAAGACACCGAAGGTGGAGATTGAGCTAATCCACGCACGGATCAAACGATTGAAGGAGGTTCTGAAATGAACATTGATAAAGACTTCGAACTCATCCACGGGTCAGGAAATGTATTCGCCGACCTACGACTTCCCAACCCTGAAATTGAACAGTTCAGGGCCGTGCTTGCTGCGAAAATCATCGGGGTTCTTGATGACCGGGAACTTAGTGTGCGCCAAGCAGAAAGCTTGACAGGGGTTGCCGCGTCGGAATTTTCCCGTATCCGAGGGGTCAAGTTGGATCGCTTCACCATTGACCGTTTGCTTCTGATCCTCAATAAGCTGGGGCAAGATGTGGACCTTGATGTGAAGGTTCGCCCGCGAGTTGCAAGCGAGATGGGCAACGCTGTTCAGCCCTGAAACCGTGCTTCAAGGACTCTTTAGAGTGGGAGAAAAGAGGTGCAATGATGACGAAAGCTGCTGATCTTCACCGGAAAGGGCAGCTTGCGGAGAAGATGAACACGTTGCAGGCAGCCATTGCACGCCTTGAGAGTGGACGGGCCATGCCCTCAACGCGCACCCTTGAGAAGTTCGCAGAGGCAACAGGAACACGTTGCAAGATCAGCTTCGAGCCGCTGCACGCGGGCTAAGTCTTCAAGTCGAATATGTCTGCCGCGCCAAAGAGCAGGTTTCCGGATGGTTTCGAGTTCCCGCCGAAGCTGTGGGCACTTTACGAGCGCATGACATGGCCAGAAAAAAACTTCGAGAATCGGGCCTACTGCGAAAAACGCGTCTCGATTCCGGTCGGGCTGGTGTTCCTTGCCGTATGGCTGCACCTTTCGCAACAACGGCGGGAGGAAGGCTTTCCTCCCCTCACCGATGAGGATTGGCAAGCCATGACGATTGAAGAAATCAACGCGGTATCGGAGAAGGCCCTTTCACGATTCCTGGAAGAACAGATGGAAGCTCTGGACATGTGCTTGGCACAAGGCCGGCTGAGCGTCCTCAACCCCCTGATGCGAGTACTGTAAGCACGAGCTGGAGCGGTGCCGCTTTGGGAGAACCGTAGCTCGGAGTGCTTTAGATCACGATGCGCTCGACCTCGTCGAGGCTGACCTGGTCATTACGTCGATCATAAAGGCCGGTGGTGCGGGCACTCTCGTGGTTCGCCATCTGTTGGGCGACTTCGAGCTTGCCGCCGTTCTTGAGGTACTCGGTGATCCCCGTTGCACGAAAGCTGTGACAGCCTATTCTTGTTTGAATGCCGGCCGCGAGTGCGCGTCGGCCAATCATTCGGTAAACGTCAGCCTGGGTCATCGGCCGCTCGGTGATCTGTCCGGTGTGAGGGGTTGCAGAGCGAAAGAGGGGAGCCTTGGCAACGCCGATGAGGGCCGCGCCATCAATATAGGCGTGCAGGTACTCATCAAGGTTATGGTGGCAGGGCATTTCATGCTGCTTGCCACCCTTCTCGTGCAGGCGAACCCAAGTGCGACGACCTTGCACGTAGACATCTTCGACTTTCATCTTCAGGGCCGCACCAACACGGGCAAAGGTGTAGACCATGAGACCGATGAGCGCACGATCACGCAGGCCCATGGGTGTAGTGATGTCAATCGAGTCAATAAGGGCTCGGGTCTCCTCGGCGGTGAGGACCGGCGTCTTACCTTTCTTGACCGAGTGTTTCGGACCCCGAACGGAACTTGCGGGATTGGTTGCAATAACCTGGCCGATGACAAGCCAGTCAAAAAGCATACGAATTCCGGCCAAGTGTAACTTGACGGAGGGAGAAGCGAGGCGTGTGAGAAGCGTTTCAACATAGGCAGCAACGTGGACAGGTTCGATGTCGTGCAAATCGGTTAAACCGACTTCCTCACACCAGGTGGCGAACTGCGATGCCGCTCGTGCATAAGCCTTACGGGTGTTCGGGTTGCGGATGTTGGCGGTGAAGAACTCGACGAAGCGCCGGCTGGCATCGGCAGTGGGCGAGAACAGTGCCGGAAGAGAGACTGTAGCATTCGGTGCTGTGGTAACGATCGAGCGCATCATGCGATCAGCCTCCCAGCAAGCCAAGCGCGTCACGCGCTGTCAAGATGCGGGTGCCCTGATGACTTGAGAGGCTCAGCAGGTCCCTTTTGTCACCGGTCACGAGAAGATCGGCATGGCCGGCCTGGGCCATCGCCAAGAGAAAATTGTCGTAAGGGTCAGGCGAAACATCGAGCGTCGGCAAATGATCGATGAGGGTTGCCAGGCGGCGGAGGTCATTGACGAGGCGTCCGGCCTCGGCCTGGTGAATGCGGAAACGGATGCCTTCCCGGCGCGTGACCCGGCGAATTTCTTCGATCTGCAGTTCGGAAGTGAGCAGCGTGAAGCGTCCGTCGCGCCATGCCTCATAAAGCTTGTCGGGTGGTGTTCCGCGAGTGATCAGGGCCGCAACCAGGATGTTGGTGTCAAGAATCAGGCGCATCCCCACTACAACGCCTTCGAGGAAGTCGGCCACATCTCGCTGCGAACGGTGGCGCAGGCCTCATCGATCGCTGCCTGGAGCTCATCAGCATCCATGTCAGCATTACGCGCTTTGACGCCTTGAACCGCCTGGTCGAACATGCGCCAGCGGACGGCGTCCTCGATGAACTTCGAGAGGTCGCCCTTGCGCATACCCTGGGCACCGAGAAAGGCCCGCAAGGCAAGATCGGTCTCCCGCGAAAGCGTAACGGTCAAACGGGTGGTCTCTTCGTTGGACATCTTTTCACCTCAGCGCATAAACATCTATCCTCTTAACAATTTAGCATCTTGTGCGCTTAACCGCAAGAGTGTTTAAGCTCCCTACTCCATTCTTGTGATTGATAACGTCCTTTATCAATCACATTCCGGCGGGGAGCGCTGGGTGCCGAGTCTGTCAATTCGTTAAGAGAATTGTTTACCATGGCCTATTTGGTCAACCATTGTCCGTAGGCTTGGATGTCAATCATGGGAACTGTTCCGCTGAATTGCAGCAAGGAAATGAGTTTGAACAGGAAGGCCGTGGCAGGCTTGCCTTCAGCAGTAAAATCATAGTCTCCCTTCGTCGGTTCAAACACAAAATGGCCATGAGCAGCGACACAGCCGAGATCGAGGCGACCGCTAGCACCATTTCCTCCGGCTAAAGCCTTCTTCAGAGGTTCCCCAAAGCATGGCTTCCACTCGCTTTCCAAGGTAAGCAGGCCGCCAAGGATTGGTATCAGTGGCTTGGCTGGATACGTCGCTTGCGCATAGGGGATTGGTAAGCTGGTTCGGTGCAGGCGTCGGACGCTAGCAACTTTATCTTGGGCATAAGTGATGTGGTCGGCATTTACTACCTGTTTGGCCTCGAAAACAGCGTAGACGCTTTCCGCAGGGACGATTGTCTGTCCCTCGTAGTGGAAAATTAATGGCGAATATTGCCGATCAAACACTACAACATCGATCTGTTCACTGAAGACACCATTGCTGTCGACCACATGGGCTGTTGCAGCTTGATAGCGCTGCGGCAGATAGTTCTGAAGCAACTCTAGCCATACATTCTCGCTCGCATCGCCCTTAGTTCCGGGGTGTTGCATAGTCTTCCGGACAGTTTGCAACCGATGTTGAATATCTTCATGTAATCCGGCAAGCAACTCAGGCAGGGACCATGTCATGCGCTTTTCTCCTCAAATGGTGGTGTTGGCCTCATTCCCTCTGCAATATCAAGTGCCCGCTGAGGATCGACTGGCCCCGACGGGTAGGCATCAAGGACAATGGCTGGCAGCAGGCGTTGTGTCAGGTCTGAAAACGTGAAGCCGTGTTCTTGGCTCTTTTGCGGGCCAGTCGTTGCAACGAGAGCATCAATTTGCTTCCGCGAGAATCCAAGCTGTTCAAACATTGCACCCAGCACAGCACGGCGCTGTACATCGTTCGGCCGATTAAAAGTCAGGATGTCAGCTGCACGTCTTTTCACGGCTGGATCAAGTGCCCCGAGTCGGTTCGTGCACATGATGACTACCGCAGGCAAGCGCCCATCGCCCAAGCGGTCGACCCCGCGGATGAAGGCGTTGACACCCGCGCGGTCTTCATGATGCATTTGTGCGGATTCGCGCGATTGCGCGAGAGCGTCAGCCTCGTCAACTAGAAGCATAACGGCACCGCGCGCCTTTCCGGATGTGCTCTTGAGCTTCGTTGCTTCTGCGACCGTATGTTCGAACGCTGCTGAAAGCAATTGCGTCATTTCGCCGACGCGACCCTGGCCACGGGCCGAGAGACTGAGGGGAAATAATGTAATGTCAATTTTTTCCTGCCGCGCGACGGCATCACCGATCGTCTCGGCAAGTTCTGTCTTGCCGGAGCCAACGTCGCCGGCGAGGACAACAAGCGGCGGTCGCCTGAGCACTATATTTAGTAGTTGATCGGCTCCTGAATGGTGTTTACGGGACCACTCTTCCAAACTCGCCGGGTTTACTAATAGGCTCAGTATTTTTGTCAAACGCACTTTCTGCTCATCGAGGCCAACGAGGCGTGCCAATCGTTCGTGCGAGGAAAAATCTGGATACGCGATGCGGCGTTCAAAAAGTTCGTCGAGAGGAGGTATGGTCGTCATCAATAACTCCTCACACTGGCACGGTTCAGCGCACGGCCACCAGCCGAATAAATGCGGTCATTGATAAGGTAGCCATTGATGGTTGGCTCAGTCGCACCAGTGCGATAGAAGGGCATTCTTTTCTTGAAGGCATCCTGCTCGGTGGCACTCAACGCATTCCATGCCATGGTGTAAGTGAGAAAGTTGTGGAGGGATGCACCAGAAACGTTTGCACCAGGCCTGACACGACCAGGATCGTCGTCGTTCGCAGCGGCGCCAGCGAGGTCGTGAGCCGTATATCGTAGAGTTGGCTCAATCCAACTGTTATCCCGTTTGAAGCCGATGGTAAGGGTCCCGAGATAACCATTATTCAGAAGTTCGATCACCTCTGTCTCGTAATTTGCGATGTCTTGGTCACTAGGGTAACCGTAGAAGCGCTGTAGGCGTTTGAGGTCGGCTGCGACCTTTGCAGCCATATGCTTAGCATGGGTAAGTGTGAAAGTCGCTGTTTCTGAAATTGTGTAGCTGCTGGCCATAATTGTCCTCACATTTGAAAAGATGAACCGAATACCTTCTGCCAGTAGTAGACGGTTTCTTGTTTAGTTGGAGCGGCCAAGGCAGCATCGATGGCATCACCTGCAGCAAGCGCGGCGTCCACGATCATGTCGGTCTGCTCTGCGGTGTAGAGCCGGCTGACGTTGTTCTTTGGGTTCACCGGATCAATGATCCGGATTGGCTCGGAAAAGGTGCCGACTGCGGCAGATTTGTAATAGTCGGTAAAAATAATCTGCTCCCGCATGTCGGTGCGAGCAACGTACGTAAAAAAGTGTTGCAACGCCTCAGGATAGTCTGAGAAGTTCAATCCTTGATCGCAAAGGTGAGACAAAATCATCTCAATCATGAATGATTTGAAGCGAAAGCCTTCCCGTTGGCTCTTGGCGTTACGCCCCCAAAACTTGATCAGTCGCACAACCTGTGCGAAATGTTTCTCCTGTGCTTGCTTTCGCTTGCGTATAAATTCAAGGTGAAGAGGAATGCTGGTCTCAAGAAATGAACCGTCTTCCTGGCTGACCAGATTTCCGTACCATCGTGAATTGCCGTTGTAGAGGATCGGCACGACATCTACATCGAGGCCTGTGCCACGAAACGAGACTGTCACGCTATAGGTTTGAGGCTTGACTTGGTCAGGAGTGAAGTTCGGGAAAGCCGTGCGCAACCGTTCTGCCAGATAATTGAGAAGGCTAGTTACATCTCTTGGGGTGTCTGCCCCACTGATGTAACAGGCAACATCAATATCGTTCAGCGAGCGCAACGCTGTGCCCTTGGCCAGACTTCCTGAGATCATCATCTTCTTCAGGGTGAAGTCAGGATGCTCCTCAAGGTAACCGTCTAGCTTTTCGCGCAGCCTGCGCGCTTGCGCGCGATATTCATCTGCCTTGTCCTTCGGCAAGTTCACCTTCTCCTGCGCGAACCGAGCTATATCACCATGCCCAACATGCTCTCGTCCCATTTTTCTTTGTCTCCTAGTCTTGCTATTGTCTATATAGTCATGCAATATATGGCTAGTTTACACCTGACGACATAGGTCGTCAAGTTCTTTATGGCGATATAGACATGACCGACGAACGTCCACCCTCAGAGCTGTTTCAAGAGAGGCTGAAGGTTGCCCGTGACCTACGCAAGTGGAGCCAGGGAGACCTTGCGAACCGCGCGGGAATGCCCCCCAGCTCGATTGCCCATTTCGAATCCGGATCGCGCAAACCGTCGTTCGAGACGCTGCGGCGACTCGCTAACGCTCTTGAAGTGACGACAGACTTCCTGCTAGGGCGCGTGGATGACCCTAGTCTTGCAGAGGCCGGGGACCCTCTGTTTCGTGACATTGGCAAGTTGACAGGGCACGATCGCGAACTTGCCAAGGACTTCCTGAAGATGTTGGCGGAGCGAACTCAGGCCAAGAACAAGGAAAAAGAGGGATGAGCCAACTTTTGCGTCTGAAGATGGCTAAGCAGAAGGCAGAAGCTTTCCTGAAGGAAGAAGGCATTACGAGGTTACCCGTCGATCCGTTCGCTATCGCCGCTAGCCGAGACATCATCGTTGAACCAAAGGCGGACACGAGTGATGGCGTGTCGGGCATGTTGCTCCGGCATGGGGATAGCTTCGGAATACTCTACGCTACGCACGTTCAGAATGAAGGGTTCCAGCGTTTCAGCATTGCACATGAGCTTGGGCATTTTATCCTTGATGGTCATGTGGACCATGTGTTGCCGAAAGATGGGAGCCATACCTCACATGCTGGTTTCGTATCCGCCGATCCCTATGAACTAGAGGCGGATCACTTTGCTGCAGGACTTCTGATGCCAAGTGGGCCGTTCAGGCGAGCAATTGGGCGGCGCGATCCTGGCTTGGCGGTCATCGAGGCGATGGCTGCTGACTGTCGGACATCGTTAACGGCGACTGCAATTCGTTACGCGGAGCTGTGTGATGACGCGGTTGGCGTGATCATCAGCACCGGTCAGATGATCGACTACTGTTTTCTTTCGGAAGCGATGAAATCGCTGCCTGAACTGAGTTGGCTGCGCAAAGGAACTCCCGTTCCAAAGGGAACAGAAACGGCGCGAATGAACGGAAATCCTGACCGCATCATGGAAGCTGATCGTGCGGCAAACGAAATCGACGTGATGGATTGGCTCGGAGGGAAGCGATCTGTCTTGATAACGGAAGAAGTGGCCGGCCTTGGACGATATGGAAAAACCCTTACTGTCTTGTCATCATGCTCAATCGGCCACGAGGATGAAATCGAACATGGGGACGACGAAAGGGAAATGATCGAAAGCTGGACGCCGCGGTTCCATCGGTAGCACGATAGCTTGCTGCCTAGGAAAAGCCTCCAAGCGTCTTTTTGAGCATGATCAACATCATCCTTCAGATTAGTGAGGCGATGTGTAGCGGCGTTTGCTGCCTGAGTCAGTTCTCTAAGCGCCAGGAGAGAGGGGGCAAGGTCGCGAACGTCAATCTCGGCCGTTTTTTTTGGGGGACCATCGAAGATCAGCGAGAACCGTGCGTCGCTCATGCTGCTATCTCTTCCGCCGGCAGTTGAGAGCCGGTAAGCCTGCTCTCCGAGAAAGCCCTTGCAAGGAGAGCGCTGAAGGTCTTTTCGGCTTTGGACAGGGCGTTGGCTTGCTGCTCCTGAATGGACAAGAGGTGCGTGGTCAATTCAGCAAACCTCGCTTGCTCTTTCGCAGGCGGGACCGCGACCAGGATCGCGTTTAGATTGGCTTGCGTCAGCTTGGGTTGAGCGCTTCCCGTGATGAAGTCTCGAAGATCCCTTAGGTTTAACGCGACCTCTAGGTAGGACAGGTCTGTGCCAGCCTTCTGTGCGACGACGTGCGCGTGATTGTTCACCCAGTAGCGCCCTGTTGCCTTAAAGGCGATGGGCGTTGAGCGTGAAACAAGATTCGCCCCGTCCTCAGCAATCAAGAGATGTGTACCGTCGTAGATGTACTGATCGACAAAGTCGATAACACCGCTGGCACCATAGTATGGATATTGGCCTTGGCGGCTTGCACGGTCAGCCGATTTGACGGGCCGTCTTGCACCATCCCGATTGACGACTAGATCGCCAAACGATGCCGTAGGCCACCCCTTCGGATTCGTCGCCGGGTCGCCGAACATGTCGAGAAAAAGCGCGGGGATGATTTCTGCGGCTTTCTTCTGTGCCTGAAGTTTAGACACTCGCGATCGCCAGCGGATGCCGAAGACATTCCGGCGCCGTAGAAAAATTTTTCGAAGAAATGCAAAAAAGACTTGACATGACGTGGGGATCGTGAGGTCGCCGCGCGCTGCT
>WBZL01001422.1_pt1 | contig 25174 bp, 22 predicted proteins | sample 5204291 | NCBI WGS metagenome assembly WBZL01 (sample SAMN12344345, study PRJNA552823) | activated sludge metagenome | biome: Activated sludge suspended growth; feature: Nitrification reactor; material: Wastewater; isolation source: activated sludge from nitrification reactor of wastewater...
ACCTCCTTTTTCAGATTCAAACCCTTCGGGTTCGGCTGGTTTTATTTAAACCACATCAGGCACATAAGGGCACATAAGTTGAGGACCAAAAACCTGGCGGTTTTTATTTTTCCGGTCTGTTCAAATCAACAAACTTAAAGCCTTGACCTGAAAAAACCAGCCCTCAACTCCTCGAATCTTCAATTCCTCAGTTCCTCCCAATTTTTCACTGCCCCTTCACGATCCTGAACGTATGCCGTTGATTCCAGGCGGTAACGCGGAAAAAATACACGCCCGGCGCCCAGTCGCTGACGGTCAATTCGAAGTCGCTGCCGTCATCGAAGGTGACCTGGCGGTTGCGGTAGACCCGGCGGCCGATGGCGTCAAAAACGTCGAGTTGGAGGTTGAATTCCAGGGTGTCGGTTGACGGGCGGACAAACACATTTTCGCTTGCGGGAGAGGGGAATACCTGGAAAAAAGCGCCCGGTCCCCCAATGGGTACGCCAGGGCCGCTCAGGCCGCCGCAATTGGCGACCGTATTGAATTTGTCGAGATCAACCTTGTTGACACCTGGTGCGATGGGGCCTTTGACCTTGCCGTTCTCGACATCGAGATAGGAAACGCCGCAGATGGAAAGCGCCCAGTCGCTGGTTCGTTTCCAGGCTGCAAAAAGGTATTGCTTTCCGACCTGGAAATTGCTGATTCCCATGGTGCAGTCAGCTCCGGCGCCGTTGATAAAAAACAGGGTCTCCCCTAGCCGGTCCTCTCCATGCAGCACGCCGAGCACTTCGACGTCCATCCCGGAGTTCTTTTTATCCTTCACCTGGACGTAGTAGATCTGGAATCCTTCCCAGATCATCCCGTTGGAACCGGCGATGGTCTCGCAAAATGTCCCGATATTTATACAGGAACAAGCCGAGGACCGGTTGTAGAAAAGTATGGCAGACAGCAAGATCAGTGTAATCCTTAATTTCATAGTTGTTAGTTTTTCAGCATCCGGGTAAGGACCCGTATGGTTAGACGGAAAAAACCTGCCCGGAGGTTGGCCTGACCACCGATTTCGCACCCATTGCAGCGAAACGGTTGTTCATTAAATCAGGATCAGCAACCTGATTGACGGGGGTCATGAGATTTTGACCAAAATTTTGTTTAATTTAATGTCCGTATTCCCGCTCCCTGATGGCAGCCATTCCCCTCCAAGGCAATGATTAACTCGGCAAAATATCAGGTTATGAGACTTTCCAGATTTGAAAGGATATTTATCCGGATCGCCAGAAACTATGTCGGATTATACAAAGATCACGCCTTCCGGGTTTACTTCGACGATGCCCGCTACCCGCTGATCGGCGACGGCCCCGAAATCATCGAGGTGCGATTCCATCACGCTGAAGCCTTATTCAAGGCGGTCTTTGCGGAAGGGTCCGTCGGCCTGGGCGAATCCTATTGTAAAGGCTGGATCGAGGTGGACGACCGGCTTTACAAGCATTTCCTGTCCATGCTGATCCGCACCGTTTACCAACCCCGGCTTTTGCTCCGGCTTCCGGCAGGGGATATTTTTTACATCCTCAGGGCTAAATTCAACCGGCAATTCTTTACGAAAAAGGACAAATCCGAGAACATCAATTCGCATTACAGCCTCAGCGAGTGGTTTGCCGATGCAGCGGACGCGAATGCGTTTTACCTGTTCTGGCTCGACGCGCATTATATCCAGTACACCTGCGGCAAATGGGACGAGGATACCCGCACCCTGGAAGAAGCCCAGGAAAACAAACTGGCTTTTTATGCCGACCGGATGGGGATCGACCAAAACGCCCGCGGGAAAACCATGATCGACCTGGGTTGCGGCTGGGGTGGGAGCCTGTTTTATATGGCTGAAAAATTCGGGATCAAAACCAAAGGGATCACCCTCTCCACGGCGCAGGCGGCCTATATCCGGAAAGAAGCGGCCAGGCGGGGGCTGGAGGATCTGGTCAGTGTGGAAGTGGACGATGTGCATAACGCTGCGGGAGCGTATGACTACGTGATTAGCATCGGCCTGTTGGAGCATATCACCGATTATCACCATTTGTACCGGAAGGTTGCCGGTTTGCTGAAAAAGAGCGGCACGGCGCTGTTTCACGCCATTTTCCATACCGAACGGTTCTACAAGGTGGATCCCTTCCTGTCCAAATACATCTTCCCCGGCGGCTCAACGCCCGGCATCCGCAGCAACCTCCGCATTTTCAGGAAATACTTCAAGGTGGTCGACCGGAACAACCTGCCGGACAATTCCTACCCCAAGACCCTGGCTTGCTGGTATGACCGCTTTTGCCGGAACGAAGGCGCCATCCGCAAATTGCTGGCAGAGAAAAGCTCGGTAACGGATATTGATTTTGCCGTCCGCATGTTCAAGCATTACCTGGTACTCGCCCAGTGCGGCCTCTCCGACAACCTGGGACTGGTGGCCAACATCATGCTCAAAACCGAAGTGGCCGCAGAGCCCGATACAGCGCCGGCGCAACCCATCCGGATACCTGCACGGTCCGGCGCCTGAAGCCGTATTTTTTCCCCGGAAAAAAGTTTTCAGGTTTTATTTGCAAAAGTGAAAGATATATATTACTTTTACTTTTGTAAATGATATATGCATGCAAAGAATCCACCTTGGCGAGTTTGAAGAGCTCATACTGCTGCTCGTCGCCATTTTGCACGAGGATGCCTACGGCGTTGCCGTGATGGAAGCCCTGGAAGAACAGGCCGGTCGGTCGGTCAATATCAGCGCCGTACACGCGGCCCTGAGGCGGCTGGAATCCAAGGGATTTGTCAATTCCTACTGGAGTGAATCCACGGCCGAACGGGGCGGCAGGCGAAAGCGGATCTTCAACATCACCCAGGCCGGTCGGGTTGCGCTGGAGCAATCCAGGGATATCTATCTCAAGCTGTGGCAGCAGATCCCCGGCTTTTCACCAAGGTTATCCATTCTATGAGCGCCGCCCCGAGAAAACCGCCGCGCTGGGCCGATCAATTCCTGCAGTGGTATTGCCGGCCGGAGTTGCTGGAGGAGATCCAGGGCGATGCGTATGAACTATTCGACAAAAGGAGCCGGCGACAGGGGGCTGCGGTTGCCCGGCGGCGCTTCGTCTGGGATGTGCTCCGTTCATTCCGGCTCTCGACCATCCGTACGTTTCACTTAAATTTATCACCCGTGTTTTCCAAAAACAATTTCAAGATCGCTTTCCGGCAATTGCGGAAGCAAAAGATGTATTCCGCCATCAAGGTCGGCGGGTTTGCGGTCGGTATCGCGGCCTGCCTGCTGATCGCCATTTTCATCCGGGATGAGCTGAGCTACGACCGGCAATGGGCCAATGTGGACCGGCTGTACCGCGTGGTGGGCCAGTTTGACGACAACGGCGACATCAGAAAAGGCGTCTCTTTTCCGGCGCCGTTCGCAGCGGCGGTCAAAGATGAATTTCCCGAGGTGGAAATGATCGGCCGGTTGAATCCCAATTCATTGTTCAGCGGGGCCGGCAGCAACCAGATCCGGTCGACCGAAACGCTGGACAATACCTATGAAGAAGGCTTTACCTACGCTGATCAGGCCTTCCTGGACCTTTTCCAGATGCCGATGGTGTACGGTTCATGCGAGCATGCCCTGGATGAGCCTTTTACCATGGTGATCTCCAGGAGCAAGGCCGAAAAGTTTTTCCCGGGCGAAAACCCTGTCGGCAAGACCATGATCCTGAACGACGACGAAAAAATGGTATACAAGATCGGGGGTGTGATGGAGGATTTTCCAACCAATTCGCACTTCAAATACAATTTTCTGCTGACCCTGACCGGCAAGGAATTCTGGCCCGGCGAGCAGCAAACCTGGATGTCGAACAACTACCATGACTATGCCCTGCTGCGCCCGGGGACCGATCCGCAGGCGCTTGCGAAAAAGTTCAAGGTCATCATCACCAAATACCTGATCCCGATCCTGCAAAAGGAAGGCAGCCAGGAAATCGACAGGATCGAGAAAGGGGGAAGTTTTATTCTGGAGCCGGTTGCGGATATCCACCTGAGATCTTATGATGTGGAGGACCGGCTTGACAAGGGCGATATCCGGTTCATCTGGCTGTTCGGCGCTGTGGCGGTGTTCATCCTGCTGATCGCCTGCGTGAATTTCATCAACCTGTCGACGGCCAAATCGGCCAACCGGGCGCTGGAAGTGGGGTTGCGGAAGGTGGTGGGCTCCGTCAAGGGGCACCTGGTCGGGCAATTCCTGGCGGAATCGATCCTGTACAGCCTGCTATCCTTCCTGCTCGGGTTGTTGCTGGCCTGGGTATTGCTCCCCTATTTCAACCAACTGGCCGACAAATCCCTGGTATTCCCCTGGCGGGAATGGTGGCTGAGCCCGTTGCTGGCCGGTTCGGCGTTGACGGTGGGCGTATTGGCCGGCCTGTACCCGGCCTTTTATTTGTCGTCTTTCCGGCCCATTCAGGTGTTGAAAGGCGACCTGAGCCGGGGCAGCAGGGGCGGGAAACTCAGGAGTGCGCTGGTCGTATTCCAGTTCACCACGTCCATCATGCTCATCATCGGCACCATCGTCATTCACCGGCAGATGAATTATATCCTGAACAAGAAACTGGGTTTTGACAAGAACCAGGTAATGATCCTTCAGGGCGTCAATACGCTGGGCGATCAGGTCTTTACGCTCAAGAAGGAACTGCTGAACCTGCCGGAGGTGGAGCACGTTTCCGTAAGCGATTACCTGCCGATATCGGGCACCAAGCGGAACAGCAACTCGATCTATAAGGAAGGCCGGAACCGGGAGGACGCCCCCGTATACGCGCAGGTCTGGAAAGTGGACCACGACTACCTCGAAACGATGGGGATGAAAATGGCGGAAGGCCGGTTTTTCCAGGAGGAAATGCGAACGGACTCCCAGGCGCTGGTGGTCAACCAGAAACTGGTGAAAGAATTTGGTTTGGAAAACCCGATCGGACAGCGGCTGAGCAACGGGGGCGACGCGTACCCGATCATCGGGGTGGTAGAGGATTTTCATTTTGAATCGATGACTGAAGACATCGGTCCGCTGGTCATGTACATCAGCAACAGCCCTTCGGTGATTTCGGTCAAAATAAATACGGCCAACACGCAGGCCGCGGTACAGGATATTGCCGCGGTCTGGAAGTCGTTTGCCCCGCACCAGCCGATCCGGTATTCCTTCCTGGATGAGCGTTTCGCCATGATGTACGAAAATGTCAGCCGCGCAGGCAGGATCTTCAGCAGTTTTGCGGTATTTGCGATATTCGTCGCTTGCCTGGGGTTGTTTGCGCTGTCCGCCTTCATGGCCGAACAGCGCAGCAAGGAAATGGGCATCCGCAAGGTATTGGGGGCGCCGGTACAGAGCATTTTCCGGATGTTGACCCAGAATTTCCTGGTTTTGGTCCTGATCTCACTGGTGATTGCAGCGCCAGCGGCGTGGTACCTGATGAAAAAATGGCTGGAGGACTTTGCCTACCAGGCCGATATCGGTTGGAGCATTATTGCGCTGGCGGGCCTGCTGGCGGTGGCGATCGCCTTGCTGACCGTGAGCTATCAGGCCATCCGTACGGCGGTGACCAATCCGGTGGAGGCGTTGCGGAACGAGTAGGGGTTTGATCCGCTCCATACTACTGGATACTTTTGTCAAAGAGGCAAAGATGACTTATGACTTTCTTTAATCCTGTGCTAAGCGATGCCGAAGGAGCTCACACTCTGCTCATTTTGTCCGGTAGTGTGGTATCCGGCCCGTATTGGGACCAGGGCACTTCTTCCCTTTAAGCGCGTTCCCTCAATAGGGCCGGGGCCGGATTCATGCCGGTACAATACAAATGCAGGGAAACGGCCGGTTCTTTCCGCCTATTTTCCACGACATGGTAGGCCAATTCATCGTGAATGAAGATCAGGTCGCCTTCGGAATAAGTGAAGGTTCCGATTATTTTTTCCTGGTCATCGGGGTCGAAGCGGGTCTCTACGATCTGGCCGGAGAGTATGCGCATCAGTCCGCCGCCTTTCATATGGCCGTGTTTGGCGGTTTTGTTATGGCCGTTCCAGTAGATCAGCAGGAGTTTGAAATGGTCATCCAGGTGCAGGACCGAGGATTGGAACTCGTCAGCCGGCGTTTTGAAATAAGATTTCCAATCCTCACCGGTATACTGATCAAAGGGCGTCAATAGGTCCAGCGCATTGCTGATTCCTTTTTCTTTGGTTTCGGCATTCAGGTTCTGAATGAGTTGTTGGAGCGTTTTCATGATTTGGTTTTTTGAAATGAGCCGGCAAGATGCGGCTTGCAGGGCCCGGAAGTAAACCCCAGATGATTCGTTGGTAATGTTTTATTATCAACTGGCGGCATGGTTTAAGCAATCCGGGACCTTACCGGATTTCCCCGGCCGGCGGTTTGCCGCTCCCCCGGCTGCCGCAGCTCATCAAACGGGAAGGAGAGGTGATCCTCCGATTCTTTGATTCAAACCTGATGAATATCATTTCGATTTTAACCCGGTATGCATAACTTGGCGCAAAAACCAGGGGATGAAAAAGATAGATCTGAAAAAGGAATATTCGGGGTTATACGGGGTTTCGGCGAAAAAACCGGAGATGGTGGAGGTGCCTGCGTTGAACTTCCTGATGATCGACGGCAAGGGGAATCCCAATACTTCCGAGGCATACAAGGATGCGGTGGAGGCCTTGTTCACGGTATCCTACACCTTGAAATTCATGATCAAGAAGGGTCCGGAAGCCATCGACTACGGCGTGATGCCGCTGGAAGGGCTGTGGTGGATGGAAGATATGACGCAGTTCGACGCCGACAAAAAGGATGAATGGTTGTGGACGATGATGATCCTGCAGCCGGAATTCATTGATCCGTCCCGGGTTGAAAAAGCCGTTGAGTCGGCAAAGGCCAAAAAAGGCCTCTCTGCACTGGACAAGATCCGGTTTGAGCCGTTTACGGAAGGATTGGCCGGGCAGGTCCTGCACATCGGCCCCTTTTCGGAGGAGGGGCCTACCATTCAGGGGCTTCACCATTTCATTCATGAGCAGGGTTATGCGCTGCGGGGCAAGCACCATGAGATCTACCTGTCGGATATCCGGCGGGCGGCGCCGGAGAAGTGGCGGACGATCGTTCGGCAGCCGGCGGGGTAGCATTTACATAAAATGCCTATATTTCGGGTGTAAACCAACTTTAACACCTGAGCATGAAGATCACACTGCGCATTCAGCTTTCCCTCATGATGTTCCTCCAGTTCTGCGTTTGGGGGGCCTGGTACGGGCAAATGAGCAAATACATGACCAACCAGCTGGCCGCTTCGGGCGATCAGGTGGGTCGGGCATACGCCGTTTTTTCCATCGCGACCATTGCGGCGCCGTTTTTCATCGGCATGCTGGCCGACCGGTTCTTCTCGGCCCAGCGCGTATTGGGCGTCCTCAATTTGCTGGGCGCGGCCACCCTGTTCTGGCTCATCCAGGTTAAGGACCCTGGGATGTTCATCTGGGTCATGCTGCTGTATAGTCTGACCTTTGCTCCGACCATCGCACTGACCAGCTCGATTGCCATGCAGAATATGGCGAACCCGGAAAAGAACTTCCCCTCCGTCCGGGTATTCGGGACGATCGCCTGGATCTTCATCACCAACCTGGTAGGCCTGATGAATGTCGGCGATACGGCGGGCATCTTCCAGATCTCCATGATCTCGGCTGCTGCCATCGGCGTTTTTTCCTTCTTTCTCCCGGATACGCCGCCAACTGCCAAGGGCCCCGCTACTTTCGCCCAGATCATCGGCAAGGACGCCTTTGTGCTGTTCAAAGACCGGTCGTTTGCCATCTTCTTTCTCTCCTCCATCGCTATTTGCATTCCGTTGTCCTTCTATTATACCTGGGCCAATCCTTCACTGACGGACTCTTATATCGCCGCTTTCCCGGACCAGGATCCGACAACCTTCAAAATTGAGAACATGATGTCCCTGGGGCAGGTGGCGGAGGTTGTTTTCATGCTATTGCTGCCTTTCGCCTTCAAGCGTTACGGGGTAAAGAACATCCTCATTTTCGGTCTGTTGGCCTGGATCCTGCGCTTCATCTTCTTCGGCGTCGGCGACGCGGGCAGCTCGGCCTGGATGTTGTACACCGCCATTCTGCTGCACGGCATCTGTTATGATTTCTTCTTTGTCACCGGCATGATCTATACCGATCAGAAGGCGGGCCCCCGGATCAAATCGCAGGCGCAGGGGCTCATTACGCTGGCCACCTACGGAGTGGGCATGTTCATCGGCTCCATACTGGCCGGGTGGGCCAAGGATTATTATACAACCGGCGGAACGACCAACTGGCTGGGGCTTTGGATGGCGCCTGCCGCGATTGCCGGCGTGGTGCTGGTATTGTTCCTGTTGCTGTTCAGGGACCGGAAACCGGCCGAGGCCGGGGCGTGACCCATTGTGCGGGCATTGCGGCGGATGAGTAAAATAATGGTTATTTTTACCACCTTTTCACCCATACGCGCATCTGCCTTATGATGAGATCCGGTTTATTTCTCCTTTTGTTGACGGTCCTGGCCGGCTGCAACCGGCCGGAGCAAACTGCCGGTACCCAGGCATCCGAACCGCCGGGCGAGGTCGTCCTGATCTCGGTTGACCGGCCTGAAAAATGGCGGCAATACTGGCATGGCGAAGGCGGCCCGTATTCGCCGGCTGAGGTCGTCCTTTCCTGGCGCGACGACGACGGCATGTACCGGGAATGGAAACCCGGCGCGCATGCGGACACGCTGGTGATCCCTACCGAAAGGCCGCTCTTGGAAGTCACGCAGGCGTACCGCGCCATAGATCCGTTGCGGTTTTACCTGGAAAACGGCGATACGGCGGTATTCACCTATCCGGACAAAACGCCGGTTGCCGCGGTTGTCAACCGGAAAGAATCGCCGGAGATCACCAATCTGGACCTGGCATTCAGGCGCCGGATTTACGGCGGGGATTTCCCGGATTATATCAAGCTCACGCAGCCGTTCGCCTTCGTCGATTTCTCGAAAGCCGCGCCGCCGGATTTTCAAAAGATCGTTGACCGCTTCAAAGAAGAAATGGCCGGCAAGGCATTGGCCGGTTTGGACCGGCAGGCCCGATTGCTCGATTCCCTGTATCAGAACGAGCTCATTTTTGACCCGGTTTACAGCATAAGAAGCCGGATTTTGCGGGTGCAGAAAAATGAACTCCAGGCGGATGCAGACCAACCGGCGCCGGTAATCCTGGATTCGTACGCCGTCTATTTTGAACCGCTCGGGAAAGCGATCTCCGCCAAAAGGGACCGCGCATTCGGGGATAAAGTACCGGTGATCAAAACCCCGAACGGCGCTTATCCGGATTTTCGGATCCTGTACGATCAATTGGCCCAAAGCCCGGATTTTGAACCGTGGGAGGTGAAATACCTGCTGCGGGAAACGCTGGAAGGCCTCGTCGTCAATTTTCCGGCTGCGGACATCGAACAGTACTTTTCCAAGCACCTGGCCGGGCAGCGGGATACCGTTTTTGTCGACTATCTGAAAGAAAAATACCGCATCGACCTGGCCAGCCGGGAAGACCTCGTACTGCTGGACGAACGCCAACAACCGACCACCTTCGCTGAATTGCTGGCCCAAAACAAAGGCAAGGTCATTTATGTCGACTTCTGGGCCAGTTGGTGCGCCCCCTGCCGGCAAGCCATGCCGGAAAGCCATACGCTGCGGAATGCATTAACGGGCAGCGACGTCGTTTTTGTCTACCTCGCCCTCAACGACCGGTATGACAGCTGGCAGAAAGCCGCGAGGGAAGAAAAACTGGAAGGGTACCCCTATAGTTACCTGATCGAAAATCCCAAAACCGCCAAAATGCTGGAAGACCTGGAGGTGAATACCATTCCGAGGTACCTGATCTATGGGAAAGACGGCAGGCTGGCGCACAGGAACGCGCCCGGCCCGGGGGAGGAGGCGCGGCGGGTGATGCTTGGTTTGTGAGAGGGTGAGAGGGTGAGAGGGGGTGAGAGGGAGTGAGAGGGTGAGAGGGTGAGAGGAGGTGAGAGGGTGAGAGGGGGAGAGAGAGGGTTGGCAACATGCCGTTTATCGCCTGAATACGCTAAAAACGGGAAGGCTGAAAACTATTATCTTGCGGCCGGTTTTATCCTTATACCGTGGACGAGGTACTGCTCATTAAGATCATTTACGGCGCCGCTTCCATTCAGGGCGTTTTCCTGGCCTGGTTGTTGTTTCGCTCCAGGCTCAATCAGCCGGCCAACAGGATATTGGGGGCGGTTTTGGCGGTCATTTCCTTTCACCTGGTGCTGGTCGGTTTTGACGAGCGGGATTTTTTCATGGCCTTCCCGCACCTGAGCCGGGTTTCCTGGGCGTTGGGGTCGCTGTACGGCCCACTTGTATTCCTGTTCATTTGTTACCTGACGCGGGCGCAGGTCAAACCGTGGTTGAAATGGCTGATGTTTGCCCCGTTTTTGGCCATTTTCATCCAGTTGCTTCCTTACTATTCACAAAGCGCCGAAGCCAAGCGGGCCTACCTGGATGCCTTTGACGCCGCTTCCCGGGATGATTTCGGCTGGATCAACCAGTTTTCTTCCCTGGTCCAGATCGGGTTTGTGGCGGGCAACCTGTTCTTTTACCTGCACCTGGAAAAAAAGCGCTCCGAGGAATTTTCCGCCATCGAAGCCGTCCGGGTGGGGTGGCTGCGGCAATTCCTCGTCTTCCTGGCGGCGATCACCTTCTTCGGGGTCCTGGTCTTTTTTGCCCGCCTATGGGAGATACCCGTATTGTCGGCCTTTTACCGGTTTCACTTCATCGGGGTGGTTTTCCTGTTTTACTGGCTGTCGTACAAGGCCCTCACGCGGCCGGTACTGTTCGGGATCGTGTCCGGACAGGAAGCAGAATCCCTGCCCGATCCCGGTAAGAAGTACAGCAGGTCCGGTCTGGAAGCCGGTCAGCTCAATGAGATTTTTGACAAGGTAAAGGCGGTACTTGAAGAAGGGCATTTATACCGGTCGAATGACCTCACCCTGACCCAGCTCTCCGATACGGCCGGTTTGCCGCGGCATCAGGTTTCCCAGGCCATCAATACCCTCTACAACGGCAATTTTTTCGACCTGGTCAACGATTACCGCATCGAAGAATTCATCCGCCAGGCCGGCTCGCCGGACAAAAAGCACCTCAGCCAGTTGGGGATTGCGCTGGAATCGGGCTTCAGCTCGAAGGCTTCGTTTTATGCCGTGTTCAAGAAAAAGACGGGGATGACGCCGGCGGAGTATTTGGGGGAGCGGGGAGAGGGGTGAGAGGGTGAGAGGGTGAGAGGGGGTGAGAGGGTGAGAGGGTGAGAGGCGGCCGAACGCTACCATCAGGTTTCTTTAACCTTTCAACTTTAACCTTTAACCTTGAAATGGGCCCGCGCTGCCGTTTGAATTCCATTACGCGAAAGCTTTGTAACGACCAAATTCAGTCCCAACGGATCGGATCGGACCTTTCAGACCCTTTTTCCGGACAGCCCGAAGGGTAAATCCCTGATCTTTGCCGCAACAAAAAACATTGAAAACAATGAAATGGAAGTTTGCGGCCATTGCTTTCTGGATGGCCATTACGATCACCCGGGCGCAGGACGGACTGCCGCGCCAATGGATGCCTGCGCACAGCAGGATCGGGCTGGCGCTGGGCATCAGCACGGTTACTTACCAGGATAAGAACGCCTCCCCCCTGATCTACAGGAGCCGCCCAAAGAACCTGCGGCTGTTCTACTGCCTGGAATCCGATCATTTTCTTTTTGCCGTTGATCTCGATCTTAAACTGGGGGGTACGGCGCCGAAATACCACCCGGACCGGACGCTTTATTTTCAGGAGGAGGACTACGAGGGGAAGGCCGAAGACAAGAAATTCCCGGCCGGGGGCGCCTTGCTCGCGGGCAGGTTGTCGGTGGGGGCGTACTATAAGATCTCTCCGGAACTGGACGCGCCTTTTAAGGTGGCTGCCGGCGCCCGATTGTCGGAGGAACTGTTCTATCCGCAGGGTTGGACCTCCGCCGGTTTGTTCAACGCCCTGAGCCTGAGCCCTGAGGTCCGGGCGCAGTACCGCATGAATGACCGCCATGTCTTCGCTGCTGCCGCCCGCTTGCCGGTTGCGGCCCTGGTGGCCCGGCTGCCATACGACAATACGGTCTCCATGCCGGGCAAAACCCAATTGGGCGGCTTTTTAGGCCGGACCCGGTGGGCGGGCATCAGCCGGTTTGCGGCGCCGGCCTTCTCGCTGGGGTATAATGTACAATTGAATTCGCGGTGGGGCGCCGGGCTGAACTACGATTTCGGAGGGTACCGCATCCGGCAACCGCAAACCATGAAGGCCGTCAGCAATTCCATTCTGGCCAATTTTTATCATCAATTTTAACGCCCGTTGAATCATGAAACGCAACTATTTCAAAGCAACTTTGCTGGTCGGTTTGGCCGGCCTCTTCATCATGGCTTCCTGCGAGAAGGAGATGATCGGAACCGAACCGGGCAATACGCCGGTCAACAATTTCGAATTGTTCTGGAAGACCTTTGATCAGCACTACGGCTTGTTCGATGTGAAACAGATCAACTGGCAGGGGATTCACGACCAGTTCAGCGGCCGGGTCAATGACCAGACCACCGACGAGGAACTCTACCAGGTCTTCTCAGACATGATCGTTCTCTTGAACGACAACCACGTCAACCTCTACCCCACCAACGGCGACCTGCCCGTATTCCCGGGGGGCGTTTTGAGCTACCGGAACGGCGAACTGAAGATCCTCAAAGTGCAGGAGGACTACGACCTGGAGGTGGTCAAAAAATACGCAACCGATTATCAGCAGCTGACGCCTTTCATCGGTTGCGGGCAGCTGCCCGGCAATATCGGCTACCTGAGCTTTACGGGGACCGACCCCAGGAAAAAGGCCCAGAAAGCGATGAATGCGGCTTTGGCGCGTTTGGCCGGCGCCAAGGGCCTCATTGTGGACATCCGCGGCAATTACGGCGGATTTGATCCGACGGCCCAATACGTAGCGGGCCGTTTCGCTGCAGAGCGGAAACTGTACATGACCTCCCGAAAGCGCAACGGCCCGGCACATGATAACTTCACCAGCCCGGTGGAATGGTTCGTGGAGCCGACGGGAAATGCCCAATACACCAAACCCATCGTCCTGCTGACCTCGCGGTTTACGCAAAGCGTAGGCGAAACCTTCACGCTGGCCATGCGGCAACGGGATCGGATGACCATGGTTGGCGATACCACTTCGGGCTGCTTTTCCGATAACCCCAACTTCGAGCTGTACAACGGCTGGCTGTTCAGCCTTTCGGTCGGGGATTACCGCGCGGCCGACGGCCAGAGCTACGAAGGGATCGGGATTGCCCCTGATATTTTTATCCGCAACACCCGGGAAGACCTGCTCGCCGGCAAGGACCTGACGCTGGAAAAGGCGATGGAAGTGCTGGACAGATAACGGATGGTTTTTTGCCGTGCTGTTAACTGGCCCCGGCGGATCAGTCTGACCCGCCGGGGCCAGTTTGTTTAGCTTGTTTACAGCCTGCCGAGGTGTATTCTCTGCTACCCGGCCGGGGTTAAAGAGAAAAAAGCCGGCTCTATGGAAAATTTAATTAGCTTTACCATTCAGAGGAAGCCGAATCGCCTTATGCACCGGCTTACGCTCATGCTTATTCAAAAATGAAAACACAGCAGGTAACGCCTTCCTTGATAGCCAGCACTTTTAGTCTCAGCTGTTAACTAATCGATCTACCTGTTCCCCGCCACATAGATAACCGGTTCAGCTTATTTGACCTGACTGCTTCCGTACGGCCAGTGTTCAAAAGAGCGCGTATATCGTTCGGTATTCAAGACCTGCACTAACCTATTAACTTATCTGCTACAATTGATGCAAACCGTAAAGTTCAACAATGACGATCCAAAGTCAAAAGAGTTTGCCCAGGCATTAAATTTTCGTGTAAACGAATTTTTTAAACAGAATGGGATCTGCAAAAAGGGCAACGCTCAAATCCACATCAAAACGCTGATCACTTTTGCGGGCTATATCCTTCCTTTTCTGGGGATTATCCTATACCAACCGGGACCGTTGATCGCGCTGCCGTTGACTGCCGTGATGGGGCTTTCAATGGCCGGTGCATGGCTCAATGTCATTCATGATGCCATCCACGGGGCGTATTCCAGGAATAAAACCGTCAACCGGATCATTTCGTACAGCGGCAATTTTTTTGGCGTAAGCTCAAATAACTGGAAAATACAACACAACATAAAGCACCATACCCATACCAATATTGAGGATCACGATGAGGATATTGCTCCCAAGGCGCTGATCCGCTTTACCCCGCATAGCCGGCTTTTGAAAATCCATAAATTTCAATTTATCTACGCCTGGATCCTGTACGGGCTCGGCACCTTTTTCTGGGTAATAGCCAAGGATTTCGTGAAATTCAATAAGTACACAAAGGAAGGGTTAGTGCAAAAATTCTCCATGGGGGTCCGCAAGGAACTGGTCATCCTGATCCTCACCAAGATACTGTACTTTTCCCTGCTTCTCGGTATCCCGATTTTATTTACGGAATATAGCGTTCCGGAGATTCTTTCGGGCTTTGTTGTGCTGCATATTTGCGCAGGCCTGGGGCTTGCCGTTATTTTTCAGCCGGCCCACCTGCTGGAAGAAGTGGCTTATCCGCTACCGGATCAAAACGGACAAATGGAATATTCATGGATCGTACACCAGTTATATACCTCTGTGAATTTTGCCAATAAAAACCGGCTTTTAAGCTGGTATGCAGGCGGCTTGAACTTTCAGATAGAACACCATCTATACCCGTCGGTTTGCCATGTTCACTACCGGCATATTTCAAAGATCGTGGAAGAAACGGCCATTGAATACGGGTACCCTTACTATACCCGGGAATCCTTTTTCGGTACTTTATGGGCGCATACCATGATGTTGAAAAAGCTGGGACGTTCATTTCTGCTGTAAACCCCATTGACCGGCGCACCAACCGGGCTTTGTTGTACTTTCACCGAATTGAAAATATAATTGCTAATTGAAATGGCGGACAAAAAAGACCTGGATTTCACGTATACCACTATCGACCGGATTTTCCGCCTGAGCATGGGGGAAACCGGTGACTATAGCGGGGCAAAATACGACGGCAATTTCTCCATGACGCTGGAGGAAGCCCAACGGGCCAAACACCAATTTATCGCCGATAGCCTCAACATCGGGCCCGGCAAAAAGGTGCTCGACATGGCCTGCGGGTGGGGACCTTTTTTGAATTATCTCAAAAAGGAACGGGGCGTCTCCGGGCTCGGGCTAACCTTGTCGGAAGGCCAGGCCGAAGCTTGTCAGAAAAATGGCCTCAACGTAATCGTGAAAGATTGCCGCTACGTTCAACCCGAGGACTTCGGGCAGTTTGATGCCATCTCCTGCATCGGCGGGATGGAACATTTTTGTTCGATAGAGGAATGGCAGGCCGGCAAACAGGAAAAAGTATACCGGGATTTTTTTGAGACCATCCATAAATTGCTCCCTCCCGGCGGCCGGTTCTATATGCAAACGATGGTATTCAGCAAGAACATGATCCCGTTTGAGGAAATCGATATCAACGCCGAAGAAGGCTCAACGGCCCACGTAATGGCCCTGATGATCGAGGAATTCCCCGGATCCTGGCTGCCCTACGGCCCGGAAATGGTGATCAGGAATGCGGAGCCGCTTTTCAAATTGATCTCCCAAAGCAGCGGGCGGCTGGATTATATTGAGACCATCGGCCAATGGCGGAAAAGGTTCAGGAAATTCAACCTGCAAAAATATTGGCTGTATGCATCGCTGATTCCCAAATACCTGACGGATAAAGAATTCAGAAAACAAGTGGCTATTTTTAAAATCAGCCCGAACCGGGTTTGTTTCCAGAATGAAACCATGGATCATTTCCGGCTTGTGTTTGAGAAGATTTAGGCTCAGCGATGATTTTTTTCAGGAAATGCGCTCTTAACCGTTCCGGGCATCGTCGGGTTATTGTCCCGGGATTTCATCCGGCTGGTGGCGTTGGCCCTGCTGATCGCCGCGCCGGTTGCCTGGTATTTCCTTGACCGGTGGCTTGAGGGGTTTGCCTACCGCATCGAACTGGGGGCCTGGTCGTTCCTGCCGTTCGCGTTGCTGACGGGGCTGGCCATGGCCTTGCTGGCGTTCCTGACGGTGGGGGTGCAGGCTGTGCGAGCCGCCTACGCCAATCCGGTGGAAAGCTTGCGGAGTGAGTAATAAATAAAAATTACATTTAAAAAAATCGGACAATAACTTTGGGGAATGGTTGAGTTGTGTCGGCAATAAGTTAATTTTTTCATCAGCCTTTTCGCGCATAGCATTTAAGCCTAAATTTGGAGCCAAGGACCTCATTAGGATTCTAAACCAGTTTCTTTCACTAAATAAATTTCCCAGATCATGCGCAGTCAGATTCTACACTCCTGTATTAAAATTTCTATTCCTTTTGTACTCTGCTCCCTTGTTGATGAAAAAGCTGCATACAGCCAGCTCAGTTTTACCAAAATAGAAATAGGTGCCAATCTTGATGCAGCTGAAAAAATATTCGCCGTTGATATTGATTATGATGGAGACAAGGATGTTATCACTGCATCCCGCCTGGACAACCGGATTGTTTTATGGGAACAAACCGCTTCAAATGTGTTTTCCCCACATCAGCTCACCAATAATTTGCCGGGCGCCAATACCGTACTGGCAGAAGATTTTGACCTGGATGGCGATATTGATATTATTGCGGCCGGCTCCTCTCCGGGAAACCACAATATCTACTGGTTTGAGCATTCCGGGAATACCTTCCTGCCTTATAAGGTGATTGCCAATGAAGTCGGCAATGCCTTCCAGGATTTTTTAATCCAGGATATCGATTCGGACGGGGACAAGGATGTTGTTTCCGTAGAATATTCCACTGCGGCCGGCCCGGGGGACCTCAGCTTATGGCGAAATGACGGCAATAACGTGTTTACGCTTGTTCCGTTGAGTAATAATTCCATTGACGGCAGGACTATACTTTCACTGGATTACGACAGTGACGGAGACCAGGATTTTATCGTAGCGGAAGGTTTAGGGGGCAAAGTGGTTTGGTGGAAAAATAACGGCAACCTCAATTATGAAAAAAACACCATCTTTTCCGGACTTGGGGTTTGCTCGTCAGTTAGTGCAGGTGATCTGAACAACGACGGTTTTTTGGATTTTGCCGCAACGGATTATACCGGCGACAAGATTGCAATCTGGGTCAACAACGGCGATCAAACTTACAATAAAAAGACCATAGCATCATTTGTGGACGCGCCGGATGAAATCATTATTCATGATATGGATGGTGACGGAGATAATGATCTTGTTGCCAATCTAAATAATGATGACGAGTTGATTCTGTATGAAAACATGGGTAGTCTGACCTTTACTACCAAATACCTGGATTATGATTTCAATGCGGGGAGGGATATTTTTATTGCTGATCTGGATTCCGATAATTCTCCGGACATCCTTGGGGTTTCGTCGACTTACGATAAGGCCTTTGCCTGGATCAATAACCTGGTGATCACAATCGATGAGGATGGGGATGGCTATGATTCTACTGTCGATTGCAATGACAATGATCCTGGTATCAATCCCGGTGTTGAAGAGATTCCCAATGATACGCTGGACCAGAATTGTGACGGCATTATTCTTGTGATTGATGAAGATGCCGACGGGTACAACTCTGATGTTGATTGTAACGATAATGACAGCACCATATACCCCGGAGCGCCTGAAATTGCGAATAACAGTATTGATGAAGACTGCGATGGAAGTGACCTGACCAATACTATTGAGATTGGGGATATCGAGGTTGTTGTTTTTCCCACCCTGGTTGAAAATAGTTTGAATATCCGATCAACAGATCCCTTGGACCTTGAAATTAAAATATTTGACCTTGCGGGGAAATTTCAATTCGGAGAATCATTGTATGGAGAATCCCTCACATTGGATGTTTCCCGCTTATCACGCGGCTCATATTTGCTTGTGATGTTGAACAAGGAAAACAGATTTACAGGGTCAACCATCTTTGTCAAAATGAATGATAACTGACTGGATTTGGAAGTCAAAAATCTGTCAGTCACGTCCCTTTCGACGATCATCGACTGCCTGGTTACGGCCTTCGCAGATTACTTCGTCAAAATGCCGGCTGACCTCCAATACTGGGAAAACCGGTTCAAAGGCGCGCGCGTCGATCTCGGGTTGTCGTACGGCCTCTTTGACGGCGGGAAACTGGCGGGCTTCATCATCCACGGCATCGACCGGCTGAACGGTCAGTGGACGGCCTTCAACACGGGCACCGGCGTCATTCCCGGATACAGGGGGCAGCGTGTTGTCGACCAATTGTACGAGCAGGCCTTACCCGAATTGAAAACGCGCGGCATCCGGAAATGCGCCCTCGAGGTGATCCAAAAAAATGAAAAGGCCATCCGGGTGTACGAGCGGATCGGGTTCCGGACCGAACGCGGGCTGAAGTGTTTCAAAGGGAATCTTCTGCCCGCGGCAGCTGTGGATATAACGGAAGTTGATCTCAATGAAATCGCCCGTGTGGAGCACTCCAATCGCCGGTTTTATGCCTGGGACAACAGCGATGAGGCCGTCCGCGCGGCGGGTGAAATTTATCGCTCCTTTCGGGTTGCACACGAAGGCCGCGAGATCGGCTTTTTTGTGATCAACCCCCGGATCGGGTACGTCCCGCAGGTCGAACTCCTGCCGGGTGTTTCAGCGGATCATTGGCTCAACTTGCTCGGCGGCGTCGCTCAGGTTTCTTCCGGCATAAAGATCAACAATGTGGACGAAAGCCGCCACGGCCTGATCGAAGCGCTGGGAAAGGCGGGCCTGGAAAACCATATCGACCAATACGAAATGGGCCTGGCGGTCGGGTGAATTGCGGGAATTGCCTAACTTTAGGGATCAAATACACGATACTGTGAAACTACCATTCCTCGCACTTATCCTCCTGATCGCGGCCTCCGCCTGTGGACAAAAAGACATCCCGACCACCGATGCCTTTACCATCAGCGGCAAGGTAAAAGCAGAACGTACCGTTACGCTGAAAGACCTGAGCGCCTATCCCAGCGTTGAAGTGGGCGACGTGCAGATCACCAACCACAAGGGCGATGCCCGGAATCCCGCCAACCGGGTAAAAGGCGTGCTGGTGAAGGATATCCTGGAAAAGGTGGAGTTCCTGTCGGAATCGCCGCGCGAACTGAGCGAATTCTACCTGACCTTCATCGCAACCGACGGCTACAAGGCGGTCTTCTCCTGGAACGAGCTGTTCAATTCCGAAACCGGCAACCACGCCTTCATCATCACCGAGATCGACGGAAAATCCGGTGCACAAATGGACAACCGGATCGCCCTGATCACGCCCACCGATTTCCGGACCGGAAGGCGGTACGTCAAAGGGTTGGCGCGGATTGTGGTGGGGCGGACGGAGTAACCCGGCGGGAAGAACCGGATTGCCTTAATCCGGCACATAAGCATCAAAATGACCAATGGTTTGCCGGATCACAACGGTATGCCCTCCGGCCGAACCCGACCGGCCGGAAATAATGGTCCCGTCATTGCCGTGCGATACGACCACGACATCGATCTGGGTTTTGAACATCGATTCGATGATACCTATGACCATTGCAGCTGTCCCGCTGTCGGCTGCGATCCATCCGCCGGAGATCTTTGCCTGCCTGACGACTTCATTGACGATCGGGGTTGCCTGTTTTTCGCTCAGGCCGGTCATGCCCATAATGATGGAATAGATAAAACACCAGGCGCCTTTGCCCATATTGGGCGCTAAATGCAGGCCGTGTTTTTGCAATAATTCATTCTCTTTATTGGCTGTGAAAAAGAGCGGCGTGTTGTCTTTCAGGATGTTGGACTTTACTTGATTGGCCATGAATCCCTGCGAATTGGTATTGCCCGTGCCGGAATTGTTTTGCAGCAACGGATCTATGAACCCCTGGTTCCACTGATTTGAAATACTCGTCAGGTACGACTTGAGTTGGCGGGTCGGGACCAGATTTTGGGGCAATTGGAGGATCTGCTGTTGGCCCGGAGGCTTAAAATTTCCCCGGGATGGCGTGTTGTTTTTTCCTTTATCGTTGCCGGGCGGTTTTTGCAGGGATCCGCTGGTCGACCCGAAAGGTTTTTGCGGCGGCAGGTTGTTTGTGCCGGACTGCGGTTGAAAACCGGTCAGGTTCTGCCAGAAGGGCTGTTTGGCGGCCCATTTGAGGGATTCTTCATTCGGCGTCTGGTAGGATTTCAGCGCATCGTGTTTTCCTTTGGTCAGCTTGAGTTTCACCCCGACCGGCGCGTGATCGCTCAACGCTTTTTTGTTTTTCTTTTGCGGCCTGGTCCATTTATCCACTTCCCGGTGGTTGACGTCCTTGGGTTCGAGCCCGCCGTCATCTATTTTTACGATCCCGGACCCCAGCGTTTCGGTCGATTTATGGGTGACAATGATATCGGCCTGATTGTAAACTTTCATTCCCTTGCCCGTCCAGAGGTTGGTATCTGCCCGGGTGCCGCCGGCGATGGTCAGGTTCATCTTTTCGAAGACATCCTCGATCTTTTCCTTGTTCTCGACCGTATCTGTGGGATTGATGTACACGTCGCCGATCATGATCTCGTTGGGGTTTTTGGTTTCCGTCATTTCTTCCAGCACCGGGGAGACCTGCTGATATACCTTCTTCCGGCTTTTTCCATCGCCCGACTTGCCTTCCGTGCTCGGCGAGGTATGCACTACGTTCATTACGAGGGTCAGGTCCTTGTCTTTTCTGTCATTCGAAATATAGTACCGGCGGATGGGCCTGTAACTTGAATCTTCGGTCGCCTCATTCGTCAGGACCTGGGCTACATTGTGGAGGTGGTTTTTGAGGTTCGTTATGGTCGCATCAAAGGGCACCTTCGCTGATTTGTACTGTGCCTTCAGCCAGGTCAGCACTCCTTTGATCCAGGGGTGCAATTGTTTGTAATAGGAATCATTGAGCTTATTCTTTTTGTTTCTCCTGGACGGGATGGTAGCTATAAAGGTTTCAACGGTTTTACTCACGTTGGTCTTGCGGATGCTTTTCAGGAAATCCAGTATCGCTTCATTGCCTTCATCGACCTTTTCCGACAGTTCTTCATCGCCGCCCCAGTCGCGCCAGGTGTCGTGCAGTTCGTGATTTTTCAGCCATTTGACGAGCTTGTTTTCGCTGCCATAATCCAGGTCTTCTTCCATTCCGATCTCCTCATCCAGGCTTTTTACGTCTTTAAGCTCTTCTTTGGAGAGTTCAGGCGGTTTTTGGGCTTCTTTCTTCGTCATTTTGGGTTTCCAGCCTTCCTGCTGCACTTTTTCGCTGCTGGGCTGTTCACCTTCCTGATCCTGGTCAACCCAGACGCCGCCATCCTCCATGGGGTAATAGGAATCCGTCCGGGTGATCTTCCAACCGCTGTTTTTCCTGATGATAATAGGGTAGTCCTCCCTTTGTCCGGCCCCGCCTGTTTTTCTGAGCACGGCCAGTTGTTGCGTACTGGTGATTACTTCCAGCTCATTGGTGAATTTATTCAGCACTTCCCTGAAATAATCCAGGTTGTTGATCTCCTGAAGCACCATGATATCGAGCCAGGCATTGTTTTTAAACATATTGACAATGGCCAGGGCTTTGTTCTCGTTCTTCCCGGGATTCTTCTTGTCCTTTCCGAAATGCGCTATATTCCAGGTTACGATGCCGACGGTGGCCGTTCCGTCGTCCTCTTTGGTTTTCTGGCTTTTTTGCTTTTTGTTTTCCAGGTCCTGCGACAAGCTGTCTCTTCTTTTTCGCTTATTGGAGTTCCTCAATTTGGTATACCAGCCTTTTTGGCCGCCGGACATTTTATTCAGATCGACCTCGTGCTCGGTTTGCGCAGAACTGTTGGTTACGTTATTGTAATAAGCTATGGCCTCCTCGATGGTCCTTTGAATGGGGAGGCTGCCGTTGTTGTTTCGGGTTGGTGTGGATGGAAGGCGATCCGTCGTTTTCTGAACGGCCGTTTGCGGCATATTCCGGGCGCTTTGATCCGCAATTTCCGGTTGACCCGGGGTAGGGATGCCGGGCAGATCATTTTGCAATTTTCGCTGCGCCGAAAAAGCGCTCCGGTTATCCTGGAAGCGGGTACCGGATACGCCTTTTTTCACCGGATCAGGTTTCCGGTTGGCGACCGCATTGCTATGGGTGTTTGGCGATTTGTCGGCATGTGAACGCATGGTACACTGATATGTGTTTTTGCAATTGCTCCTGTCAATATGCAGCAAAATACGGAATATCCGCGAAGTTCCCTAAACCGGCGGGACGCCCTACTCGGTTCCCGGGATATGCGATCTGCCGGGCAGCGAATCCAGCCTGGCCTTCAAGGCAGGGGACAGGTCGTTGTCCGAGACCCATACAACGGTCGAATCCCGGCAATAGTGCAACGCCTGGTCGCCCAGCCATTGTTCATAATTCGAAGTCCTGATGGTGGTGAAGGGGATCCACTCCCCCCATTTCTCCTGCGTTTTGGACCTGAACTGACCGCAGAGCAGGTAGACCTTCTCGCCGGCGGGGGATGTCGTATACCCCAGCGCCGTCGTGCTGAATTGAATGGGTGTTGTTTGGTTTTGCAGGTTGAAATCGGATACGCAGGCCGACAATAAAAATTGAAGGGCCTCATCCGGCGCTTGATCAGCCGGGTCGGCGCTTGCGTGCGTTGCCTCAGCGCCGGTATTCGGGGCTATGGCGGGGCGGCAGGATGCCAGGAGGAGGAAGGTGAGGAGGATGAGGTAGCGGTGCATGGTTTTTGGGTGTAAATTTATAAATGCGAAATTTAAAAGTAAGGGCAAATCAACGCATCAACAAAAATTCACTCCCCCCGAACCCGCAGCTCCGACCATCCATGCCGGTACCGCACCACCAATCGGCTGAATAACAACGGACCCCCTACTTTTACATTATATCTTTCACATTTTGCATTTTACATTCAAATCGCTGGTTATCAATGTAAAATGTAAAAATCTAAATGCGAAATTTAAAAGTAAGGGCAAATCAACAAAAAACCACTCACCTCAACCATCCATCCCGCTACCGCACCTCCAATCGGCTGAATAACGACGGCCCCCAACTTTTACATTATAACTTTTACATTTTGCATTTTACATTCAACGCGCTGGTTTTCAATGTAAAATGTAAAATTATAAATGCGAAATTTAAAAGTTAAGGGCAAATCAACAAATTCACTCCCCCCGAACCCGCAGCCCCGACCACCCATCCCGGTACCGCACCACATACACCTCTCCGATGCGGGGCGCCGCGATCCGCCGGCCCATGAGGTCGAAATAGCCGGTGATCTCCCGGTTTTCATCCGGCGCCGGTTCGGGCGCGGGGTTCAGTTGGCAGGCGTTGTGGATATCATTGATCACAAAGGGCTCGGAACCCAGCATGCCGATGCCGTGGTCTACCCAGACCTGGTACGTGCCGGGCTGGTTGACGACCGTTATATCTGCGGCCGCGCCGTTGGACCATTCGTAGCGGTCAAAACCCGGCGGGGCGGACAGGATCGCCATGCCGTCGCCCTGGGAGCAGCTGATCTCCGGGCGATTCACATCAATAGGTATATCCTCGATGACGGACCGGTAGCTCATGATCGAATCGGGAAAGGTGACCTGGGTCAGCAGGTTGCCGTCGTCGTCGGTCAGCACAAAGCTGGGGTTGGGCCGGAAGCTCATGCCGTAGTTGATCAGGTGATTGCGGTCCGATGTGGTGCGGTGACTGCCCATGGCGCGGGCAAAAAAGCCGGGCGTGTATTGGTATTCCCAGACCCGGGTGGCGGTCCAGTCGGCGGTATCCAGGGCGTATTCCACTCCTCGCGAAACCCGGGGCGGAGCGGAAGTATTGGCGTTATCGAATACCGTGAGGTGGCCGTTGGGCAGGCGGCGTACGTCGTGTTGTCCGCTGAATCCAGGGTCGTTCACGAAGGTAAAGGAACTGGTCTTGCCCCCCAGCCGCCAGATCACCTCGCCGGTTTGCCGGTTGATCTTGTACACGGCGTTGAGGTGGCGGAAGGAGATCAGCAGGTGGCCGTCGTCGTCTTCCTCGATCGCGTTGCCGTGGCAATAGTCGTAGCCGTCGGGGTTGTAGCCGAAACTTTCGTAGCCCTGGCTGGGGTGGATATGGTCGTTGCTGTCCCATTGAAACAGGAGGTTGTGGTCCTGGTCGAATTCCTGGACGACAAACCCTTCGGCGTGGGTCTCGGCACTGCCCGGTTCGCCGTTGATCAGGGTGCCGCTCATGTCCACCACCTTGTCGCTCAATCCGGAGATGAGATAGGTGCCGGCTTCGGTGATCTGAAAATCGTGCACATCCGGCAGGATGCCGTTGACGGTCGTAAACGAATCCACCAACTGAAAATCGCGGTCCATCAGCACAAAGCGGATATCCTGCGGCGACTGGAACGCGGTATAGCCGTACAGATCATCCTCCGGGAAATATTTGAAATCGACCAGCGAGCGGATGTCGATGCGGGCGTACCACAGGATATAACCGTCGGGATCCAGGATCAGGATGGGCTTGGGCTGCAGGGTGGCCGGGTCGGTAGGGCCGGTGCCGAGGTAGAAGGGGGCCGTCAGGTAGTAGCCGTGGTCCGCGTCGTCGTTCCGGATGAATTCGTAGGGCGGCACGCCGGCGGGTACGGGCCGGTTGAAGGTTTGGGCGATGGAGGTGACCGTAATGGAAAGGAACAGGCTGACGGCGATGGATCTGGTGCGCATGGATTTGTTATTTTGAGCACTAAGTTATTTTGACCACTGAGGGCACTCAGGACACTAAGTTGCTTGACCACTGAGGGCACTCAGGACACTAAGTTGCTTGACCACTAAGGGCACTCAGGACACTAAGGGAGGGTGAAACCGGCGCGCATCTCCTTAGTGCTCTAAGTGCCCTGAGTGGTTCATACAATTTCAAGGTCTTAGTGCTCTGAGTGCCCTGAGTGGTCCATACAATTTCAAGGTCTCAGTGCTCTGAGTGCCCTGAGTGGTCCATACAATTTCAAGGTCTCAGTGCTCTGAGTGCCCTGAGTGGTCCATACAATTTCAAGGTCTCAGTGCTCTGAGTGCCCTGAGTGGTCCATACAATTTCAAG
>WBZL01001423.1_pt1 | contig 25156 bp, 24 predicted proteins | sample 5204291 | NCBI WGS metagenome assembly WBZL01 (sample SAMN12344345, study PRJNA552823) | activated sludge metagenome | biome: Activated sludge suspended growth; feature: Nitrification reactor; material: Wastewater; isolation source: activated sludge from nitrification reactor of wastewater...
ACAGCTGCCCCGGATCGGCGTGGCCGAAGGGGCGCTCGTAGCTCTGGCCCACCCCGGCGCCGTAGCCATCGCGCGACACACCGAAGTTGTGGACCCGCAAGAGTTGCGCCATCTCGTTCCTCCATCCGCACGACCGGGCCGGCAGTGGCCGCGGCGACGGTCGCCGATCGTTGCCGATCGACGTCGATCGCGCCACCGGGGTCCGACGCCACCGACGGATGGCCGCCCGATTCGAGGCCGGGGTGGCATCGCTGCAGGACTGCGGGAGCCAATGTGGTCACTACCTGATCTAGGATGACTACATGGACGTGGCCGTTCGGGACCTGAAGGCGAAGCTGTCCGCGTACCTCCAGCAGGCGGCGGCGGGCGAACGCATCACCGTCACCGACCGGGGGCGGCCCGTGGCCGTGCTCGGGCCGATCCCGGGCCAGGTCGACCTCGACGCGGCCGCGGCGGCGGGCTGGCTGCAACCGGCCACCGCCTCCGGCCTCGCACCTGTTCGCCGACGTCGGCCAGCGCGGTCGGTGGCCGATGCCCTGGGCGAGGATCGGGCCGAGTGACCACCTACGTGGACACGAGCGCGCTGCTCAAGCGCTACGTGGACGAACCCGACTCGGACCGGGCGAACGAGCTCCTGGCGGCCGACCCGGCTCTGGTCACCGCGCGCCACACCGTCGTCGAGGTCCGCCGGAACCTGGCCCAGATCCTCGGCCCCACCGACGCCACCGCGACCCGAGCCGCCTTCGCCGCCGACCTCGGTTCGCTGGCCCTCATCGAGCTCGACGCCGCCACCTGCGAGTTGGCCGCCACGGTCGGCGAACAGACCGGCGTGCGCACCCTCGACGCCCTCCACCTCGGAGCCGCACTGCGGCTGGGGACCGCGGTCACGTTCCTCACCTTCGACGTGCGCCAGGCCCAGGCCGCCCGCTCCCTCGGGTTCACGGTGGCCGGCGTCTAGGTCGCTCGGGACCCACCACGGGGAGCAGAACCGGGGTGCCCGGGTGTGACGATCGTCACCACTCAGGGTGGTGGTTGCCTCACGATTCGGAGGGTTCGTTGGCGAATCTGCTGGTCACAGGGTTTTTGTTGCCCTGACAAGGAACGCCCCCGGGCCACCCAGTACCATGAACGACAGGTGCCCCCGCCTCTCCGGATCCCGCCACCGGATCGAGGCGGGGGCATCTACCTTTTCCGGGCGGGCTCGGTCGGCGACCTCCCACGGCGACCCGCGAGGGAGCCGGGCACCGATCAGGACCGATCGGATCCGTCGTCGTGCCAGCCGTGCAGGTCGGCCACCCGGGCCACCACGCGGGCGAAGGCATCCTCGTGGAGCGCGGCGCCCTCGCGACGGATCTCGGTGGGGATGAACCGCAGCAGACGGGAGGCGTCGGCGTAGCTCACCCGACCCTCGGAGTCCCAGGCGCCCCGACCGACCTCGATCCAGTCGTCGGCGTCGGGCCGGTCGTGGTGGCTGCGGCTCGACAACTGGACCGCGGCCAACAGGTGGTCCTGGTGGCCGATCACCAGCACCGGGCGGTCCTTGCCCTGGGTGGGGTCGTCCTCGTAGGGGACCCACGCCCACACCACCTCGCCGGGGTCGGCGTCACCGTCGAGGTCGGGGGCGTAGTGCACGGTCACTCCGTCGCCGCCCGACGGCCACCGGCCCTCGCCCCGAGGTCGAGGCCCATCCCCCGGCGCTCCATCCACCGAACCATCCACCGAACCATCGACCGAGCCGCCATCGCTGCCAGCGGGGCCGCGACGGCGGACGGAGCCCGCCACGCTGCGCCGCAACCGCCCGAGCAACCCTCCAGCCATGCCCCGACGGTACGGCAACCGCCCGGGTCCGATGGTCCTACGCTCACGGCCGACCCCACCAGGAGCGCGCCGTGGACATCGCCGAACTGCAGGACGTGATCGCCCGGACCTACGGCGAACGGGACCGTCAGCGGGGCACGCCCGCCACCGTGGCCTGGTTGTGCGAGGAGCTGGGCGAGCTGGCCCAGGCCACCCGCAAGGGCACGAGCGACCAGCAGCTCCACGAGCTGGGCGACGTGCTGGCGTGGCTGGCGTCGCTGGCCCACCAGCTCGGGCTGTCGCTCGACGAGGCCGCCCAGCGCTACGTGGGCGGCTGCCCCCGGTGCGCCCAGATCCCCTGCGGCTGCCCCTGACGCACGAGCTCGTCGCTGCGGGATCCGGCGGAGGACCGGCGGCTCGGCCGCCGGGCCGACCCCGGGGAGGCTGCTCAGGACTCGGCGGCCACCAGCTCGGCGAGCTGCACGGCGTTGAGGGCGGCGCCCTTGCGGAGGTTGTCGTTGGACAGGAACAGCGCCAGCCCGTTCTCCACCGTCTCGTCGGCGCGGATGCGACCCACGTAGGTGGGGTCCTGGCCGGCGGCCATGAGCGGGGTGGGCACGTCGGCCAGCTCCACGCCGGGCGCGTAGTCGAGGATCTGACGGGCCAGGTCGGGGCTGATCGGGCGCTCGAACGAGGCGTTGATGGACAGCGAGTGCCCGGTGAACACCGGCACCCGCACGCACGTGCCCGACACCAGCAGGCCCGGGATGTCGAGGATCTTGCGGGTCTCGTTGCGGAGCTTCTGCTCCTCGTCGGTCTCACCGAGCCCGTCGTCGACGATCGAGCCGGCCAGCGGCAACACGTTGAAGGCGATGGGGGCCACGAACTTCTGCGGGGTGGGGAACTCGACCGCCCGACCGTCGTGGGTGAGCTGGGCGGCCCGGTCGACCACCTTGCGGGCCTGCTCGTCCAGCTCTGCCACCCCGGCCAGGCCACCGCCGGACACGGCCTGGTAGGTGGACACGACCAGGGAGCGGAGGCCGGCCTCGCGGTGCAGCGGACCCAGCACCGGCATGGCGGCCATGGTGGTGCAGTTGGGGTTGGCCACGATGCCCTTGGGCCGGTTGGCGATGGCGTGGCCGTTCACCTCGGCCACCACCAGCGGCACGTCGGGATCCATGCGCCACGCCGACGAGTTGTCGATCACCACCGCACCGGCGGCGGCGACCTTGGGAGCCAGCTCCTTGGAGGTGGCGCCGCCGGCCGAGAACAGCACGATGTCGAGCCCGGCGTAGCTGGCCGTGGCGGCGTCTTCCACGACCACGTCGCCCCCGGGGCCCGGCAGGCTCCGACCAGCCGACCGGGCCGACGCGAAGAGGCGCAGCTCGGTGAGCGGGAACGCTCGCTCGGCGAGGATCCCCCGCATGACGCCGCCGACCTGACCCGTTGCTCCCACGATGCCTACACGCATGGGAACAAGGCTACGGCGCCCCGTCACACCGCCCCAAGGGCGTTCCGACCGGGTCCCCTCGGTGCGCGACGGCGGTCAGGTCGGGTCGGGGTCCGGATCGGCGTCGCGACCGCGGGCGGCCTCGGGAGCAGACACCGGGTCGCCGCCAGCCGACGGGGGCGGGGTCGGAGCCGGTGGGGGCGGCGCCGGCCTCGGATCGCCGGGGGCGACACCACCGGGCACGACACCACCGGGGACGACACCACCTGGGACGACGTCACCGGGCACCGCGCCACCAGCGGCGGCCGCACCGCCCGGGGGCCAGACCGGCCAGCCCGGGGGCGGAGCCGACGATTTCGGGGTCTTCGGGTGCCGGCGACGCCACCAGCGCCGGCCGAACCAGGCGGCCGCCACGAACGGCACGAACGGCAGGGCGAAGCCCACCGCGGCGAGGAGCACCAGGCCCACGTTGGCCAGCGCCACCCCACCCGCCCGGAAGGCCTTCACGAAGCCGGGCAGGTCGTCGGCCACCTCCGGGTCGGTCTCGCGCTCCTCGGTGAAGCGCACCGTGACGGTGGACAGGTCGACCTGGTCCCGGAGCACCTGGAGCTGGCCCTTCATCTGCTCGATCTGGGTCTCACGGTTGGTGAGCTCGGTCTCGATGGCGAGGAGGTTCGGCACCCCGTCGGCTTCGGCCAGCAGCTCGCGCAGGCGCTGCGCGCTCACCTCGGTGTTGGCGATGCGGACCTCCAGGTCCACCACCTGGTCGGTGACGTCCTGGGCGTCGAGCTCGCGCTGCAGCACCTCGCCCAGACCGGTGATGCCGCCGAGCACGTCGTCGAACGCCGCGGCCGGCACCCGCAACGTGATGGTGACGTGGCGCCCCTCCTCCAGGTCGGCCGACTGCTGACCCACGTACCCACCGGCGTCGGTCACCAGGACCCGGGCCCGCTCGGCGGCCGCCTCCACGTCATCGACGCGCACCACCAGGTCGGCGGTGTAGATCACCTCCCGCGGGACACCGGGCACCTCGGCCCCCTCGGGCACGGTGGCGCCCACATCGGACACCCCGCCCGATTCGCCTCCCGCCACCCCGTCGCCCTCGCTGGCCGGAATCGACTGGCCCACCTCGTTGAACTGGGCGTCCTCGTCGCCACTGCAGGCGACGGCGCCCAGGCCCAGGGTCACCAGCAGGAGCAGAGCCGGAAGTGCACGCCGTGTCGCCATCATCGCAACCTACGACGCCCACCGACGCTGCGGAGTTCCCGCCAGCAACCGGAGACGACGTGGCCGCCGTGCCGCCCGCTGCCCCCGGCCCGTGAGGGGCGAGGGCGAGGGGCGAGAGATCAGGCGGCGTCGAGGCCGAAGGCGGAGTGCAGGACCGTGACGGCCTGATCGCACTGGTCGCCGGCCACCACCACCGAGATGCGGATGGCCGAGGTGGAGATCATCTCGATGTTGATGCCGTTGGCGGCGAGGGTCTCGAAGACGGTGGCGGCCACGCCGGGGTTGGTCTTCATGCCCGCTCCCACCAGCGACACCTTGGCGATGGAGGCGTCGGACAGCACCCGGTCGGCCCCGATCTCGTTGGCCACCTGTTCGGTGAGCGGGAGCACGTGGCCCAGCTCGTCGGCCGGGAGGGTGAAGGAGATGTCGGTGTGGCCCTGCTCGGACACGTTCTGCACGATCATGTCCACGTTCACGTCGGCCGAGGCCAGGGCGCGGAACACCTTGGCGGCCACGCCTGGTTGGTCGGGCACGTTGGTGATGGTGATCTTGGCCTCGGAGTCGTCGCCGACCACCCCCGACACGATCGCGTCTTCCATCTCGGACTCCTCCTCGGTGATCCAGGTCCCCGGCTCCCACGTGAACGCCGAGCGCACGTGGAGGCGCACGCCGTGGGTACGGGCGAACTCCACCGCCCGCATGGCCGGCTTGGGGCAGCCGGCGGCGCACATCTCGAGCATCTCGTCGAAGGAGATGCGGGTCATGCGACGGGCCACGGGCACCACGCGCGGGTCGGTGGTGAACACCCCCGACACGTCGGTGTAGAGCTCGCACACCCCGCCGAGCGCCTCGGCCAGCGCCACCGCGGTGGTGTCGCTGCCGCCCCGGCCCAGGAAGGTGACGTCGTTCTCCGTGGACACGCCCTGGGCGCCGCCCACCACCGGCACCCGGCCGGCGTCGACCGCGGCCCGGATGCGGTCGGCCCGCACCTCGAGGATCTTGGCGTTCATGTGGTTGGTGTCGGTGAGGAAGCCCGCCTGGCTCCCGGTGAAGGAGTCGGCCGGCACACCCAGGTCGTGGAGCGCCATGCACAGCAGGGCGGTGGCCTTGCGCTCACCGGCGGTGATCAACATGTCCATCTCCCGGCCGGGCCGGGTCCGGGACACCTGACTGGCCAGGTGCAGCAGCTCGTCGGTCTCCTTGCCCATGGCCGAGACCACCACCACCACCTGGTCGCCGCGCTTGACCGTGCGCGCCACGTGGTCGGCCACCTCCCGGATCCGCTCCGGGTCGGCCACCGAGGTACCACCGAACTTCTGGACGACCACACCCACGGCTGGGCACGGTATCCGCACCGTGCGCGACGGGTCAGATCAGGCGGAGGGGGTCGCCGGGGACCTCGGGGCCGTCGACCATCACGCCCCAGGAGCGGAGCTGGGCCACGCCGGTGGGGATGTCGCCGCCCACCAGGGTGCAGAGGGCCTTGAGATCGTCGTGGCGCAGCGACAGCACCTTGCCGTTGAAGTCGCCGCGGGCGTCGATGATCGAGTGCACGAACCGCCGGATCGGCGCCGCCGGATCGATGCGGCTCAGGGCCTCCAGGTCCAGCACGATCTTGTGGCGCTCGCCCGACTCGGCCAGCGGGGCGGGTTCGCCGAGCAGCACCCCGACCGGCACCTTGTAGAAGTCGGCGAGCGAGCGGAGGCGGGGTAGCGACAGCGTGCGGAAGCCCCGCTCGTACGCGCCGACCGCCGACGCGCTCCACCGGCCCTGCGAGCGCACCTCGACCTCGGCCAGCGACAGGCCCTGGGCCTGGCGGATCGCCCGGAGGCGCTGACCTACGGCCCGGGTGAACCCGTCGTCGTCGGCCGCGGCCGCCACGGTGGACGGCACGACCGGTTCTTCGACGGGCTCGGCGGTGCTCACCCCCCCATTGTGCCCGTTCCGCACGGATCGACAAGGGCGCGCCACGGAGCGTGTCGTGCTGGGCACCGACCCGCGCCCTCCGACGACCCTGTCGCGCACCGCCACGCCCGGCGTGCGAACCCTTGCCGACCTGTTCCGCCGAGGCCGCCGCTTGTAGGGTTTCGACCCCATGGGAACCGACAAGCGCGAGCGGAAGAAGGCCAACCGGGCGGCGAAGATCGCCGAACAGGAGGCCGCCGAGGCCAAGGCCCGTCGCATCAAGGCCATCCGCAACGTCGTGCTCTTCGGCGTCGGCATCGTGATCGTGGCCGTGCTGCTCTCCCTCACCGCATGCGGGGCCGACACCGACACCGACGACGCGGCCGGCAACCGACCCACCACCACCGACACCACCGCCACCACCACTGGGGGTTCGTCGCCCGCCGGCCCAGACGGCGACGAGACCGGGGATCCGGCCTACGGCGACGGCGAGTGCCCGCCGGTCGAGGGGGTCGACGAGCCGGTGATCGACTTCACCATCGCCCCGCAGCTGTGCATCGATCCGGCCCGCAGCTACATGGCCACCTTCGCCACCACCCTGGGCGAGTTCACGGTGGAGCTCGACACCGAGCGCACGCCGCTCACCACCAACAACTTCGTGGTGCTGGCCCGCTTCGGGTACTTCGACGGCACCGACCTGTTCCGCACCGAGGCGGCCAGCGGCATCATCCAGGGCGGCTCCCCCCACACCCAGTCGAACACCGACCCGGGCCCCGGCTACACGATCCCCGACGAGGCCCTGCCGTTCTCGGCCGACGACTACGCCCCCGGCACCCTGGCGATGGCCCGCACCGCAGCGCCCGACAGCGGCAGCGCCCAGTTCTTCCTGCTGGCCAACGAGGGCGGCCGCTACCTGGGCGACCCCGAGTCGCTCGGGTCCGGCGCCGGCACCTACGTGGTGTTCGGCCGCACCACCGAGGGCCTCGACGTGCTGCAGGCCATCGCCGAGCTGGATGACGGCACCGGGGTGCCGTCATCCAGCATCAGCATCGAGTCGGTCACCATCACCGAGGCCTGATACGCCGGCCGGCCAACCAACCAACCAACCACGATCTGGCGTACCTCCGGTCCACCCCCCGGACCCCACGTACGCCGTTTCGGTGGATCAGGCGGGGAGGGCGGTGAGGTCGGTGGACTTGCCGCCCTGGAAGACCACCACCTGGCCGGCGCCTTCGGCCCGCCAGGTGCCGTCGCCGGCCCGGATCAGTGCGGTGCGCTCGTCGATGCCGGCGAGCACCAACCCGGGTGGGCTCATGCGAAGGGTGCGGTGGGCGGCGTCCTCGGACCAGTTGTCGTGGGCGGGGATCACGGCGAGGCCAGACAGCAGACCGAGGCCGAGCGTGAAGGCGCCACCCCGGGGGTCGACCATGGGGTCACACAGGACCATGGCCCCGGCCGACGAGCCGGCCAGCACGCCGCCCTGGCGCCAGGCGGCGGCCAGGGCCTCCCACACCGGGGAGTCCTTGAGCACCGAGCGGAGGTGCATGGGCGAGCCACCCACCAGGTAGGTGAAGCGGGAGGCGGCCACGGCCTCGACGTTGGCGGGGTCGAGAGCGTCGGGACGCCCGAGCACGTCGAGACCCCGCGCCGCCACGCCAAGGCGGTCGAACCACGACACGGCCTGCTCCACCGACCGGTGTGGGTGCTCGTAGGCAGCACCGGTGGGGAGCACCAGCACCTCCGACGCACCAGACACCTCGAGCAGGCCCGCGTCGAAGGTGCACCCCTCGGTGAACTCGCCCCCTCCAACCAGTGCCAACGTGCCGGACATGGGGTCGACCCTACCCGCGGCCCCCTCGGGCCCTGTCCCGCCGGTTGGGCGGTCGACACGGCCGGTCGGTAGCTTGGCCCGCCATGACGATCAAGAGCGTTGGCATTCTGGGTTCGGGGATCATGGGGTCCGGCATCGCCGAGGTGGCGGCCAAGACCGGCCACACCGTGGTGCTGCGATCGCGCAAGCAGGAGACGGCCGACGCCATGCTGGCGTCGCTGGAGAAGTCGCTCACCAAGCAGGTGGAGCGGGGCAAGCTCTCCGAGGACGACAAGGCCGCCACCCTCGGGCGCGTCACCGCCACCGCCCACATCGGCGCCCTGGCCGACTGCGACCTGATCATCGAGTCGGTGGTCGAGGACCTGGCCGTGAAGACCGAGCTGTTCACGGAGCTCGACGGCGTGGTGAAGGAGAGCGCCATCCTGGCCACCAACACCTCCACGCTGTCGGTGGTGAACATGGCCGTGGTGACCGAGCGCCCCGACAAGGTGGTGGGCGTCCACTTCTTCAACCCGGCCCCGATGATGTCGCTGGTGGAGATCATCCGCCCGCTCACCGCCTCCGACGAGACCGTCGCCGAGGTCACCGCGTTCGCCCGCACCTGCGGCAAGGACCCGGTGGAGGTACAGGACCGCGCCGGCTTCATCGTGAACGCCCTGCTGTTCCCGTACCTGAACAACGCCGTGCGCATGCTGGAGAACGGCACCGCCAGCCGTGACGACATCGACACCGCCATGAAGGGCGGCTGCAACTTCCCCATGGGTCCGCTCGCCCTGCTCGACCTGGTGGGCCTCGACACGTCGCTGTCGATCCTCGACGCCCTCTACGACGAGTTCCGCGACCCCAACTACGCCGCCGTGCCAGCCCTGCGCCGCATGGTCACCGCCGGCCAGCTGGGCCGCAAGTCCGGCCTCGGGTTCTACGACTACACCAAGAAGTAGCCCGTCGACCGGCTGACCGGCTGGGCCGCCCGGTGGTCGGCCTCGTCGAGGTCCCGGCAACCGTTGGCGGACATCGCAGGCCCGGCCGGACGACCTTCTGACCGATAGGGTGCCCCGCCTATGTTCAGGCGCTTGCGGCGGATTCCTCGCGTGGTGGTGCTGGCCAGCGCCACGTTCGCCGTCCTGCTCGGCTTCTGGTCCTTCCTCAACCCGGTCTTCGGACCCCCCGACGAGATGGCCCACGCCGATGTGGTCTTCCACCTGGCCACCGGGGCCGACTATCCCGAGTACGACGAGCGGATCGTCGGCCCCGCCGCCTTCTCGCTCTTCCTCACCCATTCCATGGTCATCCAGTACGACGCGGCGACCGGGACGTCCGAGGCTGGAGAGCGAACCCTGACCAGCGCCGAGGACGTCGACTTCTCGGCCCGGTTCGACGAGCTCGGCGGCGACGAATCCGCCGACAACTGGCCCAACCAGATCCCCCAGCACCCGCCCCTGTACTACTGGTCCAGTTCGATGGGCCTCCGAGCGATGCGGGTCGTCCACGGCGGTCCCCTCTCCATGGACCACGAGGTGCACCTGCTCCGGTTCCTCAACGTGCTGCTCCTGGCGCCGATGCCCGTTCTGGCCTGGGCCACCGCCCGACGACTGGGAGCCCCTGACCCGGTCGCGACCACGGCGGCCCTGTTCCCCCTGGCCATCCCCCAGTTGGCTCACGTCGGCGCCTCGATCAACAACGACAACCTGTTCGTCGCGTTGTGCTCGGCACTGGCCCTCGTGCTGGCATCGGTGCTCCGGGGCGACCATCGGGCCCGGACCGCGGTCGCCGCCGGCGCCCTGGCCGGGTTGGCCATGCTCAGCAAGGGGCTCGGCGTGGTGCTCCCGTTCTGGATCGTCGCCTGTTATGCGACGCCCGTCCTCCGACACCGCGACCACCTGCGCGCCGCAACACGATCGGCGCTGATCGCCGTGGGCACCATGGTGGCCGTGGGCTCGTGGTTCTCCCTCCGCAACCTGCTGGTGCACGGCACGCCGTCTCCCTCCCTGCACGCCGCCACCACGGCCCCCGACACCTTCTCGCCCGACCTCGTCGCCTGGCTCGCGCACTTCCCGGTGCACCTCACCAAGGGCTTCTGGGGCTACTTCGGCTACTACGAGATCCAGATCGGCACTGCCGCCACGCTCCTGGGCACCATCCTGGCCGGCACCACGGTGGCCAGCGCCCTGCTCGGCCGACCCCGACGGGTCGGGTCCTCCACCGGGATCGGTCGCCTCGAACTAGCGGCGTTACTCACCGTCATCCCAATGCTGGTGGCGTTCGTCGGGCTCGTGGGATGGGACCTGTACACCAAGACCGCGGCTCTCCGGAACTTCGTCCAGGGCCGCTACCTCTTCGGTGCCGTCATCCCCCTGGCCGTGGGCACCGCGGTGGGGGCGATGCGCCTGTTCGGTCGCTGGGCCGGCGCCGTGGTGCTCGGCGTTGCCCTGATGCTGCAGACCCAGAGCATCCGACTCGCTCTCGACCGGTCGTGGGGGACCGCCGGCGACTCGCTGGCCACGTCCTACCGCGTGGTCGCGGCGTGGAACCCCTGGCCCGTTCCGCTCGTCCACCTGAGCGCAGCCGCCTCCGTGGTCTTGTTCGCGGCGCTGGCCTTCGAGGTGGTCCGACGGACCCGCCAACCCATCGTCGGCCCACCGACCTGACGCGGACAGGCACCACGGTGGGAGCTCCGACCGAGCCCGCTCCCAGCGAGTGGGAGCTACCCGACCCCCGCCAGGGGTCCGACCCGTCGGGTCTGGTGGCCGTGGGGGCGGACCTGGCGCCGGGCACGGTGCTGGCCGCCTACCGGGCCGGCCTGTTCCCCATGCCGTTCCGGCGGCGCTCGGTGGGCTGGTGGTCGCCCGACCCGCGGGGCGTCATCCCCCTGGATGGGCTGCGGGTGAGCCGGTCGCTGCGACGATCGTGCGCCCGCTACGAGGTGCGCGTGGACACCGCGTTCGATCGGGTGATCCGAGCCTGTGGCGACCCGCGTCGGGAGCACGGCTGGATCGACGACGAGGTGGTGCAGGCCTACACCCGCCTCCACGAGCTGGGGTGGGTCCACTCGGTGGAGGCGTGGACCCCCGAGGGCGACCTGGTGGGAGGCCTGTACGGGGTGGCGGTGGGCGGCCTGTTCGCCGGCGAGTCGATGTTCAGCCACCGCACCGATGCATCCAAGGTGGCCCTGGTGGGGTTGGTGGAGCGGCTGAGGGCCGGTGGGGCCACGTTGCTCGACGTGCAGTGGACCACCGACCACCTCGTGTCGTTGGGGGCGGTCGACGTGCCCCGGGACCGCTACCTGGAGCTGCTGGCCGACGCGGTGCTCCAACCCCAGATGACGGCCTTCGACGACCCCGACCCGGCCTGATCCGGCCCGACCTGATCCGGCGCTCGTGGTTCTGGTGACCGAACGGGTCGCCTGGCAACCCGATCCGTGACCAGGACCGCTGGCAACCGGTAAACCTCACAGGGGCCCACGGCGAGTGGGCGGCATGGCGAACGAACTGCGAGCGGAGGTCCCGGCGGTGGCAACCAGATCCCGACGCCGCCTGCGTGCGGTCCCCGGACCAGCACCCAGCGACACGGACGGGCCCGGCCCGGGCGAGGCCCGGGGTGCCGGGCTCCCGGTCGCCTTCGACGAGCTCTACCGGGCCGAGTGGTCCGCGATCGTGGCCCTGGGCTGGTCGCTCACCGGCTCGTGGCCCCAGGCCGAGGAGCTGGCCCAGGACGCTTTCGCCGACGCCTACCGCCGGTGGGCCGAGGTGGGCCGACTGGAGCGCCCCGGCGCCTGGGTGCGACGGGCCGTGATCAACCGGTCGGCCTCCTACCACCGCCACCGCAACGTGGAGCAGCGGGGCCTCGAACGATGGTCCGGCCGGGACGGGGCCGGCTCCGACGCCGCCAGCACCGACCGTACCGGCGACGCCGCCGCCGACCACGTGGGTGATCCCGCGTTCTGGGCGGCGATGCGCTCCCTGCCGGAGCGCCAGCTGGCCTGCCTGGCCCTGCACTACCTGGAAGACCGGCCCGTGGCCGACATCGCCTCGATCCTCGACTGCCGCCCCGCCACCGTGAAGGTCCACCTGCACCGCGGCCGGACGGCGCTCGCGGAACGGCTGGCCGGGCTCACCCCCCACCGGCGGACCGACGGAGCCCCGGATGATCCCGGCGACCTGCGACCAGTGACCGACGAGCCAGGACCGACCGACCGAACGCCCGACCACGGAACGACCGACCACCGAACGACCGACGACGGAACGGGGGAGGCCCGATGAACGATCCACAGATCCTCGATGAGCTCGACGAGCGCGGCCGAACCGCCGGTCGTGACCTGCTCCACCGCGCCGACAGCCGGACCCGCCCCGGCTTCGACACCGACCTCGCCGCTGCGCTGCCCGCATCGGCCCCGGACCCGCGTCACCTCGACCGCCGACCGCTGCTCGCCGTCGCCGCGGTGGCGGCCACGGTCGCCGCCCTGGTGGGAGCGGCCGTGTGGGTCGGCACCCGCGACGACGGCGGCCAGACCCCTGCCGCCCAGGTCACCAGCGACAGCATCCGCCCCTACCTGCCCACCGACCTCCCCGGGATCACCCTGTCCGGCGTCGCCGAGGTGGGCGAGCCGGGGGGCGCCACCACGGAGCCCGGGCTCGGTGGACTGCACGCCTTCGGTCCGTCGGTCGACGACCCGCGGCTGGCCGTGCTCGTGATGGCTGAGGCCATCGACGACGACGTCCCCACCATTGCGGTCGGAGACCGCACCGGTCGCCTCCACGAGGTCGCCGCCGGCTCGTTCGGCGCGATGCTCGAGGTCCCGGCCTCGGCGAGCACCACCGACGGACCGTTCCTCTGGTTCGTCGGGCCCAGCCTCACCACCGACGAGCTGGTCGCCCTCGCGCAGGCCACCACGCTCGACGGCTACACGCCGGTGATCGACGAGGCCGCCCTGCCCGATGGTTGGGAACGGCACGCCACCGTGGCCGTCGGCCTGGAGGCGATCAGCCCGGTGGCCGGCATGCGGGGTGACACCAGCGAGCACGCGCTGCTGGCCTACTACGAGGGGTCCGCGTCGGGCCGCTCACTCGTGGTGGGGGTCTCGGGCCAGGTGGAGCTGGTGGACGTCCAGCGGCTGTTCCTCACCGACACCACCGAGGTGGAGGTGCGGGGTCACCGCGCCGTGGTGGGACGCTGGAACCTCGGGGGCCTCGATGCCGACGAGACCTGGGTGGCCCGGTGGGTCGAACGACCGGGCGAGACCATCTCGGTGGCCGGGACCGGCCTCAGCCGTGACGACGTGCTCGCCGCCGCCGAAAGCCTGCAACCGGTGGAGCCCACCCGCTGGGCCGAGCTCCTGCAGGCCACCGCCCTTGGCGACCTGGGCGGCGGCGGCGGCGGGGGCGAGGGCGTGGAGCTCGGACGAGGGCAGTTCGCCGACGGCACGGCCTGGGTGCTGCGGCTCAGCGGAGACGAGGCCGGGTTGGACGCCACGCTGGAGCTAGACGTGGCCATCACGGGCGACTCGTCGTCCACCTCGGGATCCATGTCCTCGGTGGGCGCGGCCGTCGACGAGGACGGCAACCCGGTGGAGCAGCCGGACCGGGTGTTCGGCTCCATGACCACCCTGGAGAAGGGTGGGCGGGCGTTCGTGTCCGGTCTGGTCCGGGCCGACGTCGTCCGGGTCGAGCTGTACGGGCCCGACGAGGCGCCCCTGGGTGGCGCCACGGTGGTCACCGACGGGGAGCACACCGCCTGGGTGGCCGAGCTCGGCGGCACCGACACCACGGTGGTGGCCTTCGCCGAGGACGGCACCCGCCTGGAGGCGCAGGTCCTGCCGACCTTCAGCGAGGGCCGGCTCGACTGGGACGCCACCGGCCCCACGACCACCACCGGCGGCTGACCGGTCTGCTGCCGGCGGGTGGCTGCGGCCCGTTGCACCCTCGCCCCGCACCTCACCCTCGACCGACTCCTCGACCGACTCCCCCGGCCCGCCGGGGGAGTCGGTCGCGTCTGGCAGGCTGGCGGCCGTGACCGCCCACCCCGGAGACCGGGCCGAGCCCGAGACCGCCGATCCCACCGGGGCCGCCGCCACGCCGGCCACCGACGCGGCCGGGCTCATCACCCACTTCCGCGGCCCCTACGCCGATGGCCCGCCCCCCGAGGCCCTGGCCGTGCACCCGCCGCCGCTCGACCGGTTCGGTCTGGCCGAGCTGCGCCGGTCGTTCGTGATCTGCTTCGTGCTCGCCACGTCGGTGATCCGGGCCGTGGCCCACTGGCTCCTGCGGCGCCACGGCCGCACGGCGGTGCAGGCGGCGTCGGTGGGACTGGTCGACGGGTTCGAGGTGCTCGGACCCACCTTCGTGAAGCTCGGCCAGCTCATCGCCTCGTCGCCCAGCCTGTTCCCCGCCCCCCTGGTGGAGGCGTGCGTGAAGACCCTCGACGAGGTGGGCCCGTTCGACCCGCCCACGGTGCGGGCCATGATCACCCGGGAGCTGGGCCGCTCCCCCGGCCAGCTCTTCAAGTCGTTCGACGACCGCCCCCTGGCCTCGGCGTCCATCGCCCAGGTCCACGCCGTGGAGCTGCCCGACGGCCGGCAGGCCGTGATCAAGCTGCAGCGGCCCGACATCGCCCACCGCATGAACACCGACCTGCGGATCCAGTACTTCATGGCCAGCCGGATCCTCAACAAGATCAAGGCGCTCCAGCCCGCCAACATCACCGCCATCATCGAGGACCTGCACCAGGTCACCAACCAGGAGCTCAACGCCGCCCTGGAGGCCCACCGCCAGACCCGCTTCCGCGAGCAGATCGGTGCGTTCGGCGACAACGCCGCCATCACGGCCCCGGAGGTGTTCTGGGAGTACTGCGGCCCGCACCTCATCTGCATGGAGCGCATGTCGGGGGTGCCCATGGACGAGTTCGACGTGATCCGCGAACGCGGCATCGACGGCGAGCTCACCCTGCGCCGGGGCATCAAGGTCTGGATGGAGGCGGCCCTCCTGCACGGCCCGTTCCACGGCGACGTGCACGCCGGCAACCTCTGGGTGCTCGACGACGGCCGCGGCACCTACCTGGACTTCGGGATCATGGGTGAGCTGCCCGACCTGTGGAAGCAGACCCTGCGCGACATCCTCTACACGTCGATGATCGACCAGGACTACCGCCGGGTGGTGACGGCCTACCAGCGGGTGGGGGCCATGCCCGCCGACGTCGATCCCGAGATCGCCGGACCGCAGATCGCCATGGTGATGGAGCCGATGCTCACCCAGGGCCTCGGGTCGGTGACCCTCGGCGAGACGCTCAAGTCGAACCTGGAGCTGGCCCAGCAGTTCGGGGCCACAACCCCCCGGGAGCTGGTGCTGGTGTCCAAGCAGCTCCTCTACTTCGAGCGCTACGCCAAGGTGCTCGCCCCCGACTACGTACTGGCCCGGGACCTGTTCCTGGTGCGCAACGTGTTCCCCGACGCCGTGGCCCGCATCGCCGCCGAGCGAGGCATCACCCTCCCCGACTAGCGGGATGCCCGGAGCAGCTGGACCGACACGTAGGTGGACAGCAGGGCGGGGGGCACCATCACCGCCAACATGGCGGGTGCGTCGCCGGTGGCCGCCACCCAGAACAAGATGTACAGCGTGGCGTAGACGATGCCGCCGGTCACGAACAGGGCGGCGCCCGCCGCCCAGCGCCGGGCGGTGAGGACGCCGATCGCCACCACCAGCGAACCCACGATGCCCAGCACCAGATCGGCCAGCAGGAACGAGTTGGTCACGGCCCGTTCGGCCCCCAGCATCTCGAACCCACCCCGGTCCTCGGTACGGAGCCACAACAGCAGCCAGAAGGCGGCGCCGGTGATGGCCTGCACCAGGAAGTAGCCCCCATAGGTTCGGCGCAGCAGCTCGTCGTCCATGGTGCCGACGCTACGGGCTGCGCCAGATCTGACACCTCGTCAGCTCACGGACCGGGCTCGGTGTGACACGCGACGGCGGCACGGCGGAGAATGGGGCATGACCGACCAGCGCCAGCCGGACCGTCCGTGGATGATGCGGACCTACTCGGGCCACTCCACCGCCAAGGCCTCCAACGAGCTGTACCGCACCAACCTGGCCAAGGGCCAGACGGGCCTCTCCATCGCCTTCGACCTGCCCACCCAGACGGGCTACGACAGCGACGATCCCATGGCCCGCGGCGAGGTGGGCAAGGTGGGCGTGCCCGTGTCGCACATCGGCCACATGGAGACGCTGCTCAGCGGCATCCCCGTGGGCGAGATGAACACGTCGATGACCATCAACGCGGTGGCGGCCTGGATGCTCGGGCTCTACGTGGCCAACGCCGAGAAGCAGGGCGTGGAGTCCAAGCTGCTGCGCGGCACCACCCAGAACGACATCGTCAAGGAGTACCTGAGCCGCGGCACCTACATCTACCCGCCGCTGCCGTCCCGCCGGCTGATCGTGGACATGTTCGCGTTCTGCCAGGAGTGGATCCCCCACTGGAACCCGATGAACGTCTGCAGCTACCACCTGCAGGAGGCCGGGGCCACGCCGGTCCAGGAGATCGCCTACTCCCTGGCCACGGCCATCGACGTGCTCGACGCGGTGCAGGCGTCGGGCCAGGTCCCCGAGGACCGCATGGCCAACGTGGTCGCGTCGATCAGCTTCTTCGTGAACGCCGGCATCCGCTTCGTGGAGGAGACCTGCAAGATGCGGGCCTTCACCCAGATGTGGGACCGCATCACCGAGGAGCGCTACGGCATCACCGACCCCAAGGCCCGCCGCTTCCGCTACGGCGTGCAGGTGAACAGCCTGGGGCTCACCGAGGCCCAACCCGAGAACAACGTGCAGCGCATCGTGCTCGAGGCGCTCGGCGTCACCCTGTCGCGCGACGCCCGGGCCCGGTCGCTCCAGCTCCCGGCGTGGAACGAGGCCCTGGGCCTGCCCCGCCCCTGGGACCAGCAGTGGGCGCTGCGCATCCAGCAGGTGCTGGCCTTCGAGACCGACCTGTTGGAGTACGACGACATCTTCGCCGGATCCCACGTGATCGAGGCCAAGACCGCGTCGCTGATCGACGAGGCCCAGGCCGAGCTGGACGACGTGCTGTCGCTCGGCGGGGCGTTCGAGGCCATCGACGAGCTGAAGGGTCGGCTCGTGCGCAGCCACGCCGAGCGCATGCGCAAGATCGAATCCGGCGAGCTGGTGGTGATCGGCGTCAACAAGTTCACCGAGACCGCCCCCTCCCCCCTCGAGGGCGACGACAACATCCTCAAGGTCGACCCTGCGGTGGGTGCAGCCGCCGTGGCCGACCTGGCCGAGTGGCGAGCCAACCGCGACAACGACGCCGTGAAGCGGTCGCTCGACGAGCTGCGCCGGGTGGCGCGGTCCGGCGAGAACGTGATGCCGGCCAGCATCGACCTGGCCCACGCCGGCGGCACCACCGGCGAGTGGGCCTCGGTGCTCCGCGAGGAGTTCGGCGAGTACCGGGCCCCCACGGGCGTGGCCGCGGCAGCCGGCGTGGCCGGGGGTTCCGACGGCCTGCGGGCCGTGGCCGAGCGCATCAAGGCCCGAGCCGGCGGACCGCCCCGCTTCCTGGTGGCCAAGCCCGGCCTGGACGGCCACTCCAACGGGGCCGAGCAGATCGCCGTGGCCGCCCGCGACGCCGGCTTCGAGGTGATCTACCAGGGCATCCGGCTCACCCCCGAGCAGATCGCCGCGGTGGCGCGGGACGAAGACGTCGACGTGGTCGGCCTGTCGATCCTGTCGGGGAGCCACCTGGAGCTGGTGCCCGAGGTCGTCCGGCTCCTCCGCGAGCTCGGTGTACAGGCCCCGGTGATCGCCGGCGGCATCATCCCCGAGGACGACCGTCCCCGCCTGCTGGCCGCCGGCGTCGCCGCCGTCTACACCCCCAAGGACTTCGAGCTGTCCCGGCTCATGGGCGAGGTCCTCGACCTCGTCGAAGCCGCCCCCGCCGGCTGAGCAAACGCCCAGATGTCGCCCGAGCACCCGCTGCTCCCGGCCACCCGGCCGGTCGGGCGGCGCCGCGGCCAGTCACCGGCCAGATCCGGCCGCAAGACCCCATACGGCGACCGGATGATACCGTCCGGCGAAACAATCCGGGGAGGGTTCATGAGCAGGAACGTACGACGGCTGCTTCTCGCCGCGGTGATCGCGGTGGCCGCGGCATCGCTCACCAGCTGCTCGCTCACTGCAGTGGTCCAGATCGCCGCCGGCAAGGCGCACACGTGCGCCCTGCTCGACAACGGCACCGTGCGCTGCTGGGGAGACAACACCGCTGGTCAGCTCGGCGACGGCACCACCGACCAACGCACCAAGGCCACGCTGGTGACCGGCCTCAGCGGGGTCACCACCATCACTGCCGGCGAGGCCCACACCTGCGCCGTGGCCTCTGCCGGCGCCGTCCACTGCTGGGGGGCCAACGGCTCGGGCCAGCTCGGCGACGGCACCACCACCCAGCGCAACGCGCCCACGCCGGTCTCAGGGCTCAGCGGGGCCACCGCAATCTCGGCCGGCATGTCGCACACCTGCGCCGTGGCCGGCCCGGCCGGCACCGTCCACTGCTGGGGAGCTAACGGCTCGGGCCAGCTCGGCGACGGCACCACCACCCAGCGCAACGCGCCCACGCCCGTGCCAGGGCTCAGCGCGGTCACCGCCATCACCGCCCACGGCATGTGGTTTGGCTCGCACACCTGCGCCCTGGTGAGCGACGGCACCGCCCACTGTTGGGGGGCCAACTTCTCCGGCCAGCTCGGCGACGGCACCACCACCCAGCGCACCACCCCCACGCCGGTCTCAGGGCTCAGCGGGGCCACCGCCCTATCGGCCGGCGCAACGCACTCGTGCGCACTGCTGGGCGACGGCACCGCCCGCTGCTGGGGGGATAACGGCTCGGGCCAGCTCGGCGACGGCACCCCCAACCAGCGCACCACCCCCACGCCCGTCTCTGGCGTCAGCAGTGCCACCGCCATCGCCGCAAGCACGGGATTCACCTGCGCGCGCTTGAGCGACGGCACCGCCCGCTGCTGGGGGGCCAACTACGCCGGCCAGCTCGGCCACCCGGACACCAGCGTCATCCAGACCCCGGTCCCAACACTGGTTGCAGGCGTCAGCGGGGCCACGGCCATCAGCACCGGCGGCGCCCACACGTGCGCGCTGCTGCAGGATCGCACGGTCCGGTGCTGGGGACTGAACGCCTACGGCCAGCTCGGCAACGACACCGCCACCGACAGCTACGTCCCGGTCCAGGTGACAACCGCCTGACCCGTCCCGTCAGCGCCGAGATCCGAGCCTCCCCCGTCGACCCCGTTCGTGAGTCGGGCCTCCCACGGGGGCAGACGATCAGATCGGCGGGCTCCAGCTCGGCCACGGCGTCGATGTCGGCATCCGGGCTGTTGGACGACGGGACCGTGCGTTGCTGGGGCTCCAACTCTGTACGGCCAGCTCGGCGACACCACCACCACCCACCGGTCCGTTCCGGTGCCGGTCACGACCACCTGACGGGCCGGGCTACTCCGGGGGCTCGAACTCGTCCAGTTCGTCCAGCTGAACGAGTTCGGCCAGTACCGCTTCGGTGTCGGCGCCCAGGGGGCGGCCGGCCCAGCGGAGGCGGCCCGGCGTGGCTGACAGGCGGGCCACCAGGCCCTGCATGGGCACGCCGTCGAGCTCGGTGACGATGCCCCGGGCCCGGGCGTGGGGGTCCTCGGCGAGCTGGCTCATGTCGTACACCGGTGCTGCCGCGGCATGGGCGGCCTCGAAGGTGTCGAGCACCTCGGCGATCGGCCGGGCCGCACACCACTCGGCCATCCGGGCCTCCACCTCGTCGCGGTGGCCCACCCGGCCGGCGAAGCCGGCGAGGCGGGGATCATCGTCGAGGCCGACGATCTCCATCACCCGCTGGGCCACCGACTCGGCACTGGTGGAGATGGCCACCCAGGCCCCGTCGGCGCAGCGGTAGGTGCCCCGGGGCACCGAGTAGGGGATGCCCGAACCGAGGCGCGGCTGCAGCCCGGCGTTGAGCTTCCAGTGGCTCATCAGCGGCCCCATGAGCTGGAAGAGCGATTCGAGCAGGTTCACGTCGACCACCTGGCCCACGCCCGAGTGCAGGGCGACCATGGTGGCGAAGGCGGCCACCAGACCGGTGACCTCGTCGGTGAGGGCGATCGGCGGAAGCAGCGGCGCGCCGTCGGGCTCACCGTTGATGGCGGCGAAGCCGGACATGGCCTCGGCCAGGGTGGCGAAGCCCGGTCGGCCGGCGTAGGGCCCGTCCTGGCCGAAGCCGCTGACCCGGGTGACCACCAGGCGCGGGTTGGCGGCGATGAGGTCGACCGGATCCAGGCCGAGCCGTTCGAGGGTGCCCGGGCGGAAGTTCTCCACCAGCACGTCGGCCGTGGCCAGCAGCCGCCGCATGCGGTCGAGGTCCGTCGGGTCCTTGAGGTCCAGGACCACGGTGCGCTTGTTGCGCCCGAGCAGCTTCCACCACAGGGTCACGTCGTCGCGGGGGTCGGTCCACCCCATGGCCCGGGTGGTGTCGCCGGCACCCGGTCGCTCCACCTTGATCACGTCGGCACCGAAGTCGGCCAGGTAGCGCCCGCATCCGGGACCGGCCACCACCGTGGCCAGGTCGACCACGCGCAGGTCGTGGAGCGGGCCGTCGGCCGGACCGGGCCGCTCCACGGGGGGCGGTACCGACGCAGGTTCGGCGGACCCCGCAGCTTCGGCGGACCCCGGCGGCCCGGCCGGGCCGGGGGGCGCCGTCACTGCAGCACGTGGCCGGCGCCCGACGGCGGCCGACCGACGAGCGCCCGGATGGCCGTGCCCGGGCCGGCGTCGCCGGCCAGGTCGAGCAGCACTCGCAGGGTCACCTCGGCCGACGCGGGCGGCGGGTTCACCTCCAGGCCGATGGCGTCGGCCAGGTCCATGCCGTGGACGACCAGCTCCAACACCCGCGTGGCCAGGTACTGGTCGAGCGGCATCTCGCCCACCATCAGGTGGCAGGTGGCGTCACCGGGCGTGTCGACGATCAACTTCTCGCAGTGCAGGGCCAGCTCGTCGGTGGTTGCGACCCAGTCGGGGTGCTCGGCGGCCTCGCGCTTGGCCCGCGCCGCGATGTGCGCGTGCGGCGTCTCCTCGGCCAGCACGATCCGGAAGTACTCGGCCGCGGTGGCGATGGGCGTGGGGTCGACCGTGTCACCCACCAGGTAGTCGATGACCGTGCGATAGGCGCGGTCGGCGTGGGCCACGAGCTCGCGGACCGTCCACTCGCCGAGACCCGGCCGATCCCACACGTCGTCGTCGACCGCTCCCACGATGGACCGCCACCAGTGGCTGGCGAAGCGGAAGGCGTCCGAGGTCTCCTCGATGCTGAACACGTTGTCGGGCATGGGCTCGCTCCGGAGGGGGACGGGAGAGGACGGGACCGAGGTCAGCCCAGGCCGATCTCGAAGCAGCGGTCGGCGAGGCTGCCGAAGGCGTAGTCCTCGTACAGCCCTTCATACATGTGGCGGGTGCGTTCGCTCCACACCAGCGCCTCCGGCTGCGAGATGCGGTGGAGGATCTGCAGGATCCCGGCCTCGTGGACCCGATACTCGGCCCACGCGCCAGGGAAGTCCTTCACGCACGCCACCTCCACCCACGGCACCTCGGCGGTGGCCTCGAAGCGGCGCACCCGGTTGCGGTGGGTGTGCCCCGCGAAGTACCCGCGGATGGCTGGACGCCGCGCCACCAGTGCCACCAGCGCGTCGGAGGCGTCGATGTCGATGCCGAAGGTGCGGTCGGCCTTCTCCCGGGAGTGCCGGTCGCCCACGTGGTGGTGGCCGAACAGCAACACGGGTCGCTCCGCCCCGGCGGCGACCGAGTCGATCTCGTCGAGCTGCTCGGGTCGGACGGTGCCGGCCGGCGACCCGTCGACCGATGTGTCGATCAGCAGGAGGGTGACACCAGGCAGGTCGACCCGCTGCACCGGGTCGGCGGCGAACGTGGCGTGGTTGTAGGACTCGTGGTTGCCCCGCACCACGTGCAGACGCTCGCCGAAGGCCGGTTCGTACACGGCTCGGAAGGCGTCGTACTCCTCGACCGTGCCGTTGGAGGTGAGGTCGCCCTTCACCAGCACCGCATCGGCGGCGACCGCCGCCATCTCGGCCACTGCGGCCCGGTTCATCACCTCGGGGTAGGGGTCTTCTCCCGGCTCGGACCGGAAGGTCGGGCCGATGTCCTCCCCGGTGATCTGCCCACAGACCTCCTCGCCGAAGTGGACGTCGTTGACCGTGACGAACGTGGCGAGCAGCTCCCCCGGTTCGGGAAGGGTCTGGAAGGCGAAGCCCTCCAGTTCGTGGACGGTGTCGGGCTCGAGGTCGTCGTAGCGCCGGACCCGTCCGCCTTCGTGCACCACCGCGAAGCGGGGCCCGACCGTGGTGAGCGCCGGCGGTGGCGACGCGTGGAGGACCGCGTCTCGCCAGTCGACGACCGGGTCGGGATCCACGGGACCAGGACCGTCGGGGAGGTCGGCGTCCATCGAGGCGGGACCCTAACGCCCGGGTCGCCCTGACGGGTGACGCCCACCGGTCAGCGGTCGGACGCGCTCAGGGTCGGACGCGCTCAGGGTCGGACGCGACGGCTGGGGATGGGCTTGGTCCACCACCGACCGGACCAACGCCAACGCGGGGGCTCCTCCACCCCCGCCGACGCGGCGCGGGGCGTGGCCACCTGCAGGGCGGCGAGGATGGCCGCCACCTCCTCGTCGGTGGGGTCGGGGGTGATGCTCGCAGGCTGGGGCACGGGTTGGATCTCCGGGGTTCGAGCGCGGCCGACGGTCACAGCGGCATGTTGCCGTGCTTGCGGGGCGGCAGCTCCTCCTTCTTGGACTCGAGCATGGCGAACCCGTCGATGAGCATGCGCCGGGTGTCGGTGGGGTCGATCACGTCGTCGACGTAGCCGCGCTCGGCGGCCACGTAGGGGTTGAGCCACTTCTCGGAGTAGGCGTCGACCAGCTCGGCCTTCTTGGCGTCCTTGTCGTCGGCCGCCGCGATCTCGGCGCGGTTGAGGATCTCCACCGCGCCCTGGGCGCCCATCACCGCGAGCTCGGCCGAGGGCCAGGCGTAGGCGAGGTCGGCGCCGATCGACTTGGAGTCCATCACCACGTAGGCACCGCCGTAGGCCTTGCGGGTGATCACCTGGATCCGCGGCACCGTGGCCTCGCAGTAGGCGTAGAGCAGCTTGGCGCCGTGGCGGATGATGCCGTTGTACTCCTGGTCGACACCGGGGAGGAACCCGGGCACGTCGACGAAGGTGAGCAGCGGGATGTTGAAGGCGTCGCAGGTGCGCACGAAGCGGGCGGCCTTCTCCGACGCCTCGATGTCGAGCACACCGGCGTAGGCCGCCGGCTGGTTGCCGACCACACCGATCGACTGACCGCCGAGGCGGATGAAGCCGCAGATGATGTTGGTGGCCCAGCGGGGGAAGTACTCGAAGAACTCGTTGTCGTCGGCCACCGCCTCCACGACCTTGCGCATGTCGTAGGGCACGTTGGCGCTGTCGGGGATGAGGTCGAGCAGCTCGGGGGTGGTGCGGTCGTGGGGGTCGCCGCTGTCGAGGACCGGCGCCGTCTCCAGGTTGTTCGACGGGAGGAACCCCAGCAGGAAGCGCACGTCGTCGAGCACGGCCTTGTCGTCGGGTGCGGTGAACGCGGCGATGCCGGACTTGGCCGAGTGGGTGTGGGCACCGCCCAGCTCCTGCTGGGTGACGTCCTCGCCGGTGACGGTCTTCACCACGTCTGGTCCGGTGATGAACATGTACGACGTGTCGTCGACCATGAAGATGAAGTCGGTGAGCGCCGGGCTGTAGACGGCACCGCCCGCGCACGGTCCCATGATCACGCTGATCTGCGGGGTGACGCCCGAGGCCATCACGTTGCGGTGGAAGATGCCGCCGTAGGCGGCGAGGCTCACGGGACCTTCCTGGATGCGGGCGCCGGCGCCGTCGTTGATGCCCACCACGGGGGCCCCCACCTTGAGGGCCATGTCCATGACCTTGTGGATCTTCTCGGCGAAGACCTCGCCCAGCGCCCCGCCGAACAGCGTGAAGTCCTGGGCGAACAGGAACACCTTTCGCCCGTCGACGGTGCCCCACCCGGTGATCACGCCGTCGGTGTAGGGCCGCTCGGCCACGTCGGGGCTGCGGTGTCGGGCCAACATGTCGAGCTCGTGGAACGATCCAGGGTCGAGCAGGTACTCGATGCGCTCCCGGGCCAGCATCTTGCCGCGGTCGTGCTGGCGCTGGATCGAGCGCTGCGACCCCGGGGTGAGGGCCTGCTCCTTGCGGGCCAACAGGTCGTCGAGACGCTCTCGGATGGTGTGCTCGGGCATCCCGCAAACCTAGAGGTTTCCCCGAGACCGCCGGAAAAACCCCGCGGCGGCCACCGCCCCGGCGGTCATCGGTCACGTCCACCGCCCGGCCGTGGACGGTCAGCCCCCACCTTCGGGGGCGCGCTGACGCCAGGCGACGATCAGATGCGGACCAGGTCCACGAGTTGCTCGACGACGGCGCGGTCGCCCACCACGTCGACGGTCTCGAGGGGGCGGCGACGCCACAGCACCAACAACAGGTCGGCGGCCGAGCCTCGCACGGCCACGTCGCCCTTGGCGTGTCCCGTCTCGACGGTGACCGCCCCGTCGGCGAACGTCAGGAGCCATTCGGCGTCGAGCGGCTCGCCGCTGGGGCCGGCCACAGCCGGATCGGTGCCGTGCAGGTGGAGGGTGCGGCCGTCGAAGCTCTCGGGTAGGCGGCCAGCGCGCCGCTGCCACAACGTGGCGAGGAAGAACCGCAACCACTCGTCGACCCCGTCGATCGCCACGTCGGGCGCGGGCGGCGGGCTGGGCGGGCCGCCTGCGGCGGCCAGGGCGTCGGTGGCATCGACCACGTGGACCGACACCTCCTGGGCCTGGCGCCGCACCCAGAAGGCACCCGGCC
>WBZL01001425.1_pt1 | contig 25141 bp, 24 predicted proteins | sample 5204291 | NCBI WGS metagenome assembly WBZL01 (sample SAMN12344345, study PRJNA552823) | activated sludge metagenome | biome: Activated sludge suspended growth; feature: Nitrification reactor; material: Wastewater; isolation source: activated sludge from nitrification reactor of wastewater...
AGAAACACGCGGTGACGCTCTACGAAGCCGGCGACTACCTCGGCGGGCACACCCACACCGTCGATGTGACGCTCGATGGTGTGTGCCATCCGGTCGATACCGGCTTTCTCGTCTACAACACGCACACCTACCCGAACCTGACGGCATTGTTCGCGCATCTGGGCGTCGCCAGTGTCGAGACCGAGATGTCCTTCGCGGTCAGTCTCGAAGAGCCCGGCATCGAGTGGGCGGGCAGCAGCCTGGCGACCGTCTTCGGGCAGAAGCGCAATCTTCTGCGCGGCGATTTCTGGCGCATGCTCGCCGACATCCTGCGCTTCAACCGCGAAAGCGTCGCGTGGATCGAACAGTATCCGGACTACGGCGGCAGCCTGCGCGAGTTTCTCGCCGCCGGTCGCTACTCGCGACCCTTTGCCGAGTGGTACCTGTTGCCGATGGCGGCGGCGATCTGGTCGTGCCCAGCCGGGCAGATGCTCGACTACCCGCTGGCCAGCTTCGTGCGCTTCTGTCGCAACCACGGCCTGCTGCAGGTTTTCGACCGGCCGCTCTGGCGCACCGTCAAGGGCGGCGGCCGCGAATACGTGAGGAAGCTGGCGAGCCGCCTGGCCGACATCCGCCTCGGCACGCCGGTGCGTGGCGTGCGGCGGACCGATGCTGGCCTGCAGGTCATCACCGATGGCGCCGTCGCCTGCTATGACCAGGTCGTTCTCGCCTGCCACAGCGATCAGGCACTGGTCCTCCTCGCCGAGGCCGCGACGCCCGCCGAGCGCCGCCTGTTGGGGGCGATCCGCTATGAGCCGAACCGCGCCGTGCTGCACAGCGACGCCGCGCTGCTGCCGCGCAAGCGGGCGCTGTGGTCGGCGTGGAACTACCTGTCGAGCGCTCAGGAACTCGACCGGCGGCCGGTCAGCGTCTCCTACCTGATCAACCGCCTGCAGCCGCTGCCGTTCAAAACGCCGCTGATGGTTTCGCTGAACCCGCAGCGCGAGCCGAAGGCGGAGTCGGTGATCGCCGAATTCGACTACGAACACCCGATTTTCGACGGCCCGGTGATCGCTGCCCAGCGCGAGTTGCCGGCGCTGTCCGGCAGGCACAGCGTCTGGTTCTGCGGCGCCTGGAACGGCTATGGTTTCCACGAAGACGGGCTGAAATCGGCGCTGCAGGTGGCCAACGGACTGGGCTGTCAGGCTCCCTGGCAGGGTGGCGAAGCGGCGGCTTCGCCGGCGCCCGTTTGCCGGCAGACGACGGAACTCGCCGCATGAACGCGACGCCGGCTCGCCTCTTCTTCGGACAGGTGATGCACCGCCGTCTGCGGCCGGCCGCCAATCGCTTCGTCTATCCGGTGTACTTCTGCGTCTTGCCGCTTTCGGCCGTTGCCCGTTCGGCGAGCGCGCTGTTCTCGGTCAATCGCTGGAACCTGTTCAGCTTCCACTTCGCCGACCACGGCGCGCGCGACGGCTCGCATCCGCTGTCCTGGATACGCCGTCTGCTGGTGCAGGAGGGCGTCCATGCCGACGGCGAAGTCTGGCTGCAGTGCTTCCCGCGCGTTCTCGGTTTCGTCTTCAACCCGATCAGCCTATGGTTCTGCCACGACCGCGCGGGCGACTTGATCGCCGTGCTCGCCGAAGTCAACAACACTTTCGGCGAACGCCACAACTACCTGCTGGCGCATGCCGACGGGCGGCCGATCCGTGACGGCGAGACGCTGGAGCGCAGCAAGGTCTTTCATGTTTCGCCGTTCATGGCCGTTGCCGGTCACTACCGCTTTCGCTTTCATGCGCGCACCGGGGATGACGGCAACGTCGCCTGGCGCTTGACGCGCATCGATCACGGGGACGCCGCGGGCGATCTGCTGCATACCTCGATTTCCGGGAGCGCCGAACCGCTGGCCAGCGGTCCCCTGCTGAAAGCCTTCGTCCGTTTCCCGCTGCTGACCCTGGGCGTGGTCCTGCGCATTCACTGGCAGGCACTTAAGCTGTGGGTCAAGCGCGTTCCCTTCTTTACCAAGCCAGAACCTCCATTCGAGGAGACGACGCGATGAATGCCATGGAATCCACCCTGACATCGAGCCTTGCCCTGCCGGGCACGCGTGCGCGCACGCCACGCAGCGCCAGGGTCGTGCTCGCCCTGCTGGAAAAGCTCGAACACGGCACCCTGGAACTTCGCCTGCCCGACGGATCGCAGCATCGCTTTGGCGAGGCGGCGCTCGCGGATGCGACGCTCGATGTCGGTGACTGGTCGATGTTCGACAGCGTTCTCGAACGCGGCGATGTCGGTTTTGCCGAGTCGTGGATCGCCGGCGACTGGCACAGCCCGGATCTCGGCGCACTGCTCACCCTGCTGGCAAACAATCGCGAGCGCCTTGCGCAGGCGGTTTATGGTCAGTGGTGGGGCCTGCTGACGGCACGCCTGCGTCACTGGCTCAACGCCAACACGCGCGCCGGATCACGCCGCAACATCATGGCGCACTACGACCTCGGCAACGACTTCTACCGGCAATGGCTCGACCCGACGATGAGCTATTCGAGCGCGCTCTACGCGAGCGACGCGCCGCGGCCGATGGCTGCCGCGCAACTTGACAAGTATCGACGCATCCTGAAGCGCCTCGACTGCCGGCCTGGCCAGCGCGTGCTCGAGATCGGCTGCGGCTGGGGCGGCTTCGCGGAAACGGCGGCGCGTGAAGCCGGGCTCGAGGTCGTCGGCCTGACGCTGTCGCCGGCGCAACTGGAATTTGCGCGCGAGCGCATGCGGATCGCCGGACTCGAAAGGCAGGTGACTCTCGAATTGCGCGACTATCGCGAACTGGCCAACGAGCCGTTCGACCACATCGTCTCGATCGAGATGTTCGAGGCGGTCGGCGAGCGCTGGTGGCCGACCTACTTCGCGACCCTGCAGCGGCTGCTGGCGCCGGGTGGGCGAGCCGTCGTGCAGAGCATCACCATTCGCGACGAGCTCTTCGCGCGCTACCGTCGCGGCACCGATTTCGTTCAACAACACGTCTTCCCCGGCGGCATGTTGCCGAGCCCGTCGGCTTTCCGCCGGCAGGCCGCCAGGGCTGGACTGGTGGTGCGCGATTCCTTTGCCTTTGGCCGCGCCTACGCGCGCACGCTGGCCGAGTGGTCGGCCAACTTCGAACGGTGCTGGCCGACGATCGAAGCGCAGGGTTTCGACGAGCGCTTCCGTCGCCTGTGGCGCTTCTATCTGGCGTATTGCCAGGCGGGATTCAACAGCGGCTGCACCGACGTGCTGCAGTTCGAACTGGCGCACGCCCGATGAAGACGCTGATCGCCCTGCTGTTCCTCGTCTGCAGCGGCCTCGCGCAGGCGCTGCCGGAAGCGGTGCGCAAAGCCGAGGCCGGTTGGCGGCAGTGGGGGAGCGGCGAAATGAGCTGGCTCGGCTTCTCGCTCTATCGCGCCACCCTGTGGGTCGTCGGCGAGCCGGCGACGACCCTGCCGACGACTGCGCCATCGGCCCTGCAACTCGACTATCGGCGCGACATTCCGCGCGACCGCCTGGTGCAGACCAGCGTCGAGGAAATGCGCCGGCTCGGCGCCAGCGAAGCACAGTTGCAGCGCTGGGAGCCTGAGCTGCGGCGCGTCTTCCCCGACGTCAAGGAGGGCGACAGCATCACCGGCGTGCACTATCCGGGGCGTAGCGCGGCCTTCTATCACCGTGGCCGGGCGACCGGCGAAGTGGCGGACGCCGAGTTCGCGCGCCTGTTCTTCGCCATCTGGCTCGACCCGCGCAGCCGCAGCCCGAGCCTTCGCTCGGCGCTCCTCAAACGTCCGGAGACTTGACCGTGACTCCCGCCCTGACCGTGTCGCTCCGCAAGCGGCAGTTGCTCGCCTACGGCGCACTCGGTCTGCCGCTGGCGATGGCGGCACTGCCGGTTTACGTTCACGTGCCACGCCTGTACGCAGAATCCGCGGGCATGAGCCTGAGCCTGCTCGGCTCGCTGCTGCTGGCAGCACGCCTGCTCGACGCCGGCATCGATCCGCTGCTCGGCGGCTGGAGCGACCGCGCGGCGAGCCGCCAGCGCCTGATCGTGTTCGCCTTGCCGTGCCTGGCGCTGGGCATGCTCGCGCTGCTCCATCCGCCGGCCGTCGCCGCGCCGTGGTGGCTGCTCGCATCGATGCTGTGCACTTACTTCGGTTTCTCGCTGGCGAGCGTCGCCTATCAGGCCTGGGGCGCCGAACTCGGCCGTGATGCCGGCGAGCGGACGCGGCTGACGGCCAGTCGGGAGGGCTTCGGCCTGCTCGGCGTCGTTCTCGCGGCGGCGCTGCCGGGGCTGCTGGCGAAGGATCTCGCGCAGGGACTTTCCGGGCTGGCGCAACTTTTCCCCTTGCTGTTGCTTTTCCTGGCGAGCTGGACCCTGCTCGGCACACCGCCGTCGGCCGAACGCCAGCCGGCGGGCGGCCGGCTGCTCGGCAACCTGCGCGGGGTCCTCGACGATGGCCGCTTTCGCCGCCTGCTGGCCGTTTTCGTCGTCAACGGCATCGCCGCGGCCTTGCCGGCAACGCTGGTCCTCTTCTACGTCGCCGACGTGCTGCAGGCCGAAGCCTGGAGTGGTGCCTTTCTCGCGCTCTACTTCGTCAGCGGCGTCGCTTTCCTGCCCCTGTGGGTCGCCCTCGCCAGGCGTTTCGGTCGCGTCCGCACCTGGGTCGCCTCGATGCTCGTCGCCGTCGCCTCGTTCGTCTGGGCCTGGGGATTGGGGGCCGGCGACGTCTGGCCCTTCGCCGTCGTCTGCCTGCTCTCGGGGGCGGCACTCGGCGCCGACCTGACACTGCCCGCGGCCTTGCTTGCCGACCTCTGCGAACGTCCGACAGGCGGCAGCGGCGAGGTCGGCAGGTCGGCGCAGGCCGGCGCCTACTTCGGCTGGTGGAATCTCGTCGCCAAGCTCAATCTGGCGCTGGCCGCCGGCCTGTCCCTGCCCTTGCTCGATCTGGTCGGCTACCGGCCGGGGGTGGCGGCGGCGACGGCCGGTCTGGCCGCCGTCTACTGCCTGCTGCCACTGCTCTTCAAGTCCATCGCCGCCATCCTGGCGTGGCGCTGGCGCCGCACGCTGGAGGTCTCCTGATGAAAACCCTGTGGCTCGCCTGCTTCACTTGTGGAATCCTCGGTCTCGGCGGCTGCGCCGGCACACCGGTCGACCGTTACCAGGCCGAACAGCCAGTGCTTGATCTCGCCCGCTACTTCAACGGCACGATCGACGGCTGGGGAATGTTCCAGGATCGTTCGGGCGAAGTGATCAAGCGCTTCCATGTCGTCATCGACGCGAAATGGGAGAAGCGCGACGGCGTCGATGTCGGGATGCTCGACGAGAACTTTGCATGGTCGGACGGCACGACGTCACGGCGGGTGTGGACGATCACCCGCGTCGGCGCGTCGCGCTACGTCGGCCGCGCCGACGATGTCGTCGGCGAAGCACAGGGTGAAGCGGCCGGCAACGCTCTGCGCTGGCGCTACGTGCTCGCCTTGCCGGTCGACGGCCGCGTCTGGAACGTCGACTTCGACGACTGGATGTATCTGATCGACGACAAGGTGATGCTCAACCGTTCGGCGATGCGCAAGTTCGGCATCCATCTCGGCGACGTGACGCTGAGCTTCACGAGGCGCTGACGCCATGAATCCACGCCTCACCGACTGGTCGGGCAAACGCGTCTGGCTGCTCGGCGCCTCGACGGGCATCGGCGCCGCGCTCGCCGGCCAACTGCTGGCACGTGGCGCGCGCGTTGCCTTGTCGGCGCGCAACACCGCCCGTCTGACCGAAGTCGCCGCCGGCGCCGGGCACGCCCTGGTCCTGCCCTGCGATGCCGCCGACGGAGCGAGCCTGCGCGCCGCCTGGGACGCCTTGCTGGCGGCATGGGGCGGTGTCGACGTCGCGCTGTACGTGGCGGGTGACTATGTGCCGATGCGCGCCTGGGAACTCGATACGGCCACGGCGCGGCGGATGATCGACGTCAATCTCGTCGGTGCCGTCACCTTCGCGGCCTGCGTCGTGCCGCAACTGCTACGCCAGGGCAACGGCCAGATTGGTTTCGTGGCCAGCGTCGCCGGTTATCGGGGTCTGCCGAAGTCGCTGATCTATGGTCCGACGAAAGCCGCGCTGATCAACTTCGCCGAGGCACTGTACCTCGATCTGCGGCCACAAGGCATCGGCGTGCGGGTGATCAATCCGGGCTTCGTCGCGACGCCCTTGACCGCGCAGAACGATTTCGCGATGCCGGCACTGCTCACCGCCGAGCAGGCAGCGCTGGCGACGCTCGCCGGTTTCGCCGGCGGCGCCTTCGAGATCCACTATCCGAAGCGATTTACGCGCGTGTTGAAGCTGCTGGCGCATCTGCCGTACCGCCTCTACTTCCCGCTCGTCCGCCGTCTCGGCGGCGCAAGCGGGCGCCCACGATGAGCAATGCGGCTTCGGTCGACGCGCTGGTCGCCTTCTTCGAGGACTTGCACCCCGCGGCCGTCGCCCGCTTTGCCGAATACTACGCGGACGACGCGTACTTCAAGGATCCGTTCAACGAGGTGCGCGGTGTCGCGCCGATCCAGCGGATTTTCGCGCACATGTTCAGGCAGGTTGACGAACCGCGCTTCGTCGTCCGCGAGCGCGTGGTCGCCGACAACGGCGCCTTGCTGGTATGGGAACTGCACTACCGGCTGAAGGGCGCGCGGAAGACGGCGTCACCGCCAGTGATTCGCGGAGCATCGCACCTGCGCTTCGACAGCGCCGGCAAGGTGATCTGGCACCGCGACTACTGGGATGCCGCCGAAGAGCTGTACGCCAGACTCCCGGGAATCGGCTGGCTGATGCGGCTACTCAAGCGCCAACTGGCGGCCTGAGCCTGCGCTGCGGCCGGCCGGCGGCGCCGTCAGTTTGCGCTGCTGGCCGGCTCGGCGAACGCGAGCACGACGCGGCGGCCCATCGCCGGCTTCTTCTCGATCCGGGTGACGACGACGGCGCCGATCTCGGCGGTCAGGACTTCCTTGCATGGCATCGATGCCGGGGCCAGGTCATTGCTCGACTTCGGAAACTGGTCTGTTTCATCGCACTACGCAAGGTGCATCGGGATGCCCGGATTATCCGATTCCGATATCCCGAGATTGGATCGGCGGTTCCTCAACCCGGAGAGGGTGTTCTCTGAACCTGGGAATGGCCATGCGGCCGGGCGGAGCCGCCTAGTTTGAGCCATTCCCGGCACTTGGCGAGAACGGGTTTTTCAATCCACTTGTGAATGATGATGCCGCAGGCAACCGAAATGGCCATGATCACGGCCAGCAGCAGGAGCGCCTTGGCTTGCGTCTTCTCGCCCGCAGGTACCCAGTCGAGTGAACGGAGCCCGTTGGATACGCGTTTCTGGAAAAAGAAATGTACCAGGTAGATTGAGTACGAGGCGTCGCCGATCAACAGGAGCCAGCGCTGCCTTTTCCAAAAGCCTTCGAGTCTTGCCGATACCGAAGCTAGCAGGAGCAGCGCGCTGCCTATTCCGAAACCCAGGGTCAAGGTCAGATTGTTCCAGACCGGCAGTGTTGGATCGTCGAGCAGAATGTACCAACAGGCGGTGCCGACGAAAATCAGCGTGCCGGTGATGAGACTGACGATGCCGATCCAGTCGCGACTGTCCTCGCCTAAATGCTTGCGCAGCGCCATCACCGTCGCCGAGGTGAGAAGGCCGAGCATGAACAGGGTATTGATCAGATTGAGGCCGATCAGGTTGGCGAAGTGGTAGTGGTCATTGAGGGCGACCAGCACGAACCATGTGGCGAAGACCAGTATCCCCAACGACCTCTTGACGATGAAGGTGATGAAAATGCCGTAGAACACCATCTCGTAAGCCAGCGTCCAGGCGACTGCGACGAGCAAGGATTTGCTGGACGTGAATAACAGGGCATTCAGGAAGAAGTCGCCGACTTCCATGCGGTTGGTGAACACCTTCCAGCCACCCGAGAAAATGAACACGATCCAGTACAGCGGATAAATGCGCACCAACCGCTTGAGAAGGTAATCCGGAACCCTGTAGAAATTGTCCACGTCGTTGCGGTGCGCATGGTAGATGATCAGGCCGCTGATCACGAAAAACATATGCACGCCGGAAAATCCGAAATTGCTCAGGGTAAGCAGCGGCTTTTCACCGTACCAGGAACCAATCAAGGCCGTTCCGTGGTAGACGGCCACCAGCAGACAGGCCAGACCCCGGCAGATCTGGGGAGTATACAGAGTGGCCTCAGGCCATTCGATTCTTGGAGGTGCGCTTGTACTCATCGTCCTCGGTCTGGAAACACTCTTCGTAAAGAGAGGATTGTCGCACATAGCATGCGCCTGGCGGTTCCGCGGCGCCCACTCAAATGGTTGCGGCTCTGTTTGGCCATGGTTTTTCGGCTATCACGCGGCCAGTTTCTTGGGCAGGTAGTCAGCGCACTTGTCGACCGGCGCCCGCGCTTCTTGAGCGAGGCGTTGGCAGGTCGCGCTGCGGCGCATCCCCGCAGCCCCATCGCTGACCTCGCCTTCGAGCAGGGCGTGTGCGCGCTCCAGCACCCACGCTTCGGCTTCTTCGGTGCCTTCCGCAGGGAAGCCTGTAGGTTGGGCTGAGGCACGAAGCCCAACATTCCAGGGGGGCGTTACCGGGTTCGGGGGTGTTGGGCTTCGTGCCTCAGCCCAACCTACAGTTGACCGACCCGCTGGAGTACCTCGCCGGGCGGCTGCAGGGGTAGGCGCTGGGCCGCGGTCGCGCAAGAAAAACCCCGTCGGGGTTTCCGGGGCTGGACCTTCAGCCCGTAGGTTGGCCGACGCGCTGGAGTACCTCGCCGGGCGGCCGCAGGGGGGAGGCGCTGGGCCGCGGTCGCGCAAGAAGAACCCCGTCGGCGTTTCCGGGGCTGGACCTTCAGCCCGTAGGTTGGGCTGAGGCACGAAGCCCAACATTCCAGGGGGCGTTACCGGGTTCGGGGGTGTTGGGCTTCGTGCCTCAGCCCAACCTACAGTTGACCGACGCGCTCGCTGGTCGTGCCGGTGCTACGCGCGCAGTAGGCGATGCGCAGTCGCCGACGTTTCATGAGGGCCGCGGCGATCGTCGGGAAGTGTTGGGGGGCGCAGTGCCGGGCGGCAGCGCTGACAAGTTGCGGATGCGCCGGACGATGTCTGCGGCGGCATCCTGGCTGGTTTCGAGCATGCTCGCCAGGCGCTCGCGCAGCGGGCTGATGTGTTCGGCAAGAATTTCCCCGATGTCGAGGGTAGCCAACAGGAAAGAGGCAGTGAATGGACAATCGACGGGTTCCATGGCGGTCTCCAACCGGGATTTTGCGCGAGTCTGCGCCAACACAGTCGCAGAGGGTGAGATTCGCCCTGGATGAACGAAAATATTTCGAAACCGCGCAGTGGCTTCGAGCACGATACCGTTTTTCCAGGCGCCGGCGACTGCCCACCGGAGTGGCTGGCCGCCGTCGCGAGCAGGCGAGATGATCCGGGACTTTGGGCGATGCGCTGGGTCACCCTTGCCGCAAGGACGTGCCGAGACTGGCCCATTCTCGCGCAAGGGTTTAATATGCCCCCGCCACTCATTCGTTTGCGCTTGCCCCAAGAGGAATGATCATGAAGATCCCCGCCATCGTCAGTACCCGCAGATCCCTTTCCCTGTTGCTTCTCGCGCTGGCCGCCAGCGGCTGGGCCGGCGCCTTGCCAGCCGCGGAGATGCCGAAACGCAAACCTGGCCTGTGGGAGGTCAACGCCCGCATGGAAGGAATGCAGGCGATGGGCGCCATCCAACAATGCATCGATCAGTACACCGATGACATGATGCAGCAACAGGGGAAGAGGGAAAAACAGAACTGCAGCGTCATCGACATCAAGCCGCAGGGCAACCAGGTGACGGTTCATTCGGTGTGCAAGGTGGAGGGCAGTACGGCCACGACCGATGCGGTGTTTGCCGGCGCTTTCGACTCTGCCTACAAGGGCGACATGCATACCCGTTTCAACCCGCCGATGCATGGCACCAGCGAAACCAGGATGTCTATCGACGCCCGCTGGCTTGGCCCCTGCAAGCCTGGCCAGAAACCCGGCGACGTGATCATGCCCAATGTCGGCGGGATGAATCTCAAGGAGATGATGAAAGATCCGAAGGTACAGGAAATGATGAAACGGCAGAAGTCCGGCAGCGGGGCGCCTTGACAGCCATTTGATATGACATCGAACATCAGCAACGAGTCCCGCGAGTCCGGCCCATCGACCACCGTGAATGAGCCGCGACTTTGGTGCCACAAGGGCTGGCGCGCCCGCATCATCAAGAACGAAGACGATGACGGCTGGGCTGTCGAGATGAGCAAGGACGGCGAACCCGAACCCGCTCTGGTCAGCCCGTGGACGATGGGGCGCGACAAGAGGAACCCCAAGCCGCTTGACGCCGCGGCATTCAACACTTTGGTCAAGACTGCCTCGGAAGTCCTGCGCCGCCATGAACAACAACGGCACGCGCTGTACCACAAGCAGCTAGCGGTCAACACGCCCTCCGGACGGATCAGCGTCACGCTCGACATCATCGCCGACGAAGACGATCCGCATGCCCTGCTCAGAGCCTGCGATGCTTACGGCGAGCCACTCGCCGAGTTGCGTGTAACGGCCGGATTCCGACTCACCATGGCCAGCGCCAGGGCGTGGATCGACGACGACTTCCGCAAGCCCTGCTGATCGACCCTGGCCTGTTCGGCGGATCTCGCCCGTTCAGTTCGCCGCGTACACCAGGAACTCGGGGTTGTCCTGCAGGCCGCTGATGAACGCTCGTGGGGGACCAAAATCCGCCCCACAGCAATAGATCGCCTTGTCGTCGCGCGAGGCGACGTAAAAGTTGCCTGCCGCGTCGAAACACATTCCCGAAATCGTCCTGACGCCGCGGACCACCGTCTTCAGTTCGCCACTGCCGAAGTGATATTGCAGGATCGTGTCGGTACCGCTGCTGCCGATGTACAGATCATCACCGTGTGCGAGCAGGTGCACGGGTGCCTGCAGGAACTGGGCGTCGGCGATCTGCCCCTGCAGTTGCCCCCGCGTTTTGCCCTCGGCGAGATCGTAGATCTTCACCGCGTTGCCCGGTTCGTCGGCGACGTACAGTGAGTTGCCGTATACCAGAACGTCGCGTACCGAGTGCGCGACCTTGGTCCGCTTCGGATGCTTTTTGGACGGGTCGGGCGCGACGACCACCGCCAGTCCTGCCGGCTGCCGGCAATTCGATGGCGGACGCGCCGGCGAAGCCGGCAATTTTCCCCTCGACGAGGCCACGAAGGTCCCCTTGAGGAAGCGCTTCCCCTTCTGTGCCCGCAAGCCGGCCGCCACCGCCAGCGCCGGACTGCGTTTCCCGGTTCCTGGCGGTTTCAGCGCGGTGACCACGTTGCTGTCCTGGCTCGACAGGTAGCCATTGTCGCGGCCGTCGAAAGCCAGCGCAAAGGGATGCACGATGCCATCGGAAACACGGGCATCGGCATAGATTCCCTGGTAGGCGTGGCGATGGTCGGCGTCTGGGATGGCGCTGTAGCAAAGAACCTGGCTGGCGTCCTTGTAGCCATTGATCACGAACAGATGGCCCGACGGACCGAAGACCAGATCACGCAGTTCGCTCAGTACCGGAGAGCCTGGCGGGGTCTGCAGGGCGGCCGTGGTGAGGCACACCGGCTGGCCGTCGATCAGATCATAAACATGCACGTTGTTGATCGCCGTACCGACACGACCGCCGTGAAATGTGATGTAGAACATCAGGCCCCTACCTTTCTGTCACAGGCTCAAGCAATGAACGGGTGAGAATGAAGTCTGCCGCTGACTGGCCGCCGGCGGCCTGGTGCTGGATCGCCGCCTGGCGCGGGTCGCCCGCCGGCCGCGAGAATGTAGCACGCTTTCATGGTAACGGTCATGATTGAGCGGCTCATCAGGACGATCGGGCCGAGGCCACGCGAAATCCGGCCGCGAGCCGGGCGCCAGCGCTGGCCGCGCAGCCGCATCGGTAGCTTGCGCTAGTAGACGTAAGGAAGCAGCTTGCGCACGCGTTGCCGATACTCGCGGTATTCGGGGAATTTCTGCTCGAGCCAGATTTCTTCCCGGCGCGACTTGATGTCGAGGAAGATGAGCAGCAGCGAGGCGTAGCCCAGAGTGAGCCAGCCATTGACCCACAGAGCCCAGCCGAAAGCGGCGAGGAGCACGCCGCTGTAGATGGGGTGGCGGACGAAGCGGTAGATGCCGGCGACGACCAGTACGGCGTCTTTCCTCGGCTGCGGCAATGCCGTCAGGTTTTTCCCGAGATGCAGGCAGGCGAGCAGCGAGATGGCGATGCCGAGCGCCAGCAGGACGCCGCCGAAAACCCTGCCGAGCCAGGTGTAGGGTGCCGTCCAACCCCCGCCGGGCCAGGTGCTCGGCCCGAGCACCAGGAGTGCGAAGAGCATCATCTGGGCGACGACGTACCACTCGCCGCGGCTGCCAAAGCGTGCTTCGTGCTGCTGCATGCGATTACTGCCGGAGGTTCATGCTGGCAGTCAGGTGCTCTGGCGGGCGGCGGTGGCGCCGGAACCCGCCGCGAGCGAGCCCGCCGATCTGCCGCCGGGGCCGCGTCCTTCCTTCATGATCTCGTGCGGGTGCCCGGAGAGCGTCCGCTTCTGGCGGATGAAGGTCGATTCCACACTGCAGGCGAGTTCGCGGATGACGCGCTGCTGGCGATCCGGCAGTGTCGCCTGCGCCGCCGGGCCGTCAACGGGAACCGGGCCCAGATCGCGCGGGCGTGCCTGCGCCACGGGCAGGCACGCCAGCAAGAGCAAGAGGACGGCTAAGATCCTCGGCATTTCCTTCTCCCCGCAAGACGGTCACCGCCAAAATGCAGAGAATAGGAGATTCGAGCCCATTGTCGCAAGAGCATGATCGCGGTCGGCGATCCCCGCGGGGCGCGGTGCAGGCCTTCATCGCGGATGATCTTGCTGATGCCCAGCATCCGCGGTGCGACTTTGTCGCCGCGCAAACCGGGAGCCGCCACGGCAAACCCCGCGCATTGCCGCCGGCACCCGCTCCGCGGGCGCCGGCGCTCAATTCGGTGGCTCCGCCACCGAATTCCCTCTGCTCGGCTGCGCCGGCTCCGCCGGCGACTGCCTTCCCGCCGGCTTCCCGGGACCTAGGGCGAGCCGGAACCCGATGACGTCGTGGCGCCTGCCTGGCTCGTACCTGCTGCGGCAGGCAGAACGCACGCTCCCGCCGTAGAGGTTCCACGAGCCGCCGCGCAACACGCGGGCGTCGCCCGACGCCGCGCCGCGCGGGTCTACCTGCGGCGTCGTCGGGTAGTCCCCGTACCAATCGGCACACCACTCCCAGACGTTGCCATGCATCTCGTACAGGCCCCAGGGATTGGCCGGCAAGGAACCCACCGGCACGGTCTTCCGGCGATAGACGCCCTTCGCGCCACCGGCATACGGATAGTTTCCGTCGTAGTTGACCTGCTCGGGAGTGACGTTTTCGCCGAACGAAAACGGCGTCGTCGTTCCCGCCCGGCACGCGTATTCCCATTCGGCTTCGCTCGGCAAGCGCGCTTCGAGGCCGGGCAGCCGCCGGTTCAGTTCGGCCAGGAAATCCTGAACCTCATTCCAGCTCACCTGCTCGACCGGTTGCCCGGGCTGCTCCCTGAACCGACTCGGGTTCTCGCCCGTCACCGCCTGCCACAGCGCCTGCGTGCACGCCGTGTCGGCCAGCCAGTAACCCTCGCTCAGCGTCACTTCGTGCGGCACTTCATCTCCATTCCGCCCGGGCTCGTCCGCCGGCGAACCCATCCGGAAAGTGCCGGGCGCGATCCAGCGGAAGCGCTGCCGCGCTTCGCCCAGTTCGAGCCTCATCCAGAGGCCGTACTCGTCTTCACCCCAGGCGCTCGCCCAGCGCAGCGGGAAGCGCTCGGGCAGAAAGATGGCGGCGCGGTCGTCAGAAAACATGGAATCTCATGGGAGTTTAAAGAAATCCTTCAATCGTTGAGTCAAGGTGCGCGATTCGCGGTCGCGCACCCCGGAGCGGCCACCGGCACTACATTCGGCGGCTCCGCCGGCGACTTCCTTCCCATCTGTCAAGCCGGCTCCGCCGGCTTCCCAGGACCTAGGGCGAGCCGGAACCCGACGCTGCCGTAGTGCCCTCCTGGCTCGCGCCTGCGACGGACGGCAGAACGCACATCCCTGCCGAAGTAGTTGCACGAGCCGCCGCGAAACACGCGGGCGTCGCCCGATGGCGCGCCGCGCGGGTCCACTTGCGGCGTCGTCGGGTAGTCCCCGTACCAGTCGGCACACCACTCACAGACATTGCCATGCATCTCGTACAGACCCCAGGGATTGGCCGGCAAGGAACCCACCGGCACGGTCTGCAGGCGATACACACCCTTCACGCCTCCGGCATACGGATGATTCCCGTCGTAGTTGACCTGCTCGGGAGTGATGTTCTCGCCCAACGAAAACGGCGTCGTCGTTCCCGCCCGGCACGCATATTCCCATTCGGCTTCGCTCGGCAAGCGCGCTTCGAGACCGGGCAGCCGACGATTCAGCTCGCCCAGGAAATCCTGAACGTCGTCCCAGCTCACCTGCTCGACCGGCAACTCGGGCTGGTCCTTGACCCCGCTCGGGTTCCTGCCCGTCACCGCCTGCCACAGTGCCTCCGTGCACGCCGTGTCGGCCAGCCAGTAACCCTCGCTCAGCGTCACTTCGTGCGGCACTTCATCTTCGTAGCGTTCAGGCTCTTCTTCCGGCGAACCCATCCGGAAAGTGCCGGGCGCGATCCAGCGGAAGCGCTGCGTGACGCCCGCGACGGCGATTTCGCCGAACAGCCCGTAACGGTCGACGCCGAGTGGCTGCTCGCCCGACCAGGCACCGGTACTGTCGCCGCCGCCCTCTGGCGGCCGCCAGTCGAGGCGACAGCGCTGGCCGCGCCAGAAAAGCTCGACGTACAGGCCCCGCGCGTCGCAGCCGATGGCGTTCGCCCAGACGGGCTTGACGAGCGGCCTGACGGCGAGATCGAGATGCTTGCTGTGCAGCGTCAGCCGCTCGACCTCGCGCGTCAGCCGGGCGAGCCTCTGCGGCAGCGAGCCGGCGGCGAAATAGCGCCGGCTCGCCATCTCTGCGCGGTCGGCGCTGCGCGTCAGGGTGACCTGGACGCCGCGGTCGACCAGCGTCAGCTCGGCGCAAGGACTGCCGCCGGAGCCTCCCGACACCTTGCCGGCGGCGTCGGCGGCTTCGAGCCACAGCTCGTCGCCGCGCTGGCGGAGCGTGCAGCGCAGGCGCGGTGCCGGCTCGTGCTCGTCGTGCAGGAAATAGCCGATGTCTTCCTCGCTGACGCCTTCCGGCAGCTCGACGGCGGCGCCCGCGGCCAGCCGCTCGCGCTGCGCCAGCGCCCAGTGCGCGGCGAGCGCCGGGTCGGCGGCAAGCGCGGCATCGCTCTGGCGCGCGGCGTGCCGCTGCAGCCACTGGCGCAGCGCGAGATCGTCGCGCCGGCGGGCGGTTTCGGCGATGTCGGCCTGCCAGCGCTCGGCGTCCGCGGCGAGTGCCGGCGGAACGGCTTCGGGAGCGAGATGCCGGCACGCCAGCACTTCGGCGTAGCGCACCGACGCCGGCAGGCCGGCGTGTTGCGCGAGGAGCTTGGCGACCGCAGCCTGGCGCAACCAGGGCGCCAGCGCGCGGAATTTCCGCTGGTATGCCGCGATCGCCGCCGGACTCGCGAACTGGCCGGCATGCGCGCTGGTGACCAGGTCGGGATGCTGCCAGACCAGCGCCTCGACGAGCCCGTCGGCGTCGCTCGTCGGCAGCAGGTAGCGCAGCGCGCGCAGCAGTGACGGTTCGATCACGACGGCCGGCGCGAGCAGCGTCAATAGCGTGTCGAGCGCGTTCTGCCGGCGCTCGTCGCCGGCCAGGTCGCTCGCCAGGGTAGCCGGCGGGCGCGAACCGGTCGACGAGGTGGACGATGGGCGCAGGCGGCTGTGGCGGTCCCATTCGACGAGCGCCAGGCTGCCTGGCGGGCCGGCTCCCGGCGGGCGCGTCGGCAGCGGGCAGAGGACCAGCGCCGGCACGCCGGCGCCGCGCAGGCGATGGCCGAACTGCTGCCAGCCGTTCGCCGCCTCGGGCGCGTCGTCGAGCAAGCCGGCGTCGCCGAGGATCAGCAGCGGCGTGTTCGGCGCCGGCAGCGGCCAGCGCGCGGTCGTGCTGCCACCTGGCTGGCGCACGCGCGGCTGCCGGCCGGGGTCGCCGGCAAGAATCCAGCGGTCGATGCCGGCCTTGCCGTGACGCTTTTCGAGTGCCTGGCAGAGCGCGTTGAAGTCTTCGTGAAACGGCCGGGTGCGCCGGCTGTAGTCGCCGAGGAGGGCGATGCGCGGGCTCCAGCCGTGGCCCGGCAGCAGCGGGATGGCGCGCAGCACATCGCCGCGCGTCAGCCGTTCGAGCAGCCGCGGCAGGTCGGGCTGGCGCGTCGCGAGGCGACGGCCGAGGACGCTGCGCAGGAAAGGCCACAGCCGCGACCAGCGGGTCAGCGGCTGCCGCGGCGGCAGGTGCAGCGAGGCCGCTGGCGGCCGCGCGTCGGTTCCGAGAACGCGCGCGTTGGCGAGCCACGGCGGCGGTGGCGGCCCGACCCTGGCGTCGGCTTCCGGCTCGCGCCAGCGATGTTCGACGACGCGGAAGAAGCGCGCCTTCGGCAAGACCGGCGGACGTTCTGGCAATACGGCTGGTGCGCTGCCGACAACCGGCTCGTCGCCGCGCGTGTCTTCGCTGCCACTGTCGACGACAGGTGGCGGCGCCGGCGCGCGCGGCCGCCGCTGGTAGCCGAGCGCGGCGGCCGCGCGCGCGAGCGCTTCGTCGCCCTCGGCGGCGTAGATGCGCAGCAGGTCGGCACGCCCGACGGTTGCCCGCGAGTGCGGAACCCTCGTCGGCATCAGTCGGCCGGCGGGTGCTTCCTGAGCGCGAACTCGCCGACCTTGGCGAGCAGTGCCAACTGCTCGTCGATGACCGGTGCGAGGCTGACGACGACGCGCAGCAGGTCGAGGTATTCGGCCTGACCGGGCCCCTGCAGGCCCTGCCGGGCCGCCTCCTGGCGGTCCTGCCAGAGCTGGCGCGCGGCTTCGCGGTAGACTTCGGGGTGGCAGCGTGCGTGAAAATGCAGCCGGCCGCGTTCGATCAGCCGGGCGGTGAAAGCCTCCTCGTTGCTCGGCCAGCGCAGGTTGAGCACCAGGCAGCGGCGGATGAACGCCGCCGGCAGTTCGCGCTCCTCGTTGGTGGTGATCACGACCAGTGGCGTCGGCATGGCCGGCGCGGCGCAGACGGCGGTGTCGAGCCAGGGTACGCTGAAGCCGCCGTTGCCGAGCGTTTCGAGCAGGCCGTTGGGCAGGTCGGCCTCGGCCTTGTCGATCTCGTCGATCAGCAGCACGCTGCCCCTTGCCGGCGACCAGCCGGCCGGCGGTTGCGGCCGCGCGCCGCGCCCGCCGCTCTGTTGCTGCTGCCGCAGCGCCGACGGCCAGTCGAATACCCACCACAGCGCGCCGGGACTCAGGTAGTTGCGCGGGTCGAGGCGCTGCCGGACCTCGTCGGCGCCATACTGGTGGGCGCCCATCGCCTGCGCGTCGCCGAGTCGGCCGAGCGCGTCGAAGCGCCACTGCAGGTCCTGGCTCTCGCTGCGCGCGTGCACGACTTCGGCAATGAACAGGCGGCCGAGCGCCTCGGCCGCGGCACGCGCCAACTGGCTCTTGCCCGATCCCGGCTCGCCGCGAACCAGCAGCGGCCGCTGCGCGGCGAGCGCCGAGCGCACCGCCCAGGCCGATTCCTCGTCGAAGCGGTGCACCGACGCCGGCCACGAGCCGCGCGGCGGGAGGGAAAGGTCGGTGAGCGGAATGGCGGGGATCGTCGAAAGGGGGAGGTTCATCGTTTTTTCGCCAGGAGGTCGGGGATGGTCAGGAATTGGTGGATGAGGGCCATGAAATAGTATTCGTCACTGACCAGGAGCGCGGATGCCTCATCATCACCATGGAAAAAGATCAGGCTGAGATCGGGGAGGATCGCCAGCAGCCGTTGATAGAAAGCGGACAGGGCCAGCGGCTTTGCCTGGTCAGCGGGAACCGCGATGTAATGGTGAAAGGTTGCTTGCTCGCGGCGGACACGCAAGGTCGCCTGGAGCTTGCGTCGGTCGCTGATCGACAACTGCGTTCGCGACTCTTCCGGAAAAACGCAGCTCCAGATCTCGAGCAGCAGATTCTCCAATGGGGCATCTTCGCTCCAGCCGCTTTCGTAGCGCGGCTGCTCGATCGCTCCTGCGCCGAGCACGTTGCTTTTTGCGACGCGCAGTTGCGGCGCCATTTCGCGGTGGCGTGAGCTGACGATTTCGACTCCCAGCGGCGTGCTGACGGCTATTTCGAAGACCAGCCTGCCCGCTGCCAGCGCCTGCCGCTGTTCGACGCCGACCGACCGGGCATCGACAGCGAGCAGGGTGAGCCAGGCGAGAACGGACTTCGCGGTGGTCCATGCGTCGGCAAAGTCGCTGCTTTGTGCGTCGAGTGACTTGAGGCAGGCGAGCGTCGCAGGGAAAAGCAGCGTGCTGATCGCCTGGTCCGGCGGCGGGGCGCAAAGGGCTTCGGCGAGGTCGCTCACGGAGGCGGCAAGGGAATCGTGCAGCCTGCCTTGCAGGGCCTTGCTCAGGTGGGCGTTGTGCGCCAGGGTGTGGTGTACCTCGTCGATGATCCGGCGCCGGAAGTCATCATCGACGGGCGCGATGCGATCCAGCAAGGCTGCGAAGTCGGTGTCGCGATGCACGTCCTCGGTCAAGGTGTTCATATCGGCGAGGAGGGACGTCAACTGATCCATCAGCCGATGGAAGTCGGCGTAATCCTCGAGGCTCTTGCGCAGTTCGAGCGTGTGCTTGGGGTCTTCCAGTGCTTCGAGCTCTTCCTCGAGTTCCTTCTTCTCCTTGATCCAATGCGCGATCCAGGTGATCCGGTCCTTCGGTTTGTGCAAGCGCGTCCCGGACAGGACGATCGGGTGCACCCGCTTGCGGAAGTTCTGGTGCTCGTAGATCCCGCGGAGTTCGTACATGCAGTACTCGGAGCGGAAGTAGGTGTCGCTGAGAACGAGCACGACATGCCCCGCGGCAGCCAGCCGATCCATGAACTCGCGGATCGAGCCGCCGTAGCCGACGTGGGAAGTGTCGCGTACGAAGTCTATTCCGCGCGCCTGACACGCCGCGCCGAGTCGGTCGACGAGCCGGTGCTGCTCCTCGTCCTTCCACGCATACGAAACGTAAACGCTGACCATCGCCACCCTCCCCCGCAGGCTTGTAGACCGATCCGTTCGCGAAGACGACGGCGCCGCGCTCACCCCGCCACGCCTTTCGTTTCCTGCTCGCGTTTCTGCTGCCCCTCGCTCATCTCCAGGAGCGTCCGTTCTGGAACCTCCCGCAGGCAACATGGGCCCGCCGACCCCTCCATGATAACCGCGTGAACCCGACAAGTCGCGTGTTTCAGGAAGCGCCCCGGAGGTCGGCATGATCGCCGTCGCACCTCCCAGCCGGCTGCATCGATACAGCTCTTGAAATCAGACGCTCATCAACGAGACGCTGAAAAGCTCGCTCCAGCAGTCCGACATGGAAGCGATGATCCGGCAGGTGATCCGCGAGGAACTGCAAGGGACGGCAGGCCACATCGCATGAAAGCGCATGTCAATGTGAAATCGCGTAGGCGACCCACGAATCTCTCCTCCCCTCTTGCGGGGGCGAAGGCGGGGTTTCGCGGAGCACTGCTCCGCGCCGCCGTAGCCGGCCCGCGATGCAGCGCGGGCCGTGGGAGGGGTCGGGGGGGAGGGGGAAACGGTCATGACTTTCATGATCGGGGGTGCCTGGAAAAGTCATGACCGTTGGCGTCGGGAAGTTCGTGCAATCCCCAGGGTCAGCGCCGTACCGACCAGGATGATGGCCCCGCCAAGCAGCATCGGCGGCGTCACGACTTCGCCGAGGAAGATTCCGCCCCAGCCAGCCGCAAACACCGGAATCAGGAAGGTGACCGTCGACGCCCGCTGTCCGCCCAGATGGGCAATCAGCCGGAAATACAGGATGTAGGCCAGCGCCGTCGAAAGCGTCGCCAGCAGGATCAGCGCCAGCCAGGCGTATCCCGACGGGGTCGCCGTCGGCCAGAAGGCCAGGGTCAGCGGTGCCAGTGCGATGGCTGCACAGGTCTGACTGCCGGTGGCGATGGCCAGCGGCGCGACGCCGGCCAGCGTTTGCCTGGCGAAGTGACTGGAAAAACCGTAGGACAGTGTCGCGAGCAATCCGGCCATGATCGCCAGAGCGCTGCCGCCCTCCCGGAAAGTCACTTTCCCCCAGGTCAGCACCGCCATGCCGATGACGCCGAGCAGCAGGCCGATCCACTGCCTCGGCGTCAGGCGGTCACGCAGCCAGAGCATGCCGACGAGCGCGGCCCACAAGGGCACCGTCGCATTGATCAGGGCGGTGAACCCGGCGGTCAGGGAAAGCGACGCATAGGCCAGAAGAACGAAAGGTAAGGCCGAGTTGCAGATTCCGACCGTCGCCATCGGCAACGCATGGCGACGCAGCGAGGCCGCCTCCGAACTGGCCAGCCACAAGGGCCACAAGCACAGCGCCGCAATCGCCACCCGCAGGCCGATCAGGGCAATCGGACCGAACTGTGGTGCGCCGACGCGCATGAACAGAAACGAGGCGCCCCAGAGCATGGCGAGCAGGACGAAATCGCCGAGGTCACGGGTTTTCAGGGTTGCCTCCCCGCGGTGGCCGCGCCGACACGCAGGCTGCGGCGGGTCAGGGGCGCGATCAAGCGGCGCCCTCTTCGAGTCGCAACAGCCATGCCTTGTTGTGCAGCCCGCCGGCGTAACCCGTCAAGGCGCCGTTCGCCGCGATCACGCGGTGACACGGTACGACGATGGCGATCGGGTTGCGGCCGTTGGCGGCAGCGACCGCGCGAACCGCCGCCGGTCTGCCGATCGCTGCCGCCTGCTGGCCATAGCTGCGCGTCTGTCCGTACGGAATCCGGGTCAGCGCGAGCCATGCCGCTTGCTGGAAGTCGCTCCCCGCGGGCGCCAGCCTGAGCTCGAACCTTCGTCGCTGACCGGCGAAGTATTCGCTCAGTTCCTGCCGCAACTGCAGGAACACCGGCAGTCGAGGCGAATCGAGCCAGGGCTCGGCGGGCACTGGCGGATGCTTGCCGCCCAGGATATGCAGGGCAATGATCGCGTCGTTGGCGGCCAGGGCCAGCAGGCGGCCGACCGGCGAGTCGAAATGCGTCGAATGAGTCGTCATGCGGTTTTCTCCCGAGAGTTCCACAGGTGCATCAGCGCATAGCTGCGCCAGGGTCGCCACGGCTCGGCGATCGCTTCGGCTGCGCGCCAGCCGCGGGCGGTGTTCGGCAGGCCGAGCGCCTTGAGCAATCCGGCATCGTGCGGCGGCCACGCATCCGGCCAGGACAGCGCCCGCATCGCGATGTAGTGCGCCGTCCACGGGCCGATGCCCTTGATCGATTGCAGGGCGGCGCAGCTCGACTCGAGGTTCGCGGCGGGCGACAGGTCGAGTTCACCGGCGACCATCTTTTGCGCCAGGGCAATCAGCGCCTGCGCACGCGCGGCCACGATGCCCAGGCGGATGAGTTCGGCCGGCATCAGCGCCGCCACCCGACTGGCCGTGGGAAAAGCCACACTCAGGTCGGTGAAGGGTGGCGTGACCTCGAATTCGATCGGCTCGGCGAAAGCGGCCACGAAGCGCGTCGCCAGCGTGCGTGCCGCGGCGACCGTGATCTGCTGCCCGAGGACGGCTCGCACCGCGAGTTCGAAGCCATCGAAGGCCCCAGGCAGGCGCAGGCCGCGCGATCCCTGCGCGAGCCGGCCGAGCGCCGCGCCGATTTCCCAGGGGTCGGCGTGCACATCGAAGACGCGTCTGACTTGGCTCAGCACACCTGCGATCACCGGCGCGAAGGCGGGCGACAGCGTCACTTGCAGCGCATTCCTGTGTGCCTGGTCGGCCACTTGCAGCCAACTGCAGATGGCCTGCCCATCGCGGCTTCGCACATGACGCAGGATGCGTCGATATCTGCCGTCGCTGACGGCCTCGACGCCCGCGATGGCGCGCTGCTCAAGAAAGGCGAGCAGCGCCGGCCAGTCCAAGGGGGCGCGATACGCCAGGCTGAAGGTGAAGCAGCGCGCATTTTCGGCGACGGCCGCGCTCGCCCCACCCGCCTCGGCCAGGATGTGACGCAAGCGCGTCGGCGCAAATCCATAGCGCTCCGAAAACAGCGCATTCATGCGTCGGACACTGGAAAAACCGCTGGCGAAAGCCACCTCGGCAACCGGCAAGGCCGTATCGGTCAGCAATCGCTTGGCCAGCAGCAGGCGATGCGTTTGCGCATACTGCACCGGCGACACGCCGAACTCGGCCTGAAAAATCCGCCGCAAGTGCCGATCGCTCACTCCGACGCGCGCGGCAATGGCGCTCAAAGGGTGATCCGCATCGCACTTGGCTGCTCCACCGATCCCCGCGATGGCGTCTTCGATGAAGCGCGCCGCGGTCTGTGCCAGCTTCGCACTCGCCTCGCTGGCGGCGAATCCGGGCGCGAGTTCCGGCCGGCACTTCAGACAAGGCCGATAGCCGGCTGCTTCAGCGGCCGCTGCGCTGACGTAGAAACTGCAATTCTCGAAGCGCGGCAACTTCACCCGGCAGATCGGCCGGCAATAAATGCGCGTCGAGGAAACGCCGACAAAGAATCGGCCATCGAAGCGTATGTCATGCGCCTTCATTGCCTGGTAGCAGGCAGCCGGGGTGAACCGGCCAGCAGGGGCTGGCATCGTTACGGGAGGGTCGTTGGCTTCAGGCATGCTGCCAGTCTAGCGGCAAGCGTTCGACAGAGCTGGCCGTTTTCGGACATTCAATTACCCGGTCGGAACAGACTGCGTGCAACGGGCAGGCCGGGCAGCCCGTCACTTCGATACAATGGCAGCCTCCAACTTTCTCCAGCAGGGACCGCCATGACTCAGGATGAACTCAAGAAAGCCGTCGCTCGCGCGGCGATCGCGCAGGTGATCGAGGGAGAAATCGTCGGCGTCGGCACGGGCTCGACCGCCAACTGCTTCATCGATGAGCTGGCCCGGATTCGGGACCGGATCCGGGGAGCGGTGGCAAGTTCGGAGGCGACGAGAAAGCGACTGGAAGGCCACGGCATCGTCGTCTTCGAACTCAACGACGTGGCCTACCTGCCGGTCTACGTGGACGGCGCCGACGAGATCAACACGGCGATGCAGATGATCAAGGGCGGGGGTGGCGCTCTGACGCGCGAGAAGATCGTCGCTGCCGTGGCACAAAAATTCGTCTGTATCGCCGATGCCTCGAAACTGGTGCCGGTACTTGGCGCTTTCCCGCTGCCCGTCGAGGTCATCCCGATGGCGCTTGGCCATGTCCGACGCGAACTCGCCCGGATCGGTGGCAAACCGCAACTGCGCGAAGGTTTCGTGACCGACAACGGCAACCTGATCCTGGACCTCGGCGGACTCGTGATGGCCGACCCGGTTGAACTGGAAAGCCGCATCAACCAGATCGTCGGCGTGGTCAGCAACGGCCTGTTCGCCCGTCGTCCGGCGGATATCTGCCTGCTCGGTACGGCTGCCGGAGTGAAGATGCTGACCGCCGACCGAACGGTCGAAACCGAAGCGCACGGGCCGGCGGCTGTTCAGCCGCCGTCAAGCAGCGCGACCTCTCAGGCGCGAGGCGGCACGTAGCCCTGCACCTTGTCGGCGCCGCTACCGAAGAAATGCCGCTCCATCTGCTCGGTCAGATATTTGCGATGCGCGGCATCGGCCAGGTTGAGGCGGTTCTCGTTGATGATCATGGTCTGCATGCGCACCCATTGCTGCCATGCTTCCTTGGCGACCGATTCATAAATCCGCTTGCCCAGCTCACCGGGAACCGGGGGAAAATCAAGACCTTCAGCCTCGCGACCGAGCTTGACACAATTGACCATTCTTGCCATTCAAAACACTCCTTAACTTCTTGGGAAATTCCGCCGAGGCGAACCCGAATGTGAAAGTCGCTGCAGCGCCTCACGAATCCGACCCGCTGCCGGCAGCCTTACAGTTCCTTCATCAATACGATCGAGCGGCGTTGCAGGTTATACACCAGCCGCTTTTCGGCCGGTAACTCGTCAATCGGGCGGACGCTGAAACCGCGTTCCTTGAACCACTGCGAAGTCGCCGTGGTGAGGACAAACAGACGCTTGACGCCGGCTGCACGCGCTTGCGTCTCGATCCGCTTCATCAGCAGCGCACCATAGCCCCAGCGACGATAGTGCGGATGCACGGCCAGGCAGGCCAGTTCGGCCTGGTCCTCGCCGTAGGGGTATAGCGCGGCACAGCCGACAATCACGCCGTCGTGTTCAACCACCGAGAATCGTGTGATCTCGCGTTCGAGCAACTCGCGCGAGCGACGTACCAGTGTGCCATCCTCTTCGAGGGGCTCGATCAGCGCCACCAGGCCGCCGATATCGTCTGGCCCGGCGTCATGCATCTGCTCTAGCGATTTCTGGGTGATCACCGTGCCCACGCCGTCGTGCGTGAAGAGTTCACGCAGCAGCGTGCCATCCTCGTCGTAACCGATCAGGTGCACGCGCCCGACGCCGGCCCGGCTGGCCCGGACCGCGCAGGGAAGGTAGCGCTTGAGGTCGGTCGACAACCAGTCGCCGAGACTGATCAGCCTTTCGGCGGCCTCGACGGTCAGTTCATCGAGCAGGGCGCCGTCGATATCGGTGGCGCCTCGGCTATCGCTCAGAAAGATCAGCTTGTCGACAAGCAGCGAGGTGGCCACCGCCTCTGCCACCTCCTCCATCGCCAGGTTGAAGATTTCCCCGGTCGGGCTCGAACCGATGCACGAAAGCAGGACGATGTTGCCCAGGCCGAGCTGCGCACGGATGCCCTCGGCGTCGAGCTTGCGCACCTGCCCCGAGTATTGCAGATCGACGCCATCGACGACCCCGACCGGCTTGGCGGTAATGAAATTGCCGCCAACGACGCGAATCGTGCTGTTGGCCATGGGCGTATCGGCAAGACCCTGCGAAAGCAGGGCCTCGATTTCGACATAGATGCTGCCCACCGCGTCGATCACGCAGGCGATCGCCTTGGCATCGGT
>WBZL01001426.1_pt1 | contig 25128 bp, 20 predicted proteins | sample 5204291 | NCBI WGS metagenome assembly WBZL01 (sample SAMN12344345, study PRJNA552823) | activated sludge metagenome | biome: Activated sludge suspended growth; feature: Nitrification reactor; material: Wastewater; isolation source: activated sludge from nitrification reactor of wastewater...
TTTGCTCGTGGCTGAGGCATTGGGAGCGGCGCGTCCGGCCACGCCGAGGTTTGCGTTCACGGACCGGCCGGAAGATGGGCAGGCAGTCGATACGATACTCGCACGCGCCGGGCTCGACGGCTCGTCCCCCTGGGTGGCGATGAATGTGTCGGCGCGATGGGAGACGAAACGCTGGCCGCCGCAACACTTTGCCGAAGCGGCGGATCGGCTTCGGGAGGGTTATGGTGTGCCGGTGGTGCTGATGGGAGGGTCGGCGGAGCGACCGGAATCCCTGGCGGTGACGGGAGGCATGCGTACGAAAGCGGTTGATCTGACGGGACAGACCCCTGTAGGCTTGCTGCCCGGTTTGCTGCGCCGGGCCAGCCTCTTGCTGACAAACGACTCCGGTCCGATGCACATCGCGGCGGCGGTGGATACTCCGGTGGTGGCGCTCTTCGGCCCGACCGATCCGGTCAGAACGGGGCCCTACGGCCGGAGACATGTCGTCTTGTCGTACCCCGTCGAGTGCAGACCCTGCTTCCGCCGGGATTGCACGCGCGCCGTGGCGCTCGAATGTTTGACGGGCGTGCAACCGGAGCAGGTCGTGCAGGCGGTGATGCAACAACTCCGGTTGCGATCTCAGTCAGGAACTGTGTGAACATTCTCATTGCAGAGTCCAGCATGGCGGTCGGCGGACAGGAACTGGCCGTGCTGCTGCATGCCGAACGATTGGTGAAGCGCGGCCATCGCATCCTCCTGGTGTTGGAGCCGCGCAGCCCGATCATGGCCATGGCCAGGGAGCGGGGGCTACCGGTGGAGCCGTTCGTGATGCGTCAATGGCGCCTGCCGCTGTCGATTCTCGCATTCCGCCGGTTGCTGGCTCGGGAGCGCCCCGACATCGTCCACGTCAACAGCTCGCGCGACAGCTGGATTGCGGCGCTGGCCGCCAGGCTGCTGCGTCCGCGTCCCAAGGTGATTCGCACGCGGCATATTTCCGCGCCGCTCAACAAGAATGCCACCACGCACCTGCTCTACCGGCGCCTCTTCGACATGGTGATCGTGACCGGCGGGGAGCGAAACCGGCAGGATCTGATTCATCGGGACGGCCTGTCGCCGGAGCGTGTCGCCGCGTTCCCCATCGGGCTCGATGTGGAAGAGTTCTCGCCGGCCCAGCCGCGGCACGATCTCCGGGCCGAACTCGGAATTCCGTCCGGGCATCTGCTGGTCGGCATGATTTCCTACCTGCGCGACTATAAAGGCCATCGCTATCTCGTGGACGCGGTGCCGCTGGTGTTGGCGGAGCAGCCGGAGGTGACCGTTCTGATCGTGGGGGAGGGGCCGGAAGAGCAGAACATCCGTGCACAGATCGCACGGCTGGGGCTGACGGCCTCGGTGCGAATGTTGGGATTCCGTGACGATCTCCTCGATGTGTTTCGCTCGTTGAACCTGTTCGTCATTCCGACGGTGGAGGGCGATACGATCCCCCAGGTATTGATGCAGGCGCTGGCGGTGGGTCTGCCGGTCGTGTCCACCACCACCGGATCGATCGCCGACGTGATTAAGGACGGTGAATCGGGTTTTCTCGTTCCGCCGCGGGATGTCGCCGCCTTGGCTGAACGGTTGCTGTGCCTTCTGCGAGACCCATCACTCCGCGAGGCGATGGGGAGTCGCGGCCGCCGGACGGTTGTGCAGACCTATTCCATCGACCGGATGGTCGATGAGTTGGAGCGGGTCTATCGACAGGTGATCGGACTGCAGGGGGCTGCGTCATGATGAGACGATGGACCGGCGCCGGGGAGTCGATTCGCAAGACCGTTCTGTTCTGGTGGATTCTCTTCGTGGTCGTTCAGGCGGCGGAGCGGCTGTTTCTCCTGGGCGATGCGCTGGAGCAGGAAACTCCGTCGGTGCCGTTGCTCCTCACCACGCTGGTGGTCGGGGTCCGTGGAGACTTTATTACGGCGACCTTCGCCCTCGTGTTGGCATTGGCGGCGGCGGCCGCTTGGACCCTGGTGAGCCACAAGTGGGATGACCTGCGACGGTCGTCCACGCTCTGTGCGCGTGCCTTTCACCGCGCATGTCCTGTGAGTGCGGCGCTGGTCGGACTGTTGTTGTTCGTGCTCCTCTGCGTGGACATGGGCTACTACGGATTCAATCGGCAGCACATGGATTTCGTGTTTCTCGAATACCTCGGCGATCTGTTCGCGCCGGCCACGACGACGGGCGGCACCAATGTGCAGGCCATGGAGCAAACCAGTGCGGAGCTGGGGGCGGCCGGCAAGTGGGCCTGGCGGCTGACCTGTTTTTTGGCCCTGCAGGCAGCCTGCATCGGGCTGTGGTGGTGGGGCTTTTCCACTGCGGTGGTGCCGGTGCTGGATCGCTGGCGGCCCGGTTCCGGATTTCAAGCCAATGCGTTCCTGGTCGTGGCGTTGATCGTCGGTGGTGCCGGTTTTCACCATTCAGGTCCCTATGGGATTCGCATCGCGCCGATCGGCAGCATGGTTTATTACACCCTGGCGCAAAATCCGGTGTTGTTTGCGAGCGAAGCCTTGCGGATCGCGTGGGTCTCGCGAGGAGGGGGCGAGCGGCCGGGGAGTGCCGGGGCCATGCCCTACGACCTGGCCGTGCGGACCACGCAGGGGCTGCTGGGCCCGGCCGAGACCTTTGTCGATCCCAGGTACCCGCTCGTACGGACCATCACACCGTCCCCGGACAGTCTGCGACTACCGACACCGCCCAACATCGTCCTGCTGTTTCTCGAAGGATTGGATCGCCGGTATCTGGGACAGACGTACGGCGACGTGAAGGGCACGCCGTTCTTAGATCGACTCAAGGACGACAGTGTCTATTTCCAACATTTCTTTTCCAACGGGGTCCAAACCTCCAGAGGCCTGTTTGCGACGCTCTGCAGCAGCTTTCCACGGCTCGGGGCGGCCGCCATGAAGACCCGCTATGCGCACGATTACCTCTGTCTTCCGTCGCTGTTGCAACGGCAGGGGTATCACACGGAAATGGTGATCGGGCAGCACCGCGATTTGAACCGGCTCCAGACGTTCGCGGCCCGCAACGGACTGCATCAGTTGCTCCACGAGGGAGACTTCCCGCCCGGCACCGAGCGTGCGGGGGTAGGGATCGTCGATGGGGCGCTGTTCGACCTGTGCTACGAACGGATCACACAGCTTCAGGCGGAGCACCGTCCGTTTTTTCTGACCACCCTGACCCTCTCGACGCACCATCCCTTCGGCGCTCCGGACCGTCATCCGGACGTTCGCGTGCTCCGGCAACGGGTGCAGGATCAGTATGTGGCCGCCTTGCGATATACGGACCTCGAATTGGAGCGGGTGTTTACCCGGCTTGTCCGCGAAGGGCTGTTGCGCAATACGATCGTGGTGATTCTCGGCGATCACGGACGGCATGAGCCGGTGGGGCACACGGATATCGAACGGAAGGCCGGTCATTTCGCTTCGCCCCTGTTCGTCTGGATGGACGAGTCGTTGCGCTCGCCTGCGACCTACCGACCGCGAACCGTGTCGGCGGTCGCCAGTCAGGTCGATGTGGCTCCGACGCTGTTGGCATTGAGCGGCGGGCTTCCGTCGCTCGGGTCGTTTGCCGGACATGATGTGAGTTGTTTGCTGGTACGGGATTGTCTGCCTGATCGGATAGCCTATCTCACGAGTGTGTACGACAACCTGGTCGGGCTTGCCAGCGCGGACGGTCTTTTGCTGTACTCACTGTCGGCGGAAACCTTTCAGGAAGCCACCTTGGATTTCGAATCGATGCCGGAGGATGAACAGAGTCGACGTCGGCTGTCGGCCGCCCGCGGACCGGATTTGCTCGCCATCCATGACGTGGCGAACAGCGCGCTCGACTCCAACCGGCTCTGGTCCTGGCGGGAGTTCGGCCAACGCCTGTAACCGTCGCACGACCGGAGGGTGTCGCCATCACCTTGGAAAAAGGACCTGTCCCTGTGGATCGTCTCCCTGTATCAGCCGTGGTTATTGCCTACAACGACGAACCCAACATGCGGGCCTGCCTGGAATCCCTCACCTGGGCGGATGAAATCATCGTGGTCGATTCGCACAGTACCGACGGCACCGAGCGGATCAGCCGCGAGTTCACGGACCGAGTCTATCAGCATGACTTTCACGGGTTCGGTCGCCTGCGGAATGAGGCCTTGACGCACGCGACCCACGAATGGGTCTTCAGTCTGGATACCGACGAGCGCGCTACTCCGGAATTGCGCGATGAGATCCGGCGGGTGTTGGCCGCGGGGCCCGAGGCCGACGCCTATTTCGTGCCCAGAAAGAATTACTTTCTCGGGCGTTGGATCAAACATTGCGGGTGGTTCCCAGATTACCGCCAGCCGCAATTGTTCCGGAGGAGCAAGTTCCGCTATCGGGAAGAACTGGTCCACGAGAGTTTCGATGTGGATGGACGGGTCGGGTATCTGACCGCCTCCGCGCTGCAGTACCCGTTTCGGAACATCGATCACTACCTGGCCAAGCAGGAGCGCTACTCGGATCTCATGGCACGACGTATGGTCGAGCAGGGGCGATCGTTTTCCTGGCATCAGTTGGTGTCTCACCCCGCATTCACGTTTCTGAAGATGTACGTAGGGCGCAAAGGCTGTCTCGACGGCGTGCCGGGCCTTATTTTGTCCGGCCTCTATGCCTATTACACGTTCATTAAGTATGCGCGGTTCTGGGAATTGCACAGTCAGAGCCGTACCTGACAACGGCGTGGACGAGACGGGACGTGGCACGATGACGATTGCGGCCGTGATCATTACCAAGGATGAAGAACAGAACATTGCGGACTGTCTTGCGTCGGTCCGGTGGGCCGATGAACTCATCGTGGTGGATGCCGAAAGCCGGGATCGGACCGTCGAGTTGGCCAAAGGGTATACGTCGAAGGTGTTTGTGCGTGCCTGGCCAGGGTACGGGCCGCAAAAAAACTTCGGGATCGATCAAGCGGGATCAGACTGGATTCTCGTGGTGGATGCCGACGAGCGAGTGACCGACGGGCTTCGGCAGGAGATTCACGCGTTGCTGGCCGGTGGGCCGCCTGCCGATATCGGCGGGTACGAAATCCCCCGCCGGAATTATTTTTACGGGAAATGGATTCAAGGCGGCGGGCTCTACCCGGACTATCAACTCCGGTTGTTTCGCAAGACCTCCGGTCGGTACGACGATGTGCGGTTGCATGAAAATTTCGTGCTGCGGGGACGGCGGGAACGACTGCGAGAACCCTTTATCCACTACAGCATGCCCACCGTGCACCATCACATCCGCAAGATGATGCGGTATACGACGTTGGGGGCGGATGAGAAACTCAAGCGGGTCTCTCACATCAGCGGGTGGGCCATCGCCACGCACCACATCGGTACGGTGATGAAAACCCTGTTCACGCGCGGCGGGTATCGTGACGGGGTACATGGGCTGGTCGTCGCGATGTTCGCCGGCCTCCATACGTTCGTCAAGTATGCAAAGGCCTGGGAGCGGCTCAATGCACACCGTGAGCCGTGAGGGGCAAGGCGGGAGTCGCGTGAGTCAGGCGGGGGCATCGTTCTGCTGATGCGGATCGGGATCGACGCGGCATCCGTTGTGGGCGATAAGGGCGGGGTCGGGTGGCATACGCACCATCTTCTCAAGGCGTTGCTGGCGCTGGATGACGATCATGAGTACGTCGGGTATCTCAGACCGGCATCGCTGCAGGACGGTACGCTTCCAGGCTGGCCGACGCATGCTCGCCTTCGTTGGGTCGAAACGCCACGTTGGTTGACGGCCTGGCGGGGTCGGTGGGATGGCCTGGATCTGTATCACGGCCCGAATTTCAAAATGCACACGAAGGGCCGGTTCGGGGGGATTGTGACCATTCACGATCTCTGGTTGGCCCGGCATCCGGAATATTCCCGCAAACTCCTGGGCCAGGCCGGCTCGTCTCGACGGGCCATCGCCACGGCGAAGCGGGCCAGGAGGGTCGTGACGGTGTCGGAATTTTCTGCCCGCGAGATCGAATCCTTGTATGGCATTGCGCGGGATCACGTGGTGGTCATTCACAACGGCGTCTCCGACGACTTTGCTCCCGCCTGTACTGAACAGGTGAAAGCGGAATTGCACCGACGCTGGGCCATTCCGGAGGCGGGGTTCATCCTCTTCGTCGGCGGTGCCGACCCGCGAAAAAACCACACGCGGTTCTTACAGGCGGTTGCCAAGGTGCGTTCGCAGCTCGGCGGCCGTGTCGTGCTACTGGTAGGTGATCCGGAGCATCCGCAGGGGAGTTACCGGGAGACGGCGCAAGAGCTGGCGCTGGAGGAGGATGTCCGCTGTACCGGTCGTCTCGATCGTGAGGATTTGCGACGCTTGTATTCCTGCACCGACCTCTTCGTGTTCCCGTCCCGCTATGAAGGGTTCGGCATGCCGGTGTTGGAGGCGATGGCCTGTGGCGCGCCCACCATCACGTCGTCGACCTCGTCGTTGCCGGAGGTTGCCGGTGATGCGGCGTTGCTCGTGGACCCGGACGATGTGGACGGGCTTAGCCTGGCCATGGTGCGGGCGTTGGCGGACTCGGACCTTCGTGCTATTTTGCGGCAACGTGGATTCGAGCGAGTCCGGCAGTTTACGTGGCGGCAAGCCGCGATGCAGACCAGCGCATTGTATCGAGAGCTCTGTCGATCGCTGTCGTGAGCCCTCTCTACAGGCTTCGAGATTCCGTGGCCGGGCACGCCTGTCGTTCGCCGAGTTGCCTTCGCCGCGCCGACCGATCAAACGGGCGCTCCGGCCAAAGGAACGGGCGATCTTTTGGTTTCCTCACATGGTAATCTGTGCGCAGCGCTCCGTTTGTGCTGCGACACGTGCAGGCAGGGTGCCACGCCGATCGGTTCGACAACGACGACGCCATGATGTTCCGCAACATTCTGATCATTAAATTGCGCCATATCGGCGATGTCCTGCTGGCGACGCCTGTCCTGCGAGGATTGAGAGCGGCCTATCCCGATGCGCGTCTGAGCATGCTGGTCAATCGAGGGACGGAAGGGGTGCTGGCACACAACCCCGATCTCAATGAGGTGCTCTGTCTTGACAAGGGCTCATGGCAGGCCCAAATCGCCTTCGTTCGCATGCTGAAGGGGCGGAGGTTCGACGCAGTCGTCGATCTGACCGACGGAGACCGTTCGGCGATCATCAGTCTGGCGACCCGATCGCCCGTTCGTATCGGATTCAATGCGGAGCACCGGTGGCGCGGGCTGTTGTACAGTCAGGTGGCCAAGCCGCGCCCGATGGATCAACATCGGGTGGAGTACGACCTCTGTGCCCTCAGAGCGCTGGGGCTCGACACGAAGCCCGGGCTCCCGGCGGTCTTCGTATCTCCGGCGGAAGAGCAGGTGGTGGAGGATTGGTTGCTGCAGGTCGGCCTGCGTTCGGGGCAAGGCGTTGCCCCGATGGTCGTGCTGCAACCGGGAGCACGGTATTCGCTCAAGGTCTGGCCCCCTGACCGGTTTGCCCAACTGGCCGATCGTCTTGCCGACCGGTTCGGGTGCCGGATTCTCCTCGGCGGCGACCAGCGGGAGCGCGAGGTGGCGGAGCTCGTGGCTCGGAAAACGCGATGCGGGCCCATCGTGGCGGCGGGACGATTTACCTTGCTACAGTTTGCGGCGCTCGTCAAACGATGCGCGTTGTTCATTGGCAACGACGGCGGCGCGATGCACATTGCGGCGGCGATGGGTACGCCGGTCGTCGCGTTGTTCGGTCCGACCTATCCCCAACGGTGGGGACCGCGCGGAGGACCATCGCAGGTGATCTATAAAGGGTTGGACTGCCGTGCCTGTTACCATCCGACCTGTTTGCGCGGGGACGACAGCTGCATGCAACAGATCAGTGTGGATGAGGTGTTTGGCGCTGCATGCCGGATGCTGGAGCGCACCACCGAGAGGGCCGGGGCATGAAGGTTGAACTCGTGAGTGTCGTGATCCCGGTGTTCAACGGGGCGCCGTTTGTGGCGAAAGCGGTGGCCAGCGTGCAGGCACAGGGGCATGGGGCGGTGGAAATTCTCGTCGTCGATGACGGATCGACGGATGGGACACAAGAGGTGTTGAAACGCCTCGAACAGAGCCATGGGATTCGATGGTTTCAGCGCAGCCACGGCGGGCCGGCCCGATCACGGAACTACGGCATCGCGGCTGCGCGTGGTGAGTATATCGCACTGCTGGACTGCGACGATGAATGGCTGCCCGGCAAACTGGCCGCGCAGCTGGCAATCATGCGCGCACGCCCGGAGGTGGGGTTGGTGCACACGGATTTCGAGGTGCGGTTCGAAGACGGAACGCTGGAGGAGCGTGTGTCGGCGCGATCGAGCCGTGAGCCGATGGTGCAGGCCTTCGCCGGCGGTCATGTCGCCCTGCCGTCCACGCTGTTGATCCGGAAGGCGGTGCTCGATCAAATCGGGTGTCTCGACCCTGAACTGTACGGGTCGGAGGACTCCGATCTCACGATCAGGCTGTTTCGCGTGACCCAGTTCGAGTGTATCGATCACGTGCTCGTGCAGAAGCTGCAGCGAGGGCATGGGTATCGGGACATGGCGTTCGACGAGCAGACCCATCGCGATCGCGTCCTCGCCAGTCGAGATCGTTTTCTCATGCGCCTTGAGGGGTTTGCTCCCCTGACCGCGGACCAGCGTGCCGCGCTGGATCGGGAATGGGCGAACTATTTTCTCTTAAAAGGGGCGGCGGCAGAGCGGGCCGGCTGTCCCGGTGATGCGAGGCGGCACTATTGGTCCGCGATCAGGAAGGCCCCGACCCGTATTCGGTGTTATACGCGCTGGCTGCGCGCGTTGGCGCCGTAATGGGGGCACTGTGGCGCTCCCGCAGGCCTCGCCCATGGGCCGCCACATGCAGTCGTCAAGGACACTATGGAAACCATCGGGTGTGAGGTATGCGGCGAGTCGTCGTACACATGCCTCTTCAGCCAGTACGATCTGACCCACCGCGTCACCGACGAGTTGTTTACAGTCGTTCGTTGTCGGGGCTGCCGCCTGCTGTTTTTGAATCCGCGCCCCACGCGCGCCGAGATCGGCGGGTACTATCCGGACAGCTATTATCCCGAGGCCGCACCTCGGCAGAAGGGCGATCTTCGCCGTGCTGCGAAACGATGGTCGGGAAGAATCAGGCGGTGGATCGCCCAAGATTTTTACGGGTATCCGGTGCCGGCATCGATGCGTCGGTGGCAATGGGCGCGCCGGCTGCTCTTATGGCCTGAGTTTGCATGGCGACGTTGGCGCGGGCGGGGGCTGCTCCCCTGGGCGGGGCGTGGGCGGTTGTTGGATGTCGGGTGCGGCTCGGGAGGCAACCTGGCTGTCCTTGAAGAGCAGGGATGGGGCGTATCGGGATTGGACGCCAGCGCCGTGGCCGTGGCGCAGGCACAGGTTCGCTTCGGCGAGCGAGTCCGGCATGGCGATTTGGCATCGATAGGGTATCCGGAGCGATCGTTCGACACGGTCCTGTTCAGTCACGTGCTGGAACACTTACACGGTCCGTTGCCGCTTCTCAAAGAGGTCTGGCGGATTTTGGATTGGGACGGGCGGATCGTGATCCTCTGCCCCAATGCCGGTAGTTTGGAGGCACGGATGTTCGGACGTTGGTGGTTCCCATGGGAACTGCCCAGGCATTTGTACCACTATGAGCGAGCGACGTTGACGCGGGTGCTGGAGGCGGCCGGCTTCCAGATCGAATCGGTCGCCACCGGTTTGGGATCGCTGTACTGTATGGCCAGTTTGGATCGGGTGTGCGCGGAGCGCTTCAAACGACCGGTCCCCGGTCGACGGGTGATTGAAAAGCTGTTGATCCGTCCGTTGTGCTTTTGTGTCGGGCACCTGGGATATGGGACCGAGTTGAAGGTGTCCGCGAGGAAGCGGCGCAGCCTGCCATCCCAGCCTAGATAAAATACGATCTCACCAGACGCGACCAGGTTTTCACGTTGAGCGGTTCGTGGCGCAGGGCCGATTGGAACGCCTGACGGGCGGCGGCGGGCGTGTGGGCCCGCAGGTGGTGTTTGCCGAGATCCGCATAGTAGACCGCCCAGTCGTGCGAGAGGGCATGACCCTCGGGGGTGCCTGGTCGGCAAGAGGCGGCGTGTTTGTCGAGGAACCGGCGCCGGCCGTCCAGCGCGCGAAGCGAGGGGATATCGCGCGAGGCGTTGTGTGCGTAGAGCCGGTGCCGGTAGAGCGGCCTGGGGAGATGAATGAATCGGCCCGGAGCATAGAGCCGGATGATCAGATCGATATCCTCCCAGATCGACAGGGCCGCATCGTAGCCGCCCACGGCATCGAAGCAGGTTTTGCGAAACAGCGAGCCCGATGTCGCGGCGTCGTGTCCGCCCCGCAGCAGTTGCGTGATGCTGCGCTGCTGTTTCATGGCCGCATCGTATTCCAGAATCTCGTTTCGTTCATTGACTTGATAGCCGTCGCAATGCACCAGCACCGCTTCCGCCGCCGGTTCGAGAAGAGCCAGCGTCTCCTCCAAAAATGTCGGTTCCCACAGATCGTCCTGGTCCAAAAACGCCACGTAGGGGCCTTGCGCCAGGCGCGCGCCGGTATTTCTGGCGGCGGCTTGTCCGCTGTTCTGCGGATGGCGCACGTAGCGGATCTGCGGGATGGCTTGCACCAAGGCGTCCGTGCCGTCCGTCGAAGCATCGTCTACGACGATGATCTCGGAGGCGGGCAGGGTTTGCCGGCGCACGGAGTCGATGGCTTCCGTCAGATATCTGGAGGTGCCGTTGTATGCGGGAATGACGACGCTGATTCGTGCCACGAGCCTGAATTCCTTGTGGGCGTCAATCGGTAGCATAGGCGCTGCATGCAGTCAACCGGCGATGCCGCCGACCCGTCCGGGCGATGTTCGTCCGCTTGCCTTGACTTGCCGGGTGGGCTGTGATTCCATGCGCGCCGACCGCGCCGATCTTTCGTGCGATGGCCCCTGCGTGATTGTCGAGCCGGGCTTGTCCTCCACCGTCGGTCTATTTCTCGTACTATCGTGAAGATCGTCATTGCCGCATGGCATCTCAAGAATCTGAACGTCGGGATCGGGCGGTATGCCCGGGAGCTGATTGAGGGGCTGGGGCGCGTCGATCAGACCAACCAGTACGAGATCCTGATCCCTCATGCGGAGCATCCGTTCAGCGCACGTCCGAACATGCGCTATCGCGTGATCCGGTTTCCGTTCTTTCGCCGCCGTGTCTGGGAACAGGCTGCGCCGCTGCTGGTGGGTCCGTACGACGTGCTCCATTTCCCCTACGACTCCTGCGTCGCCTGGAAGCGCGGGCGGTTCATCGCGACCATTCACGATGTAAAGCCTCTCCTGTTCCCCGAACTCCGCCCTCGAACGAATCTCAACAGTCGCATCGAAGACTGGCTGGTGGGGGATCGATGGAAGACGATCGATCATGTGATTACCGTCTCGGAACATTCTCGTCGCGATCTGCTGGCCCATGCGCCGCTGCGTCCCGATCAGGTGAGCGTGACTCCGCTGGGGCTCGACGCGGACCGGTTCCACCCTCCTTCAAAACGGCCGGAGGGGCGGCCCTATGTGTTCTGTGTGGCCGGGTCGGATCCCACCAAGAACGTCGGCGCACTGGTCGAGGCCTTTGCGACACTGCCTGCGGCATTGCGCCGGGACCATGAGTTGGTGCTGGCCGGAGATGTGTGTACACGCGCGGATATTCGCACGGCGATCGAGCGATTACAGATCGGAGCCCAAACCAGACTGGTCGGGCAGGTGTCCGACGACGAACTCGCGCAGCTCTATCAGCAGGCGACGGTCTTTGTGTTTCCGTCTCTGTATGAGGGATTCGGCCTGCCGGTCTTGGAGGCGATGGGGTGCGGGTGCCCGGTCATCTGCTCGCAAGCTTCGTCGTTGCCGGAGGTGGCCGGCGATGCGGCGGTGCTGGTGGATCCTCACCGGCCCGATCGGTTGGCGGACGCATTGGCCACGGTGTTGACGTCCCCGGACGTACAGGCATCGTTGCGGGCTCGAGGCCTGGCCAGGGCGAAGGAATTCCAGTGGGATCGTACGGCAACGCAGACGGTGGCGATCTATGAACGGACGGCCGCCTGCTGAGGCTGAGGCCGGTGGACTCGACTCGCTCCTGTGTCTCCTTGCACGATCGGCTTGACGGGATCGCCGGGCGCGAATGCGACTGCGTCGTATCAGCGAATTTTCTGGTCTGAACCCGTGGCGAGACGGTACGATTCCATTCATCGATGATGCTGATCCGATGATCCTATTGCCGAGGGGGGAAGGATGAAAGGTGTCGTACTCGCCGGAGGTCTCGGGTCACGCTTGCTGCCGCTTACCAAAGTGACCAATAAACATCTGCTGCCTGTCTACAACAAGCCGATGATCTATTACCCGATCCAAACGCTCGTGAACGCGGGCGTCACGGAAATCATGCTGGTCACCGGCGGCAACAGCGCCGGCGATTTTCTGAAGTTATTGGGGAACGGGCGCGAATTCGGCCTCAAGCACCTGAGTTACACCTATCAGCAAGGCGAAGGGGGCATCGCCGACGCGTTGCGATTAGCCGAGCATTTTGCCGACGATGGCCCCGTTTGCGTGGTGTTGGGTGACAATCTGATCCAGGGGAATATCGCCAAGGCGGCCGAGGCCTTCCGCGCACAACAGACCGGCGCCAAGATTCTGCTGAAGGAGGTCAAGGATCCTCAGCGATTCGGTGTGCCGCATCTGGAGGGGAATCGCGTGGTGAGCATCGAAGAAAAGCCGGCGCACCCCAAATCGTCGTATGCGGTGACCGGCATATATTTCTACGACGCCCGGGTCTTCGAGATCACGAGGACGCTGAAGCCGTCCGGGCGTGGTGAGCTGGAAATCACCGATGTGAATAATGCGTACATTGCTTCCGGTGAGTTGACGTGGGATGTGCTGGACGGCTGGTGGACCGATGCCGGGACCATTGAATCGTTGCTTGCTGCCAACCAGCTGGTGGCCCAAACCGGCGCGAACAGGATGGAGTTCTAAATGCGTATTCTCGTCACGGGCGGCGCCGGGTTTATCGGGTCGCATCTGGTGCGCCGGCTGATCCAGAGCGGCCGCCATTCCGTCGTCAATCTCGATGCCCTGAAATATTCCGGGAATCTGGAGAATCTTGCAGATCTGGCCGGGCACCCCGACTATGGTTTCGTGCAGGCCGATATCGGAGATCGGCAGGCCGTGCATGCCACGTTGCGCGAGCACCGCATCGAGGGCATCATCAACTGTGCGGCGGAAACGCATGTCGATCGATCGATTCTCGATCCTGGTGCCTTCGCCCGCACCGATGTGGTCGGCACGGGAATCTTGTTGGAGGAGGCCCGTCTGGCCGGCGTCCAGCGCTTCCTGCAGGTCAGCACCGATGAGGTGTACGGCAGCGTGGAGCAGGGGAGTTCAACGGAGGACGATCGGCTGGAACCGCGCAGCCCCTATTCGGCCAGTAAGGCCGGCGGGGATTTGCTGGTCCTCAGCTATTGGACGACCTACGGGTTTCCGGTGGTGGTGACTCGCGGCAGCAATACCTATGGACCGAATCAATATCCGGAAAAATTCATTCCCCTGTTTGCCACCAATGCCATCGACGGGGAGCCGCTTCCGTTGTATGGCGACGGGAAGCAGTGCCGGGATTGGTTATCGGTCTACGATCATGCCGCGGGGATTCAGCACGCGTTTGAACAGGGGCAGGCCGGAACCGTCTACAACGTCGGCGGCGGCAATGAGCGGGAAAATATCGTGGTGGCGGAGCGGATTGTGGCGGCGCTGGGCAAGTCGCGCTCGCTCATCCGGTTTGTGCAGGACCGGCCGGGACACGATCGCCGGTATTCGATCGATTGCCGCCGTCTGTGCGCCCTGGGGTGGGCCCCGCAGGTGCCGTTCGAAGAAGGATTAAAACAGACGGTCGAGTGGTATCGCACGCATGAGGACTGGTGGCGAAAGATCAAGTCCGGCGAGTTCAAAGAATTTTACCGCCGGCAGTACGGAGTCCGTCTGGAAAAGGGGACATCGTGCGCATCGTCGTGACGGGCGCTCAGGGACAACTGGGGACGGATCTTCGACAGGTCTTTCAGCACCATCAGGTGACGGGACTCGACCTGCCGGGATTCGATCTGACGCATGCCGATTGCGGCAGGGCTCTTGTCGCGGCGGCGCCGGACGTGGTCGTTCACGCCGGCGCGCATACGGATGTGGACGGAGCGGAGCGCGACCCGGCCCTGGCGATGGCCGTCAACGCCGACGGGACCGAGCGTGTCGCCCGCGCGGCGGCCCAGGTCGGCGCTAGGCTGATTTATGTGTCGACCGACTATGTATTTGACGGAACAGGAACACGTCCCTATGTGGAAACCGATGCAACGAATCCCGCCGGTGCCTACGGGGTTTCCAAATGCGCGGGCGAGCAACGGGCTCTCTCCTGTTGCGAGAATACGCTCGTGGTTCGGACTGCCTGGCTCTACGGGCTGCACGGGAAAAACTTTGTGAAGACCATTCTTCAACTGGCCGCCGAGCGTCCCTCCCTGCGCGTGGTGGCGGATCAGCGAGGATGTCCGACCTTTGCGGAAGACCTGGCCGGCATGATCGGCAAGCTGGCGGCGCATTCCGCACGCGGGATTCTTCATGTGACGAATGCCGGCGACTGCACGTGGCACGAATTCGCCACGGAAATCGTCCGATTGGCGGGCTACCGGGTGCCGGTCGAACCGATCACCACGGCGGATATGCCCAGGCCGGCGAAACGCCCGGCCTATTCGGTGTTGTCGGCTGAACGGCTTCACCATCTCGGATTCACCATGCCGTCCTGGCAGGACGGATTACAGCGGTTCATGAAGGCGCTACCCGTCGTCTCCTCGATGCCGGCCCGGGCATAGTCTGCCCTCTCTGTTTCATTCTCGGTCGGGCCGCGCGCGTCGGTGTGTCGGCTCGACACATTTCTTGTGCAACCTCCGCCTTTTCTCTATACTGCGATTCCGCCGTGTCCGTCTTGAGTCTCTTCCGTGCAGGGAGACCCTGATCCGTATCTCAGGTCATGGTACAGCTTCGATGGGGAGATGAACGCAGGCTCGATGTCTCCCGCCCTGTCCGACGCCGGTCGGTTCCGGACCAGTGATCCGGCTGTCATGGGGTGTGACCGAGGCTCGGCTCCGGACGGCCCGTCCGTCGAGTCGGCAGCGGGAGGCGGCTGAGTCCCCATTCCGCACACGGCGATGCCCGAACGCATGAATAGCACCACGTCATCATCCGCGCATTCCGTCATCCGGCCGGCTCAGGCGGTCGACCGATCTGCGTCCGCCCGCGCCTGGTTCTGGGGACTGCAAGGCTACGTGATGATGGCGGTCGCGTGCGCGAGTTTTTTTCCGCTGCTCTTCCGTCATCAGGAACATACGGTGATCATCCTCATCGTGCTCTGCCTCGGGATGTGCGCCGTCGAGAAAGTGAATCCTTGGGTCAAAACCCCGCTCGACCTTCCGCTCTGGTTGTTTATCGTGTGGGTACTGTGTACGGTCCCCTTCGCCACCGATCCGGCCTATAGTTTCGCCGAATGGAAAAAGTTCGTCGCGCAGGCCGGTGTGTTTTATTGGGCCTTGCTGGTGTTGTCCCGTTGCAGGAACGAACGGTTGCCTCGACTGGTGCTTCAGGCTCTCGTCCTCGGCGCCTCGCTGCTGGCCTGTTATGCTCTGATCGAGTTTGTGCAACGGGGCGGCACATGGCGGGATCGATATGTTCGCGCCCATGCGTTTGGATCCGACTACAATTGGCTCAGCACCTACATGGTGGTGGTGATCCCTGTCGCGGGTAGTCTCCTGGTCCTCGGACGCCCGCTGTGGAGCCGAATATCGCACACCCTGGCCCTAGGCCTGACGGGAGCTGCCCAGCTGTTTTCCTATACCCGCGGTGGATGGTTGGGCCATGCGGCGCAGGGGGTCATGCTGGCCTTGCTGGTCGGCGGCCGACGCATGGCGTTCGGGGTGTTGGGGATGCTCGCCCTCGCCGGCGCAGGATTAATGGCGGCCTCTCACAGCGGTTTTCAGACCGACACGGTGGATGCCAAGACGGTCGATACCAGATTGATGGTGTGGACGATCGGCCTGGGCGAGGTGGCGACCCATCCCGTGACCGGCATCGGCTTTGGAAACAATTCGTTTGTGAAAAAGTTTCCCGAGTACTCGGTTGAAAAGCAAGATCACCTGCCGGAGCGTGATCGCATCATTCCTGCCATGCACAATACCTTTTTGATGGTGACGCTCGGCAGCGGCATTCCCGCCCTGCTGAGTTTTACGTGGATCTTCGTCGCCCTGTTGCGCCGGCTCATCCCGATTCCCTGGACGATCGGTCGTGATCGTGCCACCGCCGTGATCGCAGCGGGAATCGGATTGGCGGTGATCGGGTTTGCCGTCCGCAATCTCTTCGATTACATGTTCATGGGAAGCCTTGCGCATCTGTTCTGGCTGCTGGCGGCGGTCGGTATCACCCTCACCGGCTCGTCCCGGCTCGATGCGGCGCGGGGCGAGCCGGGTCTTGTTCAAGAACAGGCGGGCACGTTCGCGCCGTCTGTGGAATCGTGACAGGATAGAACCGCTGGTATGAACGCACTGATCACAGGCATCACGGGGCAGGACGGATCGTATCTGGCCGAGTTTCTTCTGGCCAAAGGCTATGACGTATATGGCATCATCCGGCGTTCGAGCTCCTTTAATACGGCCCGGCTCGACGGCATCTATCAGGATCCTCACACCCTGGGGGCCAAGTTGCATTTGGTCTACGGCGACCTCAACGATGCCAGTTCGCTGAACCGGATCATTCGCACGGTGCGGCCGGATGAAATCTACAATCTCGGCGCGCAAAGCCACGTACGCGTCAGTTTCGATATTCCTGAGTACACGGCGGAGATCACCGCCCTCGGCACCGTCAGGCTGCTGGAGGCCATTCGCGAGTCAGGCCTGAAGCCCAGGTTTTACCAGGCCTCGTCCAGTGAAATGTTCGGCAAGGTGCAGGAGGTGCCGCAACGGGAGACCACGCCGTTGTATCCGCGCAGTCCCTACGGTGCCGCCAAGGTCTACGCCCACTGGATCACGGTCAATTACCGGGAAGCCTACGACCTATTTGCCTGTAGCGGTATTCTGTTCAACCACGAATCGCCTCGGCGCGGTGAGACGTTCGTCACCCGGAAAATCACCAAAGCCGCGGCGCGCATCAAATTGGGCCTGCAACAGGAGTTGTTCCTCGGCAACCTGGACGCCAAACGGGACTGGGGGTATGCGGGCGACTACGTCGAGGCCATGTGGCTGATGTTGCAGCAAGAGCGGCCCGATGACTACGTCGTGGCCACAGGCGAGACCCATACGGTCCGCGAATTTCTCGATGTGGCCTTCGGCCGTCTCGACCTCGACTGGCGGCGACATGTGCGGATCGATCCTCGCTACTACCGCCCGACCGAGGTCGATCTCTTGATCGGCGATGCCTCGAAGGCGCGCCGGGAATTAGGCTGGAAACCGACCGTGGACTTCCATCAACTCGCCGTGATGATGGTGGACGCGGATCTGGAAGCGGAGCGGCTGAAATGGCAGGGCACGGCATCGAAGGGGAGCTAGTCAATGGACAAGCATGCGCGAATTTTCATCGCCGGGCACCGGGGCATGGTCGGGTCGGCGATTCTGAGGGCCCTGACCAACCGGGGGTACGACAATCTGGTTGTCCGCACCAGCAAGGAGCTGGATCTCCGCGACCATGCGCGGGTGGCCGCGATGTTTGCGGAGGTCAAGCCCGAGTACGTGTTCCTCGCCGCCGCCAAAGTCGGCGGCATCCTGGCCAACAGCACGCTGCCGGCGGAGTTCATCTACGACAACCTGGCGATTCAAACCAATGTCGTCCATCAGGCCTACGTGCATGGCGTCAAGAAGCTGCTGCTGTTGGGCTCGTCCTGTATCTATCCCCGGGACTCGCCGCAGCCCATGAAGGAAGAGTACTTACTGACCGGCCCCCTCGAACCGACTAATGAATGGTATGCGGTGGCAAAAATCGCGGGCATCAAGATGTGTCAGGCCTATCGACGGCAATATGGATGCGACTTCATCGCCGCCATGCCGACGAATCTCTACGGTCCGAACGACAACTTCGATCTGCAGCATTCCCATGTGCTGGCGGCGCTGCTCCGTCGCTTCCACGAGGCGAAGGAAGAAGGGCGGCCGCCCACGTTGTGGGGCACAGGGACGCCGCGCCGGGAATTCCTCCATGCGGACGATTGCGCGGAAGCCTGTCTCTTCTTGATGGATCGCTATTCCGATCCCATGATTATGAACGTCGGCGCGGGGGCGGAGATCACGATCGCCGAACTGGCGACCATGGTGGCGGAGGTGGTCGGTTATCGAGGCGACATCCACTGGGATCGGACCAAGCCGGACGGCATGCCGCGAAAACTCATGGATTGCAGCCGCATGACGGCGTTGGGATGGACGCCGAGAATTCCGCTACGGGAAGGCCTCAACGATGCCTACGCCTGGTACCGGCAGCAGGTCGGCGCCGCGTAGGAGCCGTCGCTCTGACCAGGGTCGTCTGAGTTGCCTCACGGATGAGCCGTGTGTGCGAAAGAGCTAGGGAGCTGTTCTGCCGCCGCGACATCGTTCCTGCAACGGTTGCGACCGATGCCTGCCTGAGAGGGGTTTCTTCATCATCGTCCGCGATAGGGTGAACAGGTTGTTATGTGTGGTCTAGTCGGGGCGCTGGTCTTCGACCAGAGTGCCTTCCGCCTTTCCGAATCCTATCTGGCGCGCATGCGGGACAGTCTGTCGCATCGGGGACCTGACGGCGCGGGATGGTGGATCGATCGGGACCACCGGATGGGTCTTGGCCATCGACGGCTGTCGATCATCGACCTGGCCGACGCCGCGGCCCAACCGATGCCCAACGAAGACGAAACGCTGTGGATCGCGTTTAACGGGGAGATCTACAATCATGCGGCGATCCGGCGCGAATTGAATGATCTCGGCGGCCATCGTTGGCGGACCGACCATTCGGACACCGAGGTCATCCTGCATGCGTTCGAGACCTGGGGGATCGATTGCGTGTCGAAGCTTCGGGGCATGTTCGCCATGGCGCTCTGGGATACGCGCCGCCGGGAATTATGGTTGATCCGTGATCGCATCGGCGTGAAGCCCCTGTACTATAGCCTGCATCACGGACGACTCACGTTCGCGTCCGAGATCAAAGCCCTGTTGGAAGATCCCGACCAGCCGCGCGCGCTGCATGAAGACTCCCTCTTTCAGTATCTGTCGTTTCTTACGACGCCCGCCCCGCAAACATTGTTCGACGGCATCAAGAAACTGCCCGGGGGAACTTGGCTACGAGTGCGCGCCGACGGGACGATGGAGGAACACCGGTACTGGGATGTGTGGGACCACACCACCCCGCTGATCGGCCATTCGGACGCAGACTTGGCGGCCCTGGTCTTGGAGAAGCTACGGGAGTCGGTCGCGTTTCGCAAAGTCAGCGATGTCCCGGTCGGCGTGTTTCTGTCCGGCGGGATCGACTCCAGTACCAACGCCGCGTTGTTTTCGCAGGGCGAGGCCCGGCCGGTTCGGACCTTTACCATCGGGTATGACGCCGAGTATCCCAGTTACCGCAATGAGCTGAGTCACGCGCGATTCATGGCCGGGCAGGTCGGCGCGGAGCATCATGAGCGACTGCTGTCGTTGGACGATCTGATCGAGTTTCTGCCGCGTATGGTCGCGTTGCAAGATGAGCCGATCGCCGATCCGGTCTGTGTGCCGGTGTATTATGTCTCGGAACTCGCGCGCCGGCACGGCGTCATCGTCTGTCAGGTCGGGGAGGGAGCCGATGAACTGTTCTGGGGCTACCCGGGATGGAAGACCTTCCGGAGGCTGGAGTTGTGGAACCGCTGGCCGGTGCCCTCGCTGTTCAAGCGGATGGGGCTCCAGGGCTTGCACTGGATCGGGCAGGGCGACACGTTTCACTATGAACGGTTGCGGCGTGGTTCGCTCAAGCAGCCGGTGTTCTGGGGCGGGGCGGAAGCCTTCCCCGAAGCCCTGAAGCAGCGACTGCTGTCTCCGCGCCTGCAGAATCGATTTCGGGGGAGGACCTCGTGGGACGCCATCCGCCCGATCCATGAACGGTTTACGAGCCGGGCCTGGGAACAGGGGCCGCTCCACTGGATGAGTTATCTGGATCTGAATTTCAGACTGCCGGAACTGTTGCTCATGCGGGTCGACAAGATGAGTATGGGCGCCGGTCTCGAAGCCCGAGTGCCTTTTCTCGATCATGAATTCGTGCAACTGGCGTTGAGTATTCCCGAGGCGGCAAAAACGCGAGGCGGAGTCGTCAAGACGTTACTGAAGCAGGCCGTGCGCGGAGTAATTCCCGATGCCATCATCGATCGGCCGAAGCAAGGGTTCGGCGTACCGGTTCACGAATGGATGCAGGGGCGATTGGGCACGTTGATGCAGGCGCGACTGTCGGAGTTCTGCGATCAGACGGATATTCTGGATCGGGCTGCGGTACGGGAACTTGTACAAGAACACCGCGATCCTCGCGGCTGGTATCTCTTCAACCTGGCGCTCTGGTGGAAACACTATCTGGCCTAGCCCGTTCATTCGACAACAGCCCATGACCACCTTGTCGCCTTACGACCCGGCCTGCGCTGAGCGTCCCGGGATAGTCCCCTTCGTCCCCGGTGCCGAATGATCATCGATCCTCCCATTAAAACAGGCGATCGGATCCGCGCCAAGCTTCACGGCGTGGGTTGGTACGCCACCCTTCGCATGGGCATGCTCAAAGGAATTCGGTTCCTGACTACCCGATGCGTCCGGAAGCCGCAAGTGAGGCGGTCCTATTACGTGGATAGGCACGCTCTCAGAGCTGCGCTCGACACGACGCCTGATCAACTCGACAGGGTGATGGCACGGCTGAAGACGGACCTGGGGAGTCGCCTTCCGTTCGATCCGGCGCAGCTGCCGGCGATGCGGACCTACTATCGGGAGCAGGCGGCCGATGAACTGGCGGCGCTGCTCGAATCAGCAGAGCGGGTCTGCAATCATGTCTGTGATCTGTTGGGATCGGGGCCCGTGTCCCTGGGAGAGCCGATCGACTGGCACCAGGATTTCAAGAGTGGGTATCGCTGGGATCGGGGATCGTATTATGCAGACATCCCGCACGGGCAGGGAAACGGGGTCGATATCAAAGTTCCCTGGGAGCTGTCCCGGGGGCACCATCTCGTTCTCCTGGCTCAGGCGGCGCAGTTGACCGGCGAGGAGACGTACGCACGCGAATGTCTCGCGCAGATGACCGCGTGGATCGAGGCCAACCACCCGGGGTACGGTGTCAACTGGGCCTGTCCGATGGATGTGGCGATCCGGGCGGTGAACTGGCTCTGGACCCTTGCCATGGTGGTCGACCATCCGCTTGCGGCTGGCGCCTGGTTGTCTGACGTTGTCGCTACGTTGGTCGCGCACGGCCGCTTCTTGATGGAAAACCTGGAACTGCGCGACGACGGCGTGACGGCCAACCACTATCTGGCGAACGTGGTCGGATTGCTGTATCTGGGCTGCTGTGTGAAAGAGGTGCGCGAGGCCGGGCGATGGCGGGATTTTGCGGTCCGTGCGTTGGTGCGTGAGATGGACCGGCAGGTGCTGACGGACGGCGTGCACTTCGAATCCAGCGTGTCCTATCATCGCCTGGTGACGGAATGTTTTCTGTCGTCGGCAGCGCTCTGCCGTCGCCACGGGATCGAGTTGCCGCAGGGGTTTCACCGTCGGCTGGAGAAAATGTGCGAGGTGGTCGCGGGATATACGAAGCCGAACGGGCTCGCCCCGCAGATCGGCGACGGCGACAATGGCCGCCTGCATGTGTTGACCGGGTATGGCCGCCGTGATGTGCGGGATCACCGGCATCTCTTGGGACTCGGCGCCTGGTACTTCGACCGTGAAGAGTGGCGAGCGGCCGCGGGACCTGCGTGGATTGAAGGGCTGTGGTTCGGGGCTGAGCCGGGGGCGGAGCCGACTCCGGCGGCATCGAGTCGCACGGTCGCCTTTCCTGTCGGCGGGTTCTACATTCTGCGACACGAGCGGAATTACCTGTTGGTGAACGGTAATCCGCCGGGCACGAACGGGGTAGGCACCCACAAACACAACGACCTGCTCTCCGTGGAATTGCACATCGGCGGGGAAGATATTCTTGTGGACCCTGGTTGTTTCCTCTATACTTCCGACCCGCAAGCCTATAATCGCTTTCGCAGCACCCGTGCGCACTCCACCGTCACCGTGGATCAGGCGGAGCAGAATCGGTTGATTCCCGGAAAACTCTTTTGCCTACACCCGGATAGCCGCGTGCAGGTGTTGCAGTGGGAACCAGGGGGACCGGTTGAACGGCTGGTGGCGGAGCATGATGGGTACGAACGGCTCTCCCATCCGGTTCGGCATCGGCGTGAGATCGTCGTCGATCGGTTGCGTGGGACCTGGCAGGTGACCGACCGGCTGACCCCCCGTGATGATCGTCCCCTGTCCCATCATGTGGAGTGGACGTTGACGTTTGCTCCCCACTGCTCCCTGCTTGCCGCGCGATCAGGATGGCACGTGTCGACTCCTTCCCAGCGTCTCTGGTTGGAAGGGCCGCAGTTGTGGTCCGGAGGCAAGGCCATCACTCCGGCGTCTCACCTCGAGGAGGGTCTGGTTGCCCCTCAATACGGCCACGTGCAGCCCGCTCCGGTGTTGCGTTGGTCTTGGGACGGAGTGCTTCCGGTGGAGAGCCGTGTGTCGATTTCGCGCGCCGGGCGCGACGGGACTGGTTCGTCATGAGGCCGATTCTGAACCATGGCAGTTGAACGCATGAAAGCGCAGACCATCTGGCTGACGGGATTGCCGTGCGCGGGAAAGACGACCCTGGCCACCCTGTTGTTTCGCAGTTTGCTGGAACAGGGGGTGACGAATGTCGAGGTGTTGGACGGCGATGTCGTGCGCACCCATCTTTCCAAAGGATTGGGATTTTCGCGGGCGGACCGCGATACGAATATTCGACGGATCGGGTGGGTGTGCCGGGTCCTGACTAAACATGGTGTCTGCAGCATCGTCGCCGCCGTCTCGCCGTTTCGAGCCGTGCGGGATGACGTGCGCGCCATGGTCGAGGAGGTCGGCGGTCCCGGGTCCTTCGTGGAGGTCTGGGTGCGCTGCGGCGTCGAGGAGTGCATCAGGCGTGACGTGAAGGGCATGTATGCCAAAGCCCTGCGGGGAGAAATCGAGCAGTTCACGGGGGTCTCGGACCCCTACGAAGAACCGCTCAAGGCGGACGTGGTGGTGAACACCGGAACGGAAACTCCCTCGGAGTCGGTGAATCGAATACTGGAGGTCATTCATCGTGCGGCATCCTCGCGCTGACAGGCGTCGTCCACTTACCCGCAAAGGGCCGATCGGTTGTGGATAGGGGGTTCCTGTGGTTTCTGCTTCCGCCGCTGCTCCAAACGGTGTTGGGCGTCGGTGTGATGGTGCCCCTCACCACCTATTACCTTGATCCGGCCGATATCGGTACGGTCGCCATTCTGACCTCATTGGCCATGCTGGTCACGCCGTTGGCCTCAACCGGCGACAACTGGGTGTTGTCGACCCACTGGCATGCCACGTCGGTGTCCGGTCGGAGGGAATTGTTGTTCACCCTCCTGCTTGCCAATGTGGGCATGAAAGCCCTATGGATCATCCTGTTCTGGTGGCTCTCGCCGTTTGTGCTCCCGCATGCCATTACCGACTATCGTCCGGAGCATCAGCAGTATTTTGGACTGGCCTTGCTTGGGGTACTGGCCGGGGCCTTGTGGGTCACGTTGAGTTCGCTGATGGTGATCGAGCGGGCGCCTGTGAGCCATGCGGTGAACGAATCCCTGCAATGGCTGGCCGGTGCCGGCACGACGTTTATCGGCCTGACGGTGGCACATATCGGCGTGCTGGCACTGTTCCTGGCTCCCATTGCCGCGGGGCTGATGTCGGCCCTGCATGGCCTCTGGTACGCGGCCGGAAAATTGTCGCCTCGTTCCAGCCTGCAGTGGGGAAAGGAAATCGTGCGGAGCGGCATGCCGGCCATTCCCTTCAGCCTGATGGACGTCGTGGGCAACAGCTTGGACCGGTTCGTCATTCAGCGCTGGCTGGATCTTGCGACCTTGGGCGTCTATGCGCATTCGCAAAGTTATCGCGGGATGTTCGTGACGGTGACGAAAGCCTATTCACGGACCGTGACGCCTACCTTTTTGGAATTGTTTGCCGGAAATCCTCGTCAGTCACAGCGGCAAGTTGAAGAGATGGTGTCGCTGTGGTACCTCTGTGTCACGGCGGGGGGCATTCTGGTCGTTCTCTTTTCGCCCGAGGTGATCCACCTGTTGACGCATGGCAAGTTCGATCAGGCGGCGCAGTTGGTGCCGATCTGGTTTCTCCTGATGTTCGCACACAGCACGGCCATTCCGTATACGCAGTATTTGCTCACGGCGCGGAAGAACGTCCTCCTATCCTGGACATCCATCCTCATGAGTGCGGGAACCATGGGGCTGGTCTGTCTTGCCACCTGGCAATTCGGGGTGATCGGGGCGACGAGCGCCACGGTGTTCGGCGCGCTGGCCCTGCACGGGATGCGATGCGTTCTGGCGCGCCGGTTCGGATGCCCCTACGGGGTCGAACCGGCCATGCTCTTGGGGGTCGGCGTCATGGTCGTGGTCTACATTGTCAGCCGGCTGATCGATATTCCGCTGCCCGTCAAAGCGGTCATCGGTATCCTGGTCGCCGGTATTGCGCTCATGCAGCTGTTGAAGCGGATCTCGGTTCATCAGCTGTTGACGGCGATGGTGCCGTCGAAATGAACGGCCTCGACGTTCGCGCTGAGACGGGTTCGGAGGTAGACCGTGGGTAAGCGATTGCTCATCACGGGCGGTGCGGGATTTGTGGGATCCAGTCTCGCGCTGTTGTTTCGTGAGGCCTACCCTGATTGGCACATCATCTCGTTCGATAATTTGAAGCGGCGCGGGTCGGAGTTGAACCTGGAACGCCTTCGTCGTCACGGCATTCATTTCTGCCATGGAGACGTTCGCAACCGCACCGACCTGGATGCGGTCGGCCGGGTGGATACGATCATCGAGTGTTCGG
>WBZL01001427.1_pt1 | contig 25115 bp, 21 predicted proteins | sample 5204291 | NCBI WGS metagenome assembly WBZL01 (sample SAMN12344345, study PRJNA552823) | activated sludge metagenome | biome: Activated sludge suspended growth; feature: Nitrification reactor; material: Wastewater; isolation source: activated sludge from nitrification reactor of wastewater...
TGAGCCCGCGCGTGACCGCGGCGGACCGGCTGCGGCGCATCGTCACGATCCTGCCGTGGATCGCGCATCGCGACGGGCCGACCATCGATGAGATCTGTGAGCGATTCGTGGTGGATCGCAACGACCTCCTGGCCGACCTCGACGTTGCGTTCCTGATCGGTGTGCCGCCGTACACACCCGATCAGTTGATCGACGTGATCGTCGAGGACGACCGGGTGTGGGTGACGCTCGGCGAGTACTTCACGCGGCCGCTCACGCTCAGCGCGACCGAGGCGCTCGGGCTGTTGAGCGCAGCGTCGATCGCCGCCGCGTTCGAGCGGGCCGACGCCGATGACCCGCTCACCTCGGCGATGGCCAAGCTGCGCGGCGCGCTCGGACTGGCCAGCGAAGACGCGCTCGCGGTGTCCCTCGGCAGCGGAACCGAGCATCTGGCTGCGCTGCGCGACGCACTCGAACCGCGACGGCTCGTGGAGATCGACTACTACTCCCACGGCCGCGACGAGCAGCGGCGACGGGTGATCGAGCCGCTTCGCCTGTGGGCGGCCCAGGGCCAGTGGTACGTCGACGCGTGGTGCCGTGCCGCCGAGGCGCGGCGCCGCTTCCGCGTCGACCGCATCGTCTCGGCCACGGTGCTCGACGAGCTGGCACCGACGCGCACGCTCGACCCGCCCGCGAGCGGCGCCGTGTTCAACGCCGCGGGCGCCGAGTCGTCCATCGTGTTCGAACTTGCGGACGACGACCGATGGCTCCTGGACTCCACCCCGCTCGAATCGATCGATCCGCTCGGCCACGGCCGGGTACGGGTGAAGGTGGCGATCGGCGGCCGGGCGTTTCTCGAACGGCTGCTCCTGCGGCTCGGCGACCGCGCGACGATCCTGACGTTCGACTCGCCCGAGGGCACCGGAGCGAACGCCGCTGCCGCGGTGCGGTCGGCAGCGGCGCGGCGGGTGCTCCAGTGCTACGCGACTCCGAAGCGTTGACGCAGCGCCGGGGTAGGCCGAACGGCGGCCGGGGCTGGGCAATTGGCGGCGACCCCCGGCCGCAAGCGCATCGCCGTTAGGCTGGATGGTCGTGGCATCGGCGAACCAACAGCCCGGAGCGGACGAGCTCGACGACGTCGGCCGCTCGCTCGCGCTGTCACTGCTCGGCGAGGCCGACGGGTCCGGTCTCCGGGCCCGACGCCGCGCTGCGCGTGCCGCGCAACGCGAGGCGGTATCGGCACCGGCCGAGCCTGCTGTGGCGCCGACCGATGCCGCGCCGGTGCGACGTCGGCGCGTCGTCACGACCGGCGCCACTCCGCCGACGGCACCGTCACCCGCCCCGCCGACGGCACCGGTGTCGACGCCCACGCCCACGCCCACGGCAACTCAAGGGCCGGGCGTCACCGACCGGCCCGCCGATGCATCTCCGCCCTCGCCCTCGCCACCGCCCGCGGCGGCGAGCGCGGCCGCTCCCGCGGTGATGCCGGCGGTCGCGCCCGTGCGCCCGCACCCCGAACCTTCGCGTCGCCTGCCGTCGCTGGCCGCGGCCCGGGGGCCCAACCCCAACGCACTCGACGGCCTGCCATGGGTCGAGGACCCGGCGGGTGTGGCGCCCCGCGCCGGCCGACCGCAGGTGCGGCCGACCGAGGTACAGCGGGAGAGTCCGCGCCCCAACGTGGAGCGGCCCGATCCAGCAGAGCTGCACTCCGGCCGACCGGGCATCCCGTCGAACCCGCAGCGCGTCGACGATGCGCCCGGTGCTGCGGCGCCTGACGCCGCCATGGTGATCGACGCCGCCGTGGTGGCACCGCACCCGGGCGGCGGACCGACGGCTCGCCGTCGCCCCCGCCTGCCGGCGCGACGAAGGGCCGCGGCCCCACACGTCGAAGCAGCGCCTCCGTCGGGTCGCTTCGCCGAGTCCGGCGCAGCGACAGTCGCCGAGCCGCGGGCTCGTCGACCACGCGAGCCGATCGATGTCGGCCGCGTGGCCGAACCATCCGTCGAGGCTTCGGCCGACGAGGATGACGACGACGGCAAGCGGCGGTCGTTGCTGCTTGAGGTCGGCTTGGTGTTCCTCTGTGCGATGGTCGTGGCCCTGCTCATCCGCGCCTTCGCACTCCAGACCTTCTCGATCCCGTCGGAATCGATGGTGCCGACCCTGCAAGTCGGCGACAGGGTGCTCGTCAACAAGCTTGCCTACACGATGGGCGGCGGCATCGAGCGCGGCGACGTCATCGTTTTCGCCCGCCCGAAGAACGACGTGTCCGAGGATCCCAACGCGCCCGATGACCTCATCAAGCGAGTGATCGCGCTGCCGGGCGAGGTGGTAGAGGCACGCGGGGGGATCGTGTACGTCGACGGGAAGCCACTCGATGAGCAGGGCGACGACGGTTACCTGCCTTCGGACATCGTGACGAACAACGTGCCGATGCCCGTGACGGTGCCACCCGGTCAGGTCTTCGTGATGGGTGACAATCGTGAACGGTCGCGGGACAGTAGGTTCTTCGGTGCTATCGCCGAAGACAGCGTCGTGGGTCGTGCCGTAGCGGTCGTGTACCCCTTCTCGAGAGCAGGCAGCCTGTGACCACCACTGACCCAGCGCAGGAAATCCTGGACGAGTCGCAGCCAGGCAACGATCCGGGTTCCGCAGCCGATTCCGCTCCACCGAGTCAGCTGCGCGGGTGGGTGGTGACGATCGCGATCGCTGCGGTACTCACGGTGCTGCTGAAGTCCTTCCTGCTGCAGGCGTACTCAATTCCGTCCGAGTCGATGGTGCCGACCCTCAAGATCGGCGACCGCGTGCTGGTCTTCCGCCTGGATCGCGACCCGTCGCGCGGCGACATCGTGGTGTTCGACCGCCCTCCGAACGACCCCAAGACCAACGAGTCCGACCCTGACGTGTTGATCAAGCGCGTGATCGGCCTCCCCGGCGAGACGATCGACGTCGTCGACGGCCGGGTGCGCGTGGACGGTACCGCCCTCGACGAGGACTACCTGCCGGCCGGCACGACCACGGTGCTCAGCGAACCGATCACGGTTCCCAAGGGGAAGATCCTGGTGATGGGCGACAACCGCCTCCGATCGCTCGACGGCCGATCGTTCGGACCGATCGACAAGGATCTGATCGTCGGTCGAGCGATCGTTCGGATCTGGCCGTTCTCCCGCATCGGCGGTATCTAGACCGCACCATGCCCACTACACGTAGGGGGCTGCCGATTCGGTGAGACGGTCGACGTGGTTGCTGTAGACCCCGTCGAGCCCCATGTGGAGCAGCCGCTCGATCAGCCGGTCGAACTGCGCATCCCATCCCAACGCGAAGCGTCCGAAGCGATGGAACACGGCGACATTGCCGCCCGTCCACTCGCTCTGGTGCAGGTTGACGGCGTCGATGCCCGCAGCGCGGAGCTGTGCGGCCCGGCGCTCGGGACCGCGCTCCATCGACCTGAGCCGGGTGGAGTCGACCAGTCGCACGTCGTGTGCCCGGTCACGCCACTCGGCCAATGCCGTCCACTCGTGGAAGCAGAGCCAGAGGCGCGCTGCAGCCCCGACCCGCCGGGCGCTGAGGAGGACCGCGTCGAGTGCCTCCGGGTCCTTGAGGTCGAGCGACAGGTGCACATCGGCGCCGATCAGGTCGTAGAGCTGATCGAGCGTCGGGATGTGGTCGGGTAGTTCGTCGCGGCGGCACGCCGAGATCGGACGCTTGCGCAGTGTGCCAATGGTGCCGTCGTGATCGAGCACGGCGACGCCGTCGGACGTGATCCACACGTCGCTTTCGATACCGGTGGCGCCCAGTTCGATCGCTCGGCCGAAGGCGGCGAGCGTGTTCTCTCGTTCGTGTGCGCTCGCTCCGCGATGGGCGAAGAGGATCGGTGGGGCGTGGAGGGGCTGCTGGCGGACCGTCACACGCAGAGTCTGGTCGACGGATGGGGCCGTGGAGCCGCTTGGGGCCGCCGCTGGCGGCGGAATGGGTCGTATCGCCCAGAAACCACCACACCACGTGACTCATCCGCCACAATTGGTCAACTCCCTCCGGCGGGATGCCGACAACAAAGTCACGCCATTCGGAACGGAGGACTTCTCATGGCACTGATTCGGGCGACCTGTAGCGAGTGCGGCGATGTCGAGTTGCGCTCGCGGGACCTGCAGGTCCGGATCTGCACCGATACCGGCGGCGGAACGTACCTGTTCCGCTGCCCCATCTGTCGGATGACCGAGGTCAAGACCGCCGATGACCAGGTGGTCGACATCCTTGTCGCCGCCGGCGTTCGGTGCGTCGAGTGGCGACTGCCGTCGGAGATGGGCGAGCGTCCCATTGGCGAGCCGATCAGCCACGACGACGTGCTCGACTTCCACGAACTCATGAACGACGCGGCCTGGTTCACGACCCTCGCGGCGATGGTGGAGATGTAGGTCGACCCGCTCCGGTCGGGCCGAGCCCGGCGGGAGCGGCCCGCCGGTTCGATGGCCCGGCGGGAGCGGCCCAGCGAGGCCGATAGAGTGGCCCCCATGCCATCGGGCGGCCTGTTCGGGATCCTCGACTCGCTGACCACGGGCGAGGTCATGATCATCTTGGTGGTCGCACTCGTCGTGCTCGGGCCCGATCGGCTTCCCGAGATGGCCCGCACGATCGGTGCGTGGGTGGCGAAGGCTCGTCGAATCGCCGCGAACCTCGAGGGCGAGATGCGCGAGGTGCTCGACGACCCCGCCATGAAGCCGATCCGCGAGGTGGGGGAATTCGTCGCCCAGCCGCGGCGGAAGCTCACCGAGTACGTCACCGCTGCCGAGCGCGACGCCGAGCGCGCGGCCCGCGCCGAGGCCGAGGCGGCTGCGCCGGCGATCGAGGCGTCCGCGGGCGACCCCGGCCTCGATGGCCAGCCTGACCCTGAGCCTGCGGCTGAGCCTGCGGCTGAGCCAGAGCGTGAGCCTGCGGCTGAGCCTGAGCCTGAGCCAGAGCCAGAGCCAGAGCCAGAGCCAGAGCCAGAGCCAGAGCCAGAGCCTGCGTCCGGGGCTGAGCCCCAACCCCAGCGTGAGGCCGAGGTCACCACGCCGTCGCCGTCGCCGTCGCGGGCGACCGGCGCATTGGTAGCGCCGACCACGGCCGAACCGGTCGTCGATGCCGCGAGCACCGAGAGCGCGGAGCCGTCGTGACGCGGACGGCGGAGCCGGACAGCCGATCCCGCGACGAGGCGACGATGAGCCTCGCAGACCACCTGCGCGAGCTTCGAAGCCGGCTGGTGAAGTGCGTGCTGGCCATCGCCGTGGCGTCGGTGGTGTCGTACTTCCTGTACGACCGGCTCTACGACTTCGCCACAGCGCCCTGGTGTACTGCGGTGAAGGGGCGAAGCCTCGACGACTGCCGACTGCTCTTCCTCGATCCGATCGCGCCCTTCGCGACCAAGCTTCGAATCTCGGGTTGGAGCGGGCTGCTCTTCGCTACACCGGTGCTGTCCTGGCAGCTCTGGCGGTTCATCGCTCCGGGGCTCTACGCCAAGGAGCGCCGGTACGCGATCGCGTTCGTCGCGTCGTCGGTGGCGCTGTTCGCCACGGGCGCCGTGCTCGCCTACTGGTCGCTGCCCAAGATCTTCGATTGGATGCTCGGCCAGGCCGGCGGCGCCGAGGTCCAGAACAAGGCCGACGACTACTTCCGCATCTTCGCGCTCATGATCGCCGCGTTCGGGGTGAGCTTCGAGCTGCCGCTCCTTCTGTTCGCGCTGCAGATCATCGGCGTGGTGTCGCCGGACACCCTGGCAGCGAAACGCCGCCACGCGATCGTGGGAATCGTTGCGTTCGTCGCCGTGATCACACCCGGCGGCGACCCCGTGAGCCTCATCGCGATGACGATTCCGCTGGTGGTCTTCTACGAGGCGTCGATCTGGCTCGCGCGTCTCGTGCTTCGCCGCCGACGGGCGTGATGGCGACCTTTCGGCTCGACCGGTTCCAGCTCGAGGCGATCGCCGCGCTCGACGCCGGTCGATCGGTGCTCGTTGCGGCGCCGACCGGCTCCGGCAAGACGGTGGTGGCCGACGCGGCGATCGACCTGGCGCTGCACGCGGGCGGCAAGGCGTTCTACACCACGCCGATCAAGGCGCTCTCGAACCAGAAGTTCCTCGATTTGAGCGCCCGCCTCGGCCGCGAGCGGGTCGGGCTGTTGACGGGCGACGCCACGGTCAACGGTGACGCCGACGTGGTCGTGATGACCACCGAGGTCTTGCGCAACATGATCTACGTCGACTCGCCGGCGCTGGATCGGCTGCACGTGGTCGTGCTGGACGAGGTCCACTACCTCCAGGATTCGTACCGGGGCCCGGTCTGGGAGGAGGTCATCATCGGCTTGCCGACGAGGGTCCGCCTGGTGTGCCTGTCGGCGACGGTGTCGAACGTCGACGAGGTCGGCGACTGGTTGACCGAGGTGCGAGGGCCGACCTCGACCGTGCTCGAACGCGAGCGCCCTGTGGAGCTCCGGCCGCTGTACATGGTGAGCGACCGCACGTCGGATCGCGACCATCTTCTGCCGATCCTCGTGGACGGTCGGCCGAATCCTGAGGCCTTTCGCTTCGACCGCGATCCCGTGCTGCGCGGCAGCGCCGGGCGCGGCCGTCCCGGACACCGCTTCGGCGTCCCCCGGCGGGTGGAGGTGGTGGAGCGTCTACTCGAGGAGGAAATGCTCCCCGCCATCTACTTCATCTTCAGCCGCGACGGATGTGACGATGCGGCGCGGTCGCTGCGGACGGCCGGCATGCGGCTGACCGATAGCACCGAGCGCGACCGCATTCGCTACCGCCTGGAGCACGCGGTCGAGTCGATGAGCCGCAGCGACTTCGCGGCCCTCGACCTTGACCGGTGGTTCGACGCCGCCGAGGCCGGCATCGCCTCTCATCACGCGGGGATGGTGCCTGCGTTGAAGGAGGCCGTCGAGCGGTGCTTCACCGACGGGCTGATCAAGGTGGTGTTCGCCACCGAGACCTTGGCGCTCGGGGTCAACATGCCGGCGCGTTCGGTCGTGATCGAGAAAGTGACGAAGTTCAACGGTGACACCCACGACCTGTTGACCCCCGCGCAGTTCACGCAGATGACCGGCCGGGCGGGCCGCAGGGGACTCGACGAGGTGGGCCACGCGATCGTGTGCTGGTCGCCATATGTGGCGTTCGAGCAGGTAGCGGCGCTCACCGCTAGCCGCGACTTCGCGCTGACCTCCGCGTTCCGGCCGACGTACAACATGGCGGCGAACCTGGTGCTCCGCTCGACGCGCGAACAGGCCATTGCAGCGCTCGGACAGTCGTTTGCGCAGTTCCAGACCGATCGAAGGCTGGTCGGCGAGCAACGTCGCATCGTCGAGCGGCAGGCGCACCTCGCCACCTTGAAGGCGGCCGCCGCGTGCGACCGAGGCGACATCGCCGACTACGTCGCCGCCCTCGATCACGTCGACGCCGCCGAGCGTCGGTCGCGCCGCCGGTCGGGTCCGCGGCCCGAACGAGTGCAGCCGTCGCGACGGGTCGCCTCGTTCCGGCCGGGCGACGTGCTCGAGTTCGATGGTGGGGAGCATGCCGTCGTCGTCACCGTGTCGACCCGACGACGGGGGCGCATTCGACTGCGCCTGCTCTGGGCGGGTGGCCAGACGGAAGTGGTCGATGCCGATGCGTTCGACGTGTCGCCGCGACGGGTGGATCGAGTCGACATGCCGACGCGAGGCACGCCGTCGAGCCCGAGCTGGCTGGCGGAGGTTGCCGCGTCGCTCGCCACCTATCTCGCCGGGCGCGCGAGCGATGGCGGCGCGGGGGAGGGGCCCGGTGACTCGCCCGGGCTCCGGCGGGCTCGTGCCGCCGTGGTCACTCACCCCGTCGCCCGGTGCCCGGATGCACAACACCACGTCGAAGCACATCGATCGTTCGCGCGGGCAGCGGGAGCGTTGGAGCGCGCAGAACGCGATCTGGGCTCGCGGGCGGGCTCGGTGGTCGCTCGATTCGAGGCCGTGCTGAGCGTGTTGGAGGCGCAGGGCATGCTGGAGGGATGGTCGCTCACTCCGGTCGGCCGACAGCTTGCCCGCATCTATCACGAGAGCGACCTGCTGGTGACTCTGGCGCTCGCCGATGGGCTGTTCGACGGCCTCGACGGACCGTCGATCGCTGCGCTCACGTCGGCCTTCGCCTTCGAAGAACGCCGCGTCAGCGGCGCGCGGCCAAGCGCTCCGAACCGGATGCTCGCCGAGCGCCTCGCCGCAGTCGACCGGCACTGGGAGCGTCTCGTTGGCCTGGAGGCCTCGCTGGGTCTGCCCACGACGCGACGGCCCGACCCCGGGTTCATGGCTCCGACGATGGCATGGGCATCGGGCCAGACGCTGGACGCGGTCCTTGCGGGCGAGATCTCGGGTGGCGACTTCGTTCGCACGACCCGGCTCGTGATCGATCTCCTCGGTCAGGTCGCGCGCGTCGCCGCCGACGACGGCACGCGCTCGGTCGCCTCGGCTGCGACGCGATCGTTGCGTCGCGGTGTCGTCGCGCTCGACGCGGTCGAGCGCCCGGCGCGGGGCGCGTCCGGCGCGGCGGCGCTGCCGCTGCCGGACACGGGCGCGAACCGGTCGTGACGATTCGCCCGGGCCAGGCATGGGGCGAGCCCGTGGAGCTCACCGGCGATGAGGCCGTGTTCGAGAGCGACGCCGATGTCGCGGTCGCGATGGCGGCGGCGGTCGAAGCGGCGGGCGCGGCCCAGCGCGACGGTGACGGCCGGACACGCGCCAGCGGGGACGACGGGCACGGCCGGCACGGCGCTTCGGCGGGCGAACCGGCGACGGGCCAAGTGCTCGGCGTCATCCGGGCGGGCGACCTCGCACGTACGCTCGCCGCACCCGCAGCGATACCGCATCGCGTCCCGCTCGACCTGCTCGCCGTCGACGTGGACGGGCATCGAATGTACGCCGCCGCGCACGTCGTCATCCGCGGCCCGGCATGGTCGGGGGAATGCGTGGTGGCGATGAACGCAGCGTTCCTGGGCGCCTGGAACCTCGGGCCGCGAGCGCATCCCAACGACGGCCTCGTCGACATCACGGCCGGATCGCTGTCGATTCGCGAGCGGCTGCAGGCGCGCGTGCGCGCCCGGTCCGGCACGCACGTGCCGCACCCGCGCCTGGCGACCCGCAGAGCCCGCGGTGACGTATGGGAGCTGCCGCGCTCCCGGTCGGTGTACGTGGACGGCCGACGAGTGGCCCGGAGCGCCCGGTGCGTCGCCGTCGAGGTCATCCCCGACGCGGCCGTGCTCGCGTTCTGAGGCCCGCGTCGGGGTCGCTCGCTTCGGGGTCACTCACCTCGGTCCCGCGGGCATCCCGCGGGCCCTTGTGCCAGTACCGTTGGACCATGTTCGCGTGGTTCCTCGACGAGTCGCCGGGTTCGTACCGATGGGGTGAGGTCGCCGATCCGCCCGTCGGGCCGACCGATGTGCGGGTCCGCGTGGTGGCGAGCGGCCTCAATCACATCGATCACTGGCTCACGCAAGGCCTGCCGCGCCCGAAGTCCTTTCCCCACGTCCCCGGCGCTGACGCCGCCGGCATCATCGACCGGGTCGGGAGCGACGTGGATGGCTGGTCGGTCGGCGACGAGGTGGTCGTGAATTGCGCCATCACGACGGCCGCCGCTATCGATGAGCTCGGTGTCGACTCGGTCCTCGCCCGAGGACTCCAGCTGCTCGGAGAGCACCGCTGGGGTGGGCACGGGGAGTTCGTGGTGGTCCCGGCATGGAACCTCGTCGCCAAACCGACGGGCCGGTCGTGGGAGGAGTGTGCGTCGTACCCGGTGGCCGCGGGCACGGCATGGCGCATGCTCCGACGAGGCCGGTTCCGGCCGGGGGAGCGCGTGCTGATCACCGGGATCGGTGGCGGGGTCTCGGCCGCCGCCCTGGCGATTGTGCGCCACCTGGGTGGCGAGGTCGTCGCCACGTCGCGCGACCCCGACAAGTGCGCCCGTGCCATCGAACTCGGCGCATCGGCGGCGTTCCCCTCCGCCGGCCCCTACGACCTCGAGGTCGACCTGGTGATCGACTCGATCGGCCCGGCGATCTGGGACTCGGCGATCGCCGCGCTGCGGCCCGGCGGACGATTCGTCACGTGCGGCGGCACCTCCGGTCGATCGATCGAGGTCAACCTGCCGAAGCTGTTCTTCAAGCAACACGAGCTGATCGGTTCGACGCTCGCATCGCAGGAGGAGTTCGCGACGGTCACCGGGTGGGTCCGCGACGGACTCGACATCGTGATCGACGACGTCGTCGACCTGGCCGACTACCCCCGGGCCGTGGAGCGGGTGCGGCGTGGACAGCAGTTCGGCAAGCTCGTCGTTCGCCACGAGTCGTGAGCGAGCCGTGAACAAGGAGCATCGCAGATGAGCGCCGACACGATCGACGACCACAAGGCCCGTTCCGACGCCGAAATCGAGGCGCACCGCGACGAGCTGCTGTCGCTCTCGCACGACATCTGGAACCACCCCGAGCTGTGTTACGCCGAGGCGCACGCACACGACGTGCTGACCGGCGCTCTCGACCGCCATGGCTTCCGGGTGGAGCGCGGCGCGTTCGGGCTCGAGACGGCGTTCGCTGCCGAGCTGCAGACGCCTCGTGCGAATGGCCCGCGGGTGGCCATCATCTGTGAGTACGACGCACTGCCGGGTTTGGGTCACGCCTGCGGTCACAACATCATCGCGTCGAGCGGGCTCGGTGCCGCTCTGGGGGCGGCAGCGGTCGCGTCGGCGCTCGACGGTCGTCTCGTGGTCTTCGGCACGCCGGCGGAGGAGGGCGGCGGCGGCAAGGCCCTGATGATTCGCGAGGGGATGCTCGACGGCGTTGACGTGGCGATGATGGTGCATCCCGCCGATGCCGACCTCGACGCCTTCTGGGCGATCGCTATCCATGAACTGCACGTGGAGTACTCGGGCATCGCGGCGCATGCGGCGGCCGCGCCCCACAAGGGTCGCAACGCGCTCGACGCCGCGGTGTTGGGCTACATGGCGGTCGCAGCGCTTCGCCAACACATCGCTCCGCACGAACGAATCCACGGCGTGTTCACCGACGGCGGTGACAAGCCCAACATCGTTCCCCACCACAGCGCGATGCAGTGGTACGTGCGGTCAGGGACCCGGTCCACCCTCGCGGAGCTGGAGCCGCGAGTGCTCGCGGCGCTTCGGTCGGGCGCGATCGCGACCGGCTGCGAGATGTCTCATCGCTGGATCGACCCCGCGTACGACGATCTGGTCACGAACCAGCATCTCGATGGGTTGTACGCCAAGAACGCGGCTCGGGTAGGGCGGACCGTTCGGTCACGCGACGCCGCACCGGAGTTCCTCGGCTCGACCGACATGGGCAACGTGAGCCAGGTCGTGCCGTCGATCCACCCGATGATCGCCGCGGCACCGTCGGGCACCTCGATCCACACCGAGGCCTTCGCCGCGGCCGCGGTCTCCGACCTCGGTGATCTCGCGGTGATCGACGGCGCCCGAACGCTCGCCGCGACAGCGATCGACCTGTGGGCGCGCCCCGAGTTGGTCGCCGAGGCGAAGACCGAGCTGCGTCGGCGCCTCGGCCACGACTCCTGACACGAGATCCGGGCCGACCGCCGCGGGCGTGATCGGTGGTATCGGTCCGCCGACATCGGCGGCCGAGCACGTAGTCTCGCTGTTCGTGACACCGAGCGCGACGCCCTATGTGACCGAGGAGTTCACACCGGAAGAACGGTCGGTTCTCGAGCGGTACGTCACGAATCTGGACGGCCCGGTGTTCGCACTGGTGAACCTGCCGGAGGTCGTGAAGGGCGCACTGTTCGCCCGCTACTCGCGGTCGCCCAAGTCGCTCCGGCGCCTTTTGCTCGATGAATTCGTCGAGAACCTCGACGCCGGCGGCTCGCGCGGTGCCTCGGTGGGGTTGGAGCGGGCAGAGGCGCTCTATCAGCGGGTGTTCGTGGAGTACGGCGACGACTCGGTGGCGCAGCTCGGTGGAGTGCACCTCGCCTGCGAGCAGGCATCGAACGTGCTGACCAAGCTCCTGGAATGGGGCCGGCTCATGTCGTACCTCGAGCAGTCGACCCGCTACATCTCCTACGCCGAACGCCTCGGAGGGCGGTACCGGTACCTGCGCGACCCCGAGGTGCTCGCATCGCCGCTCGGCGCTCGGTACGTCGGCGACATGGACCGGATCTTCGATACGTACGCGGGCCTGGTCCCGGTGATGACGGAGCACTTCAAGGCGGCGATCCCGCAGTCGCCGGGCGATTCCGATTTCGTGTACCGCCAGGCGATCAAGGCGAAGGCGCTGGACTCGGTGCGCGGCCTGTTGCCCGCGGCTGCGCTCTCGAACGTCGGCATCTACGGCTCCGGCCAGGGGTACGAGGCGCTGCTCCTGCGCCTGCGTGCGTCGGGTCTGCCCGAGGCGCGCACCTATTCGCATCTGATGCTGACCGAGCTCCGCAAGGTGATCCCGTCGTTCCTCAGCCGTGTCGACGTCGAGGATCGCGGGGTTCGGTGGAGCCGCTACCTGGCCGACAACCGCGAGACGATGGAGCGGTTGGGCGCCGAGCTCTTCCCGACTGCCGGGCGAACCGGCGCCGGTCCCGGGGCCGCCGACGGCACGTCGGTCACCCTCGTCGATTTCGATCCCGACGGCGAGATCAAGACCGTCGCCGCCATGCTGTACCCGTACTGCCACGAGCCCGAGGAGGTGGTTGAGGATCGTGTGCGGCTCATGTCGGTCGACGAGCGGCTCTCGGTGATCCGTGCCTACATCGGCGACCGTGTGAACCGTCGCCACAAACCGGGACGGGCGCTGGAGCGAACCGGCTACCGGTTCGACGTCGTGAGCGACTACGGCGCGTTCCGCGACCTGCAACGGCATCGCCTGATGACCATCGAATGGCAGCGGTTGACTCCGGCCCACGGGTTCACTCGTCCCGAGGCCGTGGACGTCGCCGGGATGGCCGAGCATTTCGATGCCGTGATGGACCGGTCGGCGGCGCTGTTCGATGCCATGTCGAACGACTTCCCCGAGCAGGCGGCCTACGCGGTGTCGCTGGCCTTTCATCTGCGCTACACCATGCAGTTCAACACCCGCGAGGCGATGCACCTCCTGGAGCTGCGGTCGTCCCCGCAGGGTCATCCGGCGTACCGAAGGATCGCACAGGAGATGCACACGCAGTTGTCCGAGGTGGCCGGCCACCGGGCATTGGCGGCAGCGATGACCTTCGTCGACCACAGCGATGAGGCGGATCTGGAGCGTCTCGACTCGGAGCGGCGGGCCGAGCAGCGCCGACCACGCACCTGACCCTCGCCGACCCGGCAAGGGACCCCAAGCACGTCCGGCGCTCCGCGTTCGACTGCGGCCCGGATCGCATTTGGCGCATTCGGCGCGGCGGCTGTGTCTATGATCTCGGCCGCAACAGGGCGATCCGGTGGGCAAGGTAGGGATTCGTGGACGACGACATGCTGGACGAAGACCTCGAAACCGGGGACGCGGCCGACCCCGAACTCGAGGACGAGATCGAGGGTGCGGAGGAGTTCGAAGACGAACTCGAGGACGAGGATCCCGAGGAGATCGTCGACGAACCCGAGGCCGACGACGCCGAGGACAGCGAAGACGAGGCGGCGGTGCCGGCTCGTCGGGCGAGAGCCGGCGGCGAGGACGACGAAGACGACGAGGACGACCTCAACCCCGACGACGTCGAGGCCGACCTCGACACGATCCTGAAGGATCGCATCGCATCGGGCGACGATCTCGACGACGAGGACGAAGAGGTCGACGACCGTTCCGACGGTGAGGTGGTCGAGGGCGTCACGGCGAAGCGCGAGGGCGAGTTCACCTGCACCGCGTGCTTCATGATCGTCCACCCGCGCCAGTTCGGTCGGCGCGACCGTCTGACCTGCCCGGTCGGCGACGACGACTGCCCGGCGATCGCGGTCGTTCGCGCCAGCGAGAGCTGACGAACCCGGCGGCCGATCCGGCCCAAGGGCACCTCGGGCAAAGCCGGGTGGACTGGTTCGACACCGTTCCGCGGGCCATGATGCAGCGGTGAACGATCGACATCCTGACTCCGAACAGACTCCCGAAAGCCCGCTCGAGTTCCTGCTCCGCGCCCCGGTCGAGGTTGGCGCAGAGCTGAGCCGCCTGGTGCCTCGCCTGGTCGAGCGGACGGTCTCGCAGGTCGGGTTCCTGGCGGCCCTCGCCGATCGGCTCGGATGCACCGTCTCCGAGCGTCTCTCTGCGGATCAACCGCTGGCCGACGTGCTCCCGATGCCGCGTCCGGGCGCCCGGGTGGTTTCGGCCGTGGATGTCGAGCCGCCGGCGACCGGCGACGCGCCCGGCGAGGGTGCTGCGCCCGCGAAGAAGGCACCCGCCACCGCGAAGAAAGCACCCGCCACCGCGAAGAAAGCGCCCGCCACCGCGAAGAAAGCGCCCGCCACCGCGAAGAAAGCGCCCGCCACCGCGAAGAAAGCGCCCGCCACCGCCACCGCGACGCGCGTCGCAGCGACGCAGGCGGCGGCCGCGCCGACCGCAGCGCCAACCCCGACACCCGCCCCGATCGCCGTGATCCCCGGCGAACTCGCGATACCCGGCTATGACGAGCTCGCGGCCTCGCAGGTGATCCCTCGACTCGATGCCCTCAGCAGCGACGAACGCGCTGCGATCGAGCGGCATGAGCTCGCGAATCGCGGCCGACGCACGATCCTCAACCGTCTGCACCAGCTTCGGGTCGGGTCCGAGGGGTGATCTCGGCGCGGCGAGCCGAGGGTGATGAGCTCGCACGGGTCGCGACCCTCCGCACGGAAGCCCGGGACGCGGCACGACAGATGCGTGGGGGAGCGTGGCTCGATGAGCGCGAGGCCGGTTCCGCGATCGCCGTGGTCGGGCTCATCGGCTCGGCGGTGATGGGCTACGCCTTGGTCGAGTGCGCCGACGCCGAGGCGAACCTGGTCGAGATCTACACGACCCCGGCGGCCCGCGATGTGGGCGTCGGCCACGCCGTGATCGTCGCGTCCGCCGCGATCGCCGTCGCGAGCGGATGCGCCCGGTTGGTCTCGCATGCGCTACCGGGGGATCGGGCTACGAAGAACTTCTTCGAGACCCACTCGATGGTCGCGCGACAGATTGTGGTCGGACGCGAGCTCACCGACGCGCAGCGCCGATGACGGGAGCGGCGATCGAACGACCGGCGGTGGCCGTCGGCGCCGTCGTGCGGCGCGACGATTGCCTGCTCATGGTCCGGCGTGGTCATGGCCCGGCAGCCGGCACCTGGTCGATTCCCGGTGGCCACGTGGAGTGGGGCGAGCTGTGCGCCGAGGCGGTGGTCCGAGAGGTGCGCGAGGAGACCGGGCTTGCGGTGGTGTGCGGGCCGCTCATCGGCTGGGCCGAGTTGGTCGGCGAGGGTCACCATCACGTCCTGCTCGACTTCGAGGCGACCGCGATCGACCACTCGGAACCTCGCGCCGGGTCCGACGCGAGTGAGGCGTCGTGGGTTCCGCTGATCGAGGTGTGCGACCGCGACGTGCCCGACGGGCTCGCCGAGTTCCTCGCCGAGCACCGCATCATCCCGACCATCGTCTGACCGGGCGTCTGCGGCGTCCGCGGCGTCGGCGGCGGTGCGGTGGGAGCCGTGCTTGCTACCCACCGCACCGTCGTCAGATACCGGCCTCGTGCGTCAGCGACCCTTCCACTGCGGTGCGCGCTTCTCGATGAACGCGGTGAGTCCTTCGCTGAAGTCCTCGGTGCCGAACATCTTGACAATGCCATCGCCCGAGAGCTTCCAGCCGATTTCGTCGGGCTGATCGGTCGCCTCGAGGAGAATCTTGCGGCTCTCGCGGACCGCGAGCGGTGCGGCTTCGGTGATCTGCGCCGCGAGCGCCTCGGCGGCCGCGAGCGCCTCGCCCTCCTCGCACAGCGTGTTCACCAGGCCGAAGTGATAGGCGCGCTCGGCGGGGAAATCGAGGCGACCGGTGATCGCGAGTTCCATCGCGATGTTCCGGGGGATCTTGCGGGGCAGGCGGAACAGACCACCGGCCGCTGCGACGAGGTTCCGCTTCACCTCGGGGATGCCGAACACGGCCGTGCGCGACGCGACCACGAGATCGCACGCCAGCACCAACTCGGTTCCGCCGGCGAGCGCCGGACCGTCGACGGCGGCGATGAGCGGCTTGGTGCGCTCGCGATGCACGAGGCCGCCGAACCCGCCACGCTGGGTGGTCATGCCCCCCGGATCAACCGACATCTGCTTGAGGTCGGCCCCCGCGCAGAAGATGTAGCCCTTCTCAGTGCGTGCCCCGGTCAGGATGGCGACCCAGATGTCGTCGTCCGCCTCGACCTCATCGATCGCCGACTCGATGCCGGTCGCAACCGCGGTGTTCACCGCGTTGCGCGCACCGGGGCGGTTGATGGTGATGATGGCGACGTTGCCCTTTTTCTCGAAGTCGATCATGTGCGAACCCTAGATGCGACTTGACCAAGCGGTCTAGTAGGCCCTCAGATGGCGCGATGGCCCGTCATGTAGCGCTCATCTTCGACCTCGACGGAACACTGATCGACTCCGACGACGCACTGATCGATCCCTTCGTGCGCCTCGGCATGGCCCGCGACGAGATCACCTTCGGTCACCCGATCGAGGAGGCCTGCGCCGAGTGGGGGATCGACATCGACCGCTACATCGAGCTGTACGACACCGCGGTGGCGCAGCCCTTCGAGGGCGCCGACGAGGTGGTGCGCCAGCTCGGTCGCTGGGCGATCTGTTCGAACAAGCACACAATCTCCGGCCGTGAAGAGCTGGCACGTCTCGGCTGGGCGCCGGAGCAGGCCTGGTTCAGCTCCGACTTCGGTGGTGCAGCCAAGCGGCTGGCTCCCGTGATCGAGGCGATGGGCCTCGACGCGACCGACGTCGCCTACGTTGGCGACACCGAGCACGACCAGGCGTGCGCCGAAGCCGTCGGTTGCGAGTTCTACTGGGCCGGCTGGAACCCGCGCACCCGCGGACTCGCCACCGGCCCCCGGGTGCTCGACACCCCCGAGCGGCTACTCGCCCTCGTCGGCTGAGTCCGCCGCATCGCCTGGGCCCTCGACCTCCGCCTCGCCTGAAGCGTCGACCTCGACCTCGACCGGGGCCTCGACCTCGACCGGCGCTGCCACCGCAGCCTCGACTTCGCCTGGACCTTCGACCTCGACTTCGCCTGGACCTTCGACCTCGACCGGCGCTGCAACCTCAGCCTCGACCGGCGCTTCAGGCTCTGCTGGCGTTTCGATCGCAACAGGGGCTTCAGCCTCTACTGGCGCTTCAGCCTCTACTGGCGCTTCAGGCTCTGCTGGCGTTTCGATCGCGACGGGGGCTTCGACCTCGACCGGCGCTGCAGCCTCGACCTCGGCATCTACCTGATCGTTGGGCGTGGTGGTCGGTTCGGCAGCTGCGGCCGGCGCTGCGGCCAGTGCTGGCTTCGGCGGCCGGGCACCCTTCGCGGGCGGGCGATCTCGGCGGTTGGGCCGGGCGGTGATGCCGAACAGGGTGGCGATGTGTGGCAGCCGTGCTGCGACCTTCTCGACAGCGGCCTTGAGCGCCTCGGACACATCCTCGGGGATCGCCGGCGGCGTGACGGCGGTGCGTACGGGCGAAAACGCGAGCGCATCGAGCACGGTTGCCCAGCGGTCCTGGGTCGACTCGAGCGTGAGGTTCTCGAGCGCGGACGCAATCAGGCGTTGCGAGATCTCGGGCGGCAGGGGAGCGCCGGCCTTCGGCGGGCGGGAGCTGAGCCGCAACGCTCGAACGACTCGGCCCTCCTCGAGGGTTTGAGCGATCTCGGCGAGCCAGGCCGTGTGCTCCTGCTCGACGCGGCGGGCGAGTGCGTCACGGAGCTGCCCGGCGATCGCCCGTGACTCGTCGTCTCGGGCGGCGGTGTCGGCCGCGACGACGACGGAGCGAAGATCGCGCAGGTCGAGCTCTTCGAGCACGGCGAGAGCGCTGTCGGCGCGGTCGCGCCATTCGGCGGCCCGCAGCTTGGGCAGCAGGCGCTCCGCCAGGGTGACGAGCTCATCGCCGTGGATCTCCGGCATGCCCTGAGCGCGATTCAGCTCGTTCTGCTTCTCGACCGCCTGACGCACTGCGGGAACACCGCCGCGGAGCACCTGTTCGGCGATCGGCCGCTGTTCGGGTGCCAACGTGTCGATCACCGCATTGCGATGCGCCCGACCGGGTCGCAGGCGCTTCGCTCGCATCTCGGGAGCGCGGCGCTGCGGGCGCGAGGTGCGGTCGCCGCGCGCATCGCGGCCGTCGCGCGCATCGCGACGCGGGCCACGATCGGCGCGCCCGCCCCCCTCGCGATCGGCGCGAGGCCGGTCGTCGCGGCCGCCCGGACGATCCCCTCGGCCCGCTCCCGGACGATCTCCACGACCGCCGCGCCGGTCGCCACGATCACCACGATCACCACGATCACGTCGGTCGCCGCGACCCTTGGGCGCCAGCACGGTCGTCACGAGCGCCTCGTCACGCCGAGTCCCCTCGACAACGAGCGTCTCGTGGCGCGGGGCCTTCGCTGCCTTCGGAGGAAGCACCGCAAGGATGTCGACGCCGTCGACCATGATGTCGGCATCGGCACGCAGCACGTCGCCCACCGAGGCGCCCGGCGGCAACTTGGCGCCGTCGAGTTCTCCCTTGGGCAGCTTCGCGCCCGCCTTCCGCCACGTCCACGTCCCATCGGGGCGCGTGCTGGTCAGTTCGATTTCAAGGCGCGACGACATAGGCCGTCAAACCTATCGTCAGGTCGACGCCATCGAGAACACGGGCACCGCGATTGATCGTGACGAGCCGCCAGTCATCCCGCGGCGTCGAGCGCCGCGGCACACTCGATCAACGCATTCTCGATCACCTCGGTCAGGGCCGGATGCGGGTAGAACACCTCGTGCGCGACCCGATCGACCGGCTCGTCGAAGGCCATCGCCTGCACGAGCGGCTGGAGGAGCAGCGACGCCTGGGCCCCCACGATGTGGGCGCCGATGAGCCGCCGGGTTTCGGTGTCGGCGAGCAGTTTGACGAAGCCCACCTCGTCCTCCATCGCCCATCCGTACGCGGTTGCGCCGTAGTCCTTGCAGACGGCGACGTACGGGCGCCCATGGTGGCGGGCTTGCGGCTCGGTCAGGCCGACCGCGCCGACCTGCGGGGAGGTGAACACCGCGTGCGGGATGCGCGCCTCGCTGACCCGACGCGGCGACTCGGGGTGGCTGAGGTTGTGGGCCACGACCTTCGCCTCGTGGTTGGCAGCGTGTTTCAGCTGGAGCGGGTTGCGGATGTCGCCGAGCGCCCAGATGCCCTCGACCGCCGTTTGCAGCGTGTCGTCGGTTCGCACGTACCCCTCGGCGTCCAGCTCGACGCCGGTACGTTCCACGCCGAGCTGACCGCCGTTGGGGATGCGCCCCGTCGCGACGAGCAGTTCGTCGGAGCGGATCGAGCGCGGTCCTGTCGGCGTGTCGACCTGGATCACGATCTCGTGGCCTTCCCGCCGGGCCGATGTGGGCGTCGCATGGGTCACCAGGTCGAACCGATGCGAGAAGGCCTGCGTGACCCGCTCGCTCACCGCCGGATCCTCCTGGCGCAGCACGCCCGGTCCTCGGGTGACGATCGTGACGGCGGCACCGAACGACTCGAAGACGTGGCCGAGTTCGGCGGCGATGAACCCGGAGCCGAGGATCGTGAGCCGATCGGGCACCCGGTCGATGCGCATGATCGTGTCGGAGGTGTGTGCGCCAACCTCGTCGATGCCGGCGATCGGGGGCATGTGCGAGCGGGCGCCGGCGGCGAGCACGAATCGGTCCGCGGTGATCGTCTCGTCGCCGACCTGCAGCTCCTTGTACCCGACGAACCTGGCGTCGCGCTCGAAGACGGTCACGTTGGGGAGCCCGAGCCGGTACGTGCGTCCGCCCGCAGCGATCGGGTCGATGCGGCCGAACGTGCGGTCGCGGATCTCGGTCCAGCGCACCGAGTCGACCGATGCCTTGACGCCGAGCCGGTCGGTGTGGCGAATCAGTTCCACGAGGTCGGCGGGGTAGATCAGCATCTTCGATGGGATGCAGCCCCGGTTGAGGCACGTGCCGCCGAACGCGCCGCGCTCGACCATGGCGACGTCCCAGTCGTTGAACTCCGGTCCGAGAATCGAGTTGCCGGAGCCGGTGCCGATGATGCAGAGATCGAAGTGACGGGGCATTCCGCGGAGTGTAGGAGTGGGGGACGGCGAGGCACGGCGACCCCGTGTCGATCCCGCGATGCGGCATCGAGACCACCGTGCGGCATCGAGACGACCGATCGGCCGACTCTTCTCCACAGTTGATCCGCGGAGAAGATCGGTGCGCCGTGCGCCAACCTTCTCCGCGGTTGATCCGTGGAGAAGGGCGACAGGCGACGAACGGGGTGATGCCCGGTCAGATTGCGTCGGAGCGCTGCAGCCAGAGCATGGCCGCCCATCCGGGCAGGACGGGCAGCCAGAACGTCGCGAGGCGAAACAGCAGCACCGCGGCCACGGCCTGTTCGGAGTGCAGCCCGACCGCGGTGAGCCCACCGATGTAGGCGGCCTCGGCCGCACCGAGCCCGCCCGGCGTCGGCGCAGCCGACTGCACGATCGCTCCGAGGAGGTACACGATCGCGACGGCGCTCACCGGGAGCCCGCCGTGGAACGCGTCGACCGACAGCACCATCGCGCCGACGTAGCCGAGCGTGACGATCGCGGCGCCACCGATCAGCCCGAGCAGCCGTACGGGTCGGCGAGCGACGTCGACCACACCCTGCGCCGAGCGTCGTACGGCGGGCACGAGGGTGCCGCGCACGAATCGGCGACCGGCGGGGACCACGCCGACCGCGACGATCGCGATCGCGACCGCCCCACCGGCGAGCAGAAGCGCCCGCGACGAGGGCAGCTCGATCTTGCCGAAGTCGGAACTGCCCGCCCACCACGCGAACGCCGCGGTGATGGTCACGTGCACGGCGAACGAGCCCACCGTATTGAGCCCGATCGCGGCCACCGACACGGCGGGGTCGATGCCGCGCCGTTGGAGAAATCGTCCGCGAAGCGCCATCCCGCCGACCTGCGCCGGTGCGGCGATCGCGGCGAACGACGCGGCGACCTGCACTGCGAGGTTGGGGCCGAAGGGCAGCGGCTCGGCCACCGATCCCGACAGCGAAATCGCTGCCCCGAGGTAGGTGACCATCGACAGCACGAGCACGGCGATGATCGCGGCGATGCTCGCGTCCTTGAGCTCGGCCCACACCTTGCCGGCGCCGGCGAGCTGCGGCACGAGCGCGTTCAGCGCCACGACCGCCATGATTGCCGTCACAACCGCACGTGGCTTGATGCGCTCGATCGGAGCGAGGGCCGCATCCTCCGAGCCCGTGTGAGAGCGCACGGCGTCCCGAATCGACCCGAGCAACTCGTCGTCGATCGCGGCGCGAGTCGCTGGCGTCAGCGCGAGCGGTTGCAAGCGGGGGAGGGTGCGTCCCACCACCCCGGGGCCGAACGCCGCGACGGCGGAGAGCACGGTCGGCTCCACGCCGAATCGGCGCGAACCCCAGGCGAGGACCTCGGCGATATCGCCCGCGAGCACTCGCTCGTCGCCGGTCAGATCGGACGCGGAGAACTCGATGACCCGGAGGCGATCGTCGGCGTCGTCGACCAGCACGGCGTCCTGTTCGAGCTGGCGGTGTGCGATGCGAGCGGTGCGCATGCGCACGACCAGGCCCCACAACTCTGGCAGGACGCGTTCGTCGAGATCGGGTCGCTCCGAGAGCGGGCGCGAGTCGGATCGGTGGAACGCGAGCAGGTATCCGTTCGGATCGACCTCACCGATCGCCTCCAGCTCCAGCGTCGGCACGCCATCGCCGCGGGCCTTGAGCGTGACGAGCGCCTCGTGCTCCACCAGTTCGCGCAACGATGCGAACGGCTGCCCGTCGGCGGGGTCGCGAAACCGTAGTGCCCGGTACAGACGGCCGGGCAGCATCGTCTGCCAACCGTCGCGTGCGGCCACTTCGACCCGGAGGCGCACGTCGGAGGTGGTGGTCACGTCGAACAGATGCCGGCCGCGATGGGCCCCGCGGTGGGCGATGGAGCCGACCGATACCCCGAGCCGAACGAGCGCTCGGTGGACCGAGGCGTCGGCCGGGCGGCGATCGGGCGCGCCGAGCAACGCCACCACGGCGGTACCCATCGCCCACCCGACCGCCGAGGCGACGATGAGCTCGCGCAGCCCCGTCGCTCCCGAGATCAGGCGGAGCCCAAGCAGGATCGTGATCCATATGCGCGCAACGGCACGCCACCGGCGCCCCATCCAGGGCGAGTCGGCCGCGACGATTGCCGCCATACCCGCGAGGAACGCCGCGTTGGGAAATGGGATGCCGTCGCGAAACGTGTCGCTGACCCGGAAGCGCCCGACGGTCAGGTCGAGAAGGTCGACCATGATCCACCGCCCCGCGACGCCGCCGAGAAACCCGGCCACGATGATGGCCGCGAGGCGACGGAAGCTGCGCGTCGCGACGAGCACGACGAGTCCGACCAGCGGCGCGAGCACGGCGGCGTACTGGACGGTCCGCACGAAGAGCGCCGCGAGCGGCTCGGGGATCTGCGAGGTGAGACGCAGCAGGTCGCGCTCTGCGCCGGCGAGCGCGGAGCGGCCGGTCCGGACCGCAACGACGATCAGCGCCGCGGCGGCCAAGGCGAGGCCGAGTCGCAGCGCCTCGGCAGGCGATCGCACCATCGAGCGCCGCGCCGACGCCGATGTCGATCGTGAGGGTTCCGTCGGCCCCTGCGGTCGCGGTGCGGACGTCCCGCCGGCAGCACCCATGCGGCGCGCATGCTACCGGTCGGGCGGCGGAACCGACGGAATCCCGCGGGGACACGAACCCGCGCGAGAACGCGTTACATTTTTCGACGCATCACGCCTGACCACGACCCGGGGGATCCATGCACATCGCCTACACCGACGAGCAGGAGTCCCTGCGCGCCGAACTCGCTGCGTACTACGACGCGCTGTTGACCCCCGACCTGCGCGAGGCGCTGCACGAGGAGTGCGGTTGCGGCCCCGTCACCCGGGCGACCGTCAAGCAGATGGCGCAGGACGGCTGGCTCGGCATCGGCTGGCCGGTGGAATACGGCGGCCGCGGGCGGCCACAGATCGAGCAGTTCATCTTCTACGACGAGTCGATGCGATCCGGCGCACCCGTGCCGATGCTCACGATCAACACCGTCGGTCCGACGATCATGCAGTTCGGCACCGACGAGCAGAAGCAGTTCTTCCTGCCCAAGATTCTCGCCGGCGACCTGCACTTCTCGATCGGCTACTCCGAGCCCGAGGCGGGCACCGACCTCGCGTCGTTGCGCTGTCGGGCCGACCTCGACGGCGATGAATACGTCATCAACGGCCAGAAGATGTGGACGTCCCTCGCGTCGGACGCCGACTACTGCTGGCTGGCAGTCCGAACCGATCAGGATGCGCCGAAGCACAAGGGCATCTCGATGATCATCGTGGATCTCAAGAACACGCCCGGCATCACGGTCGAACCGCTCAACCTGCTGTCGAGCCACGACATCAACGCCGTGTACTACGACAACGCCCGTGTTCCGGCGGCCAACGTGGTCGGCGGTCTGAACAAGGGCTGGGGGCTCATCACGAACCAGCTCAACCACGAGCGCGTGACCCTGTGCAGCTCGGGGCTCCTCGAGCAGTCCTACCAGGAGACCGTCGCGTTCGCCGCGTCCGAGTCGGGCGAGCGAGGCGGCCGCCTGATCGACGACGAATGGGTCCAGCTCAACCTCGCTCGGGTCCGTTCAGGGCTCGACTTCCTGCGCCTCATCAACTGGAAGGTGGCATCGTCGTCGCAGCTCGACATCGGCGACGCATCGACCATCAAGATCTTCGGCACCGAGTTCTACCTGGAGTCGTTCCGCCTGCTGATGGAGATCATCGGCCCACGCGCCTACCTCGCCCGCAATTCTGCGGCGGAGGCGCTGCACGGCCGAATGGAGATGAACTTCCGCTCCCTGCTGATCCTCACCTTCGGCGGCGGCACCAACGAGATCCAGCGCGATCTCATCGCAATGTTCGGACTCGGCCTGCCCCGCTCGTTGCGCGGCTGAGACAAGAGAAGGATCTCGACATGGACTTCACCTTCACCGATGAGCAGCAGGCCGTGCGCGACCTTGCCGCGCAGATCCTCGGCGATCACTCCGCCCCCGACGCGCTTCGCACCCTTGAGCGTTCGGGCGAGCCACGGTTCGACTCGGCGCTCTGGGGGACCTTGGCCGAGGCCGGGCTACTCGGGATCGGCGTTCCGGAGGCCGACGGGGGAGCGGGGCTCGGCCTGATCGAGGCCGCATGCGTGATCGAAGCCGCGGGCAAGGTCGCGGGGGCCGTGCCGGTGTGGGAGACGCTCGGCCTCGGGGTTCCGGCGCTCCTCGCCGCCGACACCGATGCGGCGTACGCATGGCTTGCCCGCGTTGCCGGCGGCGACGCCGTGCTCACCGCCGCGTGGCATCAGGGCGACGGGCTCGGCACGACGCCCTCGATCACCCTCGATGCGTCGGGCGCCGTGACCGGTTCGGCGGTCTGCGTCCCGGCAGCGATGGTCGCCGACGCGATCGTGGTTCCAGCCGTTGACGGCGACGACGTGGCGATCGTGCTGGTCGAGACCGGCGCCGCGGGCGTGACCCGCGACCCGATCGAGACGACCATGGGAACGCCCGACGGGAACGTGACGTTCGACGGCGCGCCGTCACTGCCGCTGGCGGTCGGATCCGCAGCCGTCGCGGCAGCCTTCGACCGTGCCGCCGCGACGCAGTGCGCGCTGGCGCTCGGCAACTGCGTCGGGGCCCTCGAGTTGCTCGCGAGGTACACCACCGATCGTCACCAGTTCGGCGTGCCGATCGCGTCGTTCCAGGCGGTGGGGCATCGCGCCGCCGACGCCTACATCGACACCGAGGCGGTCCGCCTCACGACGTGGCAGGCGATCTGGCGGCTCGACGAAGGTCTCGCGGCTGGAGAAGAGGTTGCCGTTGCGAAGTACTGGGCGGCGTACGGCGGCCAGCGCGTGGTCCACGCGGCGGTGCACCTGCACGGAGGCGTCGGCGTCGACCGGGACTATCCGCTGCATCGCTTCTTCCTTGC
>WBZL01001428.1_pt1 | contig 25113 bp, 16 predicted proteins | sample 5204291 | NCBI WGS metagenome assembly WBZL01 (sample SAMN12344345, study PRJNA552823) | activated sludge metagenome | biome: Activated sludge suspended growth; feature: Nitrification reactor; material: Wastewater; isolation source: activated sludge from nitrification reactor of wastewater...
CGGCGCCCGCACCCACAACCTCCAGGGCGTCGACGTCGACCTCCCGCGGGACCGCCTCATCGTCATCACCGGCCCCTCCGGCTCGGGCAAGTCGAGCCTCGCCTTCAACACCATCTTCGCCGAGGGCCAGCGCCGCTACGTCGAGAGCCTCTCCGCCGCCGCCCGCCTCTTCCTCGCCCAGCTCCCCAAGCCCGACGCCGACCTCATCGACGGCCTCTCGCCGGCGATCGCCCTCGAGCAGCAGGCCGCCGGCCGGAACCCCCGCGCGACCGTCGGCACCACCACCGAAATCCACGACCACCTCCGCCTCCTCTTCGCCCGCGCCGGCGAGGTCTACAGCCACATCAGCGGCGAAGCGATGCGCCGGCACACGGTCGCCGAGATGCTCGACGCCGTCCTCGCCCTGCCCGCCGGGTCGCGCTTCAGCGTGGTCGCCCCGGTGGTCCGCCAGCGCCCCGGCGATCACGCGACGCTCCTCGACGACCTCCGCCGGCAGGGCTTCGTCCGGGTGGCGATCGACGACGTGGTCCACGACCTCTCCGCGCCGCTCACCCTCGACCCCGCGAGGCGCCACGACATCGACGTCTACGTCGACCGCCTGGTCCTCAAGGACGGCATCCGCGGCCGCCTCGCCGACTCGATCGAGGTCGCCCTCCGCCTCAGCGGCGGGCTGGTCCGGGTCCTCGTCGTCGACGGGCCGATCCTGGCCTTCAGCGAGCACCACACCGACTTCGAGCACGGCGTCTCCTACCCGGAGCTCACCCCCGCGCTCTTCTCCTTCAACTCCCCCGACGGCGCCTGCCCCGAGTGCGACGGCCTCGGCCAGCGCCGCGTCTTCGACCCGCGGCGCCTGGTCCCCAACCCCCAGCTCAGCGTCAAGGAGGGCGCCCTCCAGCCGCTCGCGCGCCGGGGCGGCCGCGCCTTCCACGGCCAGATCGAGGCGGTCGCCCGCCACTACAAGATCGACCTCTTCGCGCCCTGGTCGTCGCTGCCGGAGGAGCACAAGATCGTCCTCCTCCAGGGGAGCGGCGACGAGGCCATCCCCGGCCTCGCCAAGAAGCCGATGCCCTTCGAGGGCGTCGTCCCCGCCCTCCAGCGGCGCCTCCGCGAGGCCGAGGGTCGGGCCGACGACGACGACGACGACGCCTCCCCGCTCGAGGAGATCGAGGCCTACATGGCCGATGTGACCTGTCCCTCGTGCCAGGGTCAGCGGCTCCGCGTCGAGGCCCGCCACGTCAAGATCGCCGGCAAGAACATCGCCGAGGTCGCCGCCATGCCGCTCGCCGAGCTCCTCCCCTTCCTCGCCGGCCTCGACCTCGGGGGCGAGCGCGCCGAGGTGGCCGAGGCGGTGCTCGCCCAGGCCCGCCAGCGCCTCCACTTCATGGTCGAGCTCGGCCTCGGCTACCTCACCCTCGACCGCCCGGCGATGACCCTCTCCGGCGGCGAGGCCCAGCGGATCCGCCTCGCCACCCAGATCGGCGCCGCCCTCGTCGGCGTCACCTACATCCTCGACGAGCCGTCGATCGGCCTGCACCAGCGCGACAACGAGCGCCTCATCGCCGCCCTCGAGCAGCTCCGCGACCTCGGCAACACCGTCATCGTCGTCGAGCACGACGAGGACACGATCCGCCGCGCCGACTACCTGGTCGACATGGGCCCCGGCGCCGGGACCGGCGGCGGTCGGGTGGTCGCCGCCGGCACCCTCGCCGAGGTCCTCCAGAACCCGCGCTCGCCGACCGCCGCCTACCTGAGCGGTCGCGCCGCGATCCCAGTACCCGAGCGCCGACGCCGGCCCGGCGCGCAGGCGATCGCGATCACCCGCGCGAGCGGCCACAACCTCCGCGACGTGAGCGTGCGGCTGCCGCTCGGCCTCTTCACCTGCGTCACCGGCGTCTCGGGCTCCGGCAAGTCGACGCTGGTGATCGACACCCTCCTCGCCGAGGCCCAGCGGCGCCTCAACGGCGCGTCCACCTACGGCCTCTCGCATCAATCGATCACCGGCCTCGAGCACCTCGACCGGGTGATCCACGTCGACCAGTCGCCGATCGGCCGCTCGCCGCGCTCGAACCCCGCCACCTACACGGGCCTCTTCACCGAGCTCCGCTCGCTCTTCGCCGGCCTCGGCGAGGCCAAGATCCGCGGCTACGGGCCCGCGCGCTTCTCCTTCAACGTCAAGGGCGGGCGCTGCGAGTCGTGCCAGGGCGAGGGCGTGCGGCGGATCGAGATGCACTTCCTCCCCGACCTCTACGTCACCTGTCGGAGCTGCGACGGCCGCCGCTACAACCGCGAGACCCTCGCCGTGACCTACCGCGGCAAGAGCATCGCCGACGTCCTCGACCTCGCGATCGCCGACGCCTGTGACTTCTTCGCCAACCACCCGGCCCTCCGCCGCGGCCTCGAGACCCTCCGCGACGTCGGCCTCGGCTACCTCACCCTCGGCCAGAGCGCACTCACCCTCTCCGGCGGCGAGGCCCAGCGGATCAAGCTCGCCCGCGAGCTCGCCCGCAAGTCGACCGGCAAGACCCTCTTCATCCTCGACGAGCCGACCACCGGCCTCCACTTCGGCGACGTCCGCCAGCTCCTCGAGGTCCTCGATCGCCTGGTCGACGAGGGCAACACCGTGGTCGTGATCGAGCACAACCTCGACGTCATCAAGCGCGCCGACCACGTCATCGACATCGGCCCCGAGGGTGGCGACGGCGGCGGGCGAGTGGTCGCCGCCGGCCCCCCCGAGTCGATCGCCCGCGCGAGCGAGAGCCACACCGGCCGCTACCTGGCGCGCCTCCTCCGCTGAGGCCCGCCAGAGACAGGCCCGAGGAGGCGGACGTCGGCCCCGCCGCGCGACGGTCTGCATCGTGGGCCCGCACGCCGGCCCCTCACTCGTGGCATAGTTCGCCCATGCCCCTCCCCGACGGCGACCGCCACCTCGCCCATCACCTCGTCAAGCAGGGTGCGCTCCTCCTCGACGTCCGCACCGAGGCCGAGTACGCCGAGCACCACCTCGAGGGCTCGCTCCTCGTCCCGCACGACCAGGTCGCCCGCCGGATCGCCGAGATCGACGCGGCCGTCGGCGGCGACCGCTCGAAGCCGATCTTCGTCTTCTGCCGCCGCGGCGGCCGGGCGGCCTCCGCCAAGCAGGTCCTCCTCGCCAACGGCTTCACCGAGGTCACCAACCTCGGCGGGATCGGCGACTGGTAGGCCCCGCGCCTCAGCGCTCCCGCGCGATCTTGACCGCGGTCCCGTAGACCAGCACCTCGGTCGCCCCCTGCATGTACTCGGTCGCGTCGTAGCGCATGCCGATGATCGCGTCGGCGCCGAGGATCTCCGCGTTCCGGATCATCTGCTCGTAGGCCTCGTGGCGGGCGGCCTCGCAGACCTCGGTGAACTCGCGGATGTTGCCGCCCGCCAGCGACTTGAACGCGCCGATGAAGGTCTTGCCGAAGCTCGGCGAGCGGACCACGATCCCGCGGACGATCCCCAGGTAGCCGGTGATCTTGTGGCTGGCGACCTCGTTGCCGGTGGTGACGACGAGCCCCTGGCTCTCCTCGATGCCGGCGCGGTAGGGGCTATGGTTCGGTGGCGACTCGCTCATGGCCGCCGGTTGTAGCGCGTTCTCGGCGCTGGCGCCCACGCAGGATCGGCACCGGGCCGCCCCCGCCGCCCCCCGGCCCGCGATCGCCTATCATGGCCCCGTGACCGCCGCCCCGCCCGACCACGACGCCCCCGCCACCGTCCTCGCCGCCGGCCGCTTCCTCCAGCTCGTCCGGCGCGGCCGCTGGGAGTTCGTCGAGCGCGTCCGTGGGGTCGGCGCCGCCGCCCTCGTCGCCGTCACCGACGAGGACGCGATCGTCCTCATCACCCAGCCCCGCCCCGCCCTCGGCGGCCTCACCATCGAGCTCCCCGCCGGCCTCGTCGGCGACACCGACGGCATGGAGGACGAGGACGCCGCCCTCGCCGCCGGCCGCGAGCTGGTCGAAGAGACAGGCTTCGAGGCCGCCACGATCGAGCGCCTCTGCGCCGGCCCCACCTCCCCCGGCCTCACCTCCGAGCAGATCGCCCTCTACCGCGCCCGCGGCCTCCGCCGCGTCGGCCCTGGCGGCGGCGTCGAGCACGAGTCGATCACCGTCCACGAGGTCCCCCTCGCCGGCGCCGAGGCCTGGCTCGCCGAGCGCGCCCGCGAGGGCCTCCACATCGACCTCAAGGTCTACGCCGGCCTCTACTTCGCGCGCCAGGGCTAGCCCGCCCGCGCCCCGCGTCCAGCGCCGCCGCCAGCCGATCGACCGCCAGCCGCAGCTCCTCCTCGCGCCAGCGCCCGAAGCCGATCCGGATCCCCGGCCGCGGAAGCCCATCGAACGCGAACGCCCGCCCGGTCGCCACCACCACCCCGGCGGCCGCCGCCCGCTCCGCCCACGCATCGACATCGATCGCCGGATCGACGCGGGCCCAGAGCGCCATCCCCCCCTGCGGCGGCGAGCAGCTCACCGCCCCCGCGAGGCGGGCCGCGAGCGCCGCCACCAGCGCGTCACGACGGCCGAGGTAGATCCGCCGCATCCGCCGCGCGTGCCGCAGCACCTCGCCGTCCTCGAAGAGCTCCGCCAGCGCCGCCTCCACCACCAGGTCGCCCTGCCGGTCCACCCGCTCGCGCAGCGCCGCCGCCCGCGCGATGATCGCCGGCGGCGCCACCAGAAACCCCACCCGCAGCCCCGGCGCCAGGATCTTCGAGAGCGTCCCCAGATAGACCACCACCCCCGCCCGATCCGCGCTCCCGAGCGGCAGCACCGGCCGCCCCGCGTAGTGGAGCTCGTTGTCGTAGTCGTCCTCCAGCACCGCGAAGCGCCCGGCCGCCGCCATCTCCAGGAGCCGCAGCCGCCGCGGCGCCGCCAGCAGCGCGGTCGTCGGGAATTGATGGTGCGGCGTCAAGTAGACCGCCCGCAGCCGCCGCCGCCGCGCCAGCGCCGCCAGCGCCTCCACGTCGAGCCCGTCCTCGTCGACCGCCACCGGCACCAGCTCCGCGCCCGTCGCCGCCAGCGCGTCCCAGGCCGGGCGGTAGCCCATCGCCTCCACGGCCACCACGTCGCCCGGCCGCAGCAGCACCTGGGCCGCCAGCGCCAGCGCCATCTGCGAGCCCCGCGTGATGATCAGCTCATCTGTCCCGATGGACAGCCCACGCTCGGCCCTCAGCATCGCCGCCACCTCGGCGCGGAGCTCCAGCAGCCCCTGGGGATCGCCGTACTCGAGGAGTTGATCGCCGCGGCGGAGCAGCGCCCGCCGGTACGCGCGGGCGAGCGCCGCCTTCGGGACCAGTCGCAGATCGGGCGCGCCGCCGGCCAGCACCATCGCGCCCGCCGGCGGCGTCGGCGGGCGCGGCCGCAGCGGCATCGCCGGCACCTCGAAGCCCGGCTCCCGCGCCCGCCCCTCACCGCGCCCCTCCTCCGCCCCCCGCCGGCCACCCGCCGCCGCCCGCGGGCTCGGCAGCGCCATCGCCACCTGGGTGCGCCGCGCCGGCAGGGCCTCGATCCACCCCTCCGCGCGGAGCTCATCGAACGCCGCCAGCACCGTGTTGCGGTGCACCCCCAGCCGCGTCGCCAGCGACCGGCTCGACGGCAGCGGATCGCCCGGCCGAAGGCGCGCCCCGCGGATCGCCGCCGCCAGCGCCCGCGCGATCTGGAGGAAGACCGGCAGGTCCCCCCCCGGGTCGAGCTCGACCGTGAACTCCCACCCTTTCACTGGTCCATCAGTCTTTCAGATTCTTCCACCAATGGCCAGGCCACTCAGCCTCCTTCCGGGTCTCCCGGCCGGAGTCGTCGATCCCCTCGACTGGTCTATTTGAATTCTCGATTCTGGCACATCTACACCGACCAGCATCGATCCACCCTCCTCCCATGCGACGAACCATCTACGCGATGGAGCGCGCCGACGCGCTCGCCCTCTTCGCCCGCGCCCCCGCGGTCCAGGTCGCGACCGTCGACCCCGAGGGCCGGCCCCACCTCCGCACCGTCCACGGCGTCGTCGTCGGCGACGCGATCTGCTTCCACGGCTCTCCCAAGGGCGAGCGCGCCTCCATGATCGGCTGGCCCGCCGTCGTCTCCGTCGAGGAGATCGTCGGCGGCGCCCCCAGCTACTTCTTCGACCCCGAGCGCGCCTGCCCGGCGACCACCTACTACGTCAGCGCCCAGGCCCGCGGCGTCATCGAGGCGATCGACGAGCCCGCCCGCAAGGCCGAGGTCCTCCAGGCGCTCATGGAGCGCTTCCAGCCCGAAGGCGGCCACGCGCCGATCACCGCGGGCGACCCCGCCTACGTCGGCCCGATCGCCGGCATCCAGATCCAGCGGGTCCCCCTCACCGACGTCGTCGGCAAGTCCAAGCTCGCCCAGAACCGGCGCCCCGCCGAGCTCACCGCCCTCGTCCAGCGCCTCTGGGAGCGCGGCGACCCCGGCGACCCCGCCGCCATCGAGCGCCTCCTCGCCGCCAACCCCGGCGCCTCGCGCCCCGAATTCCTCCGCGCCCCCGCGGGCGCCCACCTCCTCACCCACCTCGACCCCACGCACCTCGGCGCGATGGTCCGCCTCGTCGGCGACGCCTACTGGAACCTCGAGATCGACCCCCAGCGCCTCCGCCGCGCCCACCTCGGGTCGAGCGCCTGGGTCGGCGCCCGCGCCCCCGACGGCCGCCTCGTCGCCACTGCCCGCGCCGTCAGCGACGGGGCCAAGCACGCCTGGATCTACGACGTCGGCGTCGACCCCGAGTGGCGCGGCCGCGGCGTCGGCAAGGCCCTCCTCCGCCTCCTCCTCGACCACCCCCGCGTCCGCGGCGCGGCGATGATCCACCTCCGCACCCGCGACGCCCACGACTTCTACCGCCCCTTCGGCTTCGAAGAGGTCGACCCCTCCCAGACGCGCCCGCAGATGACACTGCGACGGCCCTGAGCCCCTCGTCGCCTCCGCCTCCGTGCACACACACGCGACCTCGACTAGGCTCGCGAGCATGCGCAGCTCCACCTCAGGACGTCCGCTCGGCTTCTCCGGGCTCCTCTTCTTCATCATCGGCGTCGTCCTCATGATGGCCGCCGAGCGCCCCGAATTCCGCGCCCGCTCGGGCGACGGCGCCACCGAGCAGGGCCGCGTCGTCGCCACCCTCGGCCAGGGCACCACCGCCGTCGGCTCGGCCCTCCTCGGCTACCGCGCCGTCGCCAACCTCCGCCGCCAGGCTCGCCTGCCGCAGCCCGGCGCCGACGAGCGCCCGCCGCGGGATCCCAGCGGCGACGGCGGCCCCGACGACGGCCCCGCCTGAGCCGCTCGCCGCCGTGGCCCGCGAGTATCCGCGACGACCGCGGCCCTCGTCCCCATCATTACCTGCCCCAAAAGCCATGTGTGGCCCTCGTGGCCCCCCGCCTCCTGCGTCGTCTCCTGCCCCAAAGGCCAGGCGTTCCCCTCAGAGCCCCAGCGTCACCGTCACCGCCACGCCCGCCGGCGCCTGCACGCGCACCTCGCCGCGCCCCGGATCGTACGTAAAACAGGCCCCCTCGCCGCTCACCTCCACCTGCGGCTCCGCCCCGAAGATCCGCGCCGGCAGGACGATCTCGCTCACCCCGCCGTCGGCCGTCCACGACGCGCTCGCCGCCCCCGCCGACCCATCCCACGCGAAGCTCGCGTCCGTCCCCGCGACCGCCCGCAGCCACGGCCGCACGAACGCGTCGAGGAGCGCCCGCTCCTCCCCGTCCGCGCCCAGCACCGAGAGGTCCTCCCCGTTCCACAGCTCCGCCGCCTGCGAGCACTCCCAGAGCGTCGCCGAGAAGCGGAGCGCGTCCACCTGGTCCAGCACCAGCGTCAGCCACTCCGCCCCGCCCTGCGAGAGCGACGCCTCGGCGAGCCCGAACTCCCCCAGCAGCACCGCGTGCCCCTGCGCCGCCCGGTTCGTCGCCATCCCCGTCAGCTTCGGCAGCGGGTCGAGCCCGCTCGCCGCCTGCCCCGCGAGGAGCCCGGGATCGTAGAGGTGGGGCGCGTACACCAGCCCCTCCCCCACGACCTCGGTGAAGTGCACGTCCGCCAGCGGCACCGCGTCGATCCCCGGATCGTCGTAGAAGGAGAGGAGCCCCGGCGCCAGCGGCCGCAGCTCCGCCAGCGCCTCCGCATAGAAGGGCGCGAGCACCTCGTCCTTCCACGCGGCCTGGTCGCTCGCCGTCCCCCACCCCGGCTCGTTGATCACCTCGAAGCCGACCACCCCCGGGTGATCGCCGAGGCGCATCAGCACCTCGCTCCACATCGCCACGAAGTCGACCCGCAGGTCGTCCTCCCCCGCCCAGAAGCGGTCGAACGACGCGCGCACCCCCGCGTCGTTGAGGTATTTGATCCCCCACCCCGGGCAGTCGTGGCGCGGCGCCCCCGGGTCCGCCTGGCCGATCGACCAGATCGGGAAGCCGTCCCCGCAGAAGGGCGACGCATAGATGTCCTGGTGGAAGTCGACGATCACCCGGAGCCCGCGCGACCACGCGCTCGTCACCATCGCCTCGTAGCGGTCGAGGTACCCCTCGTCGTAGGTCCCTCGGCTCGGCTCCAGCGCCTCCCACGACATCGGCATCCGCACCACGTCCACCCCCCAGGGCCTCAGCCGCTCGAAGAACGCGTCCGCCGCCGCCGCCGTCGCCGCCAGGTCCGCGTCCGCCGCCAGCGGGAAGGGCACGAAGGGCGCCCACTTCGAGCGCCCGCCGGTGTTGAGCCCGCGCATGATCACGTCCCGCCCCTGCGCGTCGCGGAGTCGCCCCTCGGCGTCGACCGTCAGCCGCGCGTCCGCTGGCGCGAGCGCGGCGATCGGCGGGTCGCAGGTGCCGACCAGCCCCCCCGCCGTCGTCGACGCCCCCTCGCTCTCGCCCCCCGAGCTCGTCCCTGTGCTCGTCTCACCGCTCGTCGCTCCGCTCGCGCTCCCCTCACCGCCGCCCCCGCACGCGGGCCCCTGCACGAGCGCCGCGGCGAGGACCGACACGAGGAGGAGGGTGTGGCGCGAGGCGAGAAGGGCACTCATCCACGCCGGAGTACCACCATCGCCCCTCTCCGAGAAGGCGCCGACGCGCCAAAGCGCACACTGTTGGATCATCGACGCTCGGGTGACGAACCGAGAAGGCCCCCCTCCACCCGGCCCCGGAGTCATCATGCGTACGTCCTCGTCCACCTGGTTTGCAGCGCTCCTCATCTCCCTCGGCCTCGCCTGTAGCGGCGGCGGCGGCGGCTCGGCGGGGGTGACCTCCGACACGAGCACCGGCACCGACACCGCCGCGACCACCACCGCGACCACCACCGCGGTGACCGAGACCGGCGGCGTGACGACCACCGCCGGCACCGGCTCGGCGACCGGCACCACCGGCACCGGCACCACCGACGCATCGACCACCGCGCCGGTCTGCGGCCCCACGGAGACCCTCTGCGGGGACGCCTGCGTCAACCTCGACGCCGATCCCAACCACTGCGGCGACTGTGCGACCGCCTGCGCCCCCGGCGACCTCTGCTCGATGGGTTCGTGCACCCCCAGCGGCATGTGCGGCCCCGGCCTCGTCCTCTGCGGCGACCAGTGCCTCGACGTCTCCGTCGACCCCAACAACTGCGGCGCCTGCGACAACCAGTGCAACTTCGACGAGTCCTGCGTGTCGGGCAACTGCGTCCAGGGCTGCCCGATGGGCGCCGAGCTCTGCGGCCTCGACTGCGTCAGCCTCGACTCCGACCACAACAACTGCGGCGCCTGCGGCAACGCCTGCGCCGTCGACGAGGTCTGCGCCGGCGGCACCTGCCTGGCCATGTGCCCGATGGGCACCATCAAGTGCGGCCAGGACTGCGCCGACGCCTCCAGCGACCCGCTCAACTGCGGCGGCTGCGGCAACGAGTGCGGCGGCGGCCAGACCTGCACCAACGGCCAGTGCACCTGCGCCGGCGGCCTCCTCGCCTGCCAGGGCCAGTGCGTCGACTCGATGAACGACCCGAACAACTGCGGCGACTGCGGCAACGACTGCGGCCAGGGCGAGTGCGTGAACGGGGTCTGTCAGTGCCCGATGGGTCAGATGTCCTGCCAGGGTCAGTGCGTCGACACCCAGAACGACCCGAACAACTGCGGCGCCTGCGACGTCCAGTGCGACAACAAGCTCGAGGCCTGCGGCGGCGGCGACTGCATGTGCAAGCCCGGCCTCGAGCTCTGCAACGGCCAGTGCGTCGACACCTTCATCAGCCCGCAGAACTGCGGCGCCTGCGGCAAGACCTGCGGCAACCAGCTCTGCGGCGGCGGCATGTGCATCAACCAGTGCGGCGGCATGTTCCCGAACAAGTGCGGCCAGACCTGCACCAACTTCCAGAACGACCCGCTCAACTGCGGCGAGTGCGGCAAGGTCTGCAACGCCGACGAGATCTGCGTCGACGGCAACTGCGAGAACTTCTTCATCCCCGCCTGCAACAACTGCCCGTGCAACGAGTGCCAGGGCGACCTCAACAAGTGCTGCTTCAACGCCTTCGTCAACCACACCGTCTGCGCCGCCGAGTGCCCGTGATCGCGGGCGCCCCCGTGACGCCGTGACCGCCAGCGCGGAGGCGCTGGCGGCCTCGAGCGCCCCCGCGCCGCCTCGTGCGCGCGTGGGCGCTCGGCCGCTTCGAGCGCGCGGCCTCCGCCTCGAGAGGGCGCGGCGACGCGGGCCGCGTCAGCCCATCCCGGTCCGCAGGCTCCCGTTGTAGGACTCGTGCGACATGCAGGCGAAGGGGCGGAGCCCGCCGCCCTCGTCGCGGAAGAGCAAGCGATAGCGGTGGCCCACGGGCACGCTCACCACCTGCCGGTCGAGCGAGAGGCGCTTGCCGTGGAAGCGGGTGTAGTCATCGCCGGCGGCGATCGCCGCCAGGATCTCGCGCGCCTTCACCACCAGCGCGCGATCGGGCAGGCAGCGGAGGTCCACCGGGTCGGCCGCGAACGACGCCTCCCACGCCCCCTTCTGCGCCCGCGCCTCCGCCTTCTCCGCCGCCGCCTTGTCCGTCGCCGCCTTGTCCTGCGCGCAGCGATGGCAGTACTGCCCGCTCCCCTTGTGGCCGCATGGGAAGAGCTTCTTCATCGCGAAGGACCAGCATAGCTCCGATCCCTCGCCCGCGCCGCCTCCCCAGGCGAGGACGCCGGCGCGCGCGACCGTCCGCGGGGCCGCGGCCGCGCCCACTGATCATAGGTTCCAAGAGACAGGTATCGGCGCCCGGCGCCCGCGCGACCGCGGCCGCGGCGAGCGCCGCCGACCGTGCCGCGACGCCCCCTCGCCCTCAGAACCCCAGCACCCGCCGGATCACCTTCTCCTGGGCCTCGAAGGGGAGGAGCCGGCGCATCCAGATCCGCGCCAGCACCCCGGGCCCGAGCGGATAGCGGAGGCGCGGGCTCGGATCCTCCAGGATCTGCACGATCAGCGCCGCGACCTCTCGCGGGTCCCCCATCTTCGCCCCCGCGAAGAGCCGCTCCACCTTCGCCTGCATCTCCGCGTAGGGGCCCGGCTCGCGGCTCGCCGCCGCCACCTGCCGGTTCCGCCCGAAGATGTCGGTCTGATAGGGCCCCGGCTCGACCAGGGAGACCCGCACCCCGAAGGGCCGCATCTCATGGCGGAGCGCCTCGCTCATCCCCTCGACCGCGTGCTTCGACGCCGCGTACGCGCCGAGCCCCGGCAGCGCCATCCGCCCCGCCATCGACGACACGTTCACGACCACCCCCCGCGACGCGCGGAGGAGCGGCAGGCAGCGCCGCGTCAGCGCCCAGAGGCCGAAGACGTTGACCTCGAAGAGCCGCCGGATCTCCTCCTCACCGAGCTGCTCGAGGAACCCGCCGACCGCGATCCCGGCGTTGTTCACCAGCGCGTCCAGCCGCCCCTCCTCGGCCACGATCTGGGCGACCGCCGCCTCGCGCTGGGCCGCGTCGACCACGTCGAGCGCGATCGGGATGACCGAAAGACCAGCCGCGGCCGCCATCAGGTCGTCGGCGCTCTCCGGATCGCGGAGCCCGGCGTAGACCCGATGGCCCGCGCGCGCGGCGGCCACCGCCGTGAGAAGACCGAAGCCCGAGCGAGCACCCGTGACGAGGACGATCATCCGCCGCTCCATAGCACGCTCCCCGCCCGTCCCTCGCCCCGAGCCCGCAGCGGCCCGCGCGCTGCTGGCGCGATCCCGTCCCTCGCAGTACAAGACGCCATGCTCCCCCGCATCGCCACCGCCCTCGCCCTCCTCCTCCCCGCCTGCTCCGGCGGCGGCGGCGACTCGCAGACCTCCGCCTCCGGGTCCTCCGGCTCCTCCGGCTCCTCCGGCCCGGCGTCGACCACCGCGGCCAGCGAGAGCAGCGGCCCCGCCACCTCGGGCTCGAGCGGCCCCGCGACCACCAGCGCCGCCACCTCCACCGCGACCACCGGCGACGCCGGCCCTGTCGGCCTCGACCTCCTCCCCCGCCTCGCCGGCCTCTGGAGCGGCCCCGCGACCATGACCCCGCTCGGCGACTTCTTCCGGATGAACATGGACTTCCGGGCCGCCGACGGCCACGTCCTCTTCGGCCGCGTCGACGTCGACGCCGCCAACAACCTCCGCTTCGCCTTCGAGATCGAGGACCACGGCGCCGGCCCCACCCTCGTCTACCGGAACGGCGGCTACTTCCTCGGCGTCCTCCGCGACTCCCGGACGGTCCTCGAGTCCCACGAGGGCGACACCTGGCGCTTCTGCTCGGCCCCCAAGGGCTGCGAGTACATCGACGCCCGCTTCACCTTCAGCGCCGACGACCACCTCGTCCTCCAGGTCGACGTCAAGGGCAAGCAGCACCTCACCTGGGACGCGAAGCGCGTCGAGACCCGCGCCCTCCCCGAGCCCTTCCCGGTCGACGAGCTCCCGCAGGCGACCGACGCCCCCTTCCCGGCGATGCCCTCCCTCCGCGTCGACGTCACCTGGGCCCAGCCCCTCGTCCAGGACGGCGAGGTCTGGGCGATCCTCACCACCCAGCCCTGCGACGCCCAGTTCACCTGCCAGCAGAGCCGATCGCTGCGAGTCGCCGCCCCCGCCGGCGCCAGCGCGGCCACCCTCGTCATCGACCAGATCCACGCCGGCGACTACCTCCTCACCGCCATCCTCGATCGCAACGGCGACCTCGCCCAGACCCTCGCCCCCGGCCCCGGCGACGGCGTCTCGATCCCCAACAAGGCCGTCACCGTCGCCCCCCGCGGCGAGTCGACCGCCAGCGCCCTCATCGTCGTCGATCTCTGATCATTACCCAGAGGCCATGTCCTCCAGGACATCCTCTTCTCAACGAAGAGGGAGCGCGCGCATCGGTCGACCGCCCGCGCTCCCACTCGCTCACGCTAGCGCTCGCTCGCGCTAGCACTCGCCCGCCCGCACTCGCCCGCGCCCGCACTCGCTCGCGCTAGCACTCGCTCGCGCCCGCACTCACCCGCCCGGGGCTCGCCCGCCCGCGTCGATCACCCCGTCAGACCCCGCGTCGCCCCCCTCCACCGGCGCCAGCGACCAGAAGCGGGCCTGCATCCCGTGGAGCCCGAAGCCGACCCGCCCGCCGCGGACCAGGTTGCCGAGGGCGACGTCGATCGCCTCCGAGCTCGCCTGGATCGCCGCCGCCAGGGGCGGCGCCAGCGCGGCCGCCAGCGCGAGCGCCACCTCCCGAAACCCGCGATCGAGCGCCACCCCCAGCCTCGCCGCCCCCGCGTCCTTCAGCGCGTCACCGATCTCGGCGCGGGTGAAGGCCCGCCCCGGCGCCGCCGCGAGGAGCTCGACCAGCCGCGCCTCCAGGCCCTCGATCACCGCCGCTCCGCCCACCGAAGAGGGCTGCTGCGCGGCCAGGATCTCGGCGACATCGATCGGCATCGGCCGCCAACCTAGCAGCTCGCCCGCCCTAGTAGAAGCGCCCGCGCTCGCTCGAGTAGCCCACCGCCGTCGAGTCGAGCGAGCGCGTGAAGCGGAGCGGCAGCCGCATCGTGAAGGTCGTGCCCACCCCGCGGGCGCTCTCCACCGAGATGTCGCCGCCGAGCTTGCGGCAGAGCCGGCGGGTGATCGCCAGCCCCAGCCCGGTCCCGCCGTGGCGGCGCGTCAGCTCGTTGTCGACCTGCGAGAAGGCCCCGAAGAGGCGCTTCTGCTCCTCCTCGTCGAGCCCCACGCCGGTGTCCGACACGGCGATCACGATCACCGGCAGCGCCCCCAGCGACTCGTGGCGCACCCGCACCTCGATCGTCCCGTCCTCGGTGAACTTCGCCGCGTTGCTCAGCAGGTTCAGGAGGCACTGACGGAGCTTGGTCCGGTCGCTCCGCATCGGGATCGCGTCGCGGTCGAGGAGCGTCACCAGCTGGTTCCGCTGGCGCTCGACCAGCGGCTGGGCGACCGAGGTCACGTCGCGGATCATCTCGGCCGCGTCGAAGTCCTCGATGTGCACCTCCATCCGCCCGGCCTCGATCTTCGAGAGGTCGAGGACGTCGTTGATGAGCTCGAGGAGGTGCCGCGCCGACCGGACGATCGCGTCGGCGTCGCGCGCGACCTCCTCGTTCGCCTCCTCCTCCGCGATCTCCTGGATCAGCTCGCCGTAGCCGATCACCGCGTTGAGCGGCGTCCGCAGCTCGTGGCTCATCCGCGCCAGGAACGCGCTCTTCGCCCGGTTCGCCGCCAGCGCCTGATCGCGGGCCTCGCTCAGCGCCTCGCTCTGGGCCTGGAGCTTCACCTCCTGCTCCGTGCGCTCGGCGATCTCGGCGCGGAGCCGCCGCGCCTGCTGCTCCAGCGAGTGGAGCAGGTTGCCCACCTGCGCCGCCATCGCGTTGAAGCGCCCCGCGAGCTCGCCGAGCTCGTCCTCCGACTCGACCGGCGTCCGCGTGTCGATGTCGCCCGACGTGAAGCGGGCGAGGTTCGCGGTCAGGCGGGCGAGCGGCGTGGCGATCCGGTGGCCCGTGACGAAGGCGACCGTCACCGCCAGCGCCGCCGCCAGGAGGGCGAGCGCGTGGTTTCGCCGCGCCTGCGCGTCGGCGAAGGGGCGAGCGTCGGCGCGCGGCCGCATCAGCGCCAGCGACCACCCCGGCACCCGCGCGTCGGCGACCACCAGGAGGTGGCGCTCCTCGACCGCGACGTAGTAGCCGTACGCGACCGGCACCCCCGCCTCGTCCCCGGGCTCGACCACCGGCGGCAAGGCGAAGAGCCCCTCCATGTCGCCGCCGGCGGCCGCCACCGACGCGCCGTCGCGGTCGCGGATGAGCACCGCCCCGCGGGCCGCGAACGCGAGGGCCCGCGCCCACGCGCGGATGATACCTGGCTCCGAGGACAGGGAGAGCAGGCACGTCGAGTTGGCGCCGCCGGCCCCGAGGATCGGCGTCGTGAGGACGATCTGCGCGCCGTGGGCCGGATCGGCGTTGCGGAGCGCCAGGCCCGCGGAGGGCGCCTCCCCCGGCGATCCCCCGCCGACGTGGAGGAGCGGCCGACGATCGCGCCAGACCGTGACCGAGTGGTGGCGACCCCGCGCGAGCGCCCTCCGGAGCGGCCGCTCCGCCGCCGGCGCCGCCCCGCCGCACGCCGCCGCCACCTCCGGCTCGGCCGCGAGGCGCTCCAGCGACGCCTGCTCGGCCAGCAGGAACGCGTCCCACGCGGCCGCGTGCGCGGCGAGCCGCCGCCCCAGGTCGAGCTTCGTCGCCTCGTCCTCGCGCTCGCGCGAACCGGCCCCGTTGTCGGCGATCACCGCGGCCAGCGGCGCCAGGCTCACCATCAGGAACGCGAGGATCAGCTTGGTCCGGACCGGGAAGCGCGAGAGCTCGCGGACCAGCAGCAGCGAGAAGCCCACCAGCGCGGTCGCCACCGCGAGCCCCACCGGCTCGCTGAAGACGCTGCTCGGGGTGATCCGGATCGGGATCGCCACCAGATCGGTCGCGCTCATCGCCAGGCCCACGCCCACCGCCGCGAAGACCCAGCGGTCCGTGCGCTCCCGCGGCAGCACCCGCGGCGCCGTCAGGAGCACGAAGAGGCCGACCGTGAACGCGAAGAGGGTCGGCGAGTGCTCGACCAGGATCGCGATCATCATCGCCGCCGTCATCGTCGCCACGTAGGCGATCTGGAGGCTCGCCTCCGGCTGCGCCCGCACCCGCCGCAGCGCCTCGCCGACCGCGATCGCCAGCCCCAGCATCACCGCCAGCGCCGCCCCGTACTGCCACGCCCCCGTGTCGTGGAAGGCCAGCCCCCCGGGGACCAGCACGAGGAGCGCGCAGCCGAGGACCAGCGCGAGCGAACGGCGAACCAGTCGCTCGCTCGCTTCGCGTGCGTGAGCCAGGCCCCCCACCGTCGGCGAGCGTACACCGGCCGTCGCTCCCGCGCCTCCGCCGGCGCCGACGCGCGCCCTCGCTCACGGATGGAAGGCGCCGGACCACGCGCGCGACCCGGACGCGCCCGCCTCGGTGCCGCCCACGTAGACGTACCCCAGGGAGTCGACCGCGACCGCGGCCCCCAGCGCCTCACCTCCCGGCCCCCCGTCGTGAGTTCGCGCCCAGAGCACCGCGCCGCCGTCGCTGCTCAGCTTCGAGATCCCGACGTCGCGCCGGCCCTCCCCGTCGACGCGGGTCGCCACCACGTGCAGGCGATCGTGACGGTCGACCACGACCCCGCCCGCGACCTCGTCCCCCACGCCGCCGACCAGCGCGTCGACCGAGAGGAGCGCGCCGTCGAGCGCCCGCAGCCGGCGGATCTCCACCCGCGAGTAGGGATCGCCGGCCACCCGCGCCGTCGCCACCACCACCGCCTCCCCGCGGCGGTTCAGCGTCAACCCGGCGGCCCTGTCGCTCGCCAGCCCCGGCGGCAGATCGACCTGCGCCCACAGCGGGGCGCCGTCGTGGCCGAAGCGGGCGACGAAGGCCCGCGGCGACGCGTCGTCCGCCCCGTAGGTCCCGGCCACCACCACCGAGCCGTCGCTCGTCACCTCGACCGCCTGACCCGAAGACCATATCTCATCGAGGCCCTCCACCGCCGACGTCGACCACCGCGTCGACCACCCCGCCCGATAGCGGCGCACCAGCACCTCGCCCCCCTCGTCCCAGCCCGACTCCTCCGCCAGCACCTCGCTCGCGCCGACGCTGCCGACCACGACCACGTCGCCGCCCGGCACCGCCGCCACGTCGCGCAGCGACTCCCCCATCGCCCCCACGTACCCCTCGCGCAGCGCCCCGTCCCCCTCGTGCAGCGCCGCGTAGAGGCGCGCCCCCTCGCCCGCGCTGACCAGCGCCCCGCCGACCACGAGCGCCCCGTCCTCCGCGATCGCCAGCGCCCGACCCACGCGGCGCTCGCCCGCGATCGGCGTCGACGGGAAGCGCCGCTCCCAGCGGATCGCGCCGTCCCCCGGATCCCTCCGCACCAGCACCATCTGAGAGGTCACCGCGTCGACCCGCCGCTCCCCCATCGTCACCACGTCGCCGTCCGCGGCGATCGCCATCGCCACCACCGCGCCGTCCCCCGCCTCGGCCTCCGCCTCCGCCATCCAGCGCGGCGTCCCCCCGTCCGGCAGCGAGAAGCTCACGGGCACCAGCGCCGGCGCCGACGCCTCGCCGCCCGGCCCGAACGCGACCGCACGCAGGGCCCGCGGCGAGCTCGCCACGACATCATCGACCAACCACTCCATCGAGAAGGGAGGCGACACGAGCGCCGCGACCAGCGCCTCGCCGTCGTGGATCTCCACCCGGCTCACCGCCGCCGCGTCGGCCACCGCCACCGCCACGCTCACCGCCCGCGCCGAATCGATCGGCGCCGGCGCGGACGAACCATCGACCGTGAACGCGGCGATCGCCGGCGCCGCGCCCACCTCCCCCGCGCTCGTCGATCCCTCGCTCGTCCCCTCCTCGTCGCCGCCGCTCGCCTCCGCCCCGGTCGACGACGACCCCGCCCCCGTCGTCGACCCCTCCTCCCCCTCGTCGCCTGCCGCCAAGAGCGCGTCGAGGGCCGCGCCGTCGTAGCAGCCGCTCGCCACCAGGGCGAACGCGAGGGCGAGGCGCGAGGGTCGACGGAGCATGGTGGAGCGGGGCGTCCAGGTTCGAAGGAAGGGGGGAAACGCGGGTGTGGGCCCCGTCGTCGGCGCGCGTCGCCAGCGGAGCCCTGCCCCGCCCGGCGCCCGCGCGCGTCGCTCCGGGCCTCCGCCCGGCGGACGGAGACCTCGGCATCGCGCCTCGAGGCGCGTCGTTCGGGTCGGCCGCGGCGAGCCGACCCTGCCGCCCTCTCAGCCCCCGCTCAGCGCGAAGGGGAACGAGAGCGTCATCGCCTCGCCGTCGCGGGTCTTCGGCAGCCGCCAGCCCGCCGCCTTCTTCTGCACGCAGCCGACGAAGGTCGCGTCGGTGAGGGTGCTCCCCTCGCCGACCGCCGTCGACTCCACGCTCCCGTCGCCGGCGATCGTGAAGTCCAGGATCAGCTTCCCGCCGAGCCCCGGGGTCTTCTCCGACGCCTCCGAGAAGCACTCCGACACCTCTCCGCCCTTCCCCTGCACGAACTCCTCGAAGCCCGACGCGGTCAGGAACTCCTCGCCCCCGCCCTCGTCGCCCTCGCCGCCTCCGCCCCCGCCCGCGCTCCCGCCCTCGTCCTCGTCCGCCCCGCTCGTCGGCGCCGCGCTCTCCCCGGACTTCTTGCACCCCGGGGCGGCGACGGCGAGGACCAGAAGGGCGGCGACGGGGGCCGCGAAGGGGGCGGCGGAGGCGAGGCGTCGGCGGGTCATGGTCCTCGATCTACCAGCCCCCCCTGTGGATGGATCTGTGGATAGGGCTGTGAAAACGCCCTCTAGCGAGCGCTCTCGCGCCTTCACGCCGTTCCGCGAGATCTCCCCCGGGGCGACATCGCGCCAAGCGCGCGCATCCGCCCCGCATCTCCCCTTCGATCTGGAGCATCGTCGCCGTTGTCTCGACCTCCATCGGCAGGGCATCCTCACCGGGCCTGACGACCGGCGACCGGCCGCCCGGCGACTCCACTCCGCGATCCGAGAGCCAGCGATGGGCCAGCAACTCAGCCTCGAAGACCTTCGGCGCGCCTGGGCGGCGCGGGATCCCGAGCTCCCCAGCCTCTTTGTCGCCCTCGCCGGCCAGACCGACGACGCCCCCAAGGCGCCCGTCCGCGAGGGGGCGATCACCTACGCCACCTTCTTGAGCGAGCTCCGGATGTGGAGCTTCCGCAAGCGCAAGACCCCGCAGCAGCGCGCGCGCTACCGCATCGACACCATGCGGATCCTCGAGGCCCAAGCGGCCGAGGTCCCCCTCCCCGAGCGCCTCGGCGCGCACGCCCTCCTCGCCGAGATCTGGGCCAAAGCGCAGGTCCCCGGGGCCACCTACGAGCGCGACGCCCTCCTCGAGATCATCGCCGAGATCCCCCTCCGTTGGGGCGCCTGGCGCGGCCTCAAGCGCATCTTCAAGGAGGCCGAGGCCCGCGGCGACACCGAGGTCGTCGGCGCCCTCGCCGCCCGCTTCGACGCCGCCTACTCGAGCCGCTACGGCTGGCAGTCGAGCGACGTCTCCAAGAACACGATGGGCTACCTGGTCCGCCGCGCCTGGCGCTACCTCCGGCGCCAGGCCGAGGGCCTCGGAGCCGGCTACGCCGACGCCGCCGTCGACTTCCTCCGCTTCTACCCCGAGCGCACCGACTTCCGCTCGACCTGGATCTACAACCACATCCTCTTCCACGACACCAAGCGCTACGCCCGTCGCAACTGGAAGCGGATCGACCGCAGCGCCACCCCCCTCAAGAGCCGCGCCTACGGCGACCTCTGGCGGCGGAGCCCTCGCCCCCTCTTCACCCTCCTCGAGCGCGCCCGCGCCGAGGCCGTCCGGGAGTACGCCACCTCCGCCCTCAAGACCGACTTCCGGGCGATGCTCCGCGAGGTCGAGCCCGCCTGGGTGGTCCGCCTGGTCGCCGTCGGCTCCGCCTCCATCGACACCTTCGTCGTCTGGCTCCTCGGCAATGTCCCCAAGTTCGAGCAGGCCGCCTTCCGCGACCTCGGCCTCCACGAGGCCGTCCTCCGCCTCCTCGACTCGCCCTCCAACGAGGCGCGCGCCTACGCGGCCGCCTACGCCCGCACCCACGCCCGCGACCTCGCCCTCGACCGCCTCATCCTCCTCGCCAACAACAGCCACAAGGACGTCCGCGAGCTCGTCAAGGACCTCCTCGGCGACCGCGACCCCCGCAAGGACATCGGCCTCGACGCCTACGGCCGCCTCCTCGGCACCCAGTACGGCCACGACCTCGCCGTCGAGGCCCTCCGCAAGCACTTCGGCGCCCGCGAGCTCACCCCCGAGTGGTTCGCCGCCCGCCTCGTCGACACCCGCGACAAGGTCGTCGACTTCGCCAGCGACCTCCTCCCCAAGATCCACACCTACAAGGCCCTCGGCGCCGCCTACTTCCGCAAGCTCCTCGACGCCCCCGAGATCGGCGCGAAGGGCACCCGCTTCGCCATCGACGGCGTCTCCCGCTACCCGATCGCCGACTTCGACGCCGACTTCTGGCGCGGCCTCCTCCTCCGCGGCAACTCGCGCCCGGCGATGACCCAGTGGATCCGCGAGGAGAAGGTCAAGCCGGATGTCCTCGGGGCCAGCTTCTGGCGCGCCCTCGCCTTCCACCCCACCTGGGAGGCCGACCCGTGGGTCAAGGCCCTCAAGGAGTCCGGCCCCCGCTGGGCCCGCGACCTCGCCTTCGACGAGTCGCTCGCCACCTTCGCCCGCGAGCTCCTCGGCGACGTCCGCAAGTTCACCCCCGATCAGCTCGGCTTCGGCTGGCTGATGGAGATGGTCCAGCGGGCCGAGCCCCAGTACCACGACTTCGCCGTCGAATACATGATCAAGGCCTTCCTCCCCGCCGACTTCGCGCCGGCCGACGAGAAGGCCGCGCCCGCCAAGGCCGAGGCCGCCGCCCCCAAGAAGATCGACCTCGGCGGCAAGTCCTTCCTCTTCACCGGCAAGATGGCGACCATGACCCGCGACGAGGCGACCGACAAGGTCACCGCCGCGGGCGGCGCCAACGCCGGCTCCGTCACCGCCAAGCTCGACTTCCTCGTCATCGGCGACGAGGGCTCGCCCCTCTACGGCCAGGGCCGCAAGGGCTCCAAGCAGACCTCGGCCGAGAAGCTGATCGCCAAGGGCGCGGCGATCAAGATCATCTCCGAGACCGCCTTCTTGCAGATGCTCGCCGGCGGCGAGCGCGAGTTCTCGGCCGACAAGGTCGGCGCCGGCTGCGAGCGCCTCTGGGCGATGGCCACCGATCCTGGCCCCGCCGACGCGCCCCTCGCCAAGTTCGCGCAGCAGTACCTCCGCCGCCACCACCCGGACATCTGCCTCGCCGCCACCGATCGCCCCGTCGACCCTGGCGCCGAGATCCCCGCCACCTTCCTCACCTGGGAGCGCGTCCGCCCCCTCTTCGTCGAGCCCCGCCAGCCCCTCCGCCAGCTCGCCCTCGACCTCGCCCGCTGGGAGCTCGCCCGCTGGGCCCCGCCGATCTTCGAGCTCGTCGGCCTCGCCGAGGCCGCCCACGCCGAGGTCCGCGAGTTCGTCGGCAAGGCCCTCACCGCCGACGACACCCCCGACGCCCGCCGCTTCCGGGTCGACCCCGCCCGCCTCACCGCCGACGCCGTCTACGCCTTCTGCGAGTCGCTCCAGCCCTTCGCCCGCGGCCTCGGCATGGACCTGATCCGCCGAAACCCCCGCCTGGCGATCCCCGAGGAGCTCTTCCGCCTCTCCGAGAGCCCCGACCGTCAGGTCTGCGCCTTCGTCGTCCGCACCCTCTGGAACCTCTACCGGGACCGCGGCACCACGGCCGGCTGGAAGCCCCCCGCGCACCCGCCTCGCCGCGGCAAGGGCGACGCCAAGGAGGAGCGCCCCGAGGGCGAGGGCCCGCCGGCCCGCCCCGACAAGCTCCCCGCCAGCCACCTCGCCCTCCGCGATTTCATGCGCCGGATGCTCTACACCGTCCCGCCGGCCAAGCTCCCCCAGAGCACCGACGACGGCGCCAAGAAGGGCCCGCGCCAGCGCCCGCTCCCGGCTCGCAAGGCCAAGCTCGCGCTCATCGAGGTCATCCGCGACCTCGCCATCCAGGACCACGGCTTCGCCGCCGTCGTCGCCCCCATCATCAAAGAATTCATGGCCTCGCGCGGCGCCAGTGAGCGCGCCGCCTGTCTCGTCGCCCTCGCCCGGATCGCCCAGGCTCACGCCGACCTCGATCTCCTGGCGAAGGAGGTTGCCTGATGTCCACCGACAAGATGCTCCTCTTCCGCGGTGAGCTGCGCGCGGTCCTCGGCCGCGGCGGCGACCTCGTCTTCGTCACCACCCACCCCGAGGGCCAGGCGACCGCCGTCTACACGGTCGACCTCGCCAAGCAGGAGCTCGCCGAGGAGGCCCTCCCCTGCGGCGCCGTCGACCTCGTCCACGACGGCGACGCGCTCTTCGTCGCCGGCGCCGACGGCCACGTCTACAAGCTCGGCGGCCGCGGCGGCGGCAAGGCGCTCGGCAAGGCCCTGAGCCCCGCCCCCGCCGCCCTCGCCCTCTGCGGCGACGATCGCCTCGCCACCCTCAGCGGCGACGCCCTCGTCATCCTCGCCCGCAAGGACGGCAAGGAGCTCCAGCGCCTCGCCCTCGGCGAGACCGGCACCGCCGTCGCCGCCGACCCCGGCCGCACCTGGCTCGCCGTCGGCGGCGAGCGCGGCACCCTCTTCGCCTTCGACGGCGAGGGCGCCAGCGTCGTCGCCAGCGACCGCAAGAAGGTCCACGAGGGCCCGATCCAGGCCCTCCTCTTCGAGCCCGAGGAGCTCCGCGTCCTCTCCGGCGGCGTCGACGGCCGCCTCTTCCTCACCCACGTCCGCGGCGCCCTCGACCCCGAGGATCGCAGCGGCAAGCAGAACCACGCCGCCGCCGTCACCTGCCTGTCCCAGGGGCCAGGTGACAAGAGCGACAAGACCTACTCCGGCTCGAAGGACGGCACCGTCCGCGTCTGGACCCGCGGCAACTGGCGCCCCAGCACCCTCAAGGACGGCGTCGTCAACCCGGTGGCGATGACCACCGTCGAGCACAACGGCCGCCCGCACCTCGCGCTCGCCTGCGAGGACCGGACGATCCGCCTCTTCATCTGCGACGCGGCCGGCAAGCCCGAGAACCGCACCCTCACCCTCCACGGCGCCGCCGCCTGGGCCGGCGGCGAGCTCGGCCACCGCGACCCCAAGGTCCGCGAGGCCGCCATCAAGGTCGTCGCCACCTGGAACGACGCCGCCGGCATCGACCTCCTCGGCCGCGCCGCCAAGGGCGACGGCGACCACCGCCTCAAGGTCCTCGCCACCGAGCTCCTCGGCAAGAGCGGCCAGCAGCGCGCCGTCAAGCCGCTCGAGGAGCTCCTGCGGGCCAACGAGGAGGCCGTCCGCCTCGCCGCCTTCGCCGGCCTCCGCGCGATCGAGGGCGACGCCAACCTGCGCCCGCTGAACCTCGCCCTCGCCGCCAAGAAGCGCGACATCGGCGTCGCCGCCATCAAGGCCCTCGCCGGCCTCGCCGCCAAGGACGACCTCGCGCTCGATCGCCTGGTCCAGGCCCTCGGCGAGGACCCGCGCGAGGTCCGGATCGCCGGCCTCCTCGCCCTCGAGTCGCTCCACCCGGAGGGCACCCCCGAGGCCGAGCTCACCGCCCTCCGCGCCCCCAAGCCCGACGTCCGCCGCCTCGCGATCGTCCGCTTCCTCCAGCGCGGCCTCATCGATCGCCCCGACGTCCTCGCCGCCCTCCGGCGCCACGCCGCCGACGAAGACGCCGCCGTCCGCCAGGCCGCCTTCCTCGTCACCCTCCTCCAGCGCCCCACCCTCGCCGCGGCCCTCCGCTACCACGACCGCGACATCCACCGCCTCCTCCACGAGATCGAGACCACCCCGGTCCCGACCTACGAGGCCAGCGCCAAGGGCGAGGAGCCCAAGAAGGAGGCCGGCGCCCCGCCCAAGGCCAAGAAGGTCGAGCCCGCCGCCGTCGGCGAGGACGACCGCCGCCCGCTCCTCGAGGCGATGGCCAGCCGCGCCCTCGACACCTGCCTCCAGGGCGCCACCGGCCTCGCCATGCTCGGCGACCCGCGGGCCCTCGGCACCCTCCTCCAGCTCAGCCGCGAGAGCGACGCCAAGGTCCGCGTCGAGGTCTGCAAGGCCCTCGCCGAGCTCGGTGATCCTCGCGGCGCCGCCCGCCTCCGCATGCTCATGCGCGACAAGGAGGCGAGCGTCCGCGACGCCGCCTTCACGGCGATCGCCGCGCTCGACAAGGCCCAGCCCCTCGCCGTCGTCGAGGCCGGCCTCCTCGCCGAGCACGAGGACGTGCGCCGCCGCGGCCTCGAGCTCCTCGTCCGTCACCTGAAGGCCGCCAAGAAGGGCGACAAGGGCGAGGGCGCGATCGACGTCGCCGCCGCCACCGCCCTCCTCGAGCGCGCCCTCGGCGACTCCGCCCGCGCCGTCCGCTCCGAGGCCTTCAAGGCCGTCCTCGCCCTCGCCATCGACGGCGGCGGCGCCGGCGCCCTCCGCTTCGCCCTCCGCTCGCTCCACGCCGACATCCGCAAGGAGGCCCTCGGCGAGGTCCTCGGCCAGATCGAGGAGCCCTGGGCCTGGCCCCTCCTCCTCGCCATCTTCGCCGACCCCGACGCGCAGGTCCGCGCCGAGGCCTTCGAGTTCGCGATGAAGCGGACCAAGGGGATCGGCCTCGAGCCCCTTCAGGCCGCCCTCGCCGGCCCCTACCCCGACCTCCGCGTCGAGGCCACCAAGATCCTCGGCAAGCGCAAGGCCCCCGGGATCCACGAGCTCCTCGTCAAGGCCGTCGACGACGCCGACGAGGCCGTCCGCCAGCTCGCCGTCGACGCCCTCCTCGTCAACGAGGCCGACGACGCCCTCACCGACGCGATGGCCAGCCGTCACCCCGACGTGGTCGTCCGCGCCGCCGGAGCCCGCGCCGTCCACGGCGATCCTCGCGCCCTCGCCCCCCTCACCGCGATCGTCGCCGCCGCCGAGCCCGAGATCCCCGCCCTCCAGATCAAGTGGAAGGACCAGCTCATCAAGGCCTGCGAGGGCCTCGCCGAGCTCTCTGACCCTTCGGCCAGGTCGTGCCTCGTCCCCCGCCTCCAGCACAAGGACGCCGCCGTCCGCAAGGCG